>MWWB01000330.1_pt1 | contig 11501 bp, 23 predicted proteins | sample 1047291 | NCBI WGS metagenome assembly MWWB01 (sample SAMN06349976, study PRJNA376086) | soil metagenome | isolation source: MS4-1 sample Antarctic (ecotone) soil | place: Antarctica | reverse complement strand
GCCCAAGCGCATGCAGCGTTGAGAGAAACCGTCGAGAGATTGTTGAAAAACGACTGACACGCTCCAGCTAGCCCCCCCTCTCTCTTCTGACCTAGTAGCGATATTTCTGAGCCGGGGTTCTAGCGACTAGCTGGGGCTACGGGCGTCTGCAAAGTATTATCGGAAGCCCGAGAGGGGGGGCCGTCGGGGCAATCAAGGGTACGGGGGTCCTTCTAACAGGACCCCCGTGGGTCGTCGGCGATCAGCCCTCGTCAATCACTTGGGGTGGATTTGGACATTGGTGTGGTAGTGAAAACTGCCTGAGAGGTCCTCCGACTTGTAGTCGTAGAAGACGTTATAATTGCCGCTCGGAGTCATAACCACGTTTCCGCAGTTCCTTGATTGAAAGGTCGGGTCGCTGTAATAGTAGCACTGGTTCCCGTTGCTCGCGCGGGCGAACGCGGGCACCGCCATGGCCACCATCATCGCCGCCATGAGCGCCGCTACCGCCAACACCAAAAGTATGCGCCTCATAGACGATACCTCCTTTTTCTTGAGGGCAGACGGGTGCACCAGTGGCTTCCTTCGCCCCTTAGGTGCCCTATATACAGGACGAAGTTCTTAGCCTCTGCCTCTCCTTCTACTACCATGACCGCTCGTAGCGCATCTGTCAAGAGTCTGTGCCGCCTATACCTTAGTAAGGTAGTAGGGGACAGTACGATAGGACAGTACGATAGTAGAGGGCGGGTTGCTTCTATTCACCGAGCTGCCGAGAGCTTTAATTCCCGGCAACCCGTATTCAACCCTACGAATCCTTATCCAATAGGACCGGGGCTAAGCGATGTTCCGTACTCCGACAAGCGAGGTAGTCGAGGCATCTTGCTACACGCTTGGATAGATATTCACTCGAACCCGAAGAACCTACGCCACCAACTCCGCTCACGGCGCTGTGCGGGCTCCTGAGCGTCCTCTGGGGCCGTACCCCTATCGGACCGTCTCTGGGCCGTCTCTGGGGCATCTCGCGTCTCTCGTGGTGCTTCTATCTCCGGGATGCGAGAGGTAAGCGCGGCGATGATGCGGCGGTTCTCACGGTTAGCCGCGTGTGCCTCGGCAAGCTGCTCGCGTAGCATCTGTACAAGATCGACACCAGATTGCTCACCGGATGCCTTATCGGATGCCTCGTCGGACGGCTCGAGATCTCGGTCGAGAAGGACGTAAACCCGCCCGTTTGCATCTTTGAGGGATTCAAGCGTGTTACGCCGGATACGCTGGCGGATAGCATGCTGAGATATCCGCAGTAACTCGGAGGCTTCGCGCACGGTATACCGCCGCCTTTGTCTAGAGCTATCCGCAGACCGGCTGCCCTCTCCCATACCGGCATCCTACACCCCTACCCGAGCCCTCGCCGCCCGTCCTGGGGCCGCCTCGCGTCTCTCAGACCCAGCCCAACCGGGGTGGTCGGTCGGTCTACCAAGGTAGACTGAGCGTTGTGGCTAGGCCTCACGGGGCATGGCGCCGGAGTTAACAGCGTAATCTCTCCAAGGACCGCGTTCGCCGGCGAGATGTCCTTTCTCGACCAGGGCGATCACGAAGGGCAGGGAGATCCCTAGGCGCGCTGCCGCCTGTGTGGTGGTTTCAAAGGGGAAGTCTGCCGCTTCCCGTGGGGCTCCGGGGTTTCCGCGAGGGATGTACCATCCCCGAGCGAACTTCAGAGCACCTGGGAAGCGCCCCTGTCGGCACCATCTGCAGATGGTGACCCGCGAGACCCCCAACCGCTCGGCCACCTCCTCGGTGGTCTCGAATAGCTCTGACAAACGTTGCACTGGTTCTCTTCCTGTTAGTTTGCTCGGTGGCGCTCGTCTCGCGGCGCTCCCGAAAGTAGCCGGGGGACGAGAGCTGAGGAACCGCCAAAGCTCTCGTTCGTCTACGTGTAGACGCCCCCGGCTGTAGCGTTATAGCTCCGGAAAGGAATGACCAGAGCCATAACGCCGGAGCGGTGGGGCTGGAAGACATTACACTCCTCGTGGCCGCCGTGGCCGAGGAGAAACCACCGCATCGTCACTCTGACCGATACTTTTTCCTAGGCTGGTCGTCCGCGTCAAAGACGAACGGTTGCTCGTACGTGGCTCCTCGCTTGGCCACGGTCAGAGGATGCGCCTCTCCGGGGTCTTCGCCGCGGTAGACGGCTCGGAACCGCTCCGCTTCGCGCCCGAACGCCTCATAAAACGCGTCGGCGGGGAACTTCGCTACGGTGCCGTCTGTCTGGGGGATGGTTATCTGGTTGTCCTGGTTCGCACGCTCGAGGCGACGTACCCAGTTTCTTATGCTCGCCATCTTCCTCCACCTCCTACGTTGTTCGGCTTCTCTGCCACCTGTGCTTCCTCGATCGCCTCGAGCCGGCCGACAAGCTCCGTCTGCTCCCTTATGTCTAGCTCGACTTTGGCGGCTTTGAGGAGCGTGTTGTAGCCCTGGAGCGCCACAGCTCCGGCCTTCGTAGTTAACCTCCCGGAGAGGACCCCGCCGATCACAGCGCGTACCTGGCCCTTGAGCTCGGAGATCTCCCCACCCCCACGGCCGCGCCCGCCGCTCCGGCCGCCCCTGGAGGCGTTGCGGCGGCGCTCCTCTGCGAGGTCCGGACGGTGCCCGTAGCAGGTCGAATAGCCCCTCATAGCGGCAGCACCACACCTATCTCCCCCAGGCTTTATGAACGCGCAAAGGGTCAATAGCTCCGGTCCTCCCCCGGTCCCCCTTGGATTATCCGACGTCCAACCTGCCTCCTGAGTGGTGGGCGGTTGTCGTCAAGCGGGTGTCGGCCCGGCTGGAACCTTCGGGGAGTGGCGGGAGCGCGTTGGCTAGGGATCGTCTCCCCGGGGGCGAAGACTTGCAACCCCGGCGTGGCCTCCTTCGCGTCCTCTCCGCGCTTCTCGGTTCGCATCGGGCTACTGCATTCTCGCGGTGAGATTCATGGGATGCTGGCGGCCGGTCCAGAGGAGGTCGGCCGGACTGGGCGAGGCGGCAGCGAACATCTCCCACTTCTCTCCAGGCTCGTCGTTCACGTCCGGCTCTTCGGCGGCCAGGATTGTATCGTCGTAAGCGTCCCGGAGGTCGGGAAGAAGCTCTAGGGCGTGGGCTATGGCGAGGTCAAAGTTCTCCTTACGACGGGCTGCGGACAATAGGAGCTTAATGGTCTGGACGCCCACCTCGCCTAGACCGCTGGCGGCGTCCATGGAGTCGATAAGGTCCTGCTCGCTCATCTTTGTGGCCAACAATACAGACTCCGTGGTCACGTCCGTCGGGGCTAGCTCCTGCTCCGCAGCAAGTAAAGCCTCATCGATGGCCGTTCTCAGCTCCAGCTCCAGCTCGAGGTACTTGCTGCGGACCCGGTCCATTTCGCCATCCGCCCATTCCGCGGCTTGGGCGGCACGGATCCTGTCCATTTCCTGGGGGCCTAGGCGCTCTGCAACCGCCTTAGAAAATTGGCCCTCATACTCCTGGGCGGAGGCCCTAATCTCGAAGGACTCATTGAGAAGACGGGTCAGGGATTCGCCATATTGCCGCTTCAATTCCAGTACTTTACTAGCCATTTTGGATCTCCTTATCGTTGATCTTCTCGTACCGTACAAAGCTGCGCTTCTCAACATTGCCCTCGACGAGGTCCACCTTGCCGTCCTCACCAACCGCGACGCCATGCATATGGCCGTCGTCTAGCGCAACGAAGCAAACCAGTGGTAGGCGTTCCCCGACGACGGCGGACCACCCGGTCGCTGGTAGGACGACCAGGATCTCCGGCTCCTCATCGGTGTACTCCATCTGGGGCGGCTCGAGGATATCGCTCGTATTGATGACGTGGCCGGCGCCGGGGCCCCTCTCGACCGGCCCAGCGGTGGTGTTCAAAACCATTTACTGCTCCTCTCCTTCGCTGACACAATTCCTCGCGTGATAGGCCACGTCCCGGCGGGTCAGACTGGTGAACCGGGCCGCCAAAGCGCGGGCCGACCAATCCGCTAACAATCCCCCGTTCAGGAGGTCCAACTCGCTGGCGGGTAACTCGCATACCCTGCACGACCGGCGCCTCGTAGGACTACGGGATCTCACGGACATCACGCTGCTCCCCGCGGCGGTCCGTCGGCGCCGTCTTCGGGCACGTTGATGCCCAGCATTACGGCATAGCGGTCCCTCTCGGACCTGTGGCGATCGGCAAGGACGCCGAAAGTCTCCTCAAGCGCGGCGAGCTGGCGACTGTGATGATCGTACCAATTCTGAGCATACTCCTGGTGTCGAGTCTGGGAGAAACGCCGGGTACTCTCCCGCCAGACTTCTTCGGTGCGGTTCGCCTCTTCCTGGCTACGCGACCGGGCTTCGATGAATTGGTCGAGGCTCTTCCCCGCCTTCTCGGCCGCCTCGACGGCCGCTACGTCTAACAAGTCCAAAACCTAAGACCTCCCTTCCGGTTGCTCATCCTAATCGTGCGGAGTGCATGGCTTCGCTCCGGCCGAGGAAGGCCGTCCCACCTCGAGGGTAGGAAGCGTCTCCGAAGTATTATAGAAACCGTGGCTTTCCCCCGGCCGCTCCGCGCAACGTGGCGGCCCGCGGGTCGTTAGGACCGGTGCGGACCGCGGGTCTAGACATGATCACGCCGCACCCTTCTGGCGGGCCAGCGAAACCAAGTGTCGGGCTATGCGGTCTCGCTCACGTACGGCTTGCTCGAGCCGATACGTGGCCCGCTCTCGAATTAGACGCTGGCGCCCGATCTCGGCCTCGAGCTCGGCGAGTTCGTCCTCGAGAGAACGCCTGGCGGTTTCTCTGTGAGCGGAATCGCTCATTTCCGCAATGCCTCGAGCTCGGCGAACTCCCTGGCCCTAGTCGCCAGTAGCTCCGGATCGGGTGGGAGAACACCGCGGATGTTTAAGCTCAAAACCGCCATCATGAAAAACCGCATTCCACGCTCGTAGTCCTTGAGTGTGCCAGCGTTGCTCTCGTCGTCCCGATAGGCAAGCTCTGTGACAACGCGCTCCGCGTCTATCCGATGATAGAAATCGAGGAGGTCTTCCTCACTGCGTGCCTCCGACAGTTCCTTATAGAGCGCTGCTGGACTCATGTCTATAAGGCGAGCCTCGTCTTTCCCCGATACGCCCGGTCCTGCCGGGCTTACGCTTTTGGGGCGAGAGCGGGCTCCTCCAGCAGCTCTGCTATTGAGACGCCCAGGGCCTCCGCAATGCCGGACAGCGTCGAATAATGAGGGTCGTGAATGATCCCCCTCTCTAGCTGGTTAATCAGGCTCAGCGAGACATCAGCTTGCCGAGCGAGGGCTTCTTGGGACAGACCTAGGCCCCTACGCCGGGTCCGTACACGGCCAGCAAAATCCATGTGCACCTCCTACGGTTTCGTTAGCTTAGCTAAGCGTATTAAACCACAATCGGCAGCGCGCATCCGCTTGTGCTACGCAGTTGACTGTGTTTTAATACCCAGGACGGATAAAAAGGGAGCCCGCGATTCTCCCCGCTAAAGGACTCGCGGACTCTATGAACCGAAAGGCGGTGGCCTTCTGACAGCATCATAACACCAGACGTGAATTTGTAATTTGCCGCAAGCAAGTAGAAAGGAACACACGAAACATGATGTTCGAAGCAACAGAAGTGACGCTCGACCCGGGCGTGTACCGGGCGAAGCTCAAGACAATAGAGGAAGCCGAGCGGTCCAACTTCGACACTGGAGAACCAGAGTCGTGCCGCGATTGGATGTTCGAGGTAGTCGAAGAAGGTTTCGAGGGAACGTCGCTGAAAGGCCGGACTTCTATGTCGTTCGCGCCGCGCTCGAAGGCCAGGGAGTGGGTCGAAGGCTTACTGGCGCGGAAGATCTCTACAGGCGAGAAGCTCGGACTTGAGGAACTCTTGGGCAAGGAATGCGACCTGTCCATCGTCCACAAGGACACGGACCGAGGCACGTTCGCCAACATCTCTTCAGTTAACCCGGTTCGCAAGAAGAGCCGGCAGGCGGAGCGGACCGAATCCGACCGGATAGCAAAGTCCAAGGAGACCGAGGCACTTTCCTCAACATTTTCCAGGGCCCAGGCGCAAAATGACGCTGAGAGCGACGAACTTCCCGATTTCGGGGACGATCCAGCCCCGGCATTCTAAGACCCGCAACCAAAGAAGAGCCCCGCGTGCGCGCGGGGCTCTTCTCAATCCAACCTAGGGAGATTATACATGTTTGAACCATCGCCCGCCATAAGGGACGAAGCCCTCGCTTACTACGACGCTCACGGTTGGTTCGTGCTGCCCACTGATCCGGGAGCAAAGAAGCCCTTCTTCGGGTTCACGTACAAGGACCGTTACGGGGCCAATTTACCCGCGAGAGGGGATATAGAGAGCTGGTCCGAGTGGACCGCCAAAGGCGTGAGGCTGGGCACCAGGACGGGCGAGGTGTCAGGGATCATCGTGCTGGACGTAGACAGTCAAGAAGCGCACGACTACATCAAGGCGAAGCAACATCCGATCTGCCCAATGGTTCAGTCTCCCCGAGAAGGCGGTGGACTGCATCTGTACTTCGAGCACCCAGACTTCTACGTGAAGAGCACGGTGGGCGTGGGGGGAGTAGAGGGACTGGACATACGCGGAGACGGCGGTATCGTTGTCTTGCCTCCGAGTCCCGACCACAAAAGCGGCAGAGCATACGAGTGGATCATCCCACCCGGGGATGTAGCCATCCCGCCGGCGCCGACGTGGTTGTTGGACCTGCTCAAGGACCAGTCGACGTTCAAGGAGAAGCTGGACATACCCCGGATCATGGCCGGCGTCCCGGAAGGTCGGCGCGACACCGAGTTGAACCGGCTCGCGGGGAAGTTCCGGCAGATGAACATCCCCGAGGATGTCGCGGTCCCGATGATCGAGCTTGCGGCCGAGAAATGCAGCCCGCCGTTCGGCAAGGCCGAAGCCCGGGCTAAGGTGAAGTGGGCCTATACCCATTACGAAGCCGGCGAGGACGCCGCCGCACAAGCCCCGATTCTCGACACCGCGAAGACCGCAGAGAACGATGACCGCTTCAAGATGTTCAACCTGCAAGACCTTATGCAAGAGGAGTTTCCGTCGGTCAAATGGATCATTCCGAGCCTGGTACCCGAAGGCACCATGCTATTCGCCGGCAAGCCGAAGATGGGCAAGAGCTGGGCGGCTTTGGGATTCTGCATCGCGGTGGCAACCGGCGGCAAGGCGTTCGGGGAGTACGAGGTGGAAGAGGGAGCGGCCCTGTACCTCGCCCTGGAGGACAACAAGCGGCGATTGCAGAGCCGCGCCGGGTACCTACTCAAGAGCGATCTTGTGGGGGCGGGTTCCTTGAGCAACCTAGACCTACAGATTCGAGCGGGGCGGCTGGACACAGGGCTCTTAGAAGAGCTGGAGCGGTGGCTAGATAAACACGGAGACCGTGCGCGGCTGATCGTGTTGGATACGCTGGCCAGCGTGCGAGGCCGATCCACGAACATCCGGACACTTTACGAACAAGATTATGAGGTAGGAGCCGCGCTGACAAAGCTGGCCGGGGATTATTCCGTGGCCCTGGTCCCAATTCACCACCTCAAAAAAGGCGACGCGGACGATCCGCTAGACCTTATAAGCGGCTCTACGGGGCTGACCGGAGGAATGGATGGCGCGATGGTCCTCACCCGGACCCGGAGCGCGGCAGACGGCATCCTCAAGGCCGTACACCGCGACTTGGAGAACGACCCCGAGATCGCATTGCAGCTGGTGGATAAAGCTGAAGGCTGGTGGAAGTACGCGGGCGAAGGTGAAGAGTACCGGCTAGGCAAGGAACGCCGGGAGATTCTCGAAGTGCTCGCCAACGCGGACGAACCCTTGAAGCCCCGGGAGATAGCGGAAGCCCTGGACAAACCCACGCCGAACGTCTCGAAGCTCTTACAGAAGATGAGAGAAGACGGCGACGTGGACAACGAAGGCTACGGGCGTTACGTGCCGCGCGCCGGCGTGTCAACCCTGACCACCGCGCAACCGGTCCAAGTGGTCCAACCGATCCAAGTTGAACCCCCGGTTGAACCTGGACCGGTTAAACCGGACTTGGACCGCCAAAAAAGTGCCCATTTGCAGGAACTTGGACCACTTGGACCGGTTGGACCGGTGTATGAGGACGCCAAAGAGTCGAAGCGAGAAGCGCCATCGTCGTCGAATCCCCCAGATGAAGAAGAAGAAGAAGATGACACAAACGAGGACGGCGGCGCCTGGAAGAACCACAAAGCGCTCGAAGCGCTGCGCACCCCAAAACTGGCTCCGATGGTTCAACAGTTCTTCGACGGCAAGGCGGACTGCGACACTCTCGCTGGCGCGGTCGCCGCGCACTACCAGGACGGCGGCAGGTGGGAAGACTGGCGCGAGCCGACGGTGCGGGCGCTCACGGCGCTGGACGAGGAGGCCAACCGCGTGCCAGAACCCGAAGGGATTGCCGAGGATCGCCCGATAGAAGAGGAGGATTAGGGTTATGTTGGACATACAAGAAGAGGCGTTCGGGAACACGGAAGTAGGAGAGCCGCGTAAACACCCGCTGCGTGACATCGCCGCTCGTGACGTACGAGGACTAACTACCGAAGAGGAGGTCGCACGACTCCGCTCCCCCGAGTGGGTCGAGCACTGGTTCCTGGCGCTGATGGAGCTCCGCCAGGACGTCGAGACACAGTTCTCCGAACGCAAAGCCGCCTACGACCTGCGCCAGGTCGAGGTCAGGTCTCTCGACCACTTCGACGAAACCTGGGCCCCGTACCGGGCAGAGTACTTCGGGTGGAGAAAGCACGCTGTCCGCTTCCTCAACACCGTCAAGAGCCGCGAGCGCGAGGCGCGGCAGCTTAAAGCCGCGTTAAAGCAGGCTCAGTACGTTAAATACAACGCCGACGAACAGGAGCGGGTGCAGGAGCGTAGGAAGGAGCTGTGGCGAATACTCGGCGCGTGCAGGGCGTTCCTCGAGGATGAGGGAAACATCGCCTACAAGGCCATGCCCCAACGGGATGAGCTACTAGAGGATATGGTCCAGCTCGAGGAGCCCGGCGAGAGAAGGGGGGCAGCTTAGCAATGGTGTTCTTCCCAAACGAAAACGAAGAGGAGTACTACTCAGAGTACTTTGACGACAGGCTTTCACCTTCGGCATGCATCTCATGGCAGCTCTCGCAAAAAGGACGCGTTGCTGTAGGGGTTGCCCTTGGCCTACTAAAGGCACAAAAAGCCGTGCACTTCTCCTCGTTGTGCGACGAGATAGGTTTTAGCGACGTTGTCTCCTCCAAAGACTTCGAGTACCGGGGCGACTATAAGATAGTCCTATACACAGACGACGAACAAGAGGCGTCTACTCGCACCAGTCGAGATTTCGCCTACCTATGGTGGACGTTAATGACCGCAAAAGGAGTGATGCATCGTCGGAAAGGCGAGGCGGGAACCCTAGTAGTAAGAAGAGGCCTCTAGTAGTCCGGTAAAGGAGGAGGGCCGGGTCGGAGGTCCGGAGAGAGGCTCGCGGCGCCAGACGGCCTAGCCTCGCCCGCCTGGCGAGGGCCAGCTAATCATTCATTACATTGTCATGAATGATTCCCAGCAAGGCGGATCGTGTAATTGCGCGAGGTGCCGGTGGGCGTATCTCTATTTATATTACTTATATTATAAGTAATACCGTTCCGCATTGTTGATGGCATAATGTGGACATGCCAAAGATACATTACTCACAGGTAATCGTAGAAGACCCGCAGGATCTGAAAGAGCTCGAGAAGTACCATCGCTACTCTCATCTCTTCCAGCGCGTCAGGATGCTCAGGCTCCTCAAGTCCGAGGAGTGCACTAACCTGGGCGAGGTGGCACGGGCATTGGGCTACAGCTGGCGTCAGTGTCAGAGGTGGTTCGCCAGCTACCAACAGGGTGGGATTAAGGAACTCCTCCAGAGCAGGGTGAGCGAGCGCGGTCGCCAGGAGTTGGTCACGCCCGAAGCCTTCGAGGATCTGGAGGAGGCCATGAAGCGGGGAGAGATCGCGACCATCGGGCAGGCCGACGAGTTGCTGCGCGAGCGACATGGCATCGAGTACGCCCACCCCGACGGCGTCGGTCAGCTCCTCAGGCGACGCAAGGTGAAGCTCAAGACGGGACGTCCCCGCCACGAGAAGGCCGACCCTAAAGAGCAGGAGGCCTTCAAAAAAACTTCGCTAGCGAGATCAAGCAGATAAGCGAGCGCCAAGAGGGGAAGCCGCTGAAGGTTCTGGCCTTCGACGAGGCGCGTTTCGGGTTGATCAACTGGCACAGCAGACGCTACTGCCCCAAGGGGTTTCGTCCACCCTGGATCGTGAGACGCTCCTACAAATGGACCTACCTGTACGCGGCGGTGGAGCCCACGAGCGGGGAGAGTTACTGCATGTATCTACCGGGGATGGACGACGGGTGCCTGGAGACGTTTCTCAACGAGCTCTCCAAGAGCTACCCCGAGCATCACCTGCTCATCGTGCTGGACGGTGCTCCAAGCCATCGCTCAGAGCAGATTGCGCATCCAGAGAACGTCAGCCTCCTCAGGTTACCGCCCTACTCACCGGAGTTGGACCCGGCGGAGAGATGGTTTGAGGAGTTCAGGCGGAAGTTGTCCAACAGAACATTCGAGACGGTCGCTCTGATGCAGGAGGCAATCACACAGACGCTGGAGCCCTACTGGGAGGAGCCAGCCCTCCTCAAACGACTCACCGGATACTCCTGGTGGGTGGAGGCAGTGGAGGAGGCGTTGTGCCATCAATAGCCCGGAACGGTATAATATCCAGTTGCTCCGGTTCCCCTAACTCCTTCTTTGGGCGCTTACCTGGCCTGGGTGCTGATTGCCCCGGCCCCTCTTATTTGCCCCTCTCCCTAGCAACGCGCTCCACGTCCTCGGGGTCAACTAGCCACCCCTGGTGAGTCTTGGCGCCGCGCAAAGACCGTTGTTCGAGGCGTTTGATCGTACCCTGCTTGCTCATGCCCATGACCCGCCCTGCCTCGGCGGGAGTCAACCAAGTTTCCAGTTCCTTTAGCGTCACCAAAATCTGCTCCTATTCTGAACTTTATCGAAAAATAGTCTACCAAATGCATTGACGTACGACAACCAATATGAGATACTTCAGGTGTTGATACAGGAAATGGCCCCGGCGAGTATCAGCTCCCGGGACCCGGCCCAAAGGGAGGCAACCCAATGGACACCAGAAGTCTATCGCAACCAGAGCAGCGCCACCACCACCCGCGAGACCGGTACGTGCGCCGGGTGTGGCACGACCACAAAGACGCTGACGGCACCCCGCCCCAACGTGGGGCATGGCTACAAGGGAGAGATGTACTGCGTGGCGTGCAACCCGCGCTTCTTTACCCTGGGCACGCAATGGTCGTGCTTGGAGAGGATGGGGGCGTAGTGGCGCGGGCTATCTTCGCGGGGCTGGCATTAGCTGGCCCCGCTCTCGTGGTCGAGGTCGTGCGGGTGCTGATATGAGGGATGACGAACGGGGAGTGTTGGGTTGGGTTGGATGTGTTGTG
>MWWB01000329.1_pt1 | contig 11527 bp, 7 predicted proteins | sample 1047291 | NCBI WGS metagenome assembly MWWB01 (sample SAMN06349976, study PRJNA376086) | soil metagenome | isolation source: MS4-1 sample Antarctic (ecotone) soil | place: Antarctica | reverse complement strand
GATACATTGTTCAAGCAAATGATTGAAATACCTGAGAAATTGTTTTTGTTTCTCCCGTCCGAGTTTCGAAACTTCCTCCACCCATTTTACCTGGCCGGCAAAGTTTTCTTTCATTGTTACATTCATCCACTCGCGAAGCAGGCTAAGCCAGTCTTCTTCAGCGTGCTGCAAAAGTTGAAGTGCCTCCCTATAATTTCCTTCGGCAATTCCGGCCACCGACTTCGCCTGTTCGCGAGGGGTATTATTTCGTTCAACTAATGCCTTTTCGATTTCCTCATCTGTTAACCTTGGAATTTTTACAAGTTGTGTTCGGGATAAAATGGTGGGAAGAATTTGCTCTTCAGATTGTGCGACGAGAATAAACAAAGTGTTCGCGGGAGGTTCTTCAATCAGTTTCAATAACTTATTTCCTTCTTTGCCTAAATATTCAGGCATCCACATTAGAAGTATCTTATATTCACTCTCAAAGCTCTTAAGGCTTAACTGGCGAATAATATCGCTGCATTCCTCCGCAGTGATATTTCCCTGTTTGTTCTCGGCTCCTATAAATTGCAGCCAGTCGTAAGCGTTACTATAAGCATTTTGCTTAACAAATTCCCTCCATTCAGATATATAGTCAGTCGACTTAGGTTTGTCGCCACTTTTTTTGGGAATTACTGGGTACGAGTAATGAATATCGGGGTGAACGAGTTGGCTGGCTTTTGTACAAGCCGCACATATACCGCATGCATCAAGCCCCCTCCCGACCTCCCCCGGTGGGGGAGGAGTCGAGGCAGGTTCATTAAAATCAAAAAGGTTTATCTCTCTGGCCTTTGCAGTGGATTTGGGGGAGGTTTTTGGGCAAACTAAGTATTGAGTAAACGCTAAAGCTAATGGCAATCCCCCGCTTCCTTCCTTTGCTAAAAAAAGCAAAGCATGGCTGAGCCGGTTTTGCTGAACCATGTCGGCAAGGTGATGTTTTACTTCTGATTGCCCGATAATATCCTTAAAAAGCATGAGAGCGAAGTTAGGGGCTAACGCCTTTGGTAACAATGAAAAGCTATATAAATAAGAGTAACACGTGAGCTATTACAGTATTCCAAACCTATGTAATAACAAAAACATTAATCCGAGAATTCATAATATAAAAAAGACCCCGTGAACGAGGTCTCTTTTAAATAATTCAGTTCTTAGCTTATTTGAGGTATTTCAATATCTCTTCCGAGTCAGGCTTTACCTTACTGGGAAACGAAGCAATCAGTTTTCCTTTCTCGTCTAATAAGAATTTTGTGAAATTCCATTTTACTTCTGCATCCAAAACACCATTTTGCTCTTTGGTTGTTAGCCATTTAAACAATGGATGGGTCTTGTCTCCTACCACATCAACTTTGCTTGCTAAGGGAAAGGTAACCCCATACCTTACCTTACAAAATTCCTGTATCTCTTCGTTGGTACCGGGTTCCTGTCCGCCGAAGTTATTTGCAGGGAAGCCAACGATCACCAATTCATCTTTATGCTCTTTGTACAATTTTTCGAGGCCTTCGTACTGCGGAGTAAAACCGCATTTGCTTGCAGTATTAACTACTAATATTTTTTTGCCCTTATACTTACTAAAATCAATTGTACTCCCTTCAATTGAAGGAACTTTAAACTTATAAATGGTTTTGGGAGCGGGTTTAGCAATGTGTTTGCTTTTAAAAGAAACCCCAACAAATACTATGGCAACGAGAGCAAATAGAAATATTTTTTTCATTGTAATTATTTATTCACTGTAAACATAAACTAAAGAATAAAGTTCGGTAAAATTATTTATTGTAGCAGCCTATATCAGGTAACCCTGCTCTTGGGTTACCGTCAAGATCAATAGTTACCGGTACATTACCTGATCCCTTGTCTCTTGCCGGAGAGGTAACTTGCAAGTGAAAATCAAAGTATCTTTTGCCAGCATCAATGCTATCGAATTGAGGAGGCTCGTTTAATATACTATTTACAGCGGTTGACAGTTTTTCTTTGCCCTTATAAAGGATATTTTCAAAAGCTACACTTGAAGAGGTAACTTTTTTATCAATCCCTATTTCATTGTCAACTATTCCACCTTCGCCCCAAAATATGCAGTTACGAAAAACGGCGGTTAAAATGTTTGGCTGGCCCTGGTCATTCAAATTACTAATATACAAAACCTGATTTTTGTGAGCGAGGTAAGAATTACTATAACTAACTACAGTACAGTAATTGAAATCGTAACTTCCACCAGCGGCGATAGCAATGTTCCTGCCGCAGTTACTGATTAAGCAGTTAGTGGCCTTAACACTGCTTCCTATACTTAAAATACCTGCATCGTAAATGTTATCGATGATACATTGGTTAAGTATAACTTTATTAGTTGTGTAGGAAGATTGGGTAATAATTCCCTGGTAAGCATTTTTAATAATGGCATAGTTTAATACATTGTCTTTGCTGGAAGGAGAGAAGTAAATGCCTGGCCAACTTCCGGGATAATCACGATAAGGTTCATCAAGCCTGTCGCCACGAAAAACTACCCTTGTACTGTCGAATCGTTCACCATTTACTTTCAGACTTCCGTTTACAATTATGGGAGCGTCGGCATGTACAAATATTCTGCATCCTTTATTGATAGTTAATGAAGCGCCACTATCAACCAATACACTTCCTAATATTACATACGGCAAATCATTATTGATCCAGGTGGTGTTGCGGGTAATTCTGCTGTTTCTTAAAAAGTTTGCGTTTTGCCCAAAAGCATCTAATTGTACATACTTATTGTTGCCGTTATAATTTATAAGAATACTGTCTTGTACTATATAGGGAAGACTGGTGGAATTTTGACTAATGGTAACTGAAACAAAAACATATATACTATCATTAGGCGCAATTTCGATGTTGTTGAAATCTACACCTGCGGTTCCATCAACATTTAATTTAAATGCCGAAGAGGCTGCGCCCATAAGCTTAACATTTGATAACCGAAGTTTTTGATCGTTGCGATTGAAAATTTTAAAAGACTTTGTAATGGAACCGGTAGTTGTAAAAACAGTATCAAAATGAAGCGTATCGGCAGAAGTGTTGACGAGAGCATCAGCGCTTTGAATAAAAGAAGTTTTACGGCACGATAAAGCGCAAGCAAAAAGAAGCAAAACAGAGACCCCCGAGATCAAGCTTTTCATCGTATAAAAGTAAAGGAAAAAGGTTTAGATGGTGTAAGCGAGGGTAGCTATGCTGAGTGTGGTACCGTTAATTTTTAAAATTTCCGATCCGCAGGCTTCAAGAGTGGCGCCGGTTGTAACTACATCGTCAATCAGTAATATGTGTTTGTTTTCGAGCTCAGCAGGATTCTTAACGGCAAAAATGCCGTCCATGTTTTCCCAACGGCTTATTCTGCCTTTATGTGTTTGTGTTTCGGTGTACACTTTTCTTATTACATTTTTATCAATAACGGGTTTGTTCCATACTGCCAATATTCCATTGCATAATGCAGTTGCCTGGTTGTAGCCCCGCTTCTTTTCGCGGCGTGGATTTAAAGGTAACGGCACCAATGCATCTACATTGGTAAAGCGTGAACTGTCGTTTAAATAATTTCCAAGCAACCTTCCTAAGTAAAACCCAATTGCTTTGTTGCCCCTATACTTTAACTGAATGATGAGATTTTGTAACAACGAGTCTTTCGTAAAGAAATAACCTGCTGCTGCATTTTCAACCGGTATTCGTCCATAAAAAACCTGTTCGACAGGATTGTTAGGTTGATCGAAAAAGTTAGTTGAAGGAAGATTATTAAGGCAATGCAGGCAAAGCATCTGTTCCTGGTCTAGTGTATCAGTTCCACACCCTGCACATATATGCGGAAAGAAGAGATGCAGCAGATCACTAAAAGATGATTGAATAGTTTGCATGATGGTTTGAGTGATGACAGTTGAAGGGTAATAGTAAACGGATGACAGTTGACGGAAGTTAAATGTTAGATGTCAGACTTTATGAGGACAGACACAGAATTATTAAAATATAAAAGGTGAAAAGATGCAATTAAGATTACCGTTTTGCCGTTTGCTATAACCTATGAATCTACAATCTGTCATCGGTCAACTGTCATCGGTTAACTCTTGCCCCACCTTTAAAACAATGCCTGGTAAACTTCCTGCACCTGCCCAACAGGAATTATGCTAATGCCGGTGGAGTGCTTATCAAATCCCTTTTTATTATACTTAGATACAATCATTTTTTCAAAGCCTAACTTTTCAGCTTCAGCAATCCGTTGTTCAATCCGGTTGACAGCTCTTATCTCTCCATTTAATCCAACTTCGCCGGCAAAGCAAATGTTTTGCGCAAGGGGAACATCTTCAAAACTGCTTAGCAAAGCACAAATAACAGCAAGGTCAATAGAAGGATCTTCTACTTTTAGGCCGCCTGCTATGTTTATAAAAACGTCTTTCACTCCAAAATGAAAGCCTCCGCGCTTTTCCAGAACAGCTAACAATAATTGCAGTCTCCTTAAGTCGAAGCCGCTAACTGTTCGTTGCGGTGTACCGTAAACACTTTGAGTAACCAATGCCTGCACTTCTATTAATAAGGGCCGCAAACCCTCAAGTGTTGCAGCAATGGCGCTGCCGCTAAGCTGTTCTTCTTTTTGCGTAATTAGTATTTCGGAAGGATTAGTAACGCTTCTCATTCCGTCTGAGGTCATTTCATAAATACCTAATTCGGATGTACTGCCGAAACGATTTTTAAGTGTTCTTAAAATTCGGTACGCATAATGCCTGTCCCCTTCAAACTGCAGAACTGTATCAACCATGTGTTCAAGTATTTTTGGCCCTGCAATGCTTCCATCTTTTGTAATGTGCCCTATTAAAAATACAGGTGTATTTGTTTCCTTTGCAAACCTTTGAAGTTCGGCAGCACACTCTCTTATTTGCGACACGCTGCCTGGTGAAGACTCTATAAAATTTGATTGAAGCGTTTGTATTGAATCTACAATAACTAATTGCGGCCTTATCTTTTTTATCTCTTGAAATATAGTGTCAGTTGCTGTTTCTGTTAACAGGTAAAAATTTTCATTCGATTGCTTTAGCCTGTCGGCACGCATCTTAATTTGCTGTTCACTTTCTTCGCCACTGATATAAAGAGTTGTTATGTTATTAAGATGTAAGCCTACCTGCAAAAACAAAGTGCTTTTGCCTATGCCAGGCTCACCCGAAACCAACACGATACTTCCCGGAACGATGCCACCACCAAGTACCCGGTTTAATTCATCATCTGTTGTAAGTAAACGATGTTCTTTAGTAGTTGATACATCATTCAATAAAATTGTTTTGGAACTTCGTTTGCTATTATGAAAGTCTTTCCAGCCGTTATCATTTTTTTCGCTGCCTTTACTTATAACTTCTTCAACAAATGTATTCCACGTATTGCATGAAGGACATTTGCCTAACCACTTGGTACTTTCATAACCACAATTACTACAGAAGTAAGCTGTTTTTATTTTGGTCATAGTTAAAAAGTCAATCCTGTTTATGCATCATTAAATTGACAAAGATGGAGCGATAAATACTGATTGATAACATACCCAAAATTAATTTGAGCCAGCAATAATTATTATAGAAAGAATGGACATTATTAGTATATACGATGTCTAAAAAATAAAATCAGGAATTTGCAGAAATTAAAAGGGTCAGCAAGAATGCCGACCCAGTTTACTTACTAACCCATTAAATTCTGCCACTAAATTACAAATATGGCTAACATTTCAAAATTAATTTTTAGTCGTGTGAATAACTTTTAACCCAACAATTATACGGTTAGTTTTACTTAACTCTCACTGTTTTAATAACTTATACTTCTCATAGTGCTTTACAGATAATAGCAAATTATGAATTCAAAAAGCCAAAATGGCCTTTTTGTAATTGTTATATTACAAAAAAATGACAGGTTGTCTTTTTTTAATTTAAAACTATGCTTTAACCTGCTTACTGGATAAATTGGTAGATAAATTGCATTAAAAAAGTATTAAAAAATTAAAAATAATATGAACTCAATATTCCTTGTTTCTTTAATATTTGTTGGAATTAGCTTTTTGGTTTCGGCAAGGTTAAAAAATAAATTCTCCGCCTATAGCCAAATGCGTTTGCGGGTTGGATTGTCAGGAAGAGAAGTTGCTGAAAAAATGTTGCGGGATAATGGAATTTATGATGTACAGGTAGTTTCTGTTGAAGGTCATTTAACCGACCATTACGACCCAACAAAAAAAACAGTGAACCTTAGTCCTGAAGTTTACAGCGGCATCAATATAGCTTCGGCAGCAGTTGCAGCTCATGAGTGCGGCCACGCGGTTCAACACGCCACAGCATACCAGTGGTTAATGATGCGCAGTAAACTTGTACCGGTTGTACAATTTAGTAGCAACATGGTGCAATGGGTATTACTTGGGGGTCTTTTATTGATGCAGGCATTTCCCGGGCTATTACTTTTTGGAATTGGTCTATTTGCCCTAACTACTCTTTTTGCCTTTGTAACCCTGCCTGTAGAATTTGATGCAAGCAGGCGTGCTTTAGCCTGGTTAGAAAACAAGCAGGTGGCTATTGGCGAAGAGCACGAAAAAGCGAAAGATGCTTTAAAGTGGGCGGCTATGACTTACGTAGTTGCAGCCATTGCTTCTCTTGTTACTTTATTACAATATGTTCTGATTTTTCTTAGCGGCAGCAGGGATCGAGATTAAGATGCGTTAAAGATGCAGGCGCTTCAATAACCATGATAAGTTTGCCACAATAACACGCATATTCAACGACACTTATTTCAAATCGGCAGAGACTTTATTAATTAGCAACTTGATGTGTTGTTTTATGGTGGAATAACGCTTTACTTCGATTGCTATTTTAAACTTGTCTGTATTAAACGTAGCGGAATTATTACCAAATCCTGACGGTTGTCCAGTTCGTAGTTCAAACTGTATATTGCCTTCTCGAGTAAATAGGTTTGCAACATCACGTTCAGGTCATTCTTCTCTTTAGGAATAAAAGTACTTCCATCTACGGTTTGTAGGTATGCATGCACAAAATATCCCGAAACATAATGTGTCCAAAGCTCTGCGAACGGTAACAATTTATTTATTTCGTCTTTTTGCTTAAGCAAGAATCCTTCGTATGCTGCATAATGGAAGGAGCGTATCATTCCTGCAACATCGCGTAATGGCGAGCGCTTCAACCGTCGTTCGCTATAGCTACGGGTAGGGTCGCCACCAAAATCAAGTATAGCAATATCTTTTCCGGTAAACAGCACTTTTCTCAGGTGGTAGTTCCCGTGAATGCGGATTTTAGTTGTATCAAATTTCTTTGTGTAGATCGTCTTTAGAATACTTAGAACATCTTCCTTTTTGCCCAGAATTTCCTCTGCCGGTTGCCTTACTTCAGCAGAAAGTGTGGAAAGATTACGTTCCAGGTTTTGAAAGGTTGCCCTTACAAGCGATTGTAAGCCCGCGAATAAAGAACGCTGATAATGCAATGAAAATTCTTCAGGTTTGAAGTCAACAAGGCCTGTAACCGAAGCAAGCGCTTTATGCATTTCGCCTGTACGTATGCCTAATAAACGGGCACCTTCTGCAACGGTTCCTCCAACAAATTCCTTTAAGTCTTCAGGTACCTGGTCAAAATCAACCGGTTCAATAAGGCTTTTTTTGAGCTGGTAAGAAGGATGTTGCTGGCGGGCAGTAATTCTTTCATGAAGATTATTAAGCCTTTCGAACATATAAGTTCTGCCGTTGCCGTGATATTCAACCATTACCTGCAGCATTCCCAAAACGATGATATCTTTTTGATCTTTCCATACTATTTCGCCTAAAAATTGCGGTACCTGTGCAAACTTTGCCTGCTCTGTTAAAAAGCGGGTAATTTCTACATCGGGGTTTACAGCCCTGTCTACCTTGCGGTAGATTTTAAGAAAGAAAGAATTGTCGTAGCCAATGGAGGTATTAGTGTCTTCTACAGGAAGTATCCTTGATTTTACTTCCGGGCTTCCATTTATATGTTTTTTCACCTCTTCATCTGCATTAAAAATAACTTCAGAATCTTTCAGGCGAATAGTATGGCCGTTAGCCATATTAACTATAATTGCTTTTTGAAATTCCGGAATATAAAGGGCATCACAAAGAAGTTGTTCTTCTTCTCCCGATTGTACACGTGCTATAACGGCTTGTGGACTTGTTTCCATTAACGTGTTCGCGAACTCCTCCTGTGTTAAGGTTACAGGTAACTGGTATGTTTCGGGCAAACCGTTTTCGTAGTGAACCTCCAGCAGTAGAAAGTAGGAATTCATTTCATTTACCTGCACGCTAAATAGACTCGTAACCTGTATCTCATAAATAGTACGTCCTTTCCCTGTAAACCACCTGTTTTGCTGCAGATAAGCCGGTAACACATTACTTTCAAGTTCTTCAATAAAAGTGTCTTTCAATCCCTCGTTCCAATCGTTGATACGCAGAAGAGGTAACTCTGTTTTATCGTTTGTTGCTGCACTTACTTTTTGCAGTGCGAACCATTGGTATGCATAAGGACTCAGCGTAAAAAAATACGGATCTTCTTTAATAACAGGAAACTTGTTCTTACTAAAAACCTCTACAGGCACATAACCTTTGTAGTTCCTGAGGTCAATTTCTGCAGCCTGCGAATACCGTGATAAGTTTACGACCACTAAAATAGTTTCGTCTTCGTATGTGCGGGTAAAGGAAAGCACCTTCGGATTGGCAAGATTAATAAACTTCTGATCGCCCCTGCCAAATGCTTTGTATTTTTTGCGCATTGTTATAATGTTCTTCATAAACCAGAGCAATGATGATGGGTTTCTCCATTGCGCTTCTACATTTACGGCTTCGTAATGATACTCAGGATCGAGAATAAGTGGCAAATAAAGCTTTTGGGGATTTGCCAGCGAGAAACCGGCATTTCTGTCCGGCGACCATTGCATCGGTGTACGAACACCGTCACGATCGCCGAGGTAATAGTTGTCGCCCATTCCTATTTCGTCTCCATAATAAATTACAGGTGTTCCCGCCAGCGAAAACAACAGCGAGTTCATCAATTCTATCTTCCGTCGGTTGTTTTCCATCAGCGGCGCTAAGCGGTGGCGGATGCCAAGGTTTATTTTTGCTTTTGGGTCTTTTGCGTAAACCTTATACATATAATCTCTTTCTTCGTCGGTTACCATTTCAAGGGTAAGTTCGTCGTGGTTTCTAAGGAAGATTGCCCATTGGCAGGTCTCAGGAATGGCAGGGGTTTGATCGAAAATATCTGTAACGGGGTAACGGTCCTCCATTTGCACCGACATAAACATTCGCGGCATAATGGGGAAGTGATAGTTCATGTGGCATTCATCTCCATCCCCGAAATATGAAGCAGAATCTTCGGGCCACATATTAGCTTCGGCAAGAAATACAGTTGAAGGAAAACTGCTGTCAATATGCTTTCTAAGTTTTTTAAGAAAAGCATGTGTTTCAGGCAGGTTTTCGCCATTTGTTCCTTCGCGCTCAAAAAGATAAGGCACAGCATCAAGCCTGAAACCATCAACGCCCATTGCGCACCAGTAATCTAAAATTTTAAATATCTCTTCCTGAACTAAAGCGCTGTCGTAATTAAGATCGGGCTGGTGATGAAAAAAGCGATGCCAGTAATATTGTTGAGCTACGGGATCCCATGTCCAGTTGCTGGCTTCAAAATCCTGGAAAATGATGCGGACATCCTTATATTGCTGAGGATCATCAGTCCAAACATAGTATTCTCTTTCGGGCGAACCTTTCGTCGCTCTTCGTGCCCCCTGAAACCATGGATGCTGATCGGAAGTATGATTAATAACAAGCTCAGTAATTACTTTTAGATTACGCCGATGGGCTTCATCTAAGAATTCTTTAAACTGTTCAATATCACCGTAAGAAGGGTTGATGTTGTAATAATCGGCGATATCGTAACCATCGTCTCTTAACGGAGACGGATAAAATGGAAGTACCCAAATAGCGGTAATACCGAGTTCCTGCAAATAATCGAGTTTTTCAAGCAACCCTTTAAAATCTCCAATACCATCGTCGTTGCCATCATTAAAAGCCTTTATGTGCAGCTCGTATATAACGGCATCCTTATACCAATGTAGTTTATCGTTTAGCACTGTTTGCTTTTTTTCCATACACGGTGTTTCTCTTTTGTAGATTGTTTTTTGTAAAAGTATTAAAGGGCATTAAAAAAATAATGCCCGATAGTACCTTTGCAACCTATTATAACGAAGCATGAAAAATGGAATTACAGAAGAAAGAGCAGGATTAAATAAAACTATTACAGAAGGGACGGTTTTCTCCATCTTACTAAGCATTAGTTTTTCTCATTTGTTAAACGATACCATTCAGTCACTGATACCTTCTATTTACCCTTTGGTTAAAAATAATTATCACTTAACTTTCTCACAGGTAGGTCTTATTACACTTACTTTTCAACTGGCTGCGTCGTTGCTTCAACCATTTGTAGGCTTTTATACTGACAGGAACCCACAACCTTTTTCGCTTGCTTTAGGAATGAGCTTTACGCTTATTGGTCTCATTGTTCTTTCTTTAGCCGCAAGCTTTGGTATTTTATTATTGGCGGTTGCTTTGGTAGGCTTGGGATCATCCATTTTTCATCCCGAAGCTTCTAAAGTTGCATTTATGGCATCAGGTGGAAAGAAAGGGCTCGCACAATCTATTTTCCAGGTAGGTGGTAATGCAGGCAGTGCTATGGGACCCTTACTTGCAGCGCTGATTATTGTTCCATTCGGACAAGCTAGCATTCTTTGGTTTTCTTTATTGGCTTTGCTTGCAATTGCTGTTTTAATTACCATAGGTAAATGGTACAGCCAAAATACGCACAGGATAAAAGTAAAAAGCAATGCTAAACATTTAACAGGTCATCCAAAATTATCACAGGCAAGAATAACAGCTTCTATCATTATTTTGTTAGTCCTTGTATTTTCAAAATATTTTTACCTGGCCTGCATATCAAGCTATTACACTTTTTTTCTTATTGATAAGTTTCATATTTCTGTTCAAAGTTCTCAGTTATATCTTTTTGTTTTTTTAGCTTCAGTAGCTGCAGGTACTTTATTGGGTGGCCCTTTAGGAGATAAATTCGGGCGAAAATATGTTATCTGGTTTTCTATTCTTGGCGCAGCTCCATTTACTTTAATGCTTCCACATGCCTCACTGTTTTTTACAGCGGTGCTTACGGTATTTATCGGATTTATTCTGGCCTCAGCTTTCTCTGCTATTTTAGTGTATGCCCAGGATTTAATACCGGGAAAAGTAGGGATGATTGCAGGATTATTTTTTGGCTTTGCTTTTGGCATGGGTGGCGTGGGTTCAGCATTATTAGGTGCGCTGGCAGACCAAACAAGCATTCAATATGTGTTTAAAGTTTGTGCTTTTTTGCCGTTAATAGGTTTATTAACCGCGTTTCTTCCTAACATTGGCGGCAGTAGAAAAAGTGGGTAAGTATTTTTGTTGTTCCTCGTACTGCTCGTGGTACGAGTTTTA
>MWWB01000328.1_pt1 | contig 11529 bp, 15 predicted proteins | sample 1047291 | NCBI WGS metagenome assembly MWWB01 (sample SAMN06349976, study PRJNA376086) | soil metagenome | isolation source: MS4-1 sample Antarctic (ecotone) soil | place: Antarctica | reverse complement strand
TCCGTTTTGTATTTGCTGCCATACAAAACAGAGTCCTTCCAAGCGTCAACGGCATTGCCGTGTTCTTTTGTCCAGGTGAATAGATGATGCTGTAAATCTTCGGCTAAATCACCCTTAGCGAAATTATCACCTTTGAAGGCGAACAGCTCGAAAATTTCCATCAAGCTGTCGATTACCATATAGTCATTGCTGCAGCCCATTCCAATGTCGTCAATCAGGGCGCGCCCGCGTTTTCTTTTTTCGTCATATTCCGCTTGTGCCTCTCTGAATGAACTAAACTCTTCCAGTTCCTTTTGCGTCTCTGTTTTGTGTTCTGTTGTCATTTTTTTAATCCTTCCTTTTTGTAAATTCTAATCACGGATGATTAGTTTTAGATTGTTTTGACTAATGCCGCGACTTCATTCATTGCGATGAAATAACCCGCGCTAAAAGCAACCAAACCAAATATAAAAATCAGCAGTATATTAATAACCGCGTCCAGTGTTTTTCGTTCGGCTTCAATTGCCGATTGTGTTATGGTCTTCTCGTTCATTGTTTTTACTCCTTTGTAAATTGTGAATGATAAGAGAGGCTTAGATAGCACGAACTATCTAAGCCTTTCGTTTTATGCCGTTTGGCGTTGCTTTGCAAGTCCGATGTGAAGCGATAAAGCCGCCGCGCTGTGATAGCACACCAGCCCTTTTTCCGCGCCCTTGCACGTGCAATCAACTGTCTTAAACCCGCGCTCATCTTTGCGACAAATAACGGTGTAGAAGCCTTTTGACCCCGAAACGCGATAATGACCAAAGCCGCCAAACTCGACACGAGGACGAATCTTTTTAGCCTTTGTGATTGCTTTTTCTAGTTGCTCGATTCCTTTTAATATGAACATTTTGTTTTCCTTCCTTTGTAAATTTGATTGACTTAATCAATCTATAAATATAATACACCTACGTATTATTAAATGCAAGTTAGGAATGTTACATTTGCGTATTATTTTTAAGTATGGTAAAAATAAATAATGGAAAATAAGAAATTATTAACTACACAGGAAACAGCGCAACTTTTAGGACTTAGCGACGGGCGAATTAGACGTATGGTTTTGGACGGCATCATTAAAGCGGAAAAGTTCGGGCGGTTGAATATGATTAAAAAATCAGATGCGGAAAAAGTAAAGGTTTATGGAAAAGTTGGCAGACCGAATAAAGAATCGGTTAAATAATTCCAGAGCAAAGGGTAACTAATGAACAAAGAAGAAGCCGCGCAAGAGTTAAAAATCAGTGTTCGCAGTCTGCAACGGCTTGTCCAATCGAAAAAGATTTCCGTTATTTACAAACGCGGCGTTTCGGGCAAGCAAGAGGCAATTTTCAAACCTGAAGAAATAGGAAATTACAAACGCGAACGGGACGCGGAAATTATTAAACCGAGCGTGGCGACAACGAGTGACACGGCATTGGCGCGGAGTGGCGCGACAACAGGTGACACGGTATTGGCGCGAAACGTCATAGAAACAATTTTTAACTTAGGATTGCAAAAACCAACCGTTGCAATTGCCGATAAGCCATTACTAAAACTAGATGAAGCTTCGGCATTAACAGGACTTTCACGTCAGCTTTTACGACAAGCAATCGAGGACGGTAAGTTGAAAAGTAGGATTATTGGACGCGGCTTTCGAGTGAAGCGTAATGACTTAAACGAGTTCATTAAAAAACTTTGATACGTCAAATTTTAGACGAAGAAAAACGGCTTGATTGGTACTCAAGCCGCCGATATCAGTTCTTTGAAAACTAATAACCTTATCCGAAACACAGTCTATCAAAAAAAAGTTTGATAGACAATCACACATATCGCAAAATATGTGATATGCTTTTACAAGTCAAACGCATTGCCCTGGTAAACAGGATGCAGTACTGGACAATTAAGTAGCAAACAAGAGTCTCCGCATCTTTGAAGATGTCACAGCTCGTGAATGTGAAGGATTAGCCTTCTATGTTCACGAGCTTTTTTTGTTTTACAAAATTAAAAATTATGAAGAACGGAACAAACACAAAAACGGCGTTATTAAACGCTTTCGATAAATCGGAAACACAAACGATCGGCGACGTCTGCCGTATCGCTGAAATCACGCCAAGTACTTACTATTTCCACCAGTACAAAGACATCGATTTCCGTCGACAAGTCATTGAAAAAAGGATGAATTTTTTGGCGAGAAAGCTAGAGACACAACCAACAAACACCTGAGAAAAAATATGAATAGCAAAGAAAAAAGCACCTCGCTAAAAGGTGCCTCGTATATGCGAAAGAAAACTCAAACTAATCAGAAAACCAACCAACCCGGAGGTCAATCAACTTATGTATAACAGTTTACCACAGACACAACAAGGGAATCAAGAGCCATTTAATGGCTTCGCCGCGGGCATTCAAAGTGAAGCGGAACTCACCCTCCTTCAAGCCGCGCTTAACTATAACGCAGCGGGGTTCGCGATCATCCCGTTAGATGGTAGCAAACACCCAGATTTGGGCAAGTGGAAATGCTACCAAGAAACAAAACCAACATTGTCGGAAATCCACAGATGGTTTGACACGGATAAGAAGGCAACAACGGTCGCCATCGGCGTTCTTACCGGGAAAAGTTCGGGGTACGTTGAAGTTATTGACGTCGACTGTAAACATGATCAAACGGGAACTCTAATGCAGGATTTCAGCGACCTGATACGGGAGCATCTGCCTGATCTTGCCAAAAAACTTGTTATCGCCTCGACAGTTAATAATGGTTTTCATATTTTTGTAAAAGTTCCGCCAGAATCAATCGAGGGAAATCAGGAACTCGCCAAGCGTCCAACCGAAGAGAAAAACAAGTGCAAGGTTTTGATAGAAACGCGGGGAACTGGCGGATACGTGGTCGGCGTACCGTCCAAGGGTTATGGCTGGGACCAAGGCGACTACCGCAGCATACCTTCAGTAACAGCCGAAGAACGAAATGCGCTCCTGACCTTGGCGCGAAGTTTCGACCAGATGCCGGTAGAAGCCGAACCAGAAGAAAAAGCCGAGAAAACCGCTTACGCCGCCAACGATGGGGAAATCTCGCCTTTTGACGACTACAACGAAAGAGCTGATGCGCCGGCACTACTCGAAAGACATAATTGGACACGGGTCTTTCAAAGCGGTGAGTGCATTCACTTCAAACGCCCCGGTAACACGGATTCTAAAACGTCTGCTAATTTCCACACGGGCAAGCGAACTTTTTTCGTGTTCACTACGTCGTCAGAGTTTAATTCCAACCGCGCCTATAACCCGACACAGGTTTACACGCAGCTCGAACACGGCGGAGATTATTCAGCCGCAAGCCGCGCTCTGTATGCGGGTGGCTACGGGTCACGCCGCAAAACGAAGGAGCCGAAAGTAGCCGAGGCGAACTTCACCGACAAAGACACCAAAGATTTTTTCACGGACGCACACCTGACCGACACTGGCAACGCCGAATGTTTTGCCGCGGAGTTTAGCGAGAAATACCGACACGAGAGAACAAACGGTCGGTGGCTTCGATGGGACGGCACGATTTGGAAAGCTGACGCTGACGGCAGTGTCGATGTTGATATATTAAAAATTGTCAGGAAACGCCAAGCTCTCGCGCTGAACGGCGACGCGCAGTCAGCCGACAAGCTGAAAGCGCTGAACTATCTTATCCGGTGCGAGGACATGCGAAACCGGAAAAATATCAAATCAGCGGCGGAACTGCTCCGCGAGTTCGTAACAACGATTGACGATTACGACGCCGACACCAACCTGGCATCGACAAAAAACGGCACGCTCGACCTAACAGACGGCAGTTTCCGACCGGCAGAGCGCGGCGACTACATCACGCACCAGCTCGGCACGATTTACGACCCAGAGGCGAAATGCGAGCGCTGGAATCAGTTTCAAAACGAAGTTTTCAACAATGACGCCGAACTCGTGAGCTGGATGCAGAAAATTGCTGGATACTCACTCACCGGCGACACCTCCGAACAAATGATGTTTTTGCTTTACGGGTACGGCAAAAATGGAAAAACCGTGTACATAAATACCCTCCAAGCATTAATCGGAACTTACGCAGGCAACGCATCATTCAAAGCATTTGACGCAGATAAACAATCGGAGCAAACGAACGACATCGCCGCTCTCAAAGGCAAGCGGTTCGTATCGGTTGCGGAATCCGCCGCTGATAAAAAACTAAACGAGCCTCTGATAAAACGACTGACCGGCGGCGATTCGATAACGTGCCGGTTCCTGCATAAGGAATTTTTTGAATATACCCCGCAATTCAAACTATTCCTGGCGAGCAATCACAAGCCGGTCATCACGCAGTCGGACTTCGGAATTTGGCGACGCGTTCAACTCATCCCGTTTGCTCAAAACTTTACGGGACGCGAGGACAAAAAACTTGAGGCAAAACTCAAGCTGGAGCTTCCGGGCATTTTGAACTGGGCGCTTGAGGGGTTAAAAAACTGGCGCGCCGAAGGTTTGGGCGGCATACCTGCCAGCGTTCGAAACGCCACCGAAAAATACAAAAACGATTCGGACACCATCGGACAATGGTTGGAACTAAGAACCAACAAAGCACCGAACAAGGACGTTTCGTCGGCGCTGGTCTACCAAAGCTATCGCGACTGGTGCACCGACCACGGTTTTTACGCGCTGGGCAATCGGAGCTTTAAGTCCAGTCTTGAGGAACGCGGTTATACATCCGGGAGACGCGGAAATGGTATCCGGTGGCTAAATTTTGAACTGAACCCCTACGTTTCGGCGTAGTGTAGCCAAGGTGTAGTCAAGGTGTAGTCAATTACCGCTGCATCTGTTTGATAATAAAAGGTTTACAGGTTTTAGTGTAGTCAAGTGTAGTCAAAAACCTAAACTGCTCCATAAGAGCTATTATAAAAACTTTACCTTTTTGACTACACTTGACTACACTAAACAACCATCGGTGAAGGAGCAACTCACTGAGAAAAAAGGACTTGCGCGAAAAAGCAAGCGTAGATTTTAGTGTAGTCAAGAAATTCTGACTACATCGCAAAAAAAAACAATATGAATGTCTCACCTGAAATAAAAATCAAAATCTTCAACCGCGACGATGGCGCCCTCGGCGTCAAACTCACCAGCGCGGACTCTGATGCGTTTGGGTTTGCCATTGCCGAGTTGAAGTCGGTCGTGCCAGTTGGATACAGGCGCTACGAACCAAGCGAAAAAATCTGGCTCATCACCGGCGGTTTTTTTGTTCAAGATTGGTTTGACGCGCTGCGGGCGCATTTCGACATTGAAGTCGAATACGTCGGCGCACAGCAGGATCGCCAGCGCAGGCACGAGCAAAAATGGCAGCCGCCACGACCACAGCAAAGCCTTGCCACGCCTTACAAAACTTTGCATTTACTACCCGACGCTCCGCCCGAAGTCGTTAAAGCGGCATACAAAGCCCTGGCACGGATTTATCACCCAGACCTACGAGGCGACACGGCGAAAATGGTTGAAATTAACCGAGCCTATGAAACATTGTCACAAGATAGGCGGCACACGTAACAAGAAGGGGAAATCAGTATATGAACTCACGAAAATTAGAGAAATTCGGCTTGGCGGCAATCCAGAAAGTTGTGAACAATTCAGACATTCACGAGGCGCGGGAACTGCTGGCGTTCGCTATCGGCTCAAGCGTTTCCGTTTCCGGTACGGTCATGAAGTTAATCAAGCGGAATAATCAATGCAAATTGTTCATTCAGCCTTATGACGAACCGCTCACCGTCTTTGCCGACTGCCCAAGCGAAGCCGAAACGGTCACCGCTCTGAAAATCAAGCGAGGGTCAAGAGTTAAACTTCGCGGCAAACTGACCGCGTTCGGCTTCCAATCCGTGAACCTGACCGACTGCCGCCTAAGGTCGTAAGCCGCCGGGACACTTAAATGTCCCACTTGAGTGGGAAAAAGAGGCACTACGACAAGCCTCAACAAATTAAAACGCCTCACAAGGCAAGGAAAAATAAAATTATGACGGAATTTGAAACGGATAACCAAATGGAGATTCTTATCACAGCAAAAAAACACCAACCGGACTTGTATTCGAAACTTCCGCCGGCAACGAAAATGTCAGTTGGAATTTATCAGGACGCGAAAGCTCAATCCGCCCCAACTGGATTGACGGCGGATGACCGGTTGCGACTAGCCGGATTAAAAAAAAGCATCGCTCAGGACGTTTTAACGCCGGGCGAAAGAACGGCTATGGCAATCGAAATCTTAAACTTGGAAAAAAATTAACAGGAGAAAATAAAAAAAATGAAAATACTTGAAAAACAATCGAGAACAACCAACGGCAACTCAAACATTATAAAGGCAGACGGCGGCGAATTCGCCCGCGTTCAATTGAATATCGTCGGCGCGTCAGGCACGAGCCCAGCGTTGAGCGTCATCGTCGAAGATTCGGTCGATGGCATCTACTTCAATACAATCTCAACCTTCGCGCAAAAAACGGCGGCGTCCCGCGAAGTAATAAGCCTTTCACAACCGTTCGCCGAAATCCTCAGGGTTTCATGGACAATCACGGGAGCTAGTGCAAATTTTACGTTCGGCGTCGATTTGTCGCTCGCGATGAGGAGGGGAAACTGATGATTAGCACAAACGAAACAATTAGCGCCGTCCAAACGGCACAAAACCGAATCGAAGCAATCCGCGCGGCGTTAGCCTCCGGCGACGAGAAAATCAAATCATCGGACTTGATGACGGCGAGAAACGAATTGGAGTTTCAACTTCTGCGCGAGCAAGCCGCAGAGATTTCAAAACAAAAAACCGCCGAAGCGCAGCGATTATCTTTCCTGCTTGGACTTGAAAAACAACTGGCAGCCGTTAGCGAATCGCGCTCCGGTGTTGATAAAAAGTTCGCCGCCTTTGAAAAATCTTTGGCTGATTATTTATCAACGTGCAGCAATTACCAAAACGCGTTGAACGAAATTAGAAGTTCGCTCCAAGCCGCCGGACTTTATCCAGGCGAAACGGTTGGACTTGTCGGCGGAATCGCGCCGCCCGACATCGTTCCCGGCGTTACGATAACCGATTCCAGGCGAAGGCTCACAATCAACGCAGCTAGTGCCGAAAACGTGCTGCCAAGCGATGTAATAAAACCGCTTATCGAAGCATCGCTTGGTGAATATTCCAGGCATTTCTAGGCGGAGCGGAAAATGGCAAATAATGAGAAAGAAATGAGAAACAACGAGCAAAAATATAGGCGCGGTCAACATCCGAACTCGAAGAAAAATCTTCAGATGTTCAAAGAAGGCGATGTGCCAAACCCAAGCGGAAAGCCAGTCGGCGCCATTGATATAAAAAACCGACTGGCTAAGATGCTGGAAAATATCGCACCCGACAAGATTCAGAATGCAGAATCAATCACCGCTTTTTGCGATGGCATTTCAAATATAACGAATCTTGACGCCGTTAATGCACGGCTTCTCTACTGCGCGATTGTTGAAGGCGAATCATGGGCGGTAAAAGAGATTTTCGATCGCATAGCTGGCAAACCGTCGCAAGCGATTGATTTGGACGTATCGATTCAGGACTGGCGCTCAATCGCTTCTAGTGCCGGATTAACGGAGGAGGAATTTATCGATGAGAGCAAACTTTACGTTGCCGAACTCGAAGCAAGTCTCATTCGCGAGTAGCGTCCTGAAGCACCGCTTTGAGCGTGAACGCTCCGACCCCGTTTTAATGTCGATGCGTGCCGGAATTAAGCCCGATCAGTGGCAAGCCGACTTGCTCAGGTCCGACGCACGGCAGATGATTCTGCTCTGCTCACGCCAGAGCGGTAAAAGCACGATTAGCTCTGTTTTGGGACTTCACACCGCGCTCTATACGCCGGAGTCGCTTGTCCTTCTGCTCAGTCCTTCACTCCGCCAGAGTCAGGAATTATTTCGTAAACTCAAAGATTGTTATAACTCAGTTGCCTGCGATGCCCTGCCAAAAATAATCGAAGAAAGCGCCCTCCGGCTTGAGTTTGATAACGGTTCAAGAGTTGTCGCACTTCCCGGCTCGGAACAGACTGTCAGAGGCTTTAGCGCCGTTAGCCTTCTCATTCTTGACGAGGCGTCTGTTATTGAAGATGCGCTGTACCAATCACTTCGACCGATGTTAGCTGTCTCGGATGGAAGAATCATTTTATTAAGCACCCCGAGAGGCAAACGCGGATTCTTTCACGATGTATGGACTAATGGCGGCAATGACTGGCACCGGACACGAATAACTGCCGAACAATGCCCGCGCATCAGCGCTGAGTGGTTGGAAAACGAACGGAAAACAATACCGGACTTCTGGTTCCGACAAGAATTTCTGTGTGAATTTGTCGAGACCAACGACCAGCTTTTTTCTTTTGATGATATAAATTCGTCGCTTGATTTTTCAATCGAGCCGCTGTTTGGGTAAAAAATATGAGCAACATCTTTCAGCATGGGCTGCCTCACAACGCAACTTTTGACCAGAGGGCGGAATGGTTTAACGTCCGCCGTCATCGCCCGGCTTATTTTTGCGGACTCGATTTAGGGCAATCTTCTGACTACAGCGCCTTGGCGATTGTCGAACGGCGCGGCGACAGCAAATCAAACTACCATTTTGTTTGTAGTCATCTGCAACGATGGCAATTACGAACGAGTTACCCGGACGTGGTCGAAAGCGTGGTTGAAATTATGCAGGCTCCGCAGCTGCATTCAGGTCCGCAAAACCCAATGCTTCTAGTAGACCGAACAGGCGTCGGCGCACCGGTTTTCGACCTTTTCAAGCGCACCAACCACCAAAGTTATCTCGAGGGGATTTTAATCACGGGCGGAACCGAAGTTTCAAAATCAAACGGAACTTGGCGTGTACCGAAAAGAAATCTTATTTCGAGCCTCCAGGTTATGCTTCAGTCGCAGCGGCTCAAGATTTCAGGCAAATTGCCAGAAGCGGCAACACTGATAGGTGAGCTCCAAAACTTTCGAGCAAGGATAAGCGACGCAGGGCGCGACTCATACGGCGCTGGCTCTGATTGGAAAATCGGCAACAATGATGATTTGCTTTTGGCGGTGTCGATGGCAATATGGGGCGCGACCGAAGTTCAAGTTTCAACCTACGGACACGCTTTCCGCATAATTTAACTATTCACTTTACCGCGCGTGGTGCGTTGCGGTTGCGAACGGGCGCGGAGTCGGTTGTTCGGCTGGCGCCACCGTGTCCGTTCTACATACACGAATTTTCTATCACACCAGCACCCACCCACCTAGTTTAATCCGCCGTCATCCGCCGTCATCCGCCAAATAAGAAGCCGCAAGCGTTAAAACTTGCGGCTTAGTTTCAACCTTTGGTGGTTTCCGTTTTAAGTTTCTGTATTTAGCAAATGTGAAATTTTTGCCAATGGCAAATGTGAAAAAATTGACCAAGTCAATTTTTTTTATCTGCTTCACATAATCCATATAATTCCAAGCAGTTGTTTTTGTTATGTCTCACAAACTAATTCAAGTGCAAGTTATAAAACTTTGATTACGGGACAAGTTTTGAAACTCTAAACGTCAACAAAAATGACTGTCCGTGATGCTATTTTTGACACTCCCAAAAACGCTCGTTTATGGGACACGTAGAACCGACTTTACCCTGGGCAGTTTTTTGCCCAGTGTTATTGTTTGCCCTACACGCACATAGGCACGCCTTTTTTTAATGGGCTGTAAAGATTGTATGGTTTTCGTTTACCCTTACCCGCGCATAGGCTCGACAAAGTGCTAGCTTCTGGGCTATTTAAGTAGCCCTTTTTTATTTAACTGTGCATTTTGTTCCTTTTTCATTCCGTCCGCGTACGCATAGGCACGCCTTTTTTATTTAACTGTGCGGTTTGTCCCTTTTTCACTCGTTCCACGCCCACGGGGAACCGCCGTTGCACTTAAGTGCAACAGATAATTCGCCGCTGACTCGTTCCACGCCCACGTAGACCCACCCATTTTAATATGGGATTTAACCCCGCTAGTTGCACTCGTTCCACGCCCACTGTAGACCCACCACTTGATAACCACTAGCTTTGAGTATGCACTTAGCCGCTTATGTCTGATTCACAGGGCGCACAGAGGCGTTTTTAGAGGCGAAGGCTTGTGTTGGTATGCCTTAAACGTAAAAGAAGCCGCAAGGTGTTACGCTCACGGCTATTAGTTTTTCAGAACGGCAAGCCGTCTTCTACATCAAACCGATTACGAGAGCGTGAATTTGAAAAAGTCTCTGAGACCGAGTTAAACGCGCGATGAATCTTTTTTATCTCTGCCTGCAGGGAATTAACTTCCTCCGTTAGTTCTTCTAAAGTTAGCGGTGGCTTTTTTAATTTAGCAAGTTCGGTAAGTTGGACATTAAGTTCTTCATTTCTCCAAAGGGGGAATAAAGCCGCGCGCAGGTGGAAACTTATCAAGCTTGCTAGTTGATGTGTGTTTATACTTGCCGTTCGCTTCGCGTAACCCACTTCGGCGAGAGTTTTTATGTGTGATAGCGCGGACGTTGGCAAGTCAGGGTATTGCTTTGCGATAGCGTCCATTAGCTCGCCAATCGGCACTAATTCGTCATAGAGCAGCGAATAAACCAACCAATCTTTAATTGCGTCTTCGTCTTGCAGCATTCCCAAATAATTGCAGTCAGTTGCGAGTGAATGTGCTTCATCATAGGTTGCCTTAGTTACCTCGCCGGATAGGCCAAGGCTTAAAAAGCGGTTTACGATTTCGGGTATTAACTCTGAAAGTCGGTAATTTTCAAGGTCAAACGTTGTTCTGTTGCCATTGCGGACGACGCCTTTGCAAATTGCCAATTCATTTTCTGTCTTGTTTTTCATTCTAATTTCCTCGTGCTTTTTTATTTTTTGTTTTATTTCCTCGTGCATTTTATTTGTCTCCTGTGTTTTTTATTTTACCAGAAGCCGCAAGGTGTTACGCTGACGGCTTCCATTGAATGGATAAGTACATCAATTGATGTATTTGTTAGTTTTCTGCCTGATAGCCGCGCAAAATCTTTTCCACATATTCCGGTGATTTTTCGTAGTCCAGAAATTCGTCCTGATTAATACGCGTGTTGAACAAATCAAGTAATCCGTCAGTTATTGCTTCTTTTAACGGCTGCGGTAATTCTTCATCGTTAAGCAGAGCAGAAATAGTTTGCGCCGGCTGGCTTATCTCGCCGCTGGACGGATCGTCGCCCGGATCCCCCGGATCCTCCGTTTTGTATTTGCTGCCATACAAAACAGAGTCCTTCCAAGCGTCAACGGCATTGCCGTGTTCTTTTGTCCAGGTGAATAGATGATGCTGTAAATCTTCGGCTAAATCACCCTTAGCGAAATTATCACCTTTGAAGGCGAACAGCTCGAAAATTTCCATCAAGCTGTCGATTACCATATAGTCATTGCTGCAGCCCATTCCAATGTCGTCAATCAGGGCGCGCCCGCGTTTTCTTTTTTCGTCATATTCCGCTTGTGCCTCTCTGAATGAACTAAACTCTTCCAGTTCCTTTTGCGTCTCTGTTTTGTGTTCTGTTGTCATTTTTTT
>MWWB01000327.1_pt1 | contig 11537 bp, 10 predicted proteins | sample 1047291 | NCBI WGS metagenome assembly MWWB01 (sample SAMN06349976, study PRJNA376086) | soil metagenome | isolation source: MS4-1 sample Antarctic (ecotone) soil | place: Antarctica | reverse complement strand
GTTGGTATTGGTATTACCGTTCGTGTTGGTATTACCGTTCGTGTTGGTGTTGGTATTACCGTTCGTGTTGGTGTTGGTATTACCGTTCGTGTTGGTATTGGTATTACCGTTCGTGTTGGTGTTGGTATTACTGTTGGTGTTGGTATTACCGTTCGTGTTGGTGTTGGTATTGGTATTACCGTTCGTGTTGGTGTTGGTATTACCGTTGGTGTTGGTATTACCGTTCGTGTTGGTGTTGGTATTGGTATTACCGTTGGTGTTGGTATTACCGTTCGTGTTGGTGTTGGTATTGGTATTACCGTTGGTGTTGGTATTACCGTTCGTGTTGGTATTGGTATTACCGTTCGTGTTGGTATTACCGTTCGTGTTGGTATTACCGTTGGTGTTGTCGTTGTCCTTCACGTCTTTGCACGCCGTTTTGCAAGACTCGAACGCTTGCTTACATGCGGCATAATTAGCTCTGGAACCTTGTCGGCACTGTTGGAATGTTTGAACACAATCCTGCTGACATTGTCCGCGGTCACTTTGTCGAGCGTTTGACGGAACAAGGAAGTACCCTGTCGTTAAAGTGAATGCCAACAGTGAGAGGGTAATAAAACTAGACTTCATCTTCGCCATGATTCATCTTCTCCTTCATCAATGCTCGTCAGGTAATGGTTATCCCAACGAGCAGTATTTGGAAACAATCTAAAGTGCAATGAGGAGAGTTGCCTTAGAGGAGAGTTGTCTTGATTGGGGAACATAACCTATATCATACTTTCCTGCATCTTTTGTACGTAAACGAACATTTTGTCAAGATTTTGAATGCCCGTCTAAAGTGACGAGATGTTTTGATGGAATCGATCAAGCAGGTTGGCAATCTTCTTGTCACTTACAACATTCTATAATTATGCGGACTTAACGGTAATGCTAAGGGAACGCTGCATTTCCGAACATGGCGGAACACCGCCTGTTTATTGCCTGCGTGGGTTGATTACTTTTTTCCCAGAAAGTCTTAACGGTACACCGCGCAAACGCGATTCAACTGTGCCTTCACCCGTGTTGTAAAGCTGCTAAAACGAGTGCCAGATTACTCGCCCTGCAAACCTTTGCGAGAGAACGCATACGCAACGGGCTACCGCATCAATCGCTGCGACCGGGTCATGCGAATTGAGTGGACCAAAACGAGCAACTGTCGCGTGCATAAACTGCAATTTAGTGTGTCCCTTAGCGTGAACCTAAGCACTTTGGATGTTATATAGCCACCGCTCACTTCTACTGTTAAGTAGTCAAAAACACCATAAACACTATTATCAGCCGTGATAATGAAAACGCCGGAGATTTGAGTCTCCGGCGTCAATATGTTGCGGCGAACGAACGGCGCGTGGGAGCAAGATTTGAATGGTTTTTCAATTAGCCGAAGAACTGCGTCCGACCGCAATACCTTGTGGTCGCTTTCGGATGCGTCCGCCGCCCGCGTCGCACTCGTTCATGGGGTTACTTCGCGTTCATGGGGTTACTTCGCATTCGGCTATAAACGACAAAAACCCGCCGTCATAGATTCTATTTTCTTAGCGGCAAATGCCGCCAAGTCGCTTTGCTACGCGCTCGGCAATGTCAACTTTTGTCAACTTTTTGTGCGCGCTGAGATGTCAGGTTTTGTCAGGTTTTTGCACTCGGAAATACCATGTTTTACCAAGTTTTTGTGCGCTCCGAAATACCACCTTTTACCACGTTTTTGTGCGCGCTGAAATGCTAAGTTTTGCTAAGTTTTTCTTAGCGTAAAACAGTGCCGTTGCCGTCATTGCCGCATCTCAGCGCGAACCGCCAACATTGTCACGACCAGCGGCGGCGGTGTCCGGGTCATCGCTCTCAAGCTGCTGCCGTTCGAGTTCGAGTCTTTCGCTTCGGAGTTTGGCGTCGTAAATTCGTATCGCTTTGTCGGAAAGCGTGCCGTACAACATGGCGATGTCGTAAGCACTTTGCCGAGCGAACCACTCCTTATCATCCCGGATGCTTCGGGCAAGGGCGTTTGCCGCTTCGAGCGAGGTTGTCAGGTGAGCCGTGACGAGTTCGTGAATTGACGGTTCTGATTCTCTTTTTAGCGTCCGAAGTCGCCGAAGTCGTCGGACGCTTTGATTGCGGAAACCGTTGATTCGGCGACTCCGGCAAGTCGCGCGGTCTTGGGGATTGATTCGCCCGTGAGCAATAACGCGATGATTTGAGCGCGCTTTTCGTCGGATAGTTTTTGACCTTGTGCCATTATTTCAGTGAACCTTTTTTCTGTGTACGCAAGTCCGAACAGTCGGAGATACTTCAACCGCTTTGGCGGCGCGCCTCATTCGTGTTGTAGCTTTGCAACGGCTGCGCGTTGTTTCTCAAGCCAAGCGTAAAAATGCCCGTGTTCGTTCCACGCGGCTCTGTCCGCTTGTCTCGCCGTCATGCCTTGAGTTCGCATCAACTCATCGGCGCGCGTGGCTATCGAAGCCTCGAAATAACGGTAAGCCGCATTTTCATCATCAAGCGGCGGTGAACTTGTAATGGTTGCGGTCGTCGTTGGCGGCGTGTCGGTTGGTTGCGTAGTTGAAGCGGTGACTTTTATCCCTTTCCGCAAGTTTGCGGAAAGGGATAAAACTTCGTCAGGCTCTAACGGCAAGCTATTCGCTTCGTCTTGGATTGCGGCGCGTTCGGCGGCGATAATCGCAAGGTCGTCATCGTCAAGGTCGTCATCGTCGAGTTCATACGTCAGTTCGCCCGGTTCGTCGGGAAACGCGATGATGTTGTCCGCGAAGTTATCAACATCTTCGGATGAATCGGTTATTGGTTCGTCGATCGGTTGTTCACGTCGCAACCTGTTCTCAAGGCTCGCCCAAGCGTCATCCGTCGCTTCGTCCGGTGGCGTTGAAGGTGTCCACATTCTTTCTTCCTGTATGTGGACAGCATCGGGAACGGGGGGCTGGTGGACATTATGTCCAGTAGGGGGGTCAACTTCTTTATTTACAAAGGCTTGCCGCAAGTCGCCGGAAAGTAGCGCATTTTCGATGTCGCTTTGAAGTTCGTCGAGTTTAAGGCTTTTCAAGACATCGGCATCTTCGATTTTGCGCGTTTGGTCGCCAAGTCGTTTGGCGAGTGAAACGATTGTGTTACGAATTTTCCGCGCTTCTTTCTCCGGTGAAAGCGTCTTTTTCTTGCGTTTGGTTGACGCTAACGGTGCTTCGTCAATGTCATTGAATACTTCGCGCGCCGCTTCGCGCATCGCCGCGAATTGGTCGCGCTTCCACATCGGCGACGTGCGCGCACGTTCTACGGTTTGCGCGATTTGCTTACCGATTAGAACCTCATAAACGGTTGTCGCGTGCTTTCCTTGCTTGTGGTCATACTCACCTTCCACAACGCTGATAATCGAGAAGTTACTTTTCTGTTCCTGTTCAAGATACGATTTTCGTTGCCGTTGGATGGTCTTTGTGGAGCAGTTCATCAACTCCGCGAGACGTTCATCGGTTATCGGCATCCGCTTACCTTTGCCGTCATCGTCGTGTTCAATCGCTCCGATAACGCCGCGCACGAACGAACGCGGTGCTTCATCGTGTCCGGCGCACGTCATCAACCAATCGAGCGCACAGCTAAAGGCTGCGCCGTCGGCTTCAAGGTTATCGGAGCGAAGCGGGATGACGTTACGGATTGATTCATCGTGATTGACGGCGAATCGCGGGCGGTCGTTATTGAACTTGCGTTTGAAGTCACGAAGCGGAATTTCCGTGAATGGTGATTGCGGTCTGGTTTGTTGTGTGTTCACGCTGCCACCTCTTTCGACGCCGCGAGAACATTATCGAAGCCCTTGCCGCGCTCCGGCTTCCACAGAATAACCGTCACGTTCAGCCCGGCGGATTGAAGGTTGGCGGCGACTTTATCCAGCCCGCGCCGTACCGCTTCATTCGTTCTAAAGTCGGCATCGTAGGCGACGACGGCACTCTTTAATTCAGGTATCGCGCGCCGTAAATCCGCGCCAAATGTTTCGGGGAAGTTACTAACCCCCGCGATGCCGACAACCGATTCGCCTGTTAGCTCACTAATGACGTTTGCTTTCAACGCGCCTTCGGTAACAATTATCTTTCCGCTCGCACGGGCAACATCAACACGGGCGAAGTGCGGCGGCGCGCCCGGCGAAGCTCCGTCCGGCTTATCCTTGCTTGATAGCCAAACATATTTCGGCTTCTCGTCTGCATCGCGGCGAATCATCAAGCCACGAATGCGAAAACGAGTATCGCGCACCGGAATGATGATGCCGCGATACCACGCGCCGAAGTTCATGCACCATGCGCCGCGCTCGCGGTAGAAGCCGGGAACGCCGGTCAAGTCATAATCCTTTGAGAGCGCGCGGGCGATGTTCGCGGCAAAGATATTTGTCGGCGTGCTTTTGAAGCCGTGAAATTCAATCGCCAAGTCCGACAGTCCACGCGCTCGAAGGTTCGCTCGATGTTCGTCGGCAAGCACAAGATGTGCGCGAATTAAATCAACATAAACGTGATGCGCCCGTTCGACATCGGCAAGCGGCGGAGTCGCTTTGATTATCGGCGGCGGTTGCGGTCGTGGCGGTTGTGGTGTGTGCGGCGTGAAGTCGTCGCGTAGGATGTGCAAGTAACCGTTGTTGCGTGTCGGCTTGTCGCTTCTGACACGCATACAAATGACGCGCGCACCGTCGGCGGATGCGCTGCACCAGTCGCCTTTGCCGCACACTTCGCACGGTTGGCGACGGGTGACACGTCGGAGAGGCGAACGGTTTATTGATTGAAAGCGATGGTCGAAAGAGTGTGTTTTGTGGTAAGTTTGTTGCATCTGAAAGTTGCATCCTTTCGGACTGTCCGCATCGTCTCTGTCGGCTAAACAGAGTCAAGAAGCCGCTCCGCTCATCACGGTGCGGCTTTCGCTATTTTATGTCGCCTTCGCTTCGGCGGTCGGGCGAGCATTTTTCTTGCCCGAAGCAAGCAAAGCCGCGCGTGAGAACAGCAGTTTTCTCCGCCCGAAACGAACGGCGGAGAAATGCCCTTCGCTGGCTAAACGCCGAAGGGTCTTCGGGTGCAACCTGACGATTTTTGCCGCCTCCTCAGGCGTCAATAAATCATTTTTGGGTTCGCTCATGGTCAAACTCCCTGTCTCGGTCTTTGGCTTCGTTCGTATCGCCACGCTACGCCACATACTGTGAGCGTCCCATCCTTTTTGGGTCAACACGCTTCTCTTTTTCTTAGGAAAGAGCGTATCGCCGTGCTACGTCACATAGTGTGAACGTCGCGTCCTTTTTGGGTCAACACGCATTTTTGTGTGTCAGGCTTGCTCGAAACTCGTTTGCTCGCTAACATAACGACAGACGGCTTTTGGCTGTTTGCACACTTCGGGCGTCACGCCAAAAGGCGCGATTTACCGGACACGTTCGGTGCTGTGGTTTATGGTTCAAGACTGACAGGGAACGCCGCCAAGCTAATCCCCTGTCAGTCTTTTTAATTTCCGTTTATCGCTTACTTCCCTTCATTCGCCCTTCGACATATTTCTTCACATCTTCCGGTGTTACCCGCACACCGCGCCCGATCTTCGCGCCGCGCAAACTTCCATCGGCATGAGCCGCCCGCAAGTGTGACTCCGGCACGCCTGAAAGCCGCGCCGCCTCACCGAACGAAAGCGAAAACTTCGCGCTCAAGTCCGTGATGGACGGTTGCTCGACCTTGCCGTTTCCTTGCGTCTCGTGCGCCCTCATCGCGTCCGAAAGCATAGAGACGAACATCGTCAGAGCTTCATCGTTTCCGGTGCGTTGTAGGGCTTCTGACGACGATGTTAAAGGTGTGTCAGATGGTATGACATGCGGTCTGACATACCTTGTCGCATCTTTCGCGGGCGGGTTCGCTTCTCGCTCCGCTTCCGCCTGTTTGTAGCGGTCGAGGTCTTCCGTCGTGTAATCCGTGACCATGCCGGTACGCCCGCGCACCTCGCCCACGCTTATCTTGCCGTCGGTGGTTGAGCGTTGAAGCGTGCGAACCGAGATGTTCAAGTAGTCGGCGGCGTCCTGTTTGTTCATCGTGAAAAGAAGTCGAAAAGGTGTGTCAGGTGGTGTGACAAAACGGTTGTCATACCCGTTGGCACGGCTTCAAAATAGGTGCGTCAGATGGTGTGTCAAGGTGTGTGTCATACCCTTTGGCGCAGCTTACCCTTGCCCGCCTCTACCGTTCGAGCCGTTGCCGCGCGCCGTGATGTAGCGGTCAACGGTGCGCGTCAAGTCGCCAACGGCTTCGCGCAGCGCACTCATCTCTGCGTCTTGACGGTCGAAGCGTTCAACCACTCCGTTAGCTATTTGCATCACGGTCGCCGTCAAGGTCTTCTGCGAACTTAGGAGCGCATCAAGTAAAAACTGCTGCCCCTCTTGCTGCGCCGCCATGCGTTCTTGGCGTTCGATGATGAAGTTCATCACGCGCTCTAATTCTTCCGGTGTCATTTAATCTCGTTCCTTTTTCTGCTGCCGAAGTTTGGGCATCTCTGCGCTGACCCTTATGTTTTATTAAAAAGCATCCATGAGGTCAGTTGGCATCCATTCGGCAGCGACCATTGGGCATGGCGAACGTCGGGCAAGGCTCACCGTTGCGTTTCTTCGCGCCGCAAGCCGTACCTTTGTGGTTTTCACTTGACTGCATGGCATGTTCCTGACTGCATGGCATGTTCCTGACTGCTCACTTCTTCTCGCCCTTCTTCGCCGTCGCTTTGGTCGTCGCGCCGTTGGTCGCCGGTGCATCTTCCGCTTTAGCTTTCGGCGGTCTGCCGGGCGTGCGGACTTCTACTGCTTTTAAGTCCTTCTCATCAATCACGAATATCTGTCCGAGTCGCGTTGCCTTTAAGCGTCCATCACGAATCATCGCGTTCACGCGCCAACGAGTGACACCTAAGTGCGCGGCGGCTTCTGCGGTAGTCAGTGGTTTATTCATGCGCGACATTATACGCGCGTGTGTACGGTTCGCGCAATCCCGTGTGTACATTTATTTTCACTTGCTCGCTTGACATAACTATACTCTCGCGTGTATAGTTGCAGTCACATTAGCAATTCACTTCCACACGGAGACAACGCACATGATTCAACTCACCACCGCCGCCAAGTTAGAGAACGCCATCAACAAAGCACGCACCGTCAAGCCCCGCGTCCACGTCGTCAAGTTCGGTTCATACACCGTCACGAACAAGACGACGGGCGCGACTTACACCGTCGAATGCGTCAAGCGCGACGGCAAACGCTTCGCCGGATGCACATGCAAAGCGGGCGAACGTGGGCAAGCCTGTTACCACGTCGCCGCCGCCGTCTCCGCTCATCTTCAACTTGCCGCAGAACGCGCGGCTTTGAACTTCTAAAGCGAAAGGCTTTAGGTGACGCCGCAAGCATCGCCTAAGCCCTCTTAAATCGCTTGTATCAGCCCTTAAACCATGAAGAAAAAGGAAAGACACACCATGAGTTTTAGCAAACGATGTTACGAACAGCAAACCACATTGGACGCACCGGAGACGCGCATCATCGCCGTCAACCGCCTTATCAATCGCGCGTATCGAACCGCGTGCGACGATGCGCCCGACTACGAAACCCTAGACACCATCGCCCGCGCATTGCATGAAGCACGCCAAGAGTTAAACCATCTCGCCGCGTCAATCGGCACACTGGAAGGAATGACTTACTAACAGCGCCTCTCTTTTTATGTCGTGCTTTTTGGTGACGGGTCAGCTTAGATTTCTTTCAAAAGATTTTGGTCTAAAAGTCGAATGAGAGTTGAAATTCGAGGCGGCGATTGCCTGCCGGGTTACTCCCTAAGCCGTAAGCACCGGCGGACGAAGTAGAATGACCAAACAGAGGCGAACTGAGATTACCAATCGGAATGTCGGCGTTGGTGCGATTAAAGATGTTCTCCGCTTGGATAGAGAACGTCATGCTGAAATCCCTGTCTGTTAGTCTTCTTGCCAAAGCATCGCGTATTCCACCTCGTCTTGCGCCGGACGACGAAGATGCAGCGGATTTAAGCTTAAAGCCGAATGTTTTACTCGCCCGCAGATTCACGGAAAAGAACTTTGTTCCTTGACCGAAGTTGCGAGGAATAATCAGTTGATCCGCCGCCGGGTTTAAATCGAACAAGCCAAAGCGCGTCTGGATGACGCCGGGTTTAGTGGCATCCATCGCAAACGCCGGACGCTCGGTAAAGAGCGTGTCGCCGTTCTGATCGCGCCCCGTCGTGATGTTGTAAGGCACACCGGAGCGCGCATAAACGAAGGGCGACAACTCAATGCCCCATGGAGCGTTGACCCATCCGCCCATGTAAAAGGTGTGACGCACATCGAGAATGGAACGCCCGTATTCTGCACTTAAATCATACGAGTTAGCCGGAAAGCTGTCCGCGCCGTCCGTATCGCTCTCGGCTTTACTCAAGATGTAAGTCGCCCAGAATGTCGCGCTGCGCTTGAGGCGGCTGACGGTGTTTAAGATTAATTGATTCTGCTTGAACCTGCCGCTTGATTCGTACTGGAAAACGTCTCCGATGTTTTCAAAGGGTCGAGTGCCGTTGGATGCGTCAGGCGTGAATACTCCAGGCAACGGCGCGTTCGTGTTGCGCGAGCGCAGAGCGCGGCGCGAAGACGTGTTGACATATGAAGCGGCGAAAGAAATGTTGAGTGGGAATTGCCGTTCGATGCTCAACGACGATTGCATCGTGAGCGGCGCACTCAGGTTGTCGGCAACACGGATTGTCGTTTGCGGGACGGCGAAAGCCGCGAGCGCGGCGGATGACGGCACGCTTGGGAATGAATCTAAAAGCACGGCATCCGAAACGATGTACCGCTGTTGGTTAGCACCATTCGCGCGGTTGGCTTGCAGCGTGTAACCTTCATTGAAACGCTCATAGAACGTGCCGAATCCGGCGCGAATCACGGTCTTCGGTTGTTTCGCATTCCCGTCCGGCGACCACGCGACGGCGATGCGCGGCGAGAGATTCTTTCGGTCTTTGATGTTTGTTTGCGACTCATAACGCAATCCTAAACTCATCGTGAAGTTTGGACGCACGCGCCAATCGTCTAGCACAAACGCTCCTGAATCATATTGATTAACCTGCGCCAGAGGATCGCCTGCGGCGATGGAAAACTGCGTCGCTCCCGCGCCAAGCGCGAGGCGTTCGGCAAGTGTAAGCCCTTGTCCGGCGAAGATGAGCGTGCGGCGATAGCTTTCGATGCCGGTGATTGAAATGTACAAGGGCAGACCATTTGCGTCGCGGACAATTTGATTATCGGCGTCGAGTTTCGGCGCGAACCCTCCGGCGAAGATGAAGGTTCCACCGAAGTTTTGCGTCGAGACATTTGCCACGCGCAGACCGCGAACGCGAACGCCCGACTTCAAGATGTGGTTTCCCCTGACCAAAGTAGTGATGTTGTGTAGCTCCCAACGGTTATCGCGGTTGAATCCGTTGCCGACCGACGAACCGCCGCCGGTGAAAGCATCCGGCACAATGATGGATGCGCTTGAGTTATCGCCTTCTTCTTGCCGCCGCGCGTTGATGTATTGAAAGCGCGTCTCGTTAATCGTTTTTTCATTAAGCACCGCCGTTTCCGTTAGTTGCAGCGTGTGGTCGTTATTGAAAATGTTGTAGGCGCGCGACGGCAAGGAGAAGCTGCCGATTCCGGCGTTCATCGAACGTGCGCGCGAGAAATTATACCGTGCGACAAGCGTGTGGCTCCGGTTGATTTGATAATCGAAGCGCGGACTAAAGGTGGTGCGTCGTTGCGGCACAATCAACGATGAATTAAACGGCGCGAGGTTGAAGTTGGAATCAAGCACCGTCGCATTGATGAAGGCGTTGTCCTCGATTCGTTGATTTTCAATATCAATAAAGAACGATGCGCGGTTGCGGATAATCGGTCCGCTGACGTTGCCGCCGTAGCGTTGCAGTTGATAGGGGGCGCGCGTTTGTGCGAACGGATTGCGTGAGTTTAGAGATTCGTCGTTGAAGTTCGTGAAGGCTTGGAAGCGAAATTGATTTGTGCCGGGTTTCGTCAGTATCTCTATCCGCCCGAAACTGAGTTGGTCGTGTTCGGCTGAAAAGGGATTCTGGTTGATGCGGATTTCGCGGATTGAATTTTTCGGCGGCAGACGATTGCCCGTGAAACCGTCAACGATAATTTGCGGACCCGATGCACCCGCCGAGCGAATTGCCAATGCGCGCAACGCCGCTTCCAGACCGCCCGGACTATCCGGCAGCGCATCAAGGTCTTTGCCGCGCAGCACAAGCCCGTTCAAGTTATTCGGCAGACTGATGCCTTGCGGTTCTTCGGCACTAACATTGACTTCCTGCTTTTCCAGCGACACGCTCATTTGTATGTTAAGCGTCGCGCGCCGTCCGCTTGCGAGGTTTATCGTCGCGCTCTCGAACAAAGCGAACCCGTTTGCCGAAGCGCGTACCTTGTAGCGTCCCGTTGAGAGATTGCTAAAGGCATAGATTCCTTCGTCATCTGTTTGCGCCACGCGCTCCGTTCCATGTTCATCCGACGCGATGACGGTGGCGGTGATGATAACGCCGCCCAATGGGTCTGTGATGCGCCCGCTCAAAATGCCGTTCGGCGTCTTCGTATTCAAAGCACGGTTATTATCGTTTTTCTTGTCGCCGGTCTGCGTCGTCTGCGCGTTCTCAAGTGCAGGCGCGGTGAAACCGACGGGCAGTGGCGATTCAAATTCGACATTCATTCGTTGAGGCAAGTGAGCGGCTGAAACATTGGAATGATTTGTCGCAACGTTAAGAATTATTAGCGATGCTAACCATAAACCAAGCCTCAACGCCCGAACGATGTTTAGCCTTCGTCCGCCCGGTTTTTGCGCTATGTACATAATGACGCGCTCCAGATTTGAACATCTCGAACTTCAAGAAAATAAAGGCAAGTGCAGATAACCGTTACCGACGGATTGAAGCGGTTGAAGAACCGCTAAAATTGCACTGAACATCCGCCAAACGAAGCGCGCTTCACGCGGCTACGGTTCTGACAAATACGCAGAGGGAAGTCGCACTGTGAAACAAGCGACCTCCCTCTAGCCCGTGGGGTTATTAACCCGTTACCATTCCCAAACTAAGGGCGTCTGGTATTGGTGTTCGTGTTGGTATTGCCGTTGGTATTGCCGTTGGTGTTGGTATTAACAGGACCGCGCGGCGTACCGGGAGAAGGATTACGTCCTCGGCGCACACCCGGACGATTGGTGTTAGTATCACCATTGGTGTTCCCGTTGGTATTACCGTTGGTGTTGGTATTGGTATTACCGTTCGTGTTGGTATTACCGTTCGTGTTGGTGTTGGTATTACCGTTCGTGTTGGTGTTGGTATTACCGTTCGTGTTGGTATTGGTATTACCGTTTGTGTTGGTATTGGTATTACCGTTGGTGTTGGTATTACCGTTCGTGTTGGTGTTGGTATTGGTATTACCGTTGGTGTTGTCGTTGTTATTTCTTTTTGTGTTGGCATTTTTTTTTTTGTTTTTGTTGGTTTTGTGTTTTCTTTTTTTGTTGTTGT
>MWWB01000326.1_pt1 | contig 11539 bp, 9 predicted proteins | sample 1047291 | NCBI WGS metagenome assembly MWWB01 (sample SAMN06349976, study PRJNA376086) | soil metagenome | isolation source: MS4-1 sample Antarctic (ecotone) soil | place: Antarctica | reverse complement strand
AAACCTGACAAAGCAAATAATGAGAAACAGAACAAAGCAAGTAATTGTTTAATCTTCATTTGGTTACCTTATTTTATCGTCAATAGTCTCAAAAGGGTCGATTTTAACACAAATTATATTATAAACTACTGTGTCAATAACCAGCGTTTTTGGGACACACGTTCAGTTGTTAATAAATTTCCTTGCCTTTGTGAAGTAGCTTTTCTAAAATCTGCGGATGATGAAAATTTTACTTGTCATCTTCGCACTGTTTTTAGGAATTACTCTCTACGTTTATATTGACGTTGCTGTCATCAACCCTTGGAACGTTGAAGTTTTAGAGCAGCAAGTTTTCAAAAATTCCGCTCGAACCTTTGGCGTTCAGGGTAAAGTTAAAAATGTTTCAAACCAGCCATTAAAAGACTTCGAAATTAAAATTCGATTGATGGCTCGTTCCGGTACCCCTCCATCATTGGAAACTGTGCAGGTTGTCAGTTGCGCCGTAAAAAACGATGTGCTCGAAAAGGACGCGGTGACCGCTTTCACTTGCCTTTTTGACGTCGTGCCTGAAATGAAAAACTACTGGCTTCGTTTTTCATCCGCCGGTTCGCCTGTGCTAGTTGTCAACGATGCGATTCCGACATTGACAATTGACAAAAATTGAAACAAATGGCGATTTACTACTGCTCGACATCCGCGCCGTCGTCATCGTTAAATCCGTCTGCCGCATTTGTCCGTACTGCGGAATCCGCATTGTCATAGGTTGCCACGTCACATCGCGCCAATGATTTTGACGCAGGATGTCGCATCTGATATAACTTCGGCACTATGAACAAAGAAGATGCCGCCAAACAACTTGGAATCAGCGTCCGCAGTCTGCAACGTCTCGTCCAGTCGGAAAAGATTTCCGTCACTTATAAGCGTGGTCAATCGGGTAAACAGGAAGCAATTTTTAACTTGGACGAAATAGAAAATTATAAGCGCGGACGTGATGCGGAAACTATTAAACCGAGCATCGCGACAACCAGTGACACGGCATTGGCGCGGAGTGACGCGACAACGAATGGCGCGGCATTGGCGCGAAACGTCATGGAAACAATTTTTAACGCGATGGGGCAGAAATCAGGCGTGCCAATTGCCGACAAGCCACTGCTAAAATTAGATGAAGCGGCGGCATTAACAGGACTGTCACGCGACACGCTACGAAAAGCGATGCAAGATAAGGAATTAGTCGGAAAAATGATTGGAAGAGCTTACAGGATTAAACGCGATGATTTAGACCGATACATTAAAAACCTTTGATTTTTGTATTCTCAGATTTAATTTTTTGTGTGAAACTTAATTTGCGGTATTAGTTTCAAAATTATATATTGCTTTTAGCCGAAATATAGGCATTGAAAAAGCGAGCCACCGTCGAAAGTTAAGCTCGCTTATTCTTGATATTTGATTTCCCAATCAAACCGCAGTAAGTTTATCGCCACTGCGTTTTTGAAATTACCAAACTTGTGACAGCTTAGCAAGTAACGCTAACACGAATCTAGTTGCAGGGTAAAAAAAGTTTTAGTTCCCGATAGAAAATTATCGGAAACCGTGAAGGCATTAACTCAGGCGATAGGGTTGATGCCTTTCTCTTTAACCCAATGAATATCGCCTCTAGCCAATTATTAAAACCGCTTCAGAACGCTCGTAACGCGCAACCAGAGCGCAGTGTGCAACTCAATGAGCCTTGCCCCTTATCCACTTCTTTTCTTAATTCGGTGGTTGGTGTGCCGTTCCAATCACGGCGAAAACCGACCGCACATACCTATCTTGATAAGAGGGGAACAAAGTCGCAGACGAATCACCGGCGCACACGTTCGCAAGGGGCGCGGGAGCGGCTTCAGACGAAACAACACTTGACGGGGCTGGCGCGTGAACTTCACGATGTCGAGCTTGCCGACAAACTAGACCGTTGCCATTCGCGCCTTTCGGTCTTAACGTGCGGTCGGCACATTGCCCGGATAATTCCCAACTTCACTTGTGAATTTCGCCTCTGCCCAGACTGCGGTCGGCGGCGGTCGCGCAAGCTTCAAAGCAAGTATCTGCCGATGTTGCGCGGTTTTATGCTTCACCACAAAGTTACGCCCGTTCATCTCGTTCTGACGCAGACGCATCGAGCCGAAACGAGAAAGCAGTCGGCACAGCGAATTAAGGATTCATTCACCAAACTGCAACGGCGCGGATTTTGGAAACAGTATTTTAAGGGCGGCACCTGGTCGCTCGAATTTACCAAAGATAAGAACGGCTTGCATCACACGCACCTCCATATCATCGGATTCAGACGGAGGTTTTTCGACATCGAGCTTCTGCGTGATGAATGGTTGGCGGTGACGGGTGACAGCCACGTTCTGCACTTAAAACCGATTCAGGACATCGCTACGGGGCTTCGTGAGGTCGTTAAATACGTTTCCAAACCGCTCGATATACGCAGATTTGGCGCGGACGATTTGAGAGAGTTTTTAGGATTAAAAAATATGCGGATGTTCGGGACGTTCGGAGAGTTTCGGGATTTCTGCAAAGACTTCGAGCCGTCTGATGAGGGCGCGGCGGTCGGGGAATTAGAAAGTTTGAGCCGTGATTTAGTCGAGGGCTGCGCTTGTCCGCATCCGCAATGCGGTGAGCCGTTATTCGACGTTAGATTGACCGCAGAGGCATTTTCAGACTTCCTAGAAGGTGTTGATGCATCTCAGAAAAATGTAAGGCGTGAGTGAAGAAATGAGCACTACCTTGACACGGTAATGCTCTAGAAACTGGTTTTTAGTGGACGAAAACCAATTGATTGTTGGGCGAAGTCTTTATTTTGTGACTGTTTTCAAGTGGAAAATAGTGGTAAATAGTGGTAAATAGTGGAATATTTCACCACACGCCCCTCAAACGTGCGCGGCTACCACTCGTTCCACGCGCACGCGGACGGTAATCCATACAACCTTTACAGCCAATAAAAAAAGCAACTCGTTCCACGCGCAGACGCGGACGGAATACGAGGTAACGGCGGCGGTGGCGCCGTTTCCAACTGCTCGTTCTACGCGGACGGAATAAAAAAGAAAGGTAAGAATCAAAAGCTAAATCAGTTCAGCTTTTGAAACTTTGATTATGGGACGAGTTTTGGAACTCCGAACGTCAATAAAACTAGCTGTCCGTGATGCTAATTTTGAGAGTGCCTTTAACGGGCGTTTTTGGGGCATTGCTGACTAGATGAAACCTTTTGGTTCATCTTCGTTTCTTAATACATTTATTCTCCATAGTAGTATAGGATGGCTCATAGCTAATACCATCCACTAATTCCTTCCCATCTTGCCCGTTAAATGTGGTAAAATAAATTCCTTTTTCCGCATACCTGTAAACATCGATTTCGGCATTTCTGGGAAATTTATCAAACTTGTCCAAGTTCCACCCGAGACCTTCAATGGGTATAGCCTCAGTTAAACTAATGTCGAAATTACCTACTGTGTCGGATGAAGGATTACATGTGTAAAGCATGTGTTTTGGTTCGACTGCATAAAAAACAGAGATTTTTCCAAAGTTAGTATCATACCTACAAGTAAGCATGCAGTTCTTATATGGCTTACCAAAGTAGTTTTCAACCTCAGCTCTTTTTGTTACTAGCGGGACAATTTTTTCCCACTCAAACTCCGCCCTTTTTGCTTCTTCGGTTTGGGCAAAACCTGACAAAGCAAATAATGAGAAACAGAACAAAGCAAGTAATTGTTTAATCTTCATTTGGTTACCTTATTTTATCGTCAATAGTCTCAAAAGGGTCGATTTTAACACAAATTATATTATAAACTACTGTGTCAATAACCAGCGTTTTTGGGACACACGTTCAGTTGTTAATAAATTTCCTTGCCTTTGTGAAGTAGCTTTTCTAAAATCTGCGGATGATGAAAATTTTACTTGTCATCTTCGCACTGTTTTTAGGAATTACTCTCTACGTTTATATTGACGTTGCTGTCATCAACCCTTGGAACGTTGAAGTTTTAGAGCAGCAAGTTTTCAAAAATTCCGCTCGAACCTTTGGCGTTCAGGGTAAAGTTAAAAATGTTTCAAACCAGCCATTAAAAGACTTCGAAATTAAAATTCGATTGATGGCTCGTTCCGGTACCCCTCCATCATTGGAAACTGTGCAGGTTGTCAGTTGCGCCGTAAAAAACGATGTGCTCGAAAAGGACGCGGTGACCGCTTTCACTTGCCTTTTTGACGTCGTGCCTGAAATGAAAAACTACTGGCTTCGTTTTTCATCCGCCGGTTCGCCTGTGCTAGTTGTCAACGATGCGATTCCGACATTGACAATTGACAAAAATTGAAACAAATGGCGATTTACTACTGCTCGACATCCGCGCCGTCGTCATCGTTAAATCCGTCTGCCGCATTTGTCCGTACTGCGGAATCCGCATTGTCATAGGTTGCCACGTCACATCGCGCCAATGATTTTGACGCAGGATGTCGCATCTGATATAACTTCGGCACTATGAACAAAGAAGATGCCGCCAAACAACTTGGAATCAGCGTCCGCAGTCTGCAACGTCTCGTCCAGTCGGAAAAGATTTCCGTCACTTATAAGCGTGGTCAATCGGGTAAACAGGAAGCAATTTTTAACTTGGACGAAATAGAAAATTATAAGCGCGGACGTGATGCGGAAACTATTAAACCGAGCATCGCGACAACCAGTGACACGGCATTGGCGCGGAGTGACGCGACAACGAATGGCGCGGCATTGGCGCGAAACGTCATGGAAACAATTTTTAACGCGATGGGGCAGAAATCAGGCGTGCCAATTGCCGACAAGCCACTGCTAAAATTAGATGAAGCGGCGGCATTAACAGGACTGTCACGCGACACGCTACGAAAAGCGATGCAAGATAAGGAATTAGTCGGAAAAATGATTGGAAGAGCTTACAGGATTAAACGCGATGATTTAGACCGATACATTAAAAACCTTTGATTTTTGTATTCTCAGATTTAATTTTTTGTGTGAAACTTAATTTGCGGTATTAGTTTCAAAATTATATATTGCTTTTAGCCGAAATATAGGCATTGAAAAAGCGAGCCACCGTCGAAAGTTAAGCTCGCTTATTCTTGATATTTGATTTCCCAATCAAACCGCAGTAAGTTTATCGCCACTGCGTTTTTGAAATTACCAAACTTGTGACAGCTTAGCAAGTAACGCTAACACGAATCTAGTTGCAGGGTAAAAAAAGTTTTAGTTCCCGATAGAAAATTATCGGAAACCGTGAAGGCATTAACTCAGGCGATAGGGTTGATGCCTTTCTCTTTAACCCAATGAATATCGCCTCTAGCCAATTATTAAAACCGCTTCAGAACGCTCGTAACGCGCAACCAGAGCGCAGTGTGCAACTCAATGAGCCTTGCCCCTTATCCACTTCTTTTCTTAATTCGGTGGTTGGTGTGCCGTTCCAATCACGGCGAAAACCGACCGCACATACCTATCTTGATAAGAGGGGAACAAAGTCGCAGACGAATCACCGGCGCACACGTTCGCAAGGGGCGCGGGAGCGGCTTCAGACGAAACAACACTTGACGGGGCTGGCGCGTGAACTTCACGATGTCGAGCTTGCCGACAAACTAGACCGTTGCCATTCGCGCCTTTCGGTCTTAACGTGCGGTCGGCACATTGCCCGGATAATTCCCAACTTCACTTGTGAATTTCGCCTCTGCCCAGACTGCGGTCGGCGGCGGTCGCGCAAGCTTCAAAGCAAGTATCTGCCGATGTTGCGCGGTTTTATGCTTCACCACAAAGTTACGCCCGTTCATCTCGTTCTGACGCAGACGCATCGAGCCGAAACGAGAAAGCAGTCGGCACAGCGAATTAAGGATTCATTCACCAAACTGCAACGGCGCGGATTTTGGAAACAGTATTTTAAGGGCGGCACCTGGTCGCTCGAATTTACCAAAGATAAGAACGGCTTGCATCACACGCACCTCCATATCATCGGATTCAGACGGAGGTTTTTCGACATCGAGCTTCTGCGTGATGAATGGTTGGCGGTGACGGGTGACAGCCACGTTCTGCACTTAAAACCGATTCAGGACATCGCTACGGGGCTTCGTGAGGTCGTTAAATACGTTTCCAAACCGCTCGACATACGCAGATTCGGCGCGGACGATTTGAGAGACTTTCTAAGATTAAAAAATATGCGGATGTTCGGCACGTTCGGAGAGTTTCGGGATTTCTGCAAAGACTTCGAGCCGTCTGATGAGGGCGCGGCGGTCGGCGAATTAGAAAGTTTGAGCCGTGATTTGGTCGAGGGCTGCGCTTGTCCGCATCCGCAATGCAGTGAGCCTTTATTCGACGTTAGATTGACCGCAGAGGCATTTTCAGACTTCCTAGAAGGTGTTGATGCATCTCAGAAAAATGTAAGGCGTGAGTGAAGAAATGAGCACTACCTTGACACGGTAATGCTCTAGAAACTGGTTTTTAGTGGACGAAAACCAATTGATTGTTGGGCGAAGTCTTTATTTTGTGACTGTTTTCAAGTGGAAAATAGTGGTAAATAGTGGTAAATAGTGGAATATTTCACCACACGCCCCTCAAACGTGCGCGGCTACCACTCGTTCCACGCGCACGCGGACGGTAATCCATACAACCTTTACAGCCAATAAAAAAAGCAACTCGTTCCACGCGCAGACGCGGACGGAATACGAGGTAACGGCGGCGGTGGCGCCGTTTCCAACTGCTCGTTCTACGCGGACGGAATAAAAAAGAAAGGTAAGAATCAAAAGCTAAATCAGTTCAGCTTTTGAAACTTTGATTATGGGACGAGTTTTGGAACTCCGAACGTCAATAAAACTAGCTGTCCGTGATGCTAATTTTGAGAGTGCCTTTAACGGGCGTTTTTGGGGCATTGCTGACTAGATGAAACCTTTTGGTTCATCTTCGTTTCTTAATACATTTATTCTCCATAGTAGTATAGGATGGCTCATAGCTAATACCATCCACTAATTCCTTCCCATCTTGCCCGTTAAATGTGGTAAAATAAATTCCTTTTTCCGCATACCTGTAAACATCGATTTCGGCATTTCTGGGAAATTTATCAAACTTGTCCAAGTTCCACCCGAGACCTTCAATGGGTATAGCCTCAGTTAAACTAATGTCGAAATTACCTACTGTGTCGGATGAAGGATTACATGTGTAAAGCATGTGTTTTGGTTCGACTGCATAAAAAACAGAGATTTTTCCAAAGTTAGTATCATACCTACAAGTAAGCATGCAGTTCTTATATGGCTTACCAAAGTAGTTTTCAACCTCAGCTCTTTTTGTTACTAGCGGGACAATTTTTTCCCACTCAAACTCCGCCCTTTTTGCTTCTTCGGTTTGGGCAAAACCTGACAAAGCAAATAATGAGAAACAGAACAAAGCAAGTAATTGTTTAATCTTCATTTGGTTACCTTATTTTATCGTCAATAGTCTCAAAAGGGTCGATTTTAACACAAATTATATTATAAACTGCTGTGTCAATAGCTAGGTTTACTGGCACTCCGATTTCCCTAGTTTGTGGAGGGGTTGGGCCAGTTGATAGGTAAGTGGGTTTGTATGCTGATTAGCGCAGTTTGCCGACAAAATTTTGAAGATATACAAGAATTTTTCACAAAATAAAAAAATAAATAGAATTAAATGGAGAAAGTTATGAAAATTATAGAGAATAAAGTTGAAAATGTAGATGAAATGGAGTCTTTACTCGGAGAAAGAGCTAGTGCCAAGGTTCTGGGGGTGTCATACGATACGCTGAAAAAGACTTTCCGTTACGGCGGTTTAATTAGTTACGTCAAATACAAGAAAGGCATACGTTACAGACCTTCTGACCTGAGAAAATTTATAGACAAGCATTTGGTTGTAGTAGCTACGGATTAAGCCATACCTCTTTTTGGCTTAGGACGCACTAGAATATCTCCAAAGTGTTTCTGCGTTCGATGCTGGGCTGGCGCAAATCCTTCGCTAGTCCGGCATTTTATTTCTAGCGTCTTTGAATTTCTGAAAGTTTTCTTCTGTAACAAAATTCTTTGTTTTAATTTTGAAGCTTTCGAGATTGCCATTTTTGTAATTGTCTCTAACCGTTCTTTCGCTCAATCCGAGACGAACGGCAACTTCGGCGGTTGATAGAAAATCGTTGGTAATGTCGTAGCTAGGACTACTTTTTTGAGTGATTACAGGCGGTTTAACAGCTCTTTTTGTCTTGACCTTGCCGGAACTATATCTCAGGATGTCGGACGGCTCACAGTCAAAAGCTTCACAAAGGCTGTCGAGCGTGTCTAATCCAATCATTTTCAAATCATTTCGATATAACTTCGCCGCTTGTGAGGGTTGCAAATTCATTAACTTTTGTAGTTGATACGCTGTTTTGATTCCCCTTTTGATTGCTATTTCTCTGATACTAAGTTTAATCATAGTATCGAACAAGGTAATACTTGATTCGCCATTTTGCAATTCGACAATTAAAATTTAATAATGTGCGGTATGTTATTACTTCTTTTCGTATTACTTATTTTATTTATTGTTTTTCTTATGCTTGCTGGTTTGGTGGTGCAAATGTTTGGGTTTGTCTCGAAACGTGGTAGGAAAGCCGGGAAGGTAGAAGTTCAAACGGTTAATAATTTTGTAAATCCTATGCCGTTTGATAAATCGAACGTGAATCAGGGTTAGCAAGTTCTGGTTGATGCAATCCATTTGTCTACTGATTTATTCCTGTAACTTCTTTAGTCACGTAAGTAAGCGGAGGGGCGTAAAACTATTTATTTGGAGCTGTATTTGAGCGGATTGGGAAAACACTTCCCAAACGAATTAGAATCGAGTATTATAGAGAAAGTTTTTGAAAAAAAGACAAAGAAAAAGGGAGTGCTTAACTTCGCGGGTCGCGCACTTCCCTATTTCGTAACTCAAGATGATGAGTCGCTTCATTTCTTATCATATTACGATTTAGGGACGCTGGCAAGCTAAAAATTAGGAAACTCCGATTTCTTTAACAGAGACCGGAGTTTTTTTTAGTTTTCGTGAGTGTGCCGTTCACAAAAGGTTTGATATGATAAGTGTAAATCAAAATCGTTCTAAAGTCAATGACCTCAGTAAGATGCAGCCTTCGCCGCGTCGCACGTTTGTTCCGATTACACAATCGTTCCAGCATTACGAACCAAAGTTTAAGGCGTTTGGGTTGGCTGCGAAAAGAGCAAATGACGGTGCAAAGATTGGTCTTCGTCTGCGCGGTGCGGCAATCGAAGCTGGTGAAACTGAATCTGTTATTGATTCTGATTTGATGGTTTCACTCTCGAAACGTGTGGTCAAAAATCACGCGGTATTTGAGAATAAATCGGACTATAAAAATAGGGAATTTACAGCCCCTACAGCGTTCGTTTCGAGTGGTGCAAGGGTAGATGCGGTTTCTGGTCGGAAAGCAAGCTATAAGGCTCGTAAAGCTCTGCAAACAGCGTTCCTAGAGCGGGAGTCTGGCATCATTTCTGGCGAAGTTTTCCCGTTCTTTATTACTCCGACATTTAAGAACTTAGAGAATACAGACTTTGTTACTAATTTCCTTTTTTTGTTGAATGTTTGGACTCGATTTAGAAACACTCCATATTTTCGAGAAGTGATAGACGGTTGTTATCGAAAATTCGATTTTACCGTAAAGGATGCCGGAACGAAAAATTATAACTTTCACATTCATTTACTAGCTTTAACGAATGTAGAATTCGGTGACAATTCCAAAGATTGTAAATCGAATTGCCGCGAATCTCATTCGCATACGAATAGTTATAAAGCTGCGGTTAATCTGGAATTTGCTAGGGTGTGGACAAAGTGTCTACAGCTTTCTCACAAGGAAATGTTTGATTGTGCAATTGATTTGTCTGGCTTAGAAACTGCGGTTTGTGATTTTCGGAAATTTAACATTGATGATGTTCGGACAGTTGACCGGCGCGGGGTGTTGTTCGAGCTGACAAAGTATATGGCGAAGGTTTCCGACTTCTTAGAGCTTGAGCCAACAGAGCTTTTGGCAGCAAACAAGATTCTCAAAGGCAAGCGGTTATTGACGAGCATCGGTAGTTTTAACGATTACAAAGGGCGGGCGGTCTTTAATAAACAGCGTCGTTATGAAGAATTTGCTAATCGTGAACTTGTGAAACTGACCTGGGAGCGTTCCTACAGACAGAATTTTCTAACATTCCAAAGTGGAACATATGAAGATTCTATGCGAGATAACTTTATGGCAAATTTAGCGGGCAGTGTTCGGAAACATAAGGAAATAAACAAGTTAGAGCGTCGGCAGCGTGGAAAAAGAACCGATGAGGAACGGGGTTTTTTGACTATTACACAGCTTAGAAAGCTCGGACGGGAACTAAATTCTACTGGTGTTCCTGCTGACCGTGAGAATTGGTTAAAACTTCTCGATGAAAATCTAATTCTAATGGTCGCTGATGCCCGTAAAAAGTTCCTAGAGAGACATCCGAACGCTCGAATTACGACGTTAGACGGTCGAGTTTACCTTGGTGCTGCTCTGGAACGTCAGGAATTGGAAAGCCGCACGGGTCGAGCACTGGTCGAGCATTAGTCGGCTTGGGTTTAGCTCTGGTGAAGAGAAAATCTAAGTAAATCTTAAAAATATGGCGAGTTTGCGCTTCGCAAACGCTGCAACGTTTCCGTTTCGGAAATGTGAAAGGGCTGTTCGTAATGCAACCGCAGACTTCCTCTTGGGGAAGTCGAGGATTGTCTTTACGGTGCGGTCAAACACTTGCAAATTAATTAAGCAAAGGAGTGAAGACAATGACGAATGAATTAGACGAGTTACAGCAAATGAAACGTGATTTGGACGAGCATATACACCAAGCCGCAACGATGGCAGAGCGCCAAAAGTTGTTGAATCTTCAAGACGAAGTAACTGCTGACCGTGTAAAGGTTACGGAATTAGAGGCTAAAGCGTCTCAAGTGGCAATAGTAAACAAATCCAAAATTAAAACGCACTTGGAAGAAGCTGAACGGCTACGGCTAGAGAGTCTAAATATTTCAATGGACGCGTGGGAATTGCAGAGTCGTCTGAAAGCAAAACGGATTGAGTTGCATCAGCTAGAAACGGCGATTAAAGCCGCAAAAGATTTAGTATAATGGTTTTGTCTCTGGAACTGTTGGAAACACTACAGTTACGGGATTATTCTTTGTTTTGGTCGTGTTGATTAGTTGAGCATTTCCTTTTGTATGGTTTTTGCGTTATCGGTCTCGGTGAAAAGGTAAAGAAATCAGTTTATTCTAAGAGTATCAAAACTCAAATTTGGATTATCTTTTGGAACTTTAATTACGGGATAAGTTTTGAAACTCTGAACGTCAATAAAAATGGTTGTCCGTGATGCTGATTTTGAGAGTTGCTAAAACGAGCGTTTTTAAGGCATTGCTGGTTAGATGAAACCTTTTGGTTCATCTTCGTTTCTTAATACATTTATTCTCCATAGTAGTATAGGATGGCTCATAGCTAATACCATCCACTAATTCCTTCCCATCTTGCCCGTTAAATGTGGTAAAATA
>MWWB01000325.1_pt1 | contig 11542 bp, 20 predicted proteins | sample 1047291 | NCBI WGS metagenome assembly MWWB01 (sample SAMN06349976, study PRJNA376086) | soil metagenome | isolation source: MS4-1 sample Antarctic (ecotone) soil | place: Antarctica | reverse complement strand
GAGTGTCTTATTTCATGTCTCAGAATGGCTTTCTCAAAAACTCCAAGGTGTTCTGTTTTTGTCCGTCATGGAGAGCAATACGGATCGACCATGTTCAATGCCGTCTGGAATATACCTTTTCGGGGGGTTGGGCTAAAAACCCCTAGTTGGTCAGACGCTCTTCTCACGCGGTGACTTACCGCTCATTGTCGTCTCCGTTCTCACTATAATATGGAGATCCCTACTGCTCACCATCGTCGTAGCCGTACTCGTCATCGTCATCCGGTAGTGACGCATCGAGCAGCGCTTCATCCGGTAGGCTATCCAGACGGGCGATGAAGGCGTCGTAAGGTTCAAGGGTCTGCTCGAGCGCGGTCATGCTCTCCTCCCAAAAAGCGGCGTTTCCATTTGTGGTGTAGGTGTCGGCGTCGGGTCGTCGGCTATCTTCATGCGTCGGCCGCAGGGGATACACCAGAGTTCGGCCCGGTCGAGCGGCGTGCTCACGATCCTTTTGCACTTCGGGCAGCGATACCAGTAGAAGGTCATATTCGTTCGGGTCCATATCGGTCGGCTAGACTCTCACCGACAGCTCGAGACTCGGGATCATCGGGCAGCAGCGCGGCCCGGAACTTGCTCAGCGCGTTCTCTACAACAGCGAATTCTCGCTTTAGCTGCGGCGTTCTCAGGACGGGCGGCCGTTCATCTTTCCAGGTCACCAGGATGCGCTCGGTAGCCTCGAGGAAAGCCACAGTGGTATCCACTGAGAACGACACCGCGTCGTTCTCAGGTTCAGCAGGGCCAGGAGACGATTTGCGCCGGCGCAAATCGTCATCAGGTTCAGTAGGCTCAGTTAAAACCGGCACCGCGGTGCCGGTTTTAAGTTCAGCAGGTTCAGCGGCTTCAGCAGGTTCAGCGAGCAGCACCAGGAGATCGGCTTTGTGCTCCCTCAGCGCGTCACGTAGCTCGGGCGTCACCGCGTCCCTCGGTGCAAAGCGGAGTTTACCGGCTTGCACCTCGAGCAGCACGCCACGGCTCCTGAAGTCTTGCAGAAGTTCAAAGGCGTTCATACTTCATCCCAGTCTTCAGCGGTGAAAGTATCCTTTTCGCTGTTGTTAGAAGAGGTAGGTTCTGAAGCGTCAGAAGCGTCAGAAGCGTCAGATTGCCGTCCTGTACGTGCTTTTTCTTCTGACGCTTGTCTGACGCTTCTGACGCTCCGAGCGTCAGAAGGTGATGAAGCGTCAGATGAAGCGTCAGAAGGTGTTACGCCGTCCTGTACGTCGTTTCTAGCGTTTTCATATTCCTTCTGACGCTTCTGACGCTTGTTTTCCTCTACTGTTCTAATGAGCCAGGTCTTACTACCTTTTTTGTCGGCGCGGTTAAGTTGTGTCACCTCGAGTCCTTGCTCAAGAAGGGCTGGCGCTATTCGCTTGAGCACGCCAGACAAGACATGCGCTGCTCCGGGCCAGCCTTTAGGCGGCCGCTTATCGCCGTAGGCATGAACCGTCAGCTCAGCCAGCAGTTCGGACGCTGTACCGCTCCATTCGGTATTGGGGATATCCGTAACGTTTTTTAGCGTCAGAAGCGTCAGAAGCGCTACAGCTACAGGCTCGGCCTCGAGCGCGTCTTTAATGAGGTCATCTTGAGCATCCTGATAGGCAGCCATGAACGCGCCCGGCTGCCAGCCCAGCGGCTGCTCACAGGCCGTAGCCCATAACGCAAAGTCAGCCAGCCGTGGTAATTCCTCTAACGTTGTCGCCGGTAAGCGCGCAAGGCCGCCCGCCGCGGTGTCTAAGAGTGCACCTATGATGTGTGGTTGCGCGGCGTTGAAGCGCTCCCATAATTCTTTTTCGGGCTTTCGTTCGTCTTTAGGAATATCGGGCAAGCGCACCTGTAGGGCACGATCCACCAGGTCTTGCCGCTGCACAAAGTCGGTGATGCCGTTCAAGACTACAGGCCGCAAGGCGTCTAAGAGTGTTTCCTCAGCGTCGCTGAAAAGCTCCCTTGTCGAAAGCCCACCACCTGTTGACAGCTTGCAGATAGCGTCACTTATCCACTGTGACAGGCCGCTAACGTTATCAAAGGCCAGCGCCCAGCCGTTCACGGCGGCTATGAAAAGATCTCGTTCATCACGGGATAGTGAGCGCAACGGGCTTACGTTAGGGTCCACCAGCGCGCGTAGCATCCGCGCAACGGTGCTCTTGCCGCTGCCCTGCCCGCCAGTAAGGACTAAGACGGGATAAGGGCCGCTGCCTCGCAGGGCTTGCAGCAGCCACGCCACGATTAGCTTCCAGTCCCTCGAGTCCAGGCTCACGTTCAAGAGCCCGGCAAGCTCGGTGAGCGAGCCGCCTCGCACTGGTGATGGTAACGAGGACATGCCGCGCGGCCGTCTGAAGCGCACGGGCATATCATCGGCAACTAGCCAGCCGTCGCATGTTATTTTCACGCCTTGCCAGTGCTCGTTACCTAGGTCAAGGTACACCGCGCCGTCTACCTCAGCGAGCCGCACATAAGTTTTGTGTTCCGGGCCGTCAAAGACGGCTTTCGCCTCGAGCGTGCCGAGAGCGTCCTGTACCGCTTGGGCGTGCGGCGCGCTTTTGTTCTCCTGATAGTAGAGATGAGCAAGGTAACGCCGGATGGCTTTTGTCTTGAGCGGGTGATGCTCAGCGTGATTTTTGACGCGCAAGGTAGCCCACGGGTTGCCTTCCGGGTCGTGCCACAGGTCCAGGCTGTTCTCGAGCGCGAGCTTGACAAGCTTCGTACCTACGGATTCCTGCTCGTGCGCGTATCCGTTTGCCTTTAGGAAGGTAGAGAAGTCGCCGCGCAAGGCGGTTAGTGTCGCGCCGGTCGTCTCTTTGAGAACTGCAAAGACTTGATCCACTTCGATCTCGGTCAAAGCTAATTCAACTATCGCGGCTTGCACTTGCGGCATAATCTTCGCGACGGTCTGCGACGTCGCGGCGCGACAGAACTCGAGCAGATCGTCCAGACTGTTTAGCTCAGCCATGACGCTGCCTCCTCATCCGGGCGTAGATGCGGCTGCGGTAACTCTTTACGATAACGCGGGTTTGCCATGGCTCGCCGGGCGGCTTCTCTGTATACGCCCAGTCCACCAGCTCGAGCGCTTCAGCGGCGTCAAAGGGCTCGCGTACGCCCTCAGCGTAGGCCGTCGCCAGCTTCTCAGCCTCGCCGCGGTCCAGGTCGTTCCACCAGCATTGACACGCCAACCATTTAGCGCCCTCATGCCGCGTACCTGTTGCACTGTAACGTTGCAGGGTGGCCTCTAAAATGCGGCTGTTGATGTCGGTCGGCGGCGCGCGGTTAGAAGATGCGCGCGGAGCTCTCGCGGGCTTAGGCTTCAGCGCCTCAGCTACGGCCGGCCACGCGGCGAGCAGGTCGGCGCGGGTGTAAGCAGGATGCGCGCTTACCTCGAGCAGCTTCACCATAACGGGCTCACCTTTGCAGTGATAAAAGCCGGGTAGTCTCATGACGCGGTTTTTGTCGCTTACGCTGCTGTCGCTACCATAGTGAGCAGCAAGGGCTTTTTGTAGGGGCTTAAACTCGTCTAAGGGCAAATCGCAAACAAGCCAGTAAATATGGTGCTTGCCGGGGCTGCTCAGCACCAGGATGTGCGGCTTCAGCGCCCAGCGTTCAGGTAGAGCCACGCCGTCGAAGTCGGCAAAGACGGCGCGCACGCGGATCACGTTTTTCTCTTTGCGGCCCTTGCCGTCGCCCTCGCTTATCATCACAAAAACGCCGGCGCCGTGTTTGTTGAGGCGCTCGAGCATGTCGGCGTGCCGCTCGAGCGTGCCGTGTAGGATGCGAGCCAGGCCGGGGCGCTTGTCGGGGCCGTCGTCAAAGGTCTGAAGGGTGACGGGCTCGCCGGGTGCTAGAGCGGCGAGGAAAGCGCGGGTTTGCTCGAGGTCGAGTGGCGGCGTGGCGGCGTTCATGCGCCCACGGCCTCATCGACCTCTTCCCAGAAGTCAGCGCAGGCAAAGCACAGGTATGAACCGTCAGACGTCACAATCCCGTCGCTGATGGTGGCGTCGCAGTCGTCGCAAATCTCAACATGGCGGGCGCCCGACAGTGGTATACTGCCGGTATCAGCCGCCCGCTGTGTTGCCCGGTTTGCGCCGGGCACTTTCATTTTTGTCCTCTTTGGTAAGCCTCGAGTGAGCTACGGATCACCGCGCGGTGCCCGTTGGCCATTTTTACGCTCTCGATTTTTCCTTGGTCTAACAGCCGCCGGAATGACCACCAAGACTTGCCCGCTTCTTTTGCTGCGTCGCTGATGCTCATAAGTTCCCTAGCCACTATCGCGGCCGGGTCGTCTTGCCTTATACTGACCACTGTGCCCTCCTAAAGGGTCTTTGAATGGTGAGGGGTTGCGCTTTTGTCTTCGCCAAAAGAAAATTGGGCGCTTCCTCTCACAACTTTTTTGTTTACTACACCGCTTTAACAAACCTCCTTCATGCATTGTATGGCATACGTAGCGCAAGCGCAACTCCCAAAAAACACGTGCTAGGCAACAGAAACGCTCTGCTGATTATCAATGACTTGCTGGATTATCAAAGACTTGCTGACATAACGCCCTCCCCTCTTCCGTCAAGCGGACGTAAGCCGTATACCGTCCTCTGCGCGAGCGCTTTATTAACTTGCGGTTCTCTAAGCTAACCAGGCGGCGCGCAAGCTCCATAGACTCTTGTTTTTGCGCGCTCTTGATAGGTTTGCGGCCCAGGTACCTCTCGGCGCTCCACTCCACGCCCTTATTCCGTCCCCTTACTTTTTTGGGTCTAGGTGCTGGCGGTAACGCACCAAGGGATCTATAAAAAGTCGTCATCGTGTTGTAAATGTCTTCTTCCATTTGCTCCTGCCATGAGGTCAGTATTTTTTCAGTGAGCTCTTCCATTTCCCTACTAAATTTTCCCAATACACCATTGTCTCTTTCGTATTCCTGTTTGTAGATCCACAGCAGAAGCTCCTTTTGTTGCGCACTTAGTTTTGTCTGTTTTTTGCCACCGCCCGGAGCCATTTTTTAGCCTTGGTACTCCACCAGGTCGCCTATTTGTAGGTTTTTGTTCCGGGTGAGGTCGCGCAGGTAGGGCACAACCTTTTCGATAACACCAGTATCAAGCGCGGGGTGCTTACCGTTTGCTATGGCGTAGGCCACCTCTCTAGACAAGCCGGTGTCTTTCCAGAATCGATACGGCGTCGTGTCGTGCTTCTCCAATATGTTTTTGACTTTCCACTGTACAGGCATTGTTGGCATATTACGCTATGCCTCCCTTCATAACCATAATAGCATATAAACAGACATAGCGGTATAGCTTGACATATAGCGGTGTATCTGGTAATATATAGGTATCTAAGGGCCTCGGCCTCAGAAACTAAAGCCCTTAGAAATCCGCAGTAAAGAGGATCACCATGAACGATACCACCTACAGCCTCATCCCTCACAGCGCCACTTACAGCGCCTACAAGCGCGCCCGGCTCAGCGAGGTTGACACCACCGCCGGCGTCATCACTCACCGCTACCCAAGCGGCGCGGTTGACGTCAAGTTCCCCGGCGTCGACGGTTTCCCGGCGCTCGAGTTCACCACCGCCCCGGCTAACCTCATTGCCAACGAAGCTAGGAGAGCGGCATGACGGCCGCTCTCATCCTGTGGTCACTTCTAGGGCTAATTCTGGCCGCGGTCGCGGTCTTGGAGAGGAAGTCGTCATGAGTGAAGAGGTTTGCGGAGGTTGCGGCGATAAGGCCACGCGCAAAGGCGAATACGGGGCTCAGTGCGCGGAGTGCGAAGCTTACCTCCGGCATCGCGACGCCGGCATAGCCTCCCTAGCGATTGTGTTAGAGGCATGGCGGGACCGGCATGGGCTCAGCCGGGAAGGCGCAGCAGAGATCGTCAGAGAGTTGATAACGCTGCGAGCGGACTTGCAAGACGGCCTTATGGCGGGCTGTACTTGGCGAGAGCTACACCAAGACGACTAGCCACAGCTCAGCAGCACCAGCCCCGGTCCTTGGCGTGCCAAGGATCGGGGCTTCTCTTTGTCAACTTTGCAACGGCCGACATAGGGCGATAATTGCCTTTATCACGGCATGAGGAAAGACAATAAACCTATTAAGAATACTTTATACTGCCTCATGCCCAGACCAAAGATAGCCAAAGAAAAGCAGCGTAAAGTCATAGCGGTGTCGTTAAGTCCTGAAGCGCTCGAGCGGATCGCGGCGTACCAAGCGCAGCACATTAAAGAGCACGGCTACCGTATCAGCCGGTCACAGGCGGTGGGGATGCTTATCTTACGGCCGCGAAGTTAGTTGCGCTTACTCCTTGTCTTTAGGGGTAGGCTTGAGTCATGACAATGGCAATCCACTGCCCCTTATGTACCCTGGTGTGCGAAGTGCCGGCCCCTCAGGATGCTTGTATCTTTTTTTACACCTGTGAGTGCTGTGGCGCAACACTCCGGCCGCTACCGGGTGATTGTTGCGTTATTTGCTCTTTTAGCGTTGAGGTATGCCCACCCCGGCAACAAGCCAGCAGCCGGTAGGATCACCTCTTCCCCCACGGCCACCAGCCACGGCGCGGCACTACTTCATCTCGGCGTTTAAGTTCGGCCTCGAGGTAAGCGTTGCGCCTCTCAAGCTCAGCATCACGCGCGGCGTGGTGCTCCTGTAGGGCCGCGGTGACCTCCTGCTTTATGACTAGGCGTAGCTCTGCTCTTAGGGCTTCCAGGCCCTGTGGTGGCGCGCTTACAGCTAGAGAGTCGCTCGGCTCACCAGCCGCTATACCTTCTATCGCCTTTTCAAAGCTCGCCGCGCGGCCGTACGCTACTCTTTGCCGGGCGTCCTCGAGCACGTTCATGACCTCGTCGGTATAGATCCGCGCTTGTCGCACGTCGGTAGGCATACGGCCGTACACACGCTCATATGCCCTGGCCATACGGCGTAGGGTCGCGTCTGAAACGCCTAGCATGGTCATGACTTCGGAGGGTGTGAGAGCGGCCGGCATGATGCCACAGGGTAAGCCGGACGGGCGGGTGAAGGGCGTATAAATGTTCATACGGTTGACCGGTCACCACCTTGACGGTCGGTTGAACGTCCATACGGTTGACCGGTCGAGGCGGTTGACTGGCGGTTAGCCGTTCATAGGTTTGACTGCCCAGATGATTGTGCATAATGCCGCTTATGAACAGCCATCACGGTATGCATACCGCCATGCACTATTTTTGGGACTCTAGCGGGCGTTCTCTAACCGTCTCAAGCGCGGGCGGTAGGTAAGTAATGGCAATTTTGCCAAAACTTACACCGTCTCTCCCTCGAGCGGTATCGGGCGGTAGCCTTTCAAATGTCAAAGGCGTAAAAAGCTATCCGTCTCTCCCCCGAGCGGTAGGGCGGTAGGGTCCCAAAAACCTGAATTTTCTGAGTCGAAAAAACCGAATTTTCCGAATCGAAAAAACCGAATTTAAGGTCATGCCCGGCCCTCAGCTACGGCTCTTAACTCATCCTTACTCATGGCATTAAGCCGGGCTGCGCCCTCAGGATCCGCGGCGTCGTACTCAGCTATGAACCTCTCGAGGTCAGCCCTCGCCCACTGCTCCATTGGCGCGTCAGGGTATTCACCCTTGAGGGTGAGCCCTTGCAGAAGCAAGGACTGCTCGAGCCTCTCCAAGCGCTTGCCAAGGATCATGGTCTTGCCGCCAGCATAGCCCTGGCGGTACTGGCAAGCACACTGGTCGCGGTTGCCAGCTCCACCTCGAGGTCAGCCAGCTCGGCGGAGTCCTCAGCTCGTAACGCCTGTATGGTGCGGATGAGCAGCGTCGCTCCCCGCGTATCGTGACGCGAGTCCTCTAAGGCTTGCAGGCGTTTGTCCAGGTTCATGCTGCCCTCCTCATGCCGGTGCTTGCTTGTGTTTCTTGAGCGGCCTCTAGGGCCTCTACGCGGGCCTCTAGCTCGCCTACTTCTATCGCCCGGATGTAAGTACTCGCGCTTTGGCTTAGAGCGTGAGTAAGCTTGCATAGCTCGCCGGTGTCCACTTCGTCAGCCTCAGCGGTGCTGTCAAGGTGCGTTTCCAGGTGCGTTATGGCTCGCCACAGCACCGCCGTGAGTTGCTTGACGGTGCCGGGCTTAGGGCGTCTCGCTCGGCGTTTTGCTTGTCTCGCTTTGTGCGGCTTAGTATCGCCGGGCATGACACCCCCCCGGCTCTGTTGAACCCTGCTCTATCACTCTCAACACATCAGCCAGCCGTAGCACTACCAGCGGCTCTTGCCGGTCGGCCTTGAGGATGAGCGCGTCGTGGTTCATGAGCCAATTGTAGAGCGGTGACGCCTTGCGGCTCTTGCACTCGAGCACATGATCGCGCCCGGCTAGTGTCACCAGCAGGTCACCCGTAAAGGTCATAGCGGGTTAGCCTCAAGGGCTTGAGCCAGCATCCTCAGAATCTCTTGCAGCGCTCGGAGGTCGGCGGCCTCTTCTCCTTGCACGCCTTCGTATAAGATCACGCCCTCGGTTTCCTCGGCGGTCCAGCTTTCGGTTATGGGTCTTTCGTCATCTGGGTGAAGCAGCGCCCAAATGTAAGCGACGCTCTCCGGGTCGGCTGTGGGCTTGATGCCTTCCTCGGTTTCAAAGTCGTACTTCTCCTGGCGTCGGTAGCGGTCGCCCTCTTGCGCCTCGAGGTGCGCCCTAAGGGTAGCGACTAGTTTATCGAGGTCGTCTAGCAGATCGCCTATCGTGAGTTCAGAGGGTAGCTTTATCGGCATCAGTTCACCTTAGGCGCTGGCCTATGTGGCTATAGCGTTTCGCCTTTGCCAGTTCCTTTAGTTCCTCTTCGCTTTCCTTGATGAGTTTCCTGTAGTCCGTGCGCATGAACGATTATGGCATGATCGGGTCAAAAAAGTATAAGCTCAGTCCGGGCTTTGTGCTGACAGCTGGCTGAGCGGCACCTCAAAGGGCAGGTTATAACCCAGGCTCAGCTGCAGCGCAGGCTCGTAAGGGCGATAAAGATACACCGAGGCGTTAAAGTCCAGCGCCTGACCACTGTCGAACTGGTAGTAGCCACCGGCTGAAAGGTAAAGAAGCTCATCACCCACGATGTAAAAGCCGCTGCTTGCATACAGGAGGAAGGCGTCCGTCACCTGCCCAAGCCAATCCGCGCCGAGTCCCAGGGTATCAAGCGCATCCTCTTGTACTCCGTACGCCAGGTCAAGGCGGGGCTGCAGGAAGCCTTCGAGTGCCTCTAGGTCAATCACGGCGCTGTAGGAAAGGACGTCCTGCGACTGTCCCTCCTCGGAGTGCCGCTCCTGCTCCCATCGCAGCGACTGTTGCAAGCCTAGCTCGGTCGTCAGCGGCAGTTCCAGGTTAAAGCGCAACGTGTTGGTCTGTCGGCTTGTACCTTGAGCATTGTTGACCTCGTTGAGGTTGTCGTGCCGAAGCGAGAAGCTAACGTCCTTACCACGCCCGCTGAGCGTGCCGTGCAAGTGCAAGCTATAGTGCTCGGGCTCATCTTGAAAATGCTCTGCACCATACCTTGCCTCCTGACGAAGCCGCACGCTGGCCCTAAGCTCTGGCGTGTCGCTAAGCTGCAATCCGCCGCTCAGGTCGAGCCTGTGCTCGTCACTTGCCGCATCACGATAACCTGCCTCGATCTGCCTGTAGCTGGCGCTCACCCGGTTAGGCCCTTCACCCAAGCTGGCGTTCATGTTCAGAGCACTATGAACCGATGGCGCACTGAGCCGCATCCCGTACTCGAGGTCGAGGTTGAAGGCTGGAAACCCTTCAGCCTCCGGAGAGAGGCGCAGGCGCCCACTTATGAGTGCATCGGGCTCGCCAGGCCAAGTAAGAAGGTTTGCGGAGGCCTCTCCTCCACCTGATGTCGCTGCCGACACGCGCAACCCCCAGCGGCTCCCGGCACTGCTGGTATAAGTAAGGGCGCGCGCACCGAAGCTTAGGTCGGACTCGAGCTGCAAGCTGCCCTCAAGGTCCATGCCAAAACCGCTACCGCCGCGGACCAGCGGAGAAATCGAGGCATTGCCGTCACCCAAGCGTACCCGAAAGTCCGGGTGGCGATACTCGAGGAAGTTGTAGGGAGTGCCAAAGCGCAGGTCATTGCTCAAGCTGAGCCGTAAGGAGCCGGCGTCCTCATCCCACAACTTGCCTGCGCCCGACAGCTCTAGCCATACCCAGGACAGCGCTCCCTCTAAATCGTCTGGTAGGAGGTCAGTGTCAGCCAATCCCCACAACCGCAAATTTAATGGAAAGGTGTGAAAAGTTTGGGCTGCAGGAGTTTGCTCTGTAAGTGATTGGGCAGGGGCTGGGTTTATGTGTGTGAGCAGCAAGTTAAGTATGAGGCACGTCCATACAGGTATCCGTTTACACTTGATTGAACCACCTCCAAAGGGAATGGCTGGCTTGTTATAATGGTGGCATCGTCTTAGCCTAGTTATATCTACCATAAAAGAGAGGGTAGTCTTTAAAGACTACCCTCTATACTTCAGGATGGAGGGTCACTTGCCCCTCTAGTTACTTGTTACTTACTGGATGACAAAAATGCCCCCACTTAGGACACCTACTACAACCTGGACCTCATTAAGAAGGTTGGCCTCGCGCAACAGGTTGGTCAGGATTTCCGAGTTGTTGCTCAGAATCGGGCTCCTGTTGAGGACGTTGTTGAGAATCCTGATCTCGTTATTATTTAGCACATTGCTAACATCAACAAGATCTTCAAGAGTAATATCACCAATGTTGACTGCAACAGCACCAACGTTTACGTTAATCAGCCCAGAGACGAGTTGGCCTACATTGGTTCGTTGGTTGCTTTGCGCCATCGTGGTGGCAGCCATCATAAGACCCATTACCAGTGCAAGCATTAGTCCTAGTCTTTTAAGATTGTACATTTTTGACCTCCGTAGCGGCGCTTTCTACCGCTGAATCATGAATTTGCAGCTCAGAACAAGACATTGCTGTGCTCAAACGTTCTTTTCACTACGTATAGAATTATAGTACGCGAGGATTACAACATTCTTACGCATAATTACAGATCAGCTTACATAGTTATCAAAATTTTCTGCAGTATTCCCAATTCTGATAAGGGGGTTTTCATAGTATAGGACTTACGCACGCAAGACCATAGGACTTACGCACGCAAGACCATAGGAATTGAAGGATTCTCGAGTTGCCGCCTCATGTAGTCGTCGAGCAAGGAGAACTTGAGCCGGTAGACATTGGTGTCGAGTTGCTGAGCCAGACGTTTGAGGTGCGCCCAGACCAGGAAAGAACAAGCGATATGGGGTTCTTCGCCCAACCCCTCCAAAAGGTACAGTTGGGTTTTTCTTGATTCGACTCATTCGGATATTATTGGAGTCCTAGACTCTTCAATTTTCCCTTACTGACGGCAAATACAGTAGCACAGGGTCTCTCAAGGTAGACCTTTGGAGACCCTGCAATGAGAGTGTCTTATTTCATGTCTCAGAATGGCTTTCTCAAAAACTCCAAGGTGTTCTGTTTTTGTCCGTCATGGAGAGCAATACGGATCGACCATGTTCAATGCCGTCTGGAATATACCTTTTCGGGGGG
>MWWB01000323.1_pt1 | contig 11601 bp, 9 predicted proteins | sample 1047291 | NCBI WGS metagenome assembly MWWB01 (sample SAMN06349976, study PRJNA376086) | soil metagenome | isolation source: MS4-1 sample Antarctic (ecotone) soil | place: Antarctica | reverse complement strand
CTGGCGGCTTTGTATTTTTATCAGTTGGTTTCGCATTTGGTCGAGCGGCTGACGGGTTGGGAATCGGTTTGGAATCAACCGCTCGCTTTTATTCTGATTGTCGTTGTAATCGGTTTGCTGATTCAGGTTGTCGGGAATTATCTGCTCAGGCGTTTGCCGCCGGACGTTCACAAGCGGCGCGCAAATCAATTTCTGGGAATCTTGCCGGGTTTTGTCAACGGTTTTATAACGGCGGCGTTTGTTTCGGCACTGCTTTTTTCCGTGCCGTTTTCGGACGGTTTTCACGAAAGTTTGCGCGATAGCCGACTGGCAAATCGCCTTGCTAATTATACGGATGAAATAGAAACTGCGCTCGCGCCGATTTTCGGTGAAGCGATTAAGCAAACTCTGAACCGCCGGATAACGATTCAGCCGGAATCGAAGGAAATTGTTTCTTTGCCTTTCAAGGTTGAAAATACGCGCCCGCGTCCAGAACTCGAAGCCGAGATGCTGAGGCTGGTTAATCAAGAACGCATTGCGAACGGACTCGCGCCGCTCGAAGCCGACCCGGAAATGGCGGAAGTTGCGAGGCGACATTCGGCGGATATGTTTGCGCGTGGCTACTTTGCACACAACACGCCGGAAAACAAAAGTCCGTTTGAGAGAATGCGCGAGTCAGAAGTCAAGTTTAGAACTGCCGGAGAAAATCTCGCGCTCGCGCCGACCGTGCCAATCGCGCACACCGGATTGATGAACTCGCCCGGACATCGCGCCAATATTCTCAAACCGCAATTCGGGCGCGTCGGCATCGGGATTTTGGACGGCGGCAAGCGCGGGCTGATGGTTACGCAAAACTTCCGCAATTAGAAAGATAAATTTTTTGGCAATTATTCGGAACGAGTCGCTTTTGAAATGCAAACAAAAACTAAACCACTCTGCACTGGAAGTGCAGAGGTTTGAAAAAGGAACGCGAGTAAAATTCGCTTAATTGTTCTTTTCCGATAAAGAAAAGAAAGCGTAATAAATTCTTGCAATGAAATTGCAAGGTTTTTACCTACGTGTTTCAAAGAATAAATTCTTATGCTTGATTCATAAAAGTCTTTGAGCTAAAATTTATCATGATTTTCAAAACCCAAAGTAATACCTCTTAATTCGAGTTTTATTTTGGTAACTAATGGTTATGAATTTCAAAAATAAGGAGAGGCAAAATTAAAGCTATGGATATATCAACGGTCGATACGGTGAAGGTTGAACTTTCAAAAGAAAATCCGACGTTCCGGGACTTGGTTGAGCAACATCAAAACTTCGAGAAAAGACTGGGCGAATTGGCTGAATTAACTTATCCGAATGACGAAGAGTTATTAGAAGAAGCAACTCTGAAAAAGAAGAAACTGGTCATCAAAGATGAGATGTATTCAATGATGCAAGAGTATTCCAATTTACACTGAATACGCTCATTTTTATCGAATACATTTTGATAAATTTGATAAAATGCTTTCGCCTCATTTAGCTGCTGTTAAGGATGTTCAAAGAATTAGAAATTAAAAAGTAAAAAAGGTAAAAGAGTGAATTCTTTAGTAAATTTGCCTTTTTACCTTTTTTAACGTTGAGAACATCCAGCATTAACACCGGAAAACCCGAAAATCCCCTTGTTTGTCGAAAACACCAGCGATTTATCGGCTATGACGGGTTTCGAGAGAATAAAACCTATATCGGCGAGGGAAATTTGATTAACTATTTTTCCATTTCTTAAATCCAGGACAACCGCGTTGTTATCGACGGCGGTAACAACGACTGCGAAATTACTTATTATCAGAGGCTCTGCCGAAATCCTTCCCGCCAATCTCCTCTTCCAGATTTTTGTGCCTTTTCGCGGCGAAATCAAATAAACGAAATTATCGAGCGATGACACAAGAATTCCATCTGGAACTAAAGTAAGGCTGGAAATTTCACCCCCATATCGAACACTCCAGACGCGACTGTTACTTTTGGTATCGAAGAGATTGACGAAACCCTTTCTTTCTCCCCAAAATAATTTATCTCCCGCGGCAATTAAAATTGCCGCGGGAGATTGAAGCGTCGGTATTTTTGAAACAATCTCCGCATTATCAGCAGACACGGTTAAAATCGAATTGTCTTCAGTACCGATATAAATTTTGTTTTCGTAAAAGTTTGGCGGTGAGCTAATACCTCGCGCGAGATTCTTGCTTGAGATTTTTTGCGCATCATTCTTTTTTATTGAACTAACAGTCCCGTCCTTGGCTATCAAAAATATCTTATCCCGGTAACTATCCAAAAATACCGAATCGTTTGAGGTAAATGACAATTGCCATTCGGTAAGACCGGTTTCCGCGTTCAATGACCAGAGAATATAATTTATTCTTTGCTTGCCGCCATCATTTTCTTTATCTTTTTCGGAGGCTGCCTCAAATACTTCCGTAATTAAATAAACTCTTCCGTCCTCGAAAATTAAATCGGAAACGATTTCACCACCTAAGTTTGACATCCAAATTGTAGAATTATTTGTTAAATGTATTTTCGCAATTCTTCCGGCTTGAAAGGCAACAAATAGTGAGCTAATATTATCGGACGCAAAATTAACAGAGGCGATTTTATTATCCGGTTTTTGATAACAAAGTCTAAAGGGAAGAGATAAGTTGATAGATTTACTCGATTCGACGACTTTGACGATTTGCTGCGCGGCAACTGGAAAATTAAACAAAGCGAGATACAAAAAAATTAATCCGAATACAAAAATATAAGTCCGAGAGTTTTTTTTAAAATCATTCATGAAACTTTATTGAACATTATTATTGAACATTATTGCAGGTTGCTTTTATCTGGGATTATTATGTTATTATATTCTACTGAAATTCATTTCCGGCATACGCTTATAATCTAATGGATGAGATAAATTACTCTAAAAGTTGCCGTTAGTTTTGAATTTTAACAAATCTATTCTGACGGAGAAAATATTCTAAATGTCTTTTAATAAAATCATCGCTATCGGAAATCTGGGGCGCGACCCCGAACTACGTTATACGCCGCAGGGTGATGCGGTTTGCGATTTTTCTATCGCAGTCAATGACAGAAAACGTGACAAATCCGGTGAATTTCAAGATGTAACCACCTGGTTTAAGGTCACGCTCTGGCGTAAGCAGGCGGAAAACGCTTCAAAATATCTGACAAAGGGAAGATCCGTCTATGTCGAGGGGCGACTCCAAGTCGAAGAGTGGACCGACCGCGACGGCAAAAACCGTCATACACTAGTTATTCAAGGCTCGGATATTCATTTTATCGGTGATAATCGCGGTGATGAAACGTCTTCCAACTCGACAGCAGACAATGATTTCTCAAACCAGAATGATTCGGGAACATCCAGAGCGGCGGGAGCGGCGGAAACTTCCGATTCTCCGAACGACGACGATATTCCGTTCTGATAAAGCTATCGAGCCTGAATTGAATTTACCGTCGTATATAAAAATAATTCAATGTACAAAGAAAGCCTCGCTGTCTCAAGTTTTTGACGAGGCTTTTTATATATTTATAAACTGTAATCTATTTTGTTATCCATTCACCCATCTTTCTAAACTTTCCGTAACGTAACTTCATCCGGCTTTCCACATCTAATTCACCTAATTCGCGCAAATTGCGAATTAATGCTTGCTTTAAGTTTCGCGCCGTTGTTTCAAAGCTGGCTTCTTTATCGGACTCGGCATCAGATTTAATTTTCCAGTCTGTCGGCTCCCGCACAACCTCGTCAATCAGATTGTATTTTTTCATATCGGTTGCCGTCAGGCGCAGACACTCCGCCGCCCGGTCGGCTTGCGCCGCATCCTTCCAGAGAATAGCAGCGCAACCTTCGGGCGTAATAACCGAATAGACGGCATTTTCCAGCATCAAAACACGGTCTCCCATACCGATGGCTAAAGCTCCGCCCGAACCGCCTTCACCCAAAACAACCGTAATCGTGGAAACCTTCAAATTTACCATCTCGCGCAAATTGTAGGCTATCGCTTCGGCTTGCCCGCGCTCCTCGGCATCGATTCCAGGATACGCGCCGGGCGTATCTATAAAACAAATTATAGGTCTGCCGAATTTTTCACCCAGTTTCATAACCCGTAAGGCTTTTCGATAACCTTCCGGCTTAGGCATTCCGAAATTTCTGATTCGCCTCTGATTAGTGTCGCGCCCTTTTTGCTGACCGATGACGACGACTTCCGTATTATCAATTTTGGCGAATCCGCATACCAACGCCGCGTCTTCCGCATATCGGCGGTCGCCGTGTATTTCAATAAACTCGGTAAAAATATTTGAAAGTAGGTCGAGCGTGTAGGGTCTTTCGGGATGTCTCGCTACCTGTACCCGTTCAAAAGCATTTTTTTCGGTTCTATCCATATTATTTATTTAACATCTGTGTGTTTCCGACAGCAACAAAGTGTGGAAGATATGACTCAAATGATTCAATTTACAATACTATAAAATCCAATTTACTTGACAACCTTTTTCAATCAATTCACTCTCCAGACGGCTGCTACCTTGAATTCGCAACGGCTCGGATTGAAGTTTCAGCTTCAGTCGTTTGTCCAATAAAATTTCCAAATTCACTTCACAACTGCCTTTATCACGACTCAGAATTGTAAATAAATCTTCCAAAAAATTTTCACCCCAACCTTTTCTCGGTAGATTTATCAAAGCGCGGCGGGCTTTGAGTGGAAGCGCATCGGCTAATTTTCTCGCATCTTCCAAAATTACGGTAATCTCCTGTCCTTCGCCAGATTCAACTCTGCCTTCTATAATCAATAATTCATTATCCCTTAAAATATGAGAATTCTTGGCAAATGCTTCAGCCCAAGCCAAGCATTTGACACCGCCGGATTGGTCTTCAAATCGAAAAATACAAAAACGGTTTCCTTTTTTACTATGCCGAACCTGTATACCTGAAACGATACCAGCTAAAACTATTTTATCTCCCGGCTTAATAACTTCAATTTCCGCGACATTAACAATTTTGAGCGCGGAAAGAATTTGTTTGTAAGCGTCCAGCGGGTGATTCGACAGGTAGAAGCCAATCGCCAATTTTTCCTGCTTTGACAGTTCGGCTGATGACCACGCCGGAACATTCTTAAATTGACCCTTCATTTCATTTCGAGATGTTTCCGTCGCACCGAAAAGGTTATTTTGACCTCTGATTTTATTTTGCCACACTTTCTGACCGTGTGATAGAGCAGCATCCAAATCAGAAAACAGGTTCGCTCTCCAATGAAATACGGTTGTCTCCGACGGCATTAGTGTATCAAAAGCACCGGCTGAAATTAAACTTTCCAAGCCTCTGCGGTTAAGAAAACCTTGATCAAGTCTGGAGGTGAAATCAAAAAGGGAAGTGAATTTCTCGCCTCTTCTCGCTTCAATGATTGTTTGTATACCAGAGGCTCCGAGTCCTTTGATGGCACTCAAACCGAATCTGACGGCGTTTTCGAGCGGCGTAAAATCGGCGTCACTTTCATTTATATCCGGCGGTAGAAATCCTAAGCCGGTCGAGCGCAACTCGCTGGAATATTTATAAATTTTTGTCGTATCATTTGATTCATTAGATAAAACAGCCGCATAAAAATAAGCAGGGTAATGCGCTTTAAGATAAGCAGTCTGATAAGCAAGATAAGCATACGCTACGCTGTGGCTTCGATTGAATCCATAGTCGGCAAATTGCGCCATTAACTTAAATATCTCAGCCGCCTTTTCACGGTTTATTTGGCGGGCGACCGCGCCGTCGATGAATTTTTCTTCGTGCATCGCCATCTCCTCGCGTTTCTTCTTACCCATTGCCCGACGCATCATATCGGCTTCACCCAAACTGTATCCGGCGAGCTTTTGGGCAAGCTGCATAATTTGCTCTTGATAAACCAGAATTCCGTAGGTATTGCTGAGAATCTCCTTCATTTCCGGCACGATATACTGCACTCTTTTTTCGCCGCGATGCCGCGCGATAAAGTCATCGACCATCCCGCCGTCAAGCGGACCCGGACGATACAAGGCATTTAAGGCTGCCAAATCTTCGAGTTCCTTGGGTTTCAGTCGCCTGCAAATCTCCTGCATTCCAGCGGATTCAAATTGAAAAATCGCTTCGGTTCGACCTTCGCCGAAGAGTGACAATGTTTTTTCGTCGTCAAGCGGAATTTTTGTCCAATCAATTTCTATATTAATTTTTCGCTTAATGCTGTTTAAACAATCGCTTATAATAGTTAAGGTGGTCAAAGCAAGAAAATCCATCTTAAGCATACCGACTTTTTCCAGGTCGTTCATCGAATACTGGCTGGTCAATTCGTTTTTTGCCGAATATGAAACCGGAACCAATTCGTGCAAGGGTTTAGGCGAGATTACCACTCCTGCGGCGTGAACCGAGGAGTGCCTTGCGCAACCCTCTATTCTAAGAGCCAGATCCACTAAATCCCTGACCTTCTCATCCGTTTCCATTGCCTTCTTCAAATCAGAAACTTGTTCTATCGCCTGCGAAATACTGATGTTCCGCCCGCGCACCGGCGGCGGAATCATCTTGGCAATCTTTTCAACATCGCCGTACGGCATATTTAACGCTCTGCCGACATCTTTTATCGCAGCTTTTGAAGCCATCGTTCCGAAAGTTATTATCTGACAGACCGATTCCCGCCCGTAAAATTCCGTGACGTGATTTATAACCTCGGCTCTGCCGCGCACGCAGAAGTCTATATCAATATCTGGCATCGACACCCGCTCCGGGTTTAAGAACCTTTCAAACAGCAAATCATATTGAATCGGATCGACATCGGTTATTTCCAGGCAGTATGCCACCAGTGAACCCGCCGCCGAGCCGCGACCCGGTCCGACCGGTATGTTTTTCTTTTTTGCAAAACGTATAAAATCCCAGACGATTAAAAAGTAGCCGGGAAACTCCATATTTTTTATCGTCTCGATTTCTTTTTTGATACGCTCCTGATAATCATCGATGGAGTATTTTAATTTGTTTTGGGCTTGCAGCGGCATCCATACTTTATTCTTACGGTTTTCAAATCCCTCCAGTACGACTTTCTCAAAATAATCGTTCGTATCAATCGAATCGGAATTCGCCGGAATCGGGTAATCAGGCAACGCGAGTTTTGCTTCCTTTGGAAACTCGACCGCGCATTGTTCGGCTATCCGGCAAGTTTCCAATAACGAATCGGGAAGTTCTCTTCCAAAAATCTCCCACATTTGCTCGGGGGTGCGAACAAAAAAATTCTGACCGCCCAAAATGCTCCGCGTTCCGTCCTGTATGGTTTTGCCTTCTCCGATACAAAGTAAAATTTCGTGCGCTTTCGAATCTTCTTGTCTCAGGTAATGAGCTTCATTAGTGGCGACCATTGGAATATCGGATTTTTTGGAAAGTTCGACCAGGTTTTTTTGAATCTTTTGTTCGTCCGGGAGATTGTGGTCTTGAATCTCTATGTAAAAATTACCCTTACCGAAAATATCTTCCAGCAACTTGGCATTTTGCAATGCTTTTTCACTATTCTCATATTTTAAGTGATGCCATATCGCTCCGTGAAACCCCGACGATAAACCGATTAAGCCCTTGCTTTTCGCAGCTAAAATTTCCAAATCTATCCGCGGCTTGTGGTATAAGCCGTCCGTGTAAGCCTTGGAAGCCAAATAAGCCAGATTGAAATAACCTTCCAAATCCTTTGCCAGAAGGACAATGTGGTAATAAGGTCTCTCGCCGCTTTTTACGCTCGATTCGCGGTCAAAGCGGCTTCCGAACGTGAGGTATGCTTCGTAACCGATAATCGGGTGCAGATTCGCGGCTTTCATATTGTTGTAAAAGGAAATCGCGCCGAACATATTACCGAAATCAGTGATGGCGCAGGATTGCATACCGGATTCAGTCAGATGTCTAATGAGCGGTTTGATTTGGATTGCGCTTTGCAAAAGGCTATAATCGGTATGCAAATGCAGGTGAACAAAATCTTTCGGTTTATACTGTATATTCATATTTAAGTTTTGCGCCGCTATCAATTATAATAATTTCAGAAGTTTTATGAAGAAAGTTTATCTCGAAACCTTCGGCTGTCAAATGAATGTCTCCGATTCCGAAAGAATCGCTTCTGTTCTCGCGTCAGACGGGTTTGAAATGACACCGGATGAAAATATCGCCGATGTCGTTTTATTTAATACCTGTTCGGTCAGGGAAAAAGCGGAACACAAACTTTACACGAGAGTCGGTCAAATTCGTAAATTCGCCGGTCGTGATTCGATAGTCGGTGTGCTGGGCTGCGTTGCGCAATTGGAAGGTGAGACGCTTTTTAAAAAATCCGACGGAATTGATTTTGTATTGGGAACGCAAGCAGTCGGTCGCATTTCTGAAGCAATCAAAAATGTTTTTGAAGGGCAAAAACATTTTGTCGATTTGGAAAAGAGAGAAGAAAATTACGATTGGTCGGTTGCCGAAACCGAGAGACATTCTCCGTATATCGCTTTTGTTCCGATAATCGAAGGCTGTAATAAATTTTGCACTTATTGCATTGTTCCTTTTTCGAGAGGCAGAGAAAAAAGTCTGCCCGTTGCCGATATTATTCGGCACCTCATAAAATTGCGCCGTCAAGGTGTCAAAGAAGTTCACCTGATTGGTCAGAATGTCAACAGCTACCGTCCGTCTGGCGATTCCGAACTTGAAAAGTTTCGCGGGGCGACCGCTTTCTCAAAACTTCTCAGAGCAGTTGCGCAAACCGGTATAGAACGTATAAAATTTACAACTTCTTTCCCCAGAGATTTTCATCCCGATATTGTCGAAGCCATCAATGAAAATGAAAATCTCTGTAACTGGGTGCATCTGCCGGTGCAATCCGGGAGCGATGAAGTTCTAAGAGCAATGCGGCGCGGTCATACAATCGAGAGCTATTTCAAAAAAATCGATGCGATTAAAAATTCTCCGAGAAGGCTTTCATTGAGTACCGATATAATTGTCGGTTTTCCGGGCGAAACCGAAAAGGATTTTCAAGACACTTTAAAAATGGTCGAATATTGTCGCTTCGATAGTTCTTATATTTTCAAGTATTCTCCGAGACCGGGAACACCGGCTTTTGATATAGACGATAATGTTTCACCGGAGGAAAAAAAAGAACGATTTATGATATTAGACGAATTACAAAAACGCATTCAACAAGAAATATTTAAATCCTATATAAACCGAACGGTTAAAGTGTTGGTCGAGAAAGTTTCCCTAAAAGACAGTTCTCAATTCTCAGGTCATTCGACCTGTCATAAAGTTGTTAATTTCAAAGGCTCTGGCAAATTTTTAGGTAAAATTGTCGACATTAAAATTACTGAAGCAAAAGTGAATACGTTGTTTGGCAATGTAATTTAATTTACCATAATCCTTAGACTGATATGTTAGTTGAAGTGAAAATAGGCGCGCTGATAATGGATCCCAATACAAATACTCCGATTGTGGTCTTAAAAGGTATCGATACCGATACGATTTTGCCCATTTGGGTCGGAGCGTATGAAGCCAATGCGATTGCTTTGGAAATTGAAAAGATTGTTCCACAGCGTCCGATGACGCACGATTTATTAAGAAATTTTATTGTTGAAACCGGATTACGCCTTCAAAGAATTACCATCACCGAGCTTCGTGACAATACGTTTTATGCTTTGATCGAATTAATCGATAATCAGGAGAATTTATTAACTCTCGATTCGCGTCCGTCTGATGCGATTGCCTTGGCGGTTCGGCTTGATTGCGCGATTTTTGTCGAACAAAATGTTTTGGATATTTCAGCCTCGACGGTCAAAACTGATTCGGTTTCCGATGAAGAAGCTGCGATGGCTTCCGAAGACTGGCCCGATCTAATCGGCTAATAAACGAGTTAAATATAAATTGTAAATATAAAAGAATGGTAATTGTTATTGCTAATCAAAAGGGCGGCGTTGGTAAAACGACAACCGCCATAAATTTATCAGCCGCTTGTGCTATGCAGGGAAAAAAAGTTCTTTTAATCGACCTCGACCCGCAGGGAAATACATCGCTGTCTTTTGTCGAACCTACCAATATTGACCAAAGCGCATTTGAACTCTTTACCGAAGTTAACGAACCTTTGGAAAATCTCATATATCCGACAAAGGTCGAAAAACTTGAAATAATTCCTTCCAAGATAAATTTAGCTAAACTCGAAGCAAAACTTGTCGGAGATTTTGATGCAATATTTCGTTTGAGGGATAGAATCGAACAAATCCGCTCAAATTATGATTTGATATTTATTGATACTCCGCCGACTTTGGGTTTAATTACGGTCAACGCATTGGTTGCCGCAACGTATGTGTTAATTCCGATTCAATCTTCCTATTTTGCATTAGAGGGAACTGATGATCTTCTGGAAACCATCGAAAAAGTTCGTTCTCGACCAAACCCCGAATTGGAATTGCTCGGAGTCGTGGTAACTCTATTTGACAAGCGAACAGCACTTTCCAAAGATGTCGAAGCTCAAATCCGCGAGGTTTTTGGCGAAAAAGCCTTTAAAACAGTTATCACTAGAAGTGTCAGGTTAGAGGAATCACCGGCTCACAAAGAAACAATTTTCTCTTTTTCACCCAAATCTTCCGGTGCGTTAGAATATCTTAACTTAAGTAAGGAGGTCTTAAGGAGTGTCCAAAAAAGGTTTGCCACTGGGCGTTAAAATGCGTCATGATTCGCATTATGTAGAAGAATTTGCCCGAACAACCCGTTCGGTCGGCAGAATTATTCCGATTAATCAAATTGCGCCAAACCCGGAACAACCCCGCGTGGATATTGGTGATTTGACGGAATTATCGAGTTCCATCGAACAAAACGGAGTGCTTGAACCGCTTCTTGTCAAACCGAACGGAAACGGGACCTGGATGATTATTGCGGGTGAAAGGCGTTGGCGAGCGGCAAATTTAGCAGGCTTGACTGAAGTTCCTTGTATTGAATTAGATATTGATGAAAAATCGATTGCCGAAATCGCGCTCATCGAAAACCTTCAAAGAAAGGATTTAACCGTTTGGGAGGAAGCAGACGGTTTTGCCTATCTAGTTGAACGTTTCGGTTATACTCACGAAGAGATTGCAAAAAAAATCGGCAAAAGCCGAACGACCGTTACCGAATCGATGGCAATCGCCGGTCTGCCGGAATCTATCCGCGTAAAATGCAGTCAATCTAAGATTAACGCAAAATCAACTTTGCTGGAAGTCGCTCGTCAGTTTGATGAGAAAGCGATGCACGACTTACTGGACAATATCGGAACAAAAGGTTACAAGCGGCAAAAGAATTCCTCGGAACCACAATCAAAAGTTAAATTGACTCAAGGTAATCAAACCGAACGGATAATCAAAGACGATAATGGGAAAACTTTTAAGTATACGTCGCCTGACAACGATTTTATCTTGGAAATTTCTTTTAACAATGCAAAAGTTCTTGACAATAGAGATGTTTTACAGGCTTTGAAGGAAGTTTATGCAAAAACCAATAAATCTACGTAGCTGACTTTTTAATAATTCCCAATATCGTAATAACATAATCTTTATTATCGGACGCAACATATATTATTCTTTTCTATTGAATTGATATCAAGCTCTTACCTTTTGACACTCATC
>MWWB01000322.1_pt1 | contig 11609 bp, 12 predicted proteins | sample 1047291 | NCBI WGS metagenome assembly MWWB01 (sample SAMN06349976, study PRJNA376086) | soil metagenome | isolation source: MS4-1 sample Antarctic (ecotone) soil | place: Antarctica | reverse complement strand
GACCCAAGTCCAACTGTGTCTGGTGCACCTTGTTCGTTACTCGTTAGCTTATGTGTCGTTCAAAGATCGTAAGGCTTTGGTCACAGACCTCAAGACTATCTACCGTGCGACGAGCCTCGAAGCAGCCGAAGTTCAACTCGAAGCCTTTGCCGAAAAGTGGGACACGCGCTATCCGATGATTGCTAAATCGTGGCGCGCCAACTGGACGCGGGTCATCCCGATGTTCGGCTTACCTGAAGACATTCGGCGAGCGGTTTATACCACCAACGCCATCGAATCGCTCAACATGAGCTTGCGTAAAATCATCAAGTGCCGCGCGTCGTTTCCAAACGAGGAAGCCGCCTTCAAATTGTTGTATTTAGCCTTGCAAAACGCGGCGAAGAAGTGGACGATGCCGATACCTAACTGGAGCCGCGCGATGAATCAGTTCGCCATTATCTACGACGGTCGCTTGCCGATGCTCGGCGGCGATAACTCACTTACACAATTTATCTGACACCCTCGGGATGCGAACTTCTGGCCCGCCTTTTCCTGTGTGGTGGGATGCCCGCCACGCTTGCACACCGCCCCTGGACGCTCGTTTCAGCCCTCAGTGCATACCTCAATACCCGTTTCAACACAGGGCAATCTTTGCGTAGTTTGCGTAGAGCGTGCTGGCGTGTTGTTCCTGTAGGGCGGGTGAGGGTGTTGCTATTATTAACACCCGTTGCCCCCTGCTCAGCTTGATCTATCAAATCAACTAGTTTGTTATCGTCCGCGAGAGATGCGTAGAACATAACAAAGAATTATAGGACTCTCTTTGTCGCAACTCTGTGTTGAAGTGCTTCGGTAAAAGCGAAAACCACAAACTGCTGTGGTTGCGCTTTGTCGTTTCTAGTGTGTCTATCGCGTCTGTCGTGACAATCAGCATTGCGGGAGCACAATTTCGTGAAATCGCAACATCTTGTATGCTTATTAAGTTTTCTTGACAAACTAACGTCGTTAGTTTGATAATCTCCGCGATGCTTGTAGAGAGAGCACGCCGGCTAATTTTCTCTTGAGCAGTATCCAGCTTAATTGCTGGTCTTGGCTTCTGCGCCTCTGAGCCGATTCAATCAGAGGCGCTATTTCTTTGTCTGAAACTTCGCCAGCAGCTTCGCGCCTTTCTGCTTCACGTAACCGCGTATCGTTGAACTCGGCGCGTGGTAAGCAGTTGAGAACGTCCAACCATCATCGTCTTCACGCGGCTCTAGCCACACGACATAACCGACCGCGAATGAGGCGTACAGCCGTTTATCCGGCTTGCCGTCGTTCGGGATGCTCCAACACTCTGAGTTAGGCACATTGCCGCTCAAAAACTCCTTAATCCAACGCATCGAAGCAACGCGCGCTCGATCAATACTGTTCTTCTGCGTGTTGTAGGTTTGCCAATTAGTCGCTTTGTAAAAAGCGTGGCTAAATCTACCAGACCAAAAGAAAACTTGATCGCCGTCGTGCGCTTCAATAATGCCGCGCGTTCTTTCAGTGATGTAAACTTCTTTGTATGTGTCGCTGCCTAGCTTTTCAACTTCTTCATCGCTAAGACCATCGAGATTAAGCAGCAAGTTCTGTAAGTTCATGAGGTCTTTCGCGTCTTATAACTTCTTGATGTAACTATTTAAGTCGTCGCGCTTCACTTTGTAACCACGACCGATAATCTTTGCCTTCAGCTTGCCGCTATGAATTGAGGCGCGCAAGTAGTCATTTGACAGTCCGGTAAGCGCGCGAGCGTCCGGCTTCGTGTCGCACACAACGGCATGCACCCGACCGCGAATCGCGCGGCTCTCATCCGCAAGGCTTGGCGCTATCGGAGTTGAATGCGCGGCGGGTGTTGCCGGGCGTTAGCACTTCCAACCAAGCGAACCAAACATAATATTAAATTAGCGGACGCGGATTATCCAAAATCGCTGCATACTCATGTTTTTGGAAGCACAGGACGCAACATGTTGTGCCCTGGTCGGCGGGTAAAGGTGCGTGCGGAAGGTAGGGCGAGCGCATCTAAATTCTTAGCAAAATCAAACATTTAAGCGTTTGAGCGATTTCTGTGGTTTCTGGCTTTTGGTGCGATAGCATAAGAAGCTGAGAAAAATCGTAACGAACCCAAAAGCCTTGAATTTGTTCAGCAACTAACCCCTCGTATTTGTTGGGAATTTAGATGCGCTCGCCCTAGTCCGGGAGATTATGTTGATGAAACGCTGTCTTTGATGTATTACACTCGCTGCCGAAAAACGAGGCGGGGAAATTGAGGAGAAGATAATGAAGGACGAATCAACCGCAGAAGACATTGTAACATTGCTTGAGCAGCATTGGAGCGATCTGCAACAAGAATTAGGCGGTCACTCGGGCGCGTTTATTGATTCATACCGCGCTATCGTAAGGCCGCTGCGACTCACGCCTGACCGTGACACGGTCGCGAAGGTGATGAAGGACGTGGAGGCATTGCTGCGGGCAGAGATCAAAGCCGGCCGCTGGCGGTGGCTTGATAACGAAGACCTGCTAAGACTAGGGGGGAGTGGGGTGAAAGCGATGCCTGACAGCGTGCCGGTGAGATCAATAGGCAATCGGCTGCTTGAATTGGCCGGGCCAGAAGAGAGCCAGCCTGATGAGCGGGAACAAGATGAAACGCCCGATGTGACGGATCATGACCAGAGGTAGCCAACCCCCGGCGCTAAAAGACATAACGCTCTGGCGCTTAGGGCGAGCGCATCTAATTTCTTAGCACTTTGAGCAAGTAGTCGTGATCCCATCCGGCTTTGAGTTGTTTCCGCCTGATGCCGAGTTTGCAACTTTTCTCTTGCTTGAGCAGATTGCGCGCAATGTGCCGCAAGACCGCGACATTCTCCGGCGCATGATCGCGGCGGATGCGACTTGCATCTTCCCGCATCGCGACGTCCAAGCACCAATGCAAACTGTTCTCAATGCCCCAATGCCCGCGTACCGCCGCGAGCAGCGGTTGAGCTTCGGCAGGCAGACTGCTGAGGAAATAACGCCGCTCACGCGTCGGCTCTTTGCCTATCACTTCGCGTTCCGCCTCGACCATCACGATTGATTGCAAACCCTTCCACGCCCCCTTCTGCTCTCACCACGCAATGTCCGAGGTGGCCCAACAGCGCCGCTCTTCAATGCGGCCATGATCCTTCTCCAAGGTTGCTGAGAACGTGTGCGCGATCTCCTTGAAACCAATCTTCTCGGCCCAGTCAAAGTAGTCCGCCACGTCCTGATGCAGCGTGCCTTGATTGCCCTTCAGTGCCAACACGTAATCGGCTTCCCCGTCAATGATTTGCTCGGCAATCTCCCGCTGACACCCCATCGCATCAATCGTCACGATGCAGCCCGTCAATGCCAAAGCACGTAACAATTCAGGAATCGCCGTGATCTCGTTCGATTTCTCTGTGACCTTCACTTGCCCCAACACTAACCGATTTTCACACGCCCACGCGCTGACCATATGAATGGCTCCGAGGTCAGCCGCCGCATCGCGCGAGCCGCGCAACTGCTTGCCATCGAGGGCCACGAGTTGCCCACTCGCTATGTTGTTGACCGCCTGCACCCACCGCAGAAAGCACGCCTCGAACTCGTGCGGGTCGAGGCGCGAGAGGACTCGTCGGAAAGTGTCTGGCGAGGGAATCCCATTCGGTAGTTCCAGAAAGGTCTTGAACCATTCCTGCTTGGCCTTGCCGAACTCCGCGAAATCCTCCCACCCTTCAGCGCCGCAGATCATGGCGCACATCGCAATCACCAAGACATCCAACAACTGGTGCAGCTTTGTGCGCTCAACGCGCGGGTCGGTTAAGTCGGCGAAATGCTCTAAGAGGCTGCCGGGAGCCGTAACACTCATCATCAATCTCCTCGCATAGTTCCTTGTGCTGGTGTAGAACTACCGAGAAGATGCCACAATCTCGTTTTTACGGCGAATTTAGATGCGCTTGCCCTAGTGCGGAAGGTGATTTCGGTTTATGCAATGGGCGCAAGATGTGGTGTCCTGACCATGCTTCATCGCCGAGAGAGTGTGTCGGAACGTGCCAAAGCATCAATTGGCGCTTTGCCACAGTGCGGGTTAGTCATCAAAGGAAATCGTAAACACTAAGCCGCGACCGCACGTCGAGCAACTTTTACTTTTTGGCGACTCGCTTCTACTTTGCGGCCACGACTCATCGTCAGTCCTGAACGTGACGTAATGGTTCACGTTTGGGCCTTTCACATCGCCGCATTCCGGACACACACCGGTTGTTTGTGCCTCGCATAGTTTGTTAACACGATCTTTTAACGCCATGATCTTTTCCCTTCTGTTACTGGCAACATCTTTTCCAAGTGCTCAACGCGCTCTTGCAAGTCCATCAACTCTATTGCGCCGATGCTCTGCTCGATGATCGTCCGGGCTGCTGCGACCCGTGACGATGCGGGCGAGTTCTTGTCTTCGGCCACTTCGCGCAAGACTCGCACGGCGATGGTGCAGTCACTTTGAAGTTGTGCGATAGCCGTCTCGACTAACTGTCGGCGGGCATCACGGTAGTGGGCCTGAAACTCAGGGTCTTGCAGATACCGGAAGACGGTCGCTTCCGAGACGCCCGCTTCTTTCGCTGCCGCCCTGACAGCACCATGATGCAGTAGGGCCACGAGCACCTTCTCGGCTTTGGGCGGGAATTTCGGAATGTCTCTCAAAGTTTCTCAAACCCTTTCATTTTGAAATTATGCAACCAGGCGATTTTATGCATCTTTTTCGCATGGTGCGATTGTTCCAAAGCTGGCATCACCTACTACGTATGGTGCCCGCCCTGGCTTTCGAGCAGTCGGATTTCAACAACCAAAACTTTTTTTTGGTCAAGTCCTCAACTTTATAAGTTTTCCAGTTATTCATTTTAGAGTTTGTGCGTAAATCATAACGCATCAATTTCATCACAAACGGTTGTTATATGGTCAAGTCCGTATAAAAGCGCGGCTTCGTTGACGTTCATCCATTGAAACAACTGCAAAATCAGATTGTAACGCTGGTGGGCATACGTTGTATCTTTGACCGGCTGACTTGGCCGAAAACAAATCGGTTCGTGATGAGCGATTCGATTGCGTATATCGTTAATTTGTCCCAACTCATTGAAGACGAATGCGTTATTATAATTTATTGTCGGTGTGCTTCTCGGTTTTGCCGGAAAGATTCGCAATAACAATGTGCCAGCCGCGTTAAATTGCGGATTGGCAAACAGATACCGCCAGAACCCGAAATCCATTTCCGCTACGAGTTTGTGATGCGTATAGTTATATCCCAACCTGCGCAAAGCATCGTGAATAAGTTTTTTCGTTTTTCTACAATTATTCCCGTCGAACATACCGCCTGCGGCTGCGCTGTCGCGTAGCCAATCATTGCCGTAATGATCAGTATAAACACCGTCAATTTTGTTGCGTAATGTAATTTCAAAACAACTAATCACCGTGAATAGTTCTTGTGAAAGACGCAAATTCTTACGATAAAGCGTCATCGCTTTTTTTGAGGTATTGCCGCAAGCTGTCAAATACCTTGTCATCCTTGTTGTTGACATAGTATTTTCAAAATCGGTATATCTCATATTTTGTCGTCAATTTTTACTTGCATTTCTTCACAACTTTTCATATACTGTGTTTACATTATTCCCGGCAGCCTCTGAAGCAATTCAAGCTGTCGGGTTCTGATTTTTAAATCACCTTTTTTCCTTTCACAAATTCAAATCAAAACCGACAGTCGCCAGATTATTTTTAATTTCCATTTCAAGTTTTGCACTTTCTTCAAATTGCGCGGTAAGTTCTTTGGTTAATCGCGCCATTTTTTCCGTGAAAACTTCGTCGTCATCTTCGACTGTTTCCGCGCCAACGTAACGACCGGGCGTTAGAATGTAATTTTAATCTCGTTATCCATAATAACAGTAATCGGACGCGCCCGGCTCTCGCTGTTCCTTCTCTGTTTATCAGTGGATTGCTTTGACATGATGTCACGCTACGCCGCCCGGCTGGACTCTTCAAAAGTCGCTTCATTCCAGACGTGAAATATAACCCGAAGCACGTCTTCAAACGGCTGGACGTGCGACATGATGTAGGGAATATCGCTTGCCGCTCGTTTCGTGCCGTCCCACTGAGCACGGCAAGCGGTCGGGTCTGCGCCAGCATCGATAAATTCGTCGAACCCGAACGTTGCGTCATCAACTGGGATGCTATTTAGCCAAGCCCGGCGGTTATCTTGAAGCGCAAAGAATGCGGCGCTCATCTCTGTCGCGTGTCGCTTCAATTCTTCGTTTACCTCGGCGCGCACATCAAGGTAAGTCTTTAACAACTCAGAGCCGCGTCGAATGATCGACAAGCGGTGCTCAAACGTTGCGATGCGATTCTGTTCCCGCTCAGCATCGGCGAGTTCGATGCGCTTCTGTGCTATCCGTCCGTCGATCTCGTTGACCGCATAGAGTAACGCTTCCGATGCACTACGCGTCTCTGTAACCGTGTGAATCGCCGCATCGAAATCGTCGTTGCCGCCGATCAATGAGTCCCGTGCCGAAGCGGTCGCGGCGGCACGTACACCGTGCGCGTTCCGTAACGCAACGCGCCGTGCTTCCAGGTCTGCCAGTTCACTTTTGAGTGTTTCGATCATCTGTTTTATCCCTTCGTCGGGTTATTGACCCAATTATATTTTTCGTCCATGTAGCGGCCTGCCGCACTTGTTGCTCGCCGGGCCTCTTCGATGTCGGCTGCGAGTTCATTTTCGACACGGGCCGCCTCTACCGCTCGGTCTTGTTCTGCCTGCTCTCGCTTAGCCTCGCTGTCTATCTCTTCCATTATCCGTTGAAGTCGAAGTCCGCGTTCGATCTGCTCACGCGGAACGATTCGCACGATATAAGGTGCGCGTATTTTTGGTGGTTCGATCATTATTTTTTCCCTTTATTGTTGACGGGCTTGGAACGCTTCGTCGTGAAAACTTTTTTTATTCTTTTGAAGTTCGGGTCTTTTAAGACCGCTTTTCTCGAAGCGATGGTTCTATTTCCGGTGGTTGCCATTGTGTTTTTTTCCTTCCTTTTGGGTATGATGGTTTCATGCTGCTAACTGCTGATACGCACGGTTAATAGCTTTCATCCTCTCGTCATCACCGCCGGGCTTGTCAGGATGATGCAAAGTCGCCAGTGCTTTGTAAGCCGCCCGGACAACTTCCAACGGCGCGCCCGGTAGCAACCACAAGGCCGTGTATGGGTCGCTGGTTTTCGGCTTCGATGGCGGCGTCCACTCGGCTTCAGGGTCGGCGTCAGTCTCGCCGCCGATCCACTGCACCTGGGCGCTGAATGTTGAGCGCGCGTAAGACAGCCAACCGTGTAGTTCATCGTGCGCGTCAGCGTCTACGCGCCATGTTTTTCGGTCTGGCACGTACACGCGATGACACGCCGGAACGTAATCCTTCAATGCTTCAATCAATATCTTGAAGGTGTCCGCGTCACGGCTCGAAAGTCGGATAGCGTGTGCGCCGCCGGAAGCTTTTGCGATGAAGATTGTTGTCATTAGGCCATCACCTTTTCGCTTGCTTGCTCAGTCAAGAAACCCCACGCGGCGGTGACGGTCTGCTCCGCATAGTCGTCTTCTCTCGTGCTCGCCTTCGGCCCGACTTCTTTCAGCTTGGCGATGATGGCGTGGCGCGGAAAGCCGCGTTTGAATGCTGCCATTGCCCAACCACATTCGGGTCCTGAACGGTCACCCGCACGGCTCAAGTAAGCGTTAATGTCGGGCCACCCGCCGCTCGGCAACTTCGCCCTCAGTTCGCGCACCTCTTCAGGCGTCATCCCCTTCGGCGGAGGCGCGAGCAGTCCGGCGGCGTCGAGTTCGGCAAGCGAAGTTATCCTGCCAGGCGTGGCGCTCAGTAGTTGCACGCGCGGGCTTTCGCCGTCTGCGTATTTCCGCGTCAGTTTGTGATTCAAGCTACCCGGCCAACGAACGGAACCATGTGCGCCGCCGTTTGCACCCTTCGGGTCTTTTTGAGGATTAAGTTTTCCGTAAAGTCGCCGCTTCTGCTTCTTAAATTCTTCATGGTCAGTGATCTCGTCGGAGAGTGCCATCCAAACCTGATAGCCGCGGGGGTTGCTGGGGCTTGTTCGGACGGCGAAAAACGAGAACGGCAACAGGCGGGCATATTCCTCCGCTGAGCAGTCGTCGACTTGAATCAGCCGACGACTGCCGTACCAATCCCACGAAGGCTCTTTGCCAGCGAAACGCACACACAGACTGTGCGTTTCGTTTTCCAAGTTGTGTTCTAGGTAGTACGGCAGGGCGCGGCGTAAACCGTCCACTGTCAGATGATCGTTACTAACAAGGCTCTCTTCAAACGGCAGGGCGTCGTCAACGACGACGGCAACGCAGGCGCGCGCGCCGACGCTCACAAAGGCGTCGAGGGCGGCTTCAGCCTCCGTCAAACTCTGTCCGCGCGGCTCCGGTTCGGGGTCAATGATATGGACAAACTTGTCCATATCATTTGGGGCATGAGGGCCGTTTTCTGCGGCATTTTCGCATTTCCCGCCGGTAGCTGCTGCGCGCAGGTCGCTCTCTCGAATGGTTTCCGTCAACCACTCTGCATTTTTCGTGTCCACGTCATGAAACACAGGGCGGACATGTCTGTCTTCGCTTGTTCGTCCGCTCCACTCTTCGTCAATGAGTTCACGTAGGTTGAGGCGCATCGCCTCGGCTTGATCTTCGGGGAGTTCCGTCGTGAGTTTGCGAATGCGCCGCACCGCCCGTCTGAAGGATTGGATTTCCGGGGGGTCGTCGTCCTCTTCCTGCGTCTCGCTCTCTTCTTCCTCAGTTGGCACTGGCGGTTCCGGGGGCTTCCATTCGGGGGCATAAACCGGGAAGTCTTTTTTGAATTGTTCAAGCACTTCCGCCGCTGCCACATCGAAACGATCAATGCGGCGGGCGCGAATCTGGCGGGCGCGTTGTAGGACTGCGTTCACAACGTCAGTCAACCGGTCTTCGTAAGCCGAAGTAATTCTTTTGTTGTTAATGATCTTGCCCGGTTCGCGGATTACAAACCCGATGTGAGTCTGGCACTGCTCGGCATGGATCGGCTCCCAGGCGCGTCTCCAAGAGCGTGCGAGCGAAGCCTTGCGCCTGGTCGCTTCGTCTTCGGAAAGTCCTTCTGGGACCGGGCCGCGTCGATGGAAGAGTGCCATCACCCAATCCACGCAGTGAAAGCGTCGGTGCTTTGATCCATTATTGTCGGCGCGCGAGGCGGCATCCATGACGGTCATGAAGGACTTCAGCACCTCATCGCTGAAGCCCGCCGCTTTCAATGTCGCTTTGATGGCGGCAACGTGATCCGAAGAATATTTGCGCGCCTTTAGAGTGTGCTCATCGACTCTTAAGTCTTCGGCATCTGGGGTATCGTCCGGGCCGAAAATATCTTCGAAGGTTGGTCTTTCGTAGGGTGTTTGGTGTATATTCATCTCGTCAGTCACCTACTAGAAAATCACCTAAAAATTACGAATACCTGAGCTGTGAACTCTGGTATTCGTGCGTCTTCAAACGAGAAAGCCCCCGATGCAGGGCGACGACTCCCTACACCGAAGGCCTTCTCTGACTATCGCAACGCGCGGGCGGGCTGCGAATCTAATATTTAAGCGGCGGTCGTCGTCGCCAGTGAAAACTTTCAACTTACTTGCCTTCACTGGCGTCGGCGGATTACTCTACGCCGGTAGGTCGTCAGTGATGGCGGTTCTATTCATTACAGGGAGCGCTACACAACAGTCTGGCCGGACTTTGTAGCCTCCCTGTTTCGTTTCTTAGGGAGAGCCTCACCTGATATTCATACTATACTCTGAATTGGGTACATCATCAAGGGTTTTTAGCGTCCCCTACTGCATAGCGGTTAACAACGTCTTGCCAGGCGCCCATGCCGTGCCTCGCGCGCCATCGTTTAAGCGTCGTTTCCGTGACTTGTAAAGCATTGGCCGCGGCTTTCTGTTTCGCCTGTGGGCCTAACATTTTAAGCACATCCGAAATCATCTCTTCGGTGAATTTTGCTTGCCCGCCACGTGTTTCTTTTTGAAAGAAATCAAGGGCGTCTTTGATGACATCAAGGTCACCATTGACGGGGAACGGTGAAAGCGAACTTTGAAGGTTGATCAGCCGTCCATGCGTCTGCCACCAGTGCCCTATCAAAGACAAGTTGCTTGCTTGATGTTTCACTCGGCATACGAAAAATTGGTAGTAGTGCGCGGCTTGACTGCCCTCTGGAAAAAAAGAAGCAAGGAAGAAGAAAGGGCCGGGCGGCGAAACAAGGACGCCCTCTGAATTGCGTGGCAGCATCGGAATGCCGGTTGACTCGACGCCGAAAACCTCAACCGTAAAGTCTTTCCATCGCTCATCAAAATTCTCTTCATTAAACACGATTCTCAAGAGATTACCGCGTTGCTCGGTTTCCACGGTCGCCGCTTGTTCCTGTCTCTCCTGAATTTCCTGCTTCCAGAATTTATCCTGTCGACGCCAGGGCGGAAGCGGAAGCATGACTTTCCGCGCGCGCCCTTTCGTGAAGGCGTCAAGGTAGTTATGGTCAGCACAAAAAGGGCAATCGGTTTCTGACATGACTTTTACTTTTGAGTCTCCGAAGTCGTTATAACTTCTTCACATACGAATCTAAGTCGTCGCGCTTCACCCGCCAGCCCTTGCCGATGATCCGCGCTTTCAACTTCTTCTCTTCGATGGCTTGACGGAGATGGTTGCGCGACAATCCCGAAAGCTGAGAAGCTTCATTGAGTGATAGCGTCAACTTGTCCGTGACGCCCACGTCCTGCGCCGCGTGTCCGTTAAGTGATGCGATGGCCGCGATGATCCGATCCGCGTCGGCGTGCTGCCGGTCTAAACTCGCCATCAGGTGTTCGACAACCGCGAGTCCCTGCGCCACCTTCGGCGCGGTGAGTGCCGTTGGCGGCGGCGCGTACCCAATCACCTTGTTCTGTTCGTCTTCTAATTCAGACTTCAAACGCGCAACTTCATCAGCGTTATAGACGCCCTCTCTGCCTGACTTCCCGCGCACGTACTCGACGACGCGCAAGCGTTCCTGTCCGACGTACTTCTCGACTTGGCGCGTCGAACATCCTAACTCTTCCGCTACTTCTCGTTTGTTCATTGCGTCGTTATCAGATAGGTGCGAAAAGGGTGCGAATGCGCGGCAGTTTCGCATCTCCACTCAGTAACAGGTAAACAGGGGGGGGGGGGGCGGAAGGTGCGAAACCTCGACTTTGCGCGTGTTTTCGCATCTCTCAGTTATTCCGGCATTGCCGGAAAAGGTGCTGCCAACTGATAAGCATTTTCGCGGTTGTCACGCCGGCGTGACGGTTCCACTTTTCCACTGATTTTTAGCAATCCTTACGCCGGCGTGAGGATTAGTCTTTTTGGCTGAGTGTGGACACCTGCCAACCTAGAAGCCTCTCCGCACCCACCTTTGGAGGTTTTGCCAACGGTTGGCAAAAGCGCTGATACCCGTCCACTCGTAAGCCTCTCTGCATTTATGGACTGACACTTTTCATCGGGCGCCACAGAGTAATGCCCTCCGGGGCCCAAACAGTAATCGCGCCGCCTTCCGCGTCAGGAGGCAGCTC
>MWWB01000321.1_pt1 | contig 11612 bp, 10 predicted proteins | sample 1047291 | NCBI WGS metagenome assembly MWWB01 (sample SAMN06349976, study PRJNA376086) | soil metagenome | isolation source: MS4-1 sample Antarctic (ecotone) soil | place: Antarctica | reverse complement strand
AAATCGCTAATATTAACAAGTCATTCACACAACTTTTAGGATACGCAGATCCGGAAGAACTAATAGGCAAAAATATTTCAGAGATTTTACCGCCCGACGAAGCGGAGCGTCTAAAGAAATACGGACTACAACGATTGCGTGGAGAAGATGCGCCTTCGCTGTATGAATACAAAGTCAAGCGCAAAGACGAAACGCTGGTTGAGGCAGAAGGGGCGGTTTCCACATTAATTATTGGCGGCAAGAAATATATCATGACGGCGCAGCGCGACATCACCAGGCGCAAGCAGATTGAGCAGGCGCTGAAACAATCCGCACAAGATTATCGCACCGTCTTTGAGCAGGCGCATGACGCCATTATAGTTTTTGCTCCCGAACAAGAAATCGTTCTGGACGTTAATGAGCACGCCTGTGAGCTATACGGGTTTGACCGTTCGGAATTTATCGGAATGTCACTAGAGACTGTTACAAAGAATTTGGCTTACGGAAGGGATAAACTTGAAGAAACACTGAAGAGAGGAGAGTATGTCAACTTTGAAACCGTACATTATCGCAAAGACAAGTCGGAGATGTTTCTGGAAGTTAACTCCTCGGTTATTGTCTATCAAGGACAGCAGGCAGTTATTAGCATCAACCGCGACGTAACCAGGCGCAAGCAAATTGAAGAGGCTTTAGAAAAGGAACGAAAATTTCTCGACGCGGTGCTTGACAACCTCACGGATGGTTTAGTGGCTTGCGACGCCAAAGGCGAGTTAACGATTTTTAACCGGGCGCTGCAAGAATTTCACGGATTACCCGCCGAGCCGCTTGCGCCGGAGCACTGGGCGAAACACTACGATTTGTATGAGGCGGACGGCATCACGCCGATGAGCACAGAACGAATTCCGCTTTTCCGCGCCTTTCAAGGCGAAAGAGTTTCAAACGTCGAAATGGTAGTCGCTCCGAAAAACAAAAAACGGCTGACGCTAATGGCTAGCGGACAATCGATCATTGACTCACAGGGGAATAAAATCGGCGCGGTCGTCAGAATGCACGACGTTACTGAGCAGAAGCAAGCCGAAATCAACTTAATGAAAAGCGAAAAGCGGTACCGCGATTTAGTCGAGAAAAGTCTCGGACTGATTTGCACTCACACGCTGGACGGACTTATTCTGTCGGTCAATCCGGCGTTCGCAAATTCGCTTGGTTATCGACAAGCAGAATTGGTCGGCAGTTTTATTACCGATTTTCTTCAACCGAGCGCCGTTCCATATTACAAAGAATATTTGAAGACAATAAATTTACAACCCGAAGTTTCGGGAACGGTATATGTCGTCAGCAAATCGGGTGAGGAGCATTTTTGGAAGTACAATAACGCTTTGGTTTTGGAAGATAGCGGCAACGAATACGTTATTTGCCACGCTCAAGATAACACGGAACAGATGCGCATCGAATTGGAACTAACGGCGAGTGAGTTGGGTCTTAACGAAGCACAGCATATTGCGCACATCGGCAGTTGGGATTGGAACATTGTCGAAGACAGAGTAACCTGGTCAGATGAGTTATATAGAATATTTGGTCTAGAGCCGCAGGAATTTAGCGAGGTAACATATAAAGGTTATCTCAATTGTATTTTCCCTGACGACCGGGAATTAGTCGAGAAGCAAATTGAAAAAGCCCTGAGAGATAAACAATATCCTGATTTTGAGCATCGGATAGTGCGTCCGGACGGTTCGGTACGGATCCTTTATGCGGCTGGAAAAGTTGTTCTCGATGAGACGGGCGAACCTATCAAGTTATCAGGAGTCTCGCGGGATATCACCGAAAGTAAACAAATAGAAGCGGAACTCAAGGAAGCGTATGATGCCGCGCTGGAATCGACACGCTTAAAGTCAGAGTTTCTCGCTAATATGTCGCACGAGATTCGCACGCCGATGAACGGTATTATCGGCATGACCGGGCTTCTCCTGGATACGAAATTGTCTGAGCCCCAGCAAAAATACACGGAAGCTATTGAATCGAGCGCCGACACGCTCTTGACAATTATTAACGATATTTTGGATTTCTCGAAAATCGAAGCCGGCGAGCTTCGGTATGATAAAATTGATTTTGATTTAAGGGAAGCGGTCGAGCTGCCGGTCGAACTACTTGCCCAGCGCGCGTACGCCAAAGGAGTCGAGATGGCTTCGCTGGTTTATATGAATGTGCCGACGGCTCTCCGCGGCGACCCGGGACGGCTGCGGCAAGTTCTGACAAATCTTATCGGCAACGCCATTAAATTTACCGACCACGGCGAGGTTATTGTCAATGTGCAGAAAAAATCTGAAACGGAAAAGCACGTCCTAATCCGTTTTGAAGTTAAAGATACCGGCATCGGTATTTCTCATGAAGCACAAAGACGTTTGTTTCAAGCTTTTATGCAAGCCGACGGTTCGACAACGCGCAGATACGGCGGCACGGGTTTAGGACTCGCCATCTCCAAACAAATTGTTGAATTAATGGGTGGCGAAATCGGTGTTGAAAGCACACCCGGAGAAGGCTCAACCTTTTGGTTTACGGCGCGGCTCGAAAAACAGTTGACACAAACGGTACTAACGCCGGTTGCAAGCGCGGCAAATTTAAGCGGCAAGCGGGTGTTGATAGTCGATGATAACGACACCAATCGCCTGATATTTCTTTATCAGACCGCTTCGTGGGGAATGATCGGAACGGAAGCGAATTCGGGCGTCAAAGCCCTCGAATTGATGCGCAAAGCGGCGACCGGCAAAAAACCTTTTGATATTGTCATCCTGGATTTGATGATGCCGGAAATGGACGGCTTTGATTTGGCACACGCTATTAGAGCCGATGCGGAAATAGCGGAAATTCCGCTTGTGCTGCTGACATCATACGGAAAGTACGGTCACGGCGAAATGGCGCGCGATGCGGGCATCGATGCTTACCTGCAAAAACCCATCAAACAATCGCAGCTTTACAATTGTTTGCTCACAGTGATGACTCAAGCATCTGTTAATGCTGAGAATGACCAACCATCGCAACTTATTACGCAATATTCCTTGCGCACTGCTACTTTACCAAAAAATGAGGTAGAATCTGCATCTTCAAAAGTTCGAGTTCTGATTGCCGAAGACAATGCCATAAACCGGGAAGTCGTACTTAATCAACTGCAAAGTTTGGGCTATTCGGTAGATGCCGTCTTTAATGGACGAGAGGCGCTCGAGGCGCTTGAGAAGCAGCATTATGATATTGTTTTAATGGATTGCCAGATGCCGGAAATGGACGGTTTCGAGGCAACCTCTGAAATTCGCCGCCGCGAAGAAGGCAAGGTAAATCGCACGGTGATTATTGCGATAACCGCTAATGTACTCAAGGGCGAATGCGAAAAATGTTTGGCTGCCGGTATGGATGATTATATTGGCAAGCCTGTCAAAATAAAAACACTTCGCCAAATACTCGATCGTTGGGTTGTTTCTTCAGATAAACAAGTTGACGCTCTGCCAAAAACGTCAAACATTTTTCTCCAGCAAGATGAGCGGAAGATTATCGATCTCTCGGTTCTCGACGGTTTTAGGGAAATTCAACAGCCGGATGCTCCTGATTTAGTTAATAAATTAATCGATTTGTTTATTGAAGATACAACCAAAAGTGTATCATCTCTGAAAAAGGCAGTCGTCGATAAAGACGTAAATACAATTAAAAAACAGGCGCATAATGTCAAAGGGAGCAGTAGTTTTATCGGAGCAGTAGGGCTAACTGCGATCAGCGCCGAGTTGGCAGAAAACGCTCTTGATATTAGTCAAATGGAAATTTTGATTACAGAATTTGAAGCCGAATTTGAAAAGGCTCTTCAACTCTTCAGAGCGATGCGGCGAGAGTAATCAATAAGATGCAGATTTAGATTGACAAGACTTTCTCCGTTTAAGTTAGACTGCGCGCCAACTCTAAACCTTGAGACAAATATTTCCCAAACTCAAATTTTTCTATATAAAACCTTTGTCGATAAGGAGTTCGGCATTGAGAATTGCCGAGCCTGCCGCGCCGCGCACAGTATTGTGGCTCAGAGAAACGAATCGGTAATCAAAAATGTTATCGGGGAAAAGTCTGCCGACGGTAATCGTCATTCCATTTCCGTTGTCGCGGTCAAGCCTGGGTTGCGGGCGCGAAGGCTCATCGCAAACCTCGATAAAATTCTTCGGTGATGAATAAAGATTAAGCGACGGAAAATTTTTCATTGCTTCAAAAACCGTTTCGAGCGTTGAAGATTGTCTCAATTTTACCCTGACCGAAGCCGTGTGTCCGTCAATCACAGAAACGCGAAAACATTGCGCGCTGACGGTAAAATTAGCCTTCTCAATCGCTCCGTCGACAAATTTTCCGAGAATTTTCTGCGCTTCAATTTCTACTTTCGGCTCTTCGCCGGCGATGTAGGGCAGAACATTGTCTGTAATATCAAAGGATGAGACGCCCGGATAACCCGCGCCGGAAATTGCTTGTAGAGTTGTCACAAAAACGGCTTCGACGCCAAATTTTTTATCAAGAGCGGCAAGCGGCGGAGCAAAACTAACGACTGAGCAATTCGGATTGGTGACGATAAAACCTTTGTTAAAACTGCGTTTGCGCTGTTGCGCTTCAATTAAACCAAGATGCGCGCAGTTGATTTCAGGAATCAGGAGCGGCACATCTTCGTCCATTCGGTACGCAGAGGAATTGCTGATGACAGGATAACCGGCGCGGGCAAATGCTTCTTCGGTTTCACGCGCCACGCCCGACGGAAGGCTCGAAAAAACCAAATCGCATTCGAGCGGCGGCTCAATCGGCTCAACGACAATATTCTGGACATATTCGGGGATTGAACCGGATAACTTCCAGGCGCACGCTTCTCGATACGGCTTTCCGACCGAACGGTCTGAGGCGGCAAGAGAAGTTACTTCAAACTGCGGATGATTTTCCAATAATTGAACAAATCTCTGTCCGACTGTTCCGGTCGCGCCCAAAATTCCTACACGATATTTATTCATAAAATAATTTTATAGTGGTAAGTGAAAAAAATTCAAAAACTTACCACTTACCGTTTACCACTTACCACTGTATAACTTTCTTCATTCTTTTGACGCCTTCCGCCATACGCTCTTCCGTGTTACAGAATGAAACGCGCAAAAAACCTTTTGCTTCCGAGCCGAAGGCGATTCCCGGAACTGTGATCACGCGGTTATTGAGAAATCTTTCGGCAACTTCCAAATCATCGCCCAAGTTCGAGACGTCAACCATCGTGTAAAACGCGCCTTCGGGCGAAGTTCCGCGCAAGCCGACTTCATCTTGAAGAAGTTTTATTAAAAATTCGCCGCGTCGCCGGTAAATTTCTCTCGCTTCTTTTTTAGCCTTTTCGGCTTCTTCCGTCCAACCAAGCAGAGACGCCTTTTGCGAAATCGTGGATGTGCAAACGGTTAAAAATCCGTGCAGGGTTAAAGCCGCCTTGACGACATCGGTTTGCGAACTCGCCAGCCATCCGACACGCCAGCCCGTCATACTCAAAGATTTTGACAAACCGCTGACGATGAGCGTTCGGTCATAAAATTCTGAAGCCGAATGTGGTTTGGCATTGGTAAAATAAAGGTCGCTGTAAATTTCGTCGGAAATCAAATAAATTCCGGTGTCTTCTAGAACGTCGGCAATCTGCCGCAAATCATTTTCCGTGAAAATTTTCCCCGTCGGATTTGACGGTGAAATAACCACCGCCACTTTTGTTTTCGTGGTAATCTTCGATTTAAATTCTTCGATGTCGAATCCGAAATCTTTTTCGGCAGGCAGACGATAAAAAACAGGTTCGCCGCCGGAAATTTTAACGCAGTTTTCATAAGCGGGAAACGACGGATTCGGAATTAACACTTCGTCGCCTTCATCCACGATTGCCAGAAACGCGGCGGTCATTGCTTCCTGCGACCCGACCGTCACGCAAACTTGATTCGGCTGAAGATTCAGATGCGGATATTGTTCTGCAATCTTTTCTCTCAGCGGAAGGAGTCCGGCGTGATTCGTATAACCGTTTTGTTCTTCCAAAGTTATTCGCGCCGCTTCTTCCCGAAGAAATTGCGGAGTCGGTAAATCCGGCTCGCCCAAGCCGAAATTTATGCTGTCGGGCAGAGCGCGTTCAAAAATCTGACGAATCAAAGTCGGTTGAACGCCTCGCAGACGGCGCGGTAATTGTAATTGCATTTTTTCTTTTGCTAAAGCGTTCATTTGTTTTTATAAACTTCACTTCGATGACCGATAAAGCGAATAAATACTATTTCTTCTTCGTGTGAAACTTGATAAATAATGCGGTAATCACCTTCGCGGAGTTTAGCAAAGCCGGAAAGATTTTTTCTCAAACCTTTTAGCCCTATCATTTCCCCATTTTCCGCCAGCCAATTTAATTTTCTTATAACCCGACGGGCAATTGTTTTATCAAGTCGTTCAAGATTGCGCCTTGCTTCTTCAAACAAACGAATTTCATACATAACTAATCCAAACCAAGCCGCGCAACGACATCTTCTAATGCTTCGCCGCGGTCACCGTTTTTAATCCGTTCACCTTGGCGGGCAAGAATTTCTTTTAATTCATCGGTAAATTCCAAATCGTCTTCATTGGCAAACAAGCTTTGTAATTTTTCTTCGACGACCACGCCAATCATTTCGCGCAACTCGTCAACCGTCATTTGTGAAACTTTTACGCTCATAACAAACTCCCTTATCTTTTTTTCATGCGGTAAGAAATTTGAACGCTTCCGCTTTTGCGCGTTTTAACGTCAGTTAATTCCAACTCTGTTTGCTTATCGTGCGGCAGAAAAAGCGAAATACCTGTGCCTAAAATTGTCGGTTGAATGCTAAGAATAATTTCGTCAATTAAACCCGCTTCAAAAAAAGTTTTTGCTAAAATTCCACCGCCCATCAGATAAATGTTTTTGCCTTCCTGGCGTTTCAAATCTCTGACAAATTCATTAACGTTTTCGGAAACGAATTGCAAATTTTCGTGTTCACTTGTCTGAGGGGTGCGCGAGAAAATATAATTCTTTATTTTATTACCATACATTCCTATATCGCCACCCATTTCTAAACCTTTGGTGTAAGTTTTACGTCCCCAAAGAATTACGTCAACGGACGCGAAAAACTCTTTCATTTCGTCTGCCGCTTCCGTCAAATCTTCCATCCGAAGCCAATCTACATCACCGTTTTCACGGGCGATGTAGCCGTCTAAACTCATTGCTAAAGCTAAAATTATTTTTCTCATGTATCATCTTAAATAATCTTCCAACTTCGTCGCCGCGTCCGTGCGCTCGTCGCGGTATTTGACGATAATGGGAGCGTAGATTGACAAGCCGTTTTCTTTACCGAAGCCGCTCGTAATAGCCCGCGAACCTTGTACAACAACCGCGCCCGCCGGAATTTCCAGAGACTTCGCGCCGTCCGATTTATAAATCTCGCCTTTCACCAAATCGAAAACCGGAGTCGAGCGCGTCAAAATAACGCCCGAAGCAAGTACTGCCCGCTCCCGTACAATCGTTCCTTCGTAAACGCCCGTGTTTCCGCCGATTAAACAATCGTCTTCGATAACGACGGGATTGGCATTTATCGGCTCAAGCACGCCGCCGATTTGCGCCGCCGCCGAAAGATGAACGCGCTTGCCGATTTGCGCGCAGCTACCGACGAGGGCATGTGAATCAATCAACGTGCCTTCGTCCACATACGCGCCGACATTGACGTAACACGGCGGCATCAAAACGACGTTTTCGCCCACAAACGATCCGTCGCGAATTGTCGAACCGCCGGGAACGATGCGGATTTTATCATCTAAATTCATCGGGCGCAGCGGAAAAGTATTTTTGTCGAAAAACTGAAACGTCTCGCCGCTAAACGACATTGTCACCATCTCACCCATTTTGAAACCGGCAAGAATTCCCTGTTTTACCCAAACATTTGTCTTCCAGTTTCCGCTTTCGTCTTTTTCGGCGGAACGAATTCTGCCTTCGCGCAGTTCGGTTTTGAAATCGTTAAATACCGTATGGTCTTGCGCATCGAATTCAGATTTCGTAAATAGTGTTTCAATTTTTTCTTGTAAATTCATTTTTTAGTTTCTTGAAGTCGATTATATTTTTTCAAAATAACTTTTAATCTGTTGTGCGGCAAGGCAAAGACCGTGTTGCCGCCAAAGCCCTTCATCGTTTCCGCCGCGACCATCGCATTTAAGATTGCTTCTTCGGTTGCCTGCGCGGTCGCCCAAAATAATTGATTGACGCGCTCGTTCGGCAGCATCGTTATATTTGACAATCCGGCGTCTTTGCTGATTTCGGCTGCATTGGCAGTGGAAAAAGCGATAAAAATATCGCCCGACGAATTCTCGCCGCGTCCGCCGACATTGCCTACACCGAGCGAAACTCTTTTAACTAGTCGTTTAAGCTGATGTGGCAACAAAGGCGCATCCGTCGCCACAACGACAATAATTGAGCCTTGCCCTTCATCGCCCGTTTTCCTTTTAAGCGGCAAAAGACTTGCAGTTTCCTTTCCTTCGGTCGGCAGCAAATCGGTGATTTCCTTTCCGACCGGAACTCCGGCGACCTGAAACAATTGCCGCGAACCGTAATTTGCTTGTACTAAAACGCCGACCGTATAACCGCCAAATTTCGCTTCCAAAATGCGCGATGCGGTTCCTGTTCCACCTTTGAAACGATGGGCGACCATTCCCGTCCCACCGCCGACGTTTCCTTCCGAAATCGCGCCTGTTTTCGCGCCGTTGAGCGCGGTGAAGACGTGTTCTTTTTTAACGTGAAAACCGTTAATGTCGCTCAAAAATCCGTCGTAAGTTTCAGCAACGACCGGCAAACTCAAATCGCCCGAGTAATTACCGCCGCTGCTTTTTCTCACGCCCCATTCAATTACCGCGTCGCGCACAACGCCGACGCTGTGCGTATTGGTAATCATAATCGGCGAACCGAGTCCGCCGGATTCCTCAACCCAAGTTGTGCCGGTCATCTCGCCGTTGCCGTTTAACGTATGCCAGGCGGCGAAAACGCGCCCGCTGAAATTTTTCCCATGCGGCAAAATCGCCGTTACGCCTGTGCGAATCGCTTTTTTTCCGTCGCCGGAAATCAGCGTCGTGTAGCCGACTTCGACACCTTTGACATCCGTAATCGCATTGAATTGTCCGGTTATGCCTTCAAACGGAACGCCTAAATCACGCGCTCGCGGTTTGGTTTGCGCTTCAATAGACAAAACAAAAAGCAACAATATTAGAAAAACGGAAAGTATTTTTTTCATCAATTTAATTCGTTAAGCTTTGGCAGTTGAATCGTCGGGATTCTCCTGACGCTATTAAATTTGGTCGCTTTTAGCGACTAATCATCTCAACTCCTTCAAAATCTCTTTCAATTTCTCGCGCGTTGGTTCGGTAACTGGCACAAGCGGCAGTCTTAGATTTTCTTCCAACAATCCCATTTCCTTCATGACGAATTTGCACGGCGCAGGACTCGCTTCGGTAAAATTAGCTTCCATCAAAGGCAAAATTTTGTAATGAAGTTTCCTTGCCGAAGTCCACGCGCCGTCCAAAGCCTTTGCGACCATTTTTGAGGTTTCATTCGGAATTTCATTCGAGCAAACCGAAATGAGTCCGTCTGCGCCGACGCTAATCAAAGGTAAAGTCGTCGCGTCGTCTCCGGAAAAAACTTTGAAATTTTTGGGACGTTTGGCGATGATTTCCATAATCTGTGAGAAATTGCCGGATGCTTCTTTGGTCGCAACGATATTTTCAAATTCTTCGGCTAATCTTAAGGTCGTTTCCGCAGAGATGTTTGAACAGGTTCTGCCCGGCACGTTGTAAAGCATCAGCGGAAATTTTTTAACCGATTTAGCGATTTCCGCGAAATGCGCGAACAAGCCTTCCTGCGTCGGTTTGTTGTAGTACGGCGCGACGGCAAGCGCGGCATCCGCGCCGAGTTCGCGTGCTTTTCTGGTGAAATCAATCGTCGCGGCAGTGTTGCTGCTGCCCGTTCCGGCAATGACCTTCGCGCCCAATTTATGCGCGGCTTCAATCGTCATTCGGACGACGTGAATTTTTTCTTCTTCCGACATCGTGACGGCTTCGCCCGTCGTGCCGCACGGAATCAAAATCTGTACGCCGTTTTTGATTTGGCGCGTTACCAATCGTTTGAAACAATCGTCGTCAATCGAGCCGTCATTGTTAAACGGTGTTATCAAAGCAGTTCCACAGCCGCGCAGCCAATCAATCTTCATCGTCATAGTTTTTCGCCTTAAAACTTTACATTCAGATATAAAAAATATAGAAAAAAATTCATCGGTGTTTCTAAACTTATTCTTTTTTCAAAATCTCGTCCACCACATCCGTAAATTCATAAAACCCTTTTTTGCCGACAATCCATTTTGCTGCTAGAATCGCGCCCGAAGCAAAGCCTTTACCTGAACGCGCGAAATGTTCTAATAAAATTTGGTCGGCGTTTCCGTCAAAACCGACGCGGTGTGTTCCTGGAATATTTCCGGCGCGAGTTGCAGAAACGCTAAAATCTTTTTCGATATTTTTTGCAACGATTTCTTTTAATTTCAAAGCTGTTCCCGAAGGCGCGTCTTTTTTGCGCGAGTGATGTTGTTCTTCGATGAATGCTTCGTAATCTTCAAATTTACCGAAAAGCTCGGATGCAAAATCTGCGATTCGATAAAACAAATTCACGCCGATTGAAAAATTCGCGCCGAAGACGAACGCGCCGTTTTTTTCCACAACTATTTTTTTAATCGTTTCTCTTTCAGCGTTCCAACCTGTCGTGCCTTCGACAAGCGGCGTTTTTGCAAACATACACGCTTCGACGTTTCGTTTCACTGCTTCCGCAACGGAAAAATCAATTGCCACATCTGCGCCTTTTAACTTTTCGGCTAATTTTTCGGCGCTCGGATTCGCGCTCGCCTCGTCAATAACGACCGCGATTTCATGATTTTCGTTTTCAGCTAAAGTTTCAATGAGTTTTCCCATTGCCCCGTAGCCGATTAAAGCTATTTTCATTTTTACCTACATTTCAATTATTCAAAATTCATCCTTTGCATCAATTCAATAAAACGCGGCTCGTTTCGGAGGTTGTTCCACTTCGGCTCGACTTTCAGGAAAACCATCTTTGCATCACGCTGCTCGAATCCGCGTTCCAGCCAAGTCAGTGCTTGCTCTCCCTCACCCAAGCCGTTATGAATCAACGCAATGTGATATGGCGGAACGTAACGCCCGGTTGATAATTTTGATAATTCCTCAAGCATATAAAAAAGAATCTAACAAGCTGAGATTTTCGTTTCACAAAAGTTTTTACAATTTGCATTCTTAAAAACTGAACCGCACCGCAAACTGCATAATTCTTTCGCTGTTCGGAACGATGTTTAGCAGACTTCCGAAAACCGGCGAAGCGATGTCGTTTGTGGGAACGCCGCCGTTTGGATTTTCAAAATTTGGCGTGTTGAAGACGTTGAAAACTTCCCAGCGCAGTTCGATGTTGGCGCGTTCCCTAATAACGATTCGTTTGAACAGCGAGACGTCCGTGTTGTTGTAGCCGGGACCAGTGACGATGTTGCGTCCGGCGTTTCCGAAGCGATTGGTGCGCACCGGAACGCGGG
>MWWB01000320.1_pt1 | contig 11634 bp, 13 predicted proteins | sample 1047291 | NCBI WGS metagenome assembly MWWB01 (sample SAMN06349976, study PRJNA376086) | soil metagenome | isolation source: MS4-1 sample Antarctic (ecotone) soil | place: Antarctica | reverse complement strand
GAGAAAAGGCAATTTCTCGGAAAATCTCGAACAATCGCTCGAACACGCCGTCCTTCACATTCTACGGCATCGGCGACAAATCGAAAAGTTTTTACTGAAATTTCAAAATTGGTCTTAGAAACGCCCCTTTGTTGGACTCAATTTCCTGCCTTCCAAAATCCTGCAATGTTCAATGAAATCGTATTTCAAAACTTGTTTCAAAAACAAAATATCAAAAGAATGGGTTTGGTCTGAGTTATGAGATACGTCTGAAAATCGGAATTTGCAACAACTTCAAAAAGCTGCGTTTTTAAGACATTGTTCCATTTAAGGCTTGCATTCTGTCTATACCCTATCACCTAAGTTCCTTTGACCAGACAATTTTAAGATTCTAGATATTAAGATTTAGCAGGATCGTTAATCAGTAATTATTTCTATGAATTTCTTGCATTAGATTTAGTTTTACTTTTCAGACAACCATAAAAGATATTTTTGAAACTACATATAAGTTTTCAATAGTTTTACCGCGTATATATACAGAGCGTTTACTTTATTGCTTTATTGTGATAAATTTCGGTAACGGCTCTCTGCATAACTGACCCCGATATAATAGATTTAACTTAATTGTTTGAGGAGATTCTACCTATGTATACTCGTTTATCTTCGAGGCGCCTTATCCTTGGTGTATCAATTGTTCTATTAGCTTGTTTAAGTCTGGCTGTCATCGGCAGATGGGAACGATCCTACGTGGATTTATCTTCTGCGGAGGTGTCAAATAACGAACTTTATACTGTAACTGAATTGAAGGCTGACCAGTCTTTGGATACAAAACTCGCACCTGCAGACGAACACACCAAAGCAAAAGTAATAGAAAATTACGGCAAATTGCTGACCTGAAACCGTAAAATTGAGCCATTGGTTTGGCAAGTTTCTTCCGATATTGAAAAATCAAATTTGGGAGAAATTTATGAAGAAAATCTATACCGACGAGCAGATTGTCGGTTTTGTTCGGGAAGCCGAGAAAACGGAAGTAACAATCGCCGAGTTTTGTCGGCAGAAAGGCTTTAACGAAGGAACATTCTATAAATGGAAAAAACGCTTCGGCTCGATGCAGGTCGCTGAGGTGAAACGGCTGCGGGAACTCGAAGCGGAAAATGCCCGACTCAAACGTATTTTGGCAGATCGAATGATTGAAATAGATGCGATGCAGGAGCTGCTTGCAAAAAAGTGGTAACGGTTGAATGCAAGCGCGAGGCGGTTGTTTTTCTGAAGACGAAAGAAGTCAGCGAACGCCGTTCGTGCCAATTGATTTTGCTGGCGCGTTCAACCTATCAGTATCGAGTCAGGCGTGAGCCGGACGAAAAGTTTGAAGCGCAAGTCAAAGAATTGGCGTTTGCCAATCCGCGCTACGGTTATCGGCGGATTCACGCACTGCTCAAACGAGGCGGGCAAAAGGTCAATCGGAAACGAGTTGTCAGAGTGTGGCAGAAGTTCGGTTTGCAGGTGCCGCGCTCGAAGAAAACGAGAAAACGGCGGCGCGAACTACAGCCGGTGATGCCGAAAGCCGCGCATTCGAATGAGATTTGGACTTACGATTTTGTGTTCGACCGCGATGCGGCGGGCAGACGCTTAAAACTGCTGACGATAATGGACGAATTCACGCGCGAAGGATTGGCAATCAAAGTCGGGCGCAGTTTCAAGGCGGCGGATGTTAAAGAAGTATTGCGGGAAGTCGGAGCAAAGCACGGTTTTCCACGATTCTTGAGGTCGGATAACGGCTCGGAATTCATTGCCGGAATTATCAAGGAATTTCTAGCGGAGAATAATATCAAGGCGGCATATATCGAACCGGGCAGTCCTTGGCAGAATGGCAAAGGCGAGAGTTTCAACGGAAAGTTTCGAGACGAATGCTTGCGAATGGAAATCTTCGGCAACTGGCGCGAAGCGGAAGTCATCGCCGAAAGGTGGCGCAAGTTCTACAACACGGAGCGACCACATTCGAGTTTGGGTTATCAAACGCCGAGTGAATTCAAACGCGATTGGGAAAAGCGGCAGCGGTTATTGAAAAGCGAAACGAAGAAGAAACTCGCTATCCCGATGGCTCAAGGTTTGGGGTCTTGACAAAGGATCAAGAGTTAAGCGGCATTGGTGACAAAGGCTACCTGACTGGCGCATTTCGTGGGGAATTCATGGGTAGCACAACAACAATTAGCGTCCTCAAAGGTGATGTGTGGATAAACATACAGGTTATCGGTACTCCCAAAAAAGGCTCGAAAGAGGCGCTTAAAGCCGTCGCTAAGAAGGCAGCTGATAGTTTCTGAAACAAACATACAAAAATTGCTGTCAGAAAGAAAATTATTTTAGTCGGAGAACGGCATAATAACCATAACGAAATTATCAGACACAAGGGACTTGAAAACTCTATAAATAAAGGTATTTCAGCAACTATTTTGCCTTCCACCTATAAATTATTGGGCGACTGATATATTACTATTACCGCATCGCATAAATGATGTTTTATCCTTCAGCAGTTGTCGGGTCAATTATTGTTTTGACCTCTGATATTCGATTCGCTGGGAAACCACCTTGCAGAGCGTGTTCTCGCACCATTTCTTCATTCGGTGCGATATACATGCAATATATTTTGTCATCGGTCACGTAACTCTGTACCCATTGAATCTGTGAACCCATTCTGTTCAATACATTGCAAGACTTTTGTGAAATAGCTTGAAGGTCTTGGGGCGATAATTTCCCGGCATCTGGAATTTCACGCTCAATTAAATATTTTGGCATATGGGAATATCTCCTTCTCCTAAAGATGTATTATTTTATGCGCTAATCATAACTCTGGATGAGTTTGTCGTAAAGATAAATTTTATGTGGAGAATTCAACTTTATAAAATAACTGATGTTAATGGACTAAGTGTATTTTACCTCTCGTGAAATAAGTTCGTTTCGGTCGTACTGCTCAATTGAATTACATGACGGGCAGGTAAGTTCTATTACCGAATCTTCGTGCGCAGCCACTTCAATCATTCCTTTTGTCGGGTCGTGTGAAAAATAGATTGTCGCATCACATTCCTTACATTGAAGGCTAAAATACCACTCACCTTTTTGAATTTCCATTGTCTTTTTCTTTTTCTAGTTTTCCCGTTCAAGTGGAAAATAACTAATTTTATTTATTCCCTTTTGTAGTCTTCAATCGTTTGTACTGACTTGTTAACTCATCTAATTCTGCCTGCAATTCTTCATCGGTTAAATTGCTCAGGTCGGTATCTTCAAGTTCACCTCCCAGCCCTCTGATTGCTTTGACAGCATTACTGATACGGGTGCGTAATTCTGGGGCTTTTGAGTCTTGAATAACCATTTTCTTTGGCTCCTCAGTTACTTCCATTGCTTCCTGCCTGATTTCAGTTTGCTTAACGGGTAATTCTTTACTTCTGGCAGTTTTCATATCGAATAAAATGCATTCCAGAATCCCGATCAAAGCAAATTCTGATATACCGTTATTCTCGACTTCGTAATATCCGTCCTTTTCAGTTATGACAACTGTTTTATCATCCATAAATATCTTCTTGATGTTTTCAGAAACATCTTTTCTGCACGTCTATCTCTTCAGTAATTCGCTGTATGACATCCTTTTAATTTCCAGTCGATTAAACTGCAGGTTACTCGATCCAGATGTGAGGATTTTGTTTTCTAATTTCATTATAGTCAAACAGTTCTTCGATTTCTTCGTGAATCCAATCTTCTTCATCCCATACCTTCGGCGGACGAAGAATTACTTTGGTAACGGCTCTAAACATTACACACAAGGAAGCAATACCAAGTAGCGCAGTAAAAATATCAATCACTATTGTTTCTCCAACTGCTTCATCAACCAATTCCAGTCATCTTTGGTATAACTATCCTGCTGGCTCATGACAAATTCCTGTTGTCCTTTGCCAATATACTCCTGCATTGTTTTTAGCACTGCTTCCCTTCCCTGCTCTGTTAAAGGTTCTGCTTGATGCTCTTCAACAATTACTTCTGGCTTCCCTACTTTTGTAGTTTTACTAGGTTTTGATTTTCCTTCTGTCGATTTTGCAGATTTACTGATAAGTCTTCGACGGAGATGTTCAGTTAGAAATGCTGGCACATTCGAGATTGATTTTGTACGAGCTGCGGCAATCTCTAATTCCATTGCCAGAAGTTCTGCTAGTTCATTTAATTTTGCCACATCTGATTTTTGAGGACGCTTACCCGAAACCTTCTCAAACACTTTTGCTAAAATCTCGTTCATCTCGCCGAAAGGCTCATCATCATTGTTCTCAATTGTCTTTAAAGAAGTCTTAGGAGAGTCATAACTATCTTTATTTTCAGCAGTTTGAGCTGTACTAGATACACTACTTTCTGGTATAGCTAGAATATCTACTTTCTGGGTAAGGCTAGTATTGCTAGATGTACTAGTATAGCTAGTAGAGGATAGGTCAATTTCTTCTGGGGTAAAGATTTCGTATTCATTACCAATTAATGAACCGTTGTGCGATGATTTTTTAATCAACCTTATTTGCTCAAGATGCTTTATGGCGGCATCAACAGTTACCATTGACCCTAAAGCCGCACCTTTTTTGATTTCGTTCCTTGATTTGCGAATAATTCTTGTAGGATTTATTGCCCCGCGTGAAACACTCCACAAATAATCCCAAACCTGCTTTGATTTACCACGAAATAAATCAAGGTTTTTTGAAACTGAGTTAGGCACTTTCTGAAAGTCACGAACAGGCGAAATTTCAGTTTGAATTTTCCTTCCTGTACTAGTATTGCTAGCTTCTCTAGCATTGCTAGATATACTAGTAGCACTAGCTATACTAGGTATGCTAGTAGCTGAGGATGATTCCTTCACAGCAATGGATGGAACACTTCGTAAATCGCGGAATGTTTTAAACTTTGGCGCGTCGCTCATTTAATTTCCTCGCTTGTTTCATTGTGCCTTTCAGTTTGTCGTTATCTGCCATTTCTGACGGCTGTGCCATATCGGTTTGAGCCATATCAACAATTTCTCTCGGTATAGATTGAAGATCATTCAGCAGGGCATATTGAACACTCATGGCACAAAGTTTTATTGCTTCACGAGGAATGCCTTTTGAGTAGGTATAAATGGCTTCTACAGCTGCTGGTTCAAAGGGGTTTTCGATTCCAGCAACATGACAGCGGAAATTAATCATTCCGAGAGTATCAGCTAAAGTTAGCGCGTCAAGATTGGAGGTAACGGCAATACGTGAAACAAGGGCGCGTTTAGATTTATCGGCTAATTTATAGCGGAGTTCAATTTGTCCTGCCATTATGATATTTAATAGTTTACGGTCATCGGTTTCGTAGTTGAGAATTTGCCTGATTTGCTCAAACATTGGACCACGTAATTGTTGCGCCTCATCAATAAATAGAACAACTGTTTTTTGTGCTTGAGCTTGTTCAATTAGAAAGTTTCTTAACTCGTATTCTGTTTCGCGCTGGCTACGGCGGGTCGGTACAGCAAATTCAGTGCAAATAGCTTTTAAAAATGCCGTTTCAGATGTTTGTTTAGGGTTTACGATAAAGGCAGCTGTAAACTCTGGGTTATCGTCATATTCATTAAATAAAAGACGAAGCAGGGAAGTCTTACCTAAACCAATATCCCCAATTATCGTAGTCAACCCTTGATTGGATCGAATAACATAACTGGTCTTGGCTATTGCCGCCTGAATATTTGGTGTAATGTAAAAAAATCTTGGATTTGGTGATATTGAAAATGCAGACTCAAGAGACATAGTGGGAGTGTTATAGCATAGGTATTTACAAATTTCAATTAAATATAGGTAGGGGGCAGGATATTTGACTAAACTCAAGACGTTCCTAATTCAGTACAGCTATTTCCTGTTTTAGAACTAATGGAGCGGCTTGTCGATTTGAGGTCCTCAACTCTTTCTAAATTTCAACTGTTTCTAATTTAGTTTTGAGTTCCGCTAAAAAATGCTGGTCGTTTAGAAGTTCAGCTTGCAGGTTGCGCACTTTTCCGCCTTTGATTACTTCTCGTAAAGTTCTGTTAATTAAAGTTTGATAACCTTCTTTTGCTTCTTGTCCAGCGTTTTTGAAATACTCAATAATGTCTGCATCAAGATAAATCGTGATGCGGTTTTTTGAGTCCTGCAATGATTTGTTTATTGCTGCGTTTGGACGTTCGGCACGACTGATTCGCTTGAACTGCTTTTTGAAATTTTCTTCCGTAAAATCAATATCTTTTTTGTTGTTGCTCATACTCATTAACCATCCACTTTTCAGCACGTCTGGCGGTAATAAAACGGATTTCATCGCCCGATACGCTACAAATTAAAATAACCAGACCGTAAGCGGCAGTTTTACCGATTACGCCGTAACGGATTTCATTTTCGCTTGAATGTTCTTCATCAATAAAATCAATTGAGAAAACATCATCAAAAACATCTTCGATTTGGGCAAAATCAATGTGGTGTTCTTCAATAACCCTCTTTCGTTTTGATTCATTCCAAACAAACATTCTAAAATTATTTTATATGTATATTGTATGTATGTAAAGATTTTCTATACGAAAAGAGGATTTACTTGGAGTTATGCAGGTGGAAATTTATTTTATAGAAATTAATAATAACCGTAATTTGCCTTTGACCGCGCTTTGTCAACTCTTTCCAAAGTTCATCAGACGGACGCTCGAAAACCGCTTAAATCGCTTCTATTTGTGCGAACGAAAGTTAGACAAAAACTAAACGAAAATTATTCCGAGTATTTTAAGAGTATTACTAAAAACACTCTGCTCAAATTTGAGACAATTATACCAAATTGAGGGTGAAACACATGCACACGCTTTCGCTACACTTCATACACCGATAAACAAAGGAAAAAAAGAGGGCGCCTACGTGGGAGGCGAAGCGCGAAAAACTCAAATCAACTAAAAACGCTCTCGAACGCTCCACGATAGTCGATGAAATGCACTTGTTTTTCGTTTCTGTGGCATTTGTGGCGTTTTCTCGCTGAAAGGCAGGAACACATTGGACACGTCCCGAAAGACCGCTCAAACTTGCAACAATTTGCAACACTAATAAAGAAAACTTTTTCTCACTGATTATCAGCCGTTAGGCAAAAGCTGGACAAAATTTGACTAAAAAAAACAAAGGGAGATTTACTCAATAACAGAGAAATAACAGAGAAACATTCGGCAAATTCACACTCTAAAAAAAATAAAAATAACGAGAAATAAACGAGAGAAATTGACAAACTTGACACCTTAAAAAAAAGAAAATGCTTATCTTGGTTAATCAAGTGGTTTTCAAGTTCGCGGAACTTTGCGCTAAAAAAAATAAAGTGACTTTTGCGGTGCTTTTCAGACAAAAAGAAAATTCTTTAATTGATTATTCAATCTTTTTTCAAACCTAGAATAAAGTAAGTTATTCGGAAACCCCATGCAAACGAAGTAACCCCATGCAAATGACGCTACCTCTCGGACGTAGTTTGATTATTCAAAGGTTTTTCAAAATTACCAGAATTACCATTCCTAAAGAGAACGAATCCTGATAAAACCTAAAATTTCAAAAAAAACAAAGACGGAACAAAGAGAAACAGGCGATTGCATTTTGAACAATCAAGTTTTTTCAAAATGAAAAGCTGAAAAATATATCTGTTATTGGTTATAAGATTGTAGGATTCCGAACAGGGAAGTGAAACAGCCTGAAGGCGCTTTGTATCATTCACCTTGCAGAGCCAGCCTTGAATCCTATTTCGAGACATTTCGAGACAGTTTTGAAAGGAAAAAAGCATCTTATTCTCAGCCATTTCGTGACATTTCGTGACATTTTAGAAATGAAAAATTATTCTGTTTCGGCACATTTCAGCACAGTTTGAAACAGGTGTTTTGAGGCATTCTGTCGTGATGAATTCATTAAGAACAAACCAATCTACTGTTCCGTTTTCAGTTAATTACGAAAGACATACAGCTAGAGTAATGACAGTAAAACTCTCTATCTTCATTCAGTTTTGTGACTGTTGTAGAGCGTTGCTTAGACTTGTGAACCTTTCTTGAAAGCCCAAAACAAAACACCGACTTGAAGCCAAATGGTAAAATGACTCGGATTAATCTTTGCGTCCATGCTTAATTACAACCCTTTTTGGCGTTAAAGCCGACTCTGACGCGGTTTTAGATTCTCCCAAATAACGATAAATGCTTGCCTTTGATAATTTGTATTCCTGCATCAAAGTTTTTATCAGTTCACCATCAGCTCGTTTTTTCTTTAGTTCCTTGATTTGTTCATCTGTTAATTTCTTTTGTGCTCCAAACTTCACACCTTTTCGCTTGGCTTTGGTGATACCGTCAATTTGTCTTTCTGCCCGAATCTCAGTTTCAAACTGAGCAATTGCTCCGAGCATATTAAACAGTAATCTGCCGGTTGCATCAGCCGTATTAATATTCTGATCAATTACTTGAAGCTCAACTCCTTTTCTTTTCAGCTCATCAGCAATCTGACATAAATGCAGAGTTGAACGTGCCAATCGGTCAAGTCTGGTAACAACCAAAGTATCTTCTTCACGAACGTATTCCAGACAAGCGGCAAGCCCGGAACGTTTATCCGACGAGCCGCTCTTTTTCTCCTGAAAGATTTTTTTGCAGTGTTTTAATTTCTCAAGCTGCACGTCGAGACTTTGACCGACCGAACTGACGCGAGCATAACCGACAAGTGCCATAATTCTTCGAATGTACAATAAATGTATCAAGAAGTCTAAGGAATTTTGAGAATTATAAAATGAGACATAATTTGAGACATGTTTTAGCATGGCCTCGGAAAGTATAGTTTTCGAGACAATTATCAAAGACTTGGCTGAACACGGAAATCAACTTTACAGAGGTTAAAAGGAAATAGTTGTTAACAAAAATAGTGTTAAAGCTATAAATATTAAAACTGCACTTTTAGTTCTTTATCTGTGGCGACTCAATTAACAAATTCTTTCAGAAAAATTGGGAATTGTTCCATAAATTTTCCTTCCTTTTTCGTCAATCAGTAAATAGAATGCGAAAACGCGATTTAATAATACTCTATTATAATTTTTAAGAGCGACTGATCAGACTTTTTTCAAGTTATCTTGAAAATACAAACAAAATTATTTTTACCTACCAGAGATTTGAATTTTGTAATCAAAGGCGCAAAACTTAAAGCAACTGCTTGGATAGTAGTTAAAAACTGAACACTTCCTTCGAAGAGAATGACATAAAAATATGCCGTTATTTTTAATAACTCATGGTTCATTTGATATATGAGAAATAAAATTGATAATTCCAATTAAAAAAGTAAAATTTCAATTAAATACGACTGTAAAATATTCTGAAATGTCGGCAAATCTTAGATTGGTTTTTCGCAACAAATATCTTATGAAACTAAAAATTATTGTCGGGCTCTTATTTTTATCCTGTTACAGTGTTTTCGGGCAGGCGCAGATAACTGAGGCTCCTCTAAATACAACAATTCTTAATGATTCCGGAGCATTACAAAAGCGTGCAATACGGAAAAATATTCCACTCACAAACTCAATTCAAAAAGCCTATAAGGCTGGCACCAGGGATGTCTCAGGTCGCCCGGGACCGAATTATTGGCAGCTAAAAACCGATTACTCTATTAATGCCAACCTCAATCCCGAAACGCAAACCATAACCGGAAGCGAAACGATTGCGCTCCATAATAATAGCGGGGATAAGCTTAATCAGATTGTTTTGCGTCTTGACCATAATATTTATCGTCCGAGAGTTCCGCGTGGTTTTTCCGTTCCCGCCGAAACTACCGGAGGAATGGTTGTCACCCGAATTAAAATTAACGGGACTGAAATTGATTTGAAGGCGAGTCCACCGAGACAAAGTAGCCAAGGGCAACAGAAGATTGAAAAATCATTTGCGGTCGGCTTAGATCAAACTGTGGCTACTGTAGTTCTCGCAAAACCGATTGATGCGCGAAGCGTGGCGACAATTGACATTGATTGGCATACAAAATTACCGGGCGGCGAAGGCGGTCAAGGACATCGGATGACGCAGCGGTGGGAGAGCAAACTTTTCCAGCCTACTCAATGGTATCCGCGTCTGGCAAAATACGATGATCTGCGCGGATGGGATACAAATGTCTACCTCGGCCCTTCAGAGTTTTATAACAACTTCGGAGGATTTGATGTCAAAATTGAAGTGCCTGCAGGGTGGCTCGTCAGCGGAACGGGAGTGCTGCAAAATGCCCGTGAGGCACTCGCGCCTTTTGTTCGTGAGCGGCTTGCGTCTGCGTTAAAGACAGATGCAGAGGTCATGATCATTAAAGAAGGCGAGCGCGGTGTCGGCAAAGCATTATTACCGCGAAATAAGAACGTCTGGCATTTCCTGGCAGAAGAGGTCAACGATTTTGCCTGGGCGACATCGAATCAATTTGTCTGGCGATCAACGCGGGCAAATATTCCAAACAAGGGTTACGTTCCGGTTCATATGTTTTACCTGCCGGAAAGAGCGAATCTTTTTAAAAATGCCGGAAAAAATGCCCGCCACGCTCTCGAATTTTATTCCAAACTCTTGATACCATATGCCTTTCCCCAATTAACGCTGCAGGATGGACCAAGTGCCGGAATGGAATATCCGATGGTCATCAATTCAAATCAGGGTGCAGCCGATCACGAAACTTTTCACCAATGGATTCCGATGATGATGGGAACTAATGAAACCCGTTATGGCTGGATGGATGAAGGGTTTAATCAATATTCAAATATCCTTTCGGACGCCGATGCACGTGGTAAACCTTTTAACATTGATCGTTTGGGGCAGCAATACGGCTCAATCAGCGGCAACGAAGATGAACCGATGATGATGTGGAATGCCAACTACGGAGGAACATTCTACGGCTTTCAAACCTACGGCAAAACAATGATGATGTTTTCGATGCTTGGCGGAGTCGTTGGCGACAATGCAATGAATGCAGCAATCAAGAAGTATATGGAAACATGGAAATTCAAACATCCGTCGCCTTGGGATTTTACATTCTTTATGAATAAAGAACTCGGTCGCGACTTGAACTGGTTTTGGTATTACTGGCTTTTCACAACTGAGTCGGTTAATGGCTCAATCAATAATGTTACGGCGCAAGGAGAAAAAACACAAATCACAATACACCAAGCAGGCGAAATGCCTTCACCCGTCATTCTCAAAGTTGAATTTGCCGATGGAAACGAGAAGATTAAATCAATGCCGAATGCAAAAATGGTCGACGATAAAACGGCAATTGTGAAATGGAATGAAGATGTTTGGTTTAATGGAAACCGCGATTTTCAAGCCACTCTTGATTTTGGGAAACGCCCAATTAAGAAGATAACTCTGGATCCATTTGGAAGATTCCCTGATTCAGAAACTAAAGATAATGTCTGGACAAGCAAATAGTTCAAAAAACCCAGGGATTTAAAGAGTCATTAAATTCCCTGATAGCGATAAAGAACACAATCTAATGAATCTTTTACAGTGTTTCAATAACGACCCTTTTTGACACAAAATCGAAAGTGGAGGTAGAATTTGACTGATGAAGAAATCTTTGACAGATTATCGAAAGGGCAACGTGGGCGCCTTAATGGACGAATACGAACGCGCTGCGCTTGAAC
>MWWB01000319.1_pt1 | contig 11636 bp, 13 predicted proteins | sample 1047291 | NCBI WGS metagenome assembly MWWB01 (sample SAMN06349976, study PRJNA376086) | soil metagenome | isolation source: MS4-1 sample Antarctic (ecotone) soil | place: Antarctica | reverse complement strand
GAGTATTGGCTTATAAGTAGAAACAACACATCAGAAAAAATAACAGATAGCAGCGAAGAAAAAAATAACATACAAATATTTCCTAACCCGGTTCAAAGTCGCCTGTCCGTGTACCTGCGTAACTTTAATTCCGAAAAAACCGCGTCTCTCAATATTTACAATGTGGGAGGCCAGTTAATTTATAAAAAGGAAATACTATTCTATAACGGATCATTTTATGCAGAAATTGATACCAAAGATTTTGAACGAGGTATTTACTTTGTAAAAATATATTCAAGGAGTAAAATATTAGTTGTTAAGAAATTAATCAAGTAAATATTATGTTATTTGTATTAATAAATCCATTTAAGTTTATTCATCTGCTTAAACCGTGGCAAGAAAAAAAAAGCGTTCCATCCTCAGATCTGTATTCTTTATAATTTTTGCTTTAACTCTTGTTTCGGTTGGTATCTATTACATCATTCGGTTTCTAACAACTCCCACCCGCATAGAATATCCTGAATTTGGTATTGACATACCTCCTGATTATTCAATTCATGGCATTGATGTGAGCCATTACCAAAGGGTAATTGATTGGCGCGATGTAAAAGATATGAAGGTAGAAAATATTAAAATTGGTTTTGCATTTATTAAGGCAACCGAGGGTATTGGAAAAGTAGATCCCGCATTTCAACGTAACTGGTTGCAGGCCGAACAGAGAAAAATACCGAGAGGAGCTTATCATTTTTTTATTGCAGGCAAGAGCGGCAAAGCACAGGCTGAAAATTTTATGGAAATAGTAAAATTGAAAAAAGGTGATCTGCCACCTGTGCTGGACATTGAAAAAACGTATGGGGCTAATGAAGAGGCTATGGTAAAAGAAATATCAGAATGGCTTAATAAAGTTGAGGCGCATTACGGTATAAAGCCGATCATCTACACTAATATTTATTTTTATAACCGGTACTTAAAGTCTTTTGATGAATATCCCTTTTGGATTGCACATTATTTACAACCTGACAAACCACGCCTTAAACGTAAATGGATATTTTGGCAGCACAGTGAAAGAGGCCGGGTAAACGGCATCAAATCAAAAGTAGATTTTAATGTATTTTCCGGCGATAGCAGCGATTTCAATGAGCTGTTATTAAAGTGACATAGTTGAAACATTGAATAAAATCTGATTGTTTTTACCTTCGTATAAAACAAATAAATTTTAACTAATGAGTGAGATGGAACCCGAAACAAGGGAATTTTTGTCGAGAATTGCAACTTCACTTTCAATAGGTTTGCTGTGGTTGCTTATTAATTCAACAATTGGTATTGGATTTAATTTTGCCTTTTTTGAAAACAAGCCGGGTATGGGCAACTATATTTTTTATGTATGGTTCCTGATAAGCCTTACCTGCCTTATATTTTATTATCGAAGAAAATGGAAGTTGTAAATGGAATTAACTACTGTGGTCTGCCACAATAACCCATTTGTTATTTATTTTTTTAAACAGCAAAGTGAAATGCCCTTTTAAATTGCCGATACTTCTTGTAAGTTGCCATTTCCCAACCACAAAAAAATACAAAGCAGATAATTGCTTCACTTCAATAAGATCAAAGTCTAATTTGCCCATAGCTAAAGTATCGGGATAATTCTTTTTATAGTTCTCTAATGTTTGCTTCCATCCATAAGTGATGCCTGACTTACCTATAAATTTCAACGAATCGTTTTGCCAGTAACCTAGCATGAAATTTTGTAAATCTCCGTTATTCCATGTGGTTACCTGCCCACTGAGAATATCTCTTATAGCAAGTTCATCTTTTGATTGTGCATAAGATGCAGTTGCATAAAATGCCATAAAGCTTATAAAGAGTGAGAGAGTTATTTTCATTGTAATTATTTATAATCAGTATTGTAAAATTGTGATAGTTGAGCTGCGTTCTACAAAATCTTAACAGTCACACAAGTTAAATTATAGTATAATATCATTTGCTTAATATATGATAGAGCCATTATTTATTTACCTTAATAGCAGTTGAAAATATTAGATGGCTGGTAAGATAAACTGATGGTAATTAATGTTTATGATAAGGTGAATTTCAGGCCTTACTTTGATGACAATAACGATACTTAAAAAATGAGAAAAAATAATAATGCAAACAGCAATTGCCAAAAACCAATATTGCCATGTAAAAAGAAATTGCTTCAATATCAAAAAAATAAACCCTGCAAAAAAATAATAAAAGGTACTATCGTTCTGTAATGCCTGATTGATGTGTTTCCACTAAAAAACAAAATAGTAAATTTGCAACATTGATGCAAGATTTATCCACCGGATGATAAGCAAGTACGTTAATTTTACTTTATAAAGCAGATTATGAAAAGAAGATTTTGGTGGTATATTGGATTTTTTATTGTTCTTATGGGAGCTTTTTATTTTTTGTTGTTTGCAGGTACTGATTATCACAAAGTAAAACTACCTGTGCTCACATATGTAAAGGAGTTTTCGTTTATAGACCAAAATGGCAAAACCTTTACAGAAAGGGAGGTAGAAGGAAAAGTATATGTGGCTGAATATTTTTTTACTACGTGTAAAGGTATTTGCCCTAAGATGAATGCAAACATGAAAGAAGTATATAATAAATTTAAAGATGAAAGTGAATTTGCTATTGTATCGCACACCTGTATGCCTGAAACAGATTCAGTTCCTTTACTAAAAAACTATGAAAAGAAAATGATAGGAACCGTTAACCATCGACAGAAAACTGGCAACTGGTTTTTTTTGACTGGGAATAAGGATTCCTTGTATAGAATAGCCAGGGAAAGTTATTTATTAGACAATGAAAAAAACAATAACCAAAACATTGCAGATCAGTTTATCCATACACAATTTTTTGCTGTAGTAGACAAGCAAAGGAGAGTGAGAGGGATATATGACGGGCTTAAACAAGAAGAAGTTGAAAAGTTAATTAATGATATTAAAGGGTTATTAAAAGAATCTAAAAGCACACCGTCTGGTATAAGTTCGCCATTTTCAAATAATCCTACTTAATTATGCACCTAATGAAAACAGAGGCTTTGGACATATTAAGAAGAAATAGTTTAAGCATTACTGATAGCAGGCAAAAAATACTGGACTTGTTTTTAAAATCAAGTGGCGCACTTGCACATGCGGATATTGAAAAGAAAACCGGAGAAAGTTTTGACCGGGTTACTATTTACAGAACTTTACAGTCTTTTGTGGAAAAAGGACTTATTCATTTAATACCTACTATAGATAATTCAATTAAATATGCCTTGTGTAAAGATGAGTGCCAGGCAGGTCAGCACCATGATAATCATGTCCATTTCCTGTGCGATGAATGTAATAAAACCATTTGCCTTGATGAAGTAACAATACCTGATGTTAAGTTACCCAAAGGTTTTAAACCGCAATATGCAGAAATGATGGTTACGGGGGTCTGTGGGGATTGTAAGTGAGGTTGATAGGCAAATTTTAAACCGCTTTACATTTCCTCACTATCACAATTTACCAGGGGCACAATATAATTGTCTTGCTTTAAATTGGTTAGGCAATAAGAAGTCATTTCCATTGTACCACATGCTTTAAAGCTTCTTCTTTAAAATCAGGAGAAACTTTACTAAAATTAACAAGGTCTATTTTAAAGGGGATAATAGAATTGCTTAATTTATCGGCAATGCCAGAGAATATTTTTTCATCAAAGTTTTTTCCTGGAATTATACCAATATCCATGTCTGAGAAACGATGATTTTCTTTTGTTGCCCTGCTGCCAAATAAAAAAACCGTACAATCAGAATCATTTAATTCTTTCAATACTATTTTTTTAGCCAATGATTCAAAATCCGTTTTAAAGGGTGTGCGGTTTAAGGGCAGCACAAGCATATCTGATGGCTTTTGCATAATTTTTTAATTGAGGATAAATTAAATCGAACATTTCAATTTTATAGGTATGACTTAATAAATTTCTGCTTTCCATTGCATCCATCAGAACAAGATATGTTTCTTCATCAACGGCACTCTCTGCAAAAAATGCTTTCACAGCATCTTTTGGGTATAGAATTATATTTTCCCGTTTTACCTCAAAATATTTTTTAAGGGTTTTCCATAATAATTCAATAGTGTATTCAAACTTTTGAATCTGCCCGTTTTTAAGAACGTCAGTTTCAAATTCGTCATAATTTACCAGGTCTATATTTAAAGATTTTTCAAAAGAAGTTATAGCAGCGGAGAGGTCATTGTACAAGAATAATAATCTTTCACCATTTTTCATTTTGCAAATTACTCATACTTTTTTACAAAAAATTGTCGGTTACAGTGCCTCAATTAATTTGCTGAAATAACAATAGCTTAATGTTTTCGAAAATTTTAGCGGATGAAATGGATTAAATTTTCTCCATTTCATTACTCACAAAATCCATAAGCGTTTTAATATTTTCAGGGGAAAAATCAAATTGTAATCCGGCGGCTTCATAAAGTTGCGGCAATGTTTTAGTGCCGCCAAAGGATAAAGCTTTTATATAATTATCCAAAGCTTTTTCAGGATCTTTTTTGTACTGCATCCACATACCAATTGCCCCAAGTTGTGCAATGCCATATTCTACATAATAAAATGGTACCTCAAATAAGTGAAGTTGCCGCTGCCATGCATTCTCCCTGTATCTTTCCAGTCCACTGTATTCAATCACACCATCAGAAAACGATTGTAAAGTTTCTATCCACTTCTCAGTTCTGTCTTCAACACTGTGGTCAGGATTTTCATATACCCAATGCTGAAATTTATCTATCACAGCAATCCATGGAAAAATAGTCATTGTTCTTTCTAACTGGTGTTCTTTGGCTCGTTTTAATTCTTCATTATTATCAAAAAAAACTTCCCAGTGATCCATACTAAAAAGTTCCATTGCCATGCTGGCAACTTCGGCAATTTCCATCGGGTACTCCTTAAAAGCGCTTAACTCCAAATTGTGTGTAAGAAAAGATTGCACTGCATGGCCACCTTCATGCACCATGGTAGTTACATCATGCATTTGCCCGGCAGCATTCATAAAAATAAACGGTGCGCCACTTTCAGCAAGCGGGCAATTATATCCTCCCGGTGCTTTGCCTTTCCTGCTTTCCAGGTCAAGGTGTTTCATTTGCTGCATTTGTTGTAAGCAGTCGCCAAAAAAAGGATGAAGCTGCGTAAAGCATTCAATAGATTTGTTAATGAGTTCCTGGCTGGTTGTAAAAGGGGTTAACGGTTTTGTGCCTAGTGGTTCCGCTTCCAGATCCCACGGGCGTAATTCATGCAACTGCAATTTTTCTTTCTTCTTGTTTAAAATTTTGCTTACCAAAGGAATTACATGCTGCCGAACCGCTTCGTGAAACTGGAAGCAATCTTCTTTGGTATAATCAAATCTCCCAAGCTCTTTAAATTTATAATCGCGGTAATTTTCAAACCCGGTATTTAATGCAACCTTATGTCGCTTTTGAATTAATTGAGTGTACAGATCATTCAACGCATCTTTATCCTGCAATCTTCTTTCATTAATTTTTCTATATACTTCTTCCCGCAGATTCCTGTCAGGGCTCTCTAAGAATTTTGCAGCTTGCTGAAGTGTGTACTCCTTGCCGTTAACTTCTACCATCATTTTGCCGGATATTACTCCAAATTGCTGTTGCATTACAGCAAGTTCCGCCTGCAGAGGGATATTTTCTTCCCGGAAAAGATCAATATTCTTTTGTACAGATCGCAGGTAAGTAAAATATTTATCAGTATCAAGATCTTTGGTAAAAGGAGAAGCAACAAGCTTTTTATTTAATGCATCAGCATATGGCTGAATTTTTGGCTGTATCTCCATAAAGAAGAAATTAAATGCTTCTTCCAGAGATTTATTTTCTGTATCGCAGGTCATCCTTATCTGGCGCCAGCAGGCATCTTCACTTACTACAGCTTCCAGTTCGCTACTGTCTTTAAGCCATTGTTCTAAGTCCTGCGGTATATCTAAATTTCTTTCCAGCAGGTCTTTAAAATATGGCTCTAACTTATCCCAGGTAGTAATAACAAATTCATTTGGAATAAAATTTCGTTTTAGTTTATTTATATTGCCTGTGTACATAGAATTTTTTCTGATCTTTTATCAGTAAAAGAAATGACTTAAACAAAAGTGTGTCTTATTTCACCCCGCGGCTTTCAATTTTACGTGAAGCAGATTTTGTTGGCTTCCCTTCTTTAGTGTGTAAAGTTTCTATTTTAGGAGCTTTTACTGCTTTTGGCTTTTCACCTGGAGTTCCATCAGCGTTATCTGTTTGTTCGGGCAGGCTTATTTCAATATTATTTGCTGTTAGTATACCATACCACTTTACCATTTTTTTCATATCACTTGCATAAACCCTGTCAAAATCAAGATCAGGATAAACCTTTTCAAAATAGCTCTTCAATTCTTTTCCATCAGCGTTTGTGCCCGGTATTTGTTCATCGCTGTTTTTTATAGCGTTAAAAAGTTCAGCAAGATTGGTATTATCTTTTACGGTATAAACTTCTATACTTTCCAAATGTGAAAAATTATGCATCCTGCTGCTAACAAATTTTGTGCTGTTATCTTCCAGGGATTTAACCACGGCGCCGTCTGCTTTAGATGATATCAGTTCATATAATCCGCCAAGCCCGGTAACCGAAATAATTTTACTATAATTCATAACAACTTAATTGTCTTTTACAAGTGCAAGATAATTGAAAAGCGGTTGAGACAATTACAATTTACCTATAAAAAAACAGGGCATTGCCATGGAGAGGTAGTAGTTAAACATTTGATTCCTGAACTTATTTCCAAGGCTCTTTAATTACTTTTTCTGGCTTGATAAATAGTTTTGTTATCACAAGTATTCTTATCAAAAGCTTATAATTGCTCTTACTTTAATATGCTTGCCCGTTATTGATCCACTATTTCAAACATTTTCTTTTGCTATACAACTCATTGCTTTGTTATTGAGGCAGGCTTCTATACAAATCTAAATTCGTCGTCTAAATCGCAAACTCTTCACCTCTTATATACTTCAACAGTTCTTCATGAATTTTTCCGTTAGTAGCTAAAAGGTGCCGCTGGTATGGTGAATAATAGTTGCCCTCAAAATCTGTTACTTTACCACCCGCTTCCTCAACCATTAAAAATCCTGCAGCGCTATCCCATGCATGCAAATTATGTTCATAAAATCCATCAAAGCGGCCAACCGCAACCCAGCAAAGATCTATGGCAGCGCTTCCAAGCCTTCTTACAGGAATTCCTTGCCTGATGAGCTTCTCGAAAATTTGCAAAGGTCCGTTTGGCTCATTAAGATATGTGTAAGGAAACCCGGTTACAAGGCAACTTTTTATCACTTCAGTTTTATCACTGACCTGAATTTTTTTATCATTTAATGTTGCACCATTTCCTTTTTGTGCTAAAAAAAATTCATTCATGTTAGGATTATACACAGCTCCCATGATCATTTTTCCATTATGTTCAAGGCCAATGCTTACGCAACAAATAGGAATGCCATTTGCAAAATTTATCGTCCCGTCTATAGGATCAATTATCCATTTATATTCACTATCTGCACCTTGCTCCCGGCCAATTATCAATACTTCTCCTGCCTCTTCACTTAAAATATTATGTTCAGGAAAATCTTTGGAAATAATATCTATAATTGCTTTTTCAGCAGCATGGTCGGCCTCTGTTACTAAATTATTTATTCCTTCTTTATTTGATATCTTAAATGAGCCATTAAAAAATCTTTGTAATTCATTGGCTCCGGCTTCGGTAGCCCTTATTAATGTAGATTTTAACATGATGCAAATATAATCCCGAAGCATTAATTATTGTAAAGTTGTAAGAACGCTTCATCCACTACATTGCCCAAAAAGATCATGGGAGATGATTTAATAAAATTAACCGCTACCTGTATGCGTATTCGGAAATGGGCGGTCACAGTGAAAGTATTAATTTAGGATTTGAAAATGACTTTGACTTGGATGAAGTGAGGAAACTCCTTGCCAAATCACCCCGTGTTGTAGTACAGGACGATGTGAAAGATTTTGTTTACCCTATGCCGCTAACAGCATATGAAAAAGATGAAACTTTTGCGGGAAGATTAAGCAGCGATGAAACCCAGGCCAATAAATTAAACTGTTGGATAGTGAGTGATAATCTGCGCAAAAAGTGCAACCACCAATTCTACAAATTGCGGAGTATCGTCTGAACATGATTTTCTGAACATGATTTATTGGGTAAGTTTGATTGATGTAATAAAAATGTATTTACTTTCGGAGTTACTACTCACAGCTTAAATGATTAAAACACTACCGGTTTTAATAGCCCTTCATTAATTCCGTTATTACTAATCTTAATGTAATAAACAGCCTTACTAAGTTTAAAGGGCGGAATATGGTTAACCTTGTCATCCAGGGTTTTTTAAAAGCGTTTTTTCAAATGGAATTTGCCCAAATGGTATGTGGATAATTTTGATTTATTGTAGAAATTTTATGCCATTTTTTTTTTATATTTAATGTTCTAAAAAAACTCTTTTTATTTAATAATTAAATTTTCTTCATCAAAATTATGAACATGAAAAAACACCTCTTATTCTATGGCATACTTGCTATTTCCGTTTTTTCGGGTTGTAAAAAAGATCTCGAAGGAGTGAATGAAATACCGGATAATCCTGCAACAGTCTCCCGCTCGGAGGTTAGTATTAAAAATAGTGGCAATGATCATGTGCCAAACGAAATTCTCGTAAAATTTAAAACAAATACTTCTGAAAGTAACCGTTCACAGGCTTTATCACGCATTGGTGGACAACTGGCAGAACGCATACTTACAAAAGCTATGCAACGCAGTGGAGAAAATGACGGTGTTTATCTTATACATACACCACTTGATGTTTTTGAAGCTATAAGTAAAATAAAAGGTAGTGCAGAGATAGAGTTTGGAGAACCAAATTTCATTTATCAGCATGATTTGTTTTCAAATGATACCTATTTCACAAATGGATCATTGTGGGGTATGTATGGTGATGCTACATCGCCCGCTAATATCTATGGAAGCCAGGCAGGCGAAGCTTGGGCGGCTGGTCACACTGGTTCTGCATCCGTTTACGTAGGTATAATAGATGAAGGCATTCAATTTACGCACCCTGATTTAGATGCACAAATCTGGAATAATCCTTTTGATCTGCCAGATGGCGTAGATAATGATGGAAATGGTTATGTTGATGACATTCATGGTTGGGACTTTGATGGCAATAATAATACAATATATGATGGGGGCCCAAGGGGCAGCCTTGATGATCATGGAACGCATGTATCCGGTACTATTGGTGCAGAACGCAATGGAACCGGTGTAGCAGGTGTTAACTGGAATGTAAAACTAATCTCCGGAAAGTTTTTAGGAAGAAGAGGAGGAACGACTGCAAATGCAATTAAAGCCGTTGATTATTTTACCGATTTAAAAACAAGACATAATTTAAATATTCCTGCAACCAATAATTCATGGGGAGGAGGGGGCTTTTCTCAGGCATTACAAGATGCTATTGGAAGAGCGAACACAGCAAATATTTTATTTGTTGCAGCAGCAGGTAATAATAGTTCAAATAACGACGCTACAGCCAATTACCCTTCAAATTATACTAATGCAAATATCATTGCAGTAGCTTCCATTACCTCAACTGGCCTTTTATCCAGCTTTTCAAATTATGGTGCTAACCAAGTTGATATTGGTGCTCCAGGTTCTGGTATTTGGTCTACCACAGCATTTAACACTTATTCTAATTACAATGGAACATCAATGGCTACCCCGCACGTAACAGGTGGTGCCGCTTTGTATGCTTCTACTCGTCCAGGGTCAAGTGCTGCAACAATCAAAGCAGCAATTTTAAATAGTGCAGTTCCTACTGCTTCACTTACAGGAAAATGTGTAACCGGTGGTCGTTTAAATGTTAGCGGATTTTAATAAGATAATTTTATATAAGTAAAGACCGGCAAATTATGCCGGTCTTTACGTTTACTTGACATTACATATTTTAAAAATGCTTTTCTATTTTAATTAATCGTCCAGGTTTCTCTCCCCTTCAGTAACTTATCAAGATCGCCTTTTCCTTTCAATGCAATTGTTTCTTCAATCTGCATGGTCATTACATCTTCATAACAAGCTCTGTCAGTTCTGTAAAAAACACCAAACGGCCGGGGAAAATGTCCTTCAATTTTTGGATCATCATACATCCTGATTAATACCTGCGCTTTGTAATAATTACTCTCGTCATGTATCCAGAGATCATCACTGCTCACGCCGTTACCTAATTCTACGATTACAGGTTTAAATGCTCCCTCTAATTTTATTCCTTTATTTTTTTGAGCACCAAATATTAATGGCTGGCCATGCTCCAGAAAAAGCGCTTCTTCCGGCTTGGAACTTTTTTCTGTAAATATTTCAAAAGCGCCGTCATTAAAAATATTACAGTTCTGGTATATTTCTAAAAAGGAAGATCCTTTATGCTGCTGGGCCCTTAAGATCATTGCCTGCAAATGTTTAGGATCTCTATCCATGCTTCTTGCAATAAAACTTGCATCTGCACCTATAGCTAAAGCTAAAGGATTAAACGGATGATCAATACTGCCAAACGGAGTGCTTTTAGTAACCTTATTTTCCTCAGAGGTAGGAGAATATTGCCCTTTTGTTAATCCATATATCTGGTTATTAAAAAGCAAAATATTAACATCAAAATTTCTTCTTAATAAATGAATGGTATGGTTGCCGCCAATACTTAAGCTATCACCGTCGCCGGTAACAATCCAAACACTAAGCTCCGGCCTGGCAGCCTTCAATCCACTTGCAACTGCTGTAGCCCTCCCATGAATACTATGCATGCCATATGTATTCATGTAATAAGGAAACCGGCTATTGCAACCAATGCCGGAAACAATTACAATATTTTCCTTTGGAATCCCAAGGCCCGGCATAATCTTTTGCACTTGTGCTAAAATAGAATAATCACCACATCCCGGGCACCAGCGCACTTCCTGGTCTGTAGCAAAATCTTTTGAAGTTAAAGACGGTAAACTTTTTGCAATTGTTTCCATTTCTTAAATGATATTATCTAAAGAAGTTTATTAATATTGATTATCAAATAGGTTCGCCATTTTATTTTAATACTGAAAGATCAAGCTCGAAGCCCGGTAATACATCTTCACCTGATAGTTTTTTATCAAAGCCGTTTACCGCTTCAATTGTACCACCAGTTTTATAAATATAAACCGCCTCATTTTCAGGATCAATCAACCATGCCAGCAATACCCCATTTTTTATCCACATTTCTATTTTATCTTTGGCAGGTTTCAATCTATCGGAAGGCGACATTAACTCTATAATAAAATCCGGAGCTAAATACACAAATTTCTTTCTTTCTTCCTTTTCAGTTTGATTCCATTTCTCATTTCTTATCCATGCTGCATCAGGGTTTCGCATTGAGTTATCCGGTAAATAAAAACCTGCAGAAGAATCAAACACAATTCCCATTTTATATTTTTTATTCCATTCAACTAATGCAAAATTTAATTCTGCATTTTTAGCCGATGAATCACTTGCTGCGGGAGCCATAATTAATATTTGTTTATTCTCATCTCTTTCAATC
>MWWB01000318.1_pt1 | contig 11643 bp, 9 predicted proteins | sample 1047291 | NCBI WGS metagenome assembly MWWB01 (sample SAMN06349976, study PRJNA376086) | soil metagenome | isolation source: MS4-1 sample Antarctic (ecotone) soil | place: Antarctica | reverse complement strand
GGATAGAATCAATCAATGGATCAATAGTACAATCTTTTGCAACATCACCCTTTAACAACCATAAAAAATCCAGGTGCTTAAATTCGGGTAAAAGATATTCGCCGTCGAATTGATTATTATACAGGTAATGAACCAACGGCATATGCTTTTCAACATATTCGTAAATCGAAAAAAAATAGTGGCGGTTTTTTTTAGTAAGCTGAATTTCTATTTCATTATTAATGCGAAAATCTACTCCTAATAAACTATTCAATTGCCAGCAGAATTGATAGTCCTTCATGGGTGACATAATACCAAGTAATCTTGTTTCTTCAAAGAAACTATCCGTCAGATCTTTAGAATCAAGAACGAGTTTCATTTATTATACTTATGTTGATGAAATATATTAAAACTCTATTGCTGCTGAAAGTTTTTCACTCCCCCTGTTATAGGTAACATTGGTCGAATCTCCTTTTTTAAATTTGCTCAGCGCTTGCATATAACTTTCCACCGAATTGACCGTATGCTCCCCTATTGCAATTATTATATCTCCCGTTTTTAACCCGGCTTTTTGTGCTGGACGATTTTCTGACACACCATCAACACGAACGCCGTTGCCACTAAACGTATAATCAGGCATAATTCCCATAGTAACACTAAACCGTGCAGAAGTTGAAGTTTGCATTTCGCGGGTTTTTGCAAATGCTATTCTGCCACTTCGCTTATTGATCGTTTCAATCAAACTTAAAAGATGTTTTACAATATGCATTTCTCCTGCATAATTTATTTTATCAAAATCATCTGTCGGCTTGTGATAATCGCTATGCAAACCGGTAAAATAAAAAAGCACCGGTATATCTTTTCTATAAAAGGAAGTATGATCGCTTGGCCCTGTGCCGCTTGAATCATATTTAAAAACAAGACCGCCGGCATACAATTTATTTTTCCCGGAAGCTGTAAACGTTTCGCCCCAGGCAGGCGATGTGCCATATCCGCCAACCGTTAGCACACGGGAAGTTTCATTTAACCTTCCTAACATATCCATATTGATCATAAAATTAATCTTTGCTAAATCGATGGTTGGATGCTCAACGAAATATTTGGAACCATACAGGCCTAACTCTTCTCCTGAAAAACCAATAAACAAATAATTATTTTGCTTTGCTTTTGACGATTTTAAAAGGCGTGCTAATTCAATCAATGCAGCCGTGCCGCTTGCGTTATCATCTGCGCCATTATGAATTTGTTTTTCGCCATTACGCACCATACTATTACCGTCTTCACCAAAACCAAGGTGATCGAAATGTGCACCTAAAACAATGGTTGTGGTAGCTTTATTATCTATAAAACCTATTACATTATTTCCTGTTCTGGTTTTAGGTACAATATCCGTTTTCAATTTAATATCAAGCGAGGCAGCTTCATCAGTAAAATATTTTGTGGCCGCGTCTTTTGTAACATAAATAACTGGGATTTTCAACACCTCAGATTTATCTTTTCCATTAAAAACTAATCCATCTTCTTTATCGGATGTATTATAAACAAAAATGGCAGAAGCTCCCTTGCCATGCATTTCTTCCGCTTTTGTTTTAATACTTTCATTAATATCAAAATGTGGATTGTCTTTACTTACCTCTAGCAATTCTTTCACATCTAAAAACCATGGCGATTGCCCTTCATGCAAGGCGACGGATGACATGGCTTCTAAAGATGTATTAGGGCTGTAAATCAAAGGAAAAAAGTCTTTGTGTAGCAATAGAGAATTTCCATTAATCAATAAATGAGTAGAAGGATTAACCTGCTTTCCTTCTGCCACTTCAAAAGGTTGATAAAATGTATTAACTCCTTTTGCCTGTAATCCAATTTTTAGAAATTCGCTGCTGATGTATTCCATCGCCAGTTTTTCACCTGCGGTCCCGGTCCGGCGGCCTTCTAATTTATCTGCCGCTAAAAAGTTTACATGCTTTTCCAGATTGGCTACAAGCTGTTTATCTTCTTTCTTCAGTTTTTGGGCATGAACATTAGTAATAGACCAGGCTAATATGACTAATATGTATTTTCTTTTAAAAATCATGATTTAGAAATGAATGGTGAATCAAAATTATTCGAATGGATTTAGTTAGCAGACGTTAAATTCTCTTTTATTTATTAATTTTTCCCTTAAGCTTTTGCAAAACTTCCAAACTCGTAAGCCCCTAAGGCTTAGGCATTCTAATTTCGCCATCCGAAACGTGGCGAAAAATATTTTACATATTGCTTTAGTGGGTAATCCAAATAGCGGTAAAAGCTCTTTGTTCAATTGTTTAACGGGTTTAAATCAACAGGTAAGCAATTTTCCCGGTGTAACGGTAGATAAAAAAACAGGTTATACTAAGATTGCTGAAAATCTTTCTGCTACAATTATTGATTTGCCTGGTACTTATAGCCTTTACCCCAAACGGATGGATGAGTGGGTAAGTTATCGTGTTTTATTAAGCCAGGATAAAGAACACAAAGCAGATATTTTTATTGTAGTAATTGATGCCAGCAATTTAAAAAGGAATTTGCTTTTTTGTACCCAGATCATTGATTTGAAAAAACCAGTGGTTATAGCTTTAACCATGGCCGACCTTGCAAAAAGAAAAGGCATTACAATTGACATTGGAGAATTAGAAAGAGAATTGGGTGTTCCTGTTATAGCCGTTAACCCCCGCAAACAAAAAGGCATTTTACAATTAAAAAAAGCCATTGAGCAAACTGCTTTGAATCAATATAAAATTCCGTCAAGAGATTTTATTGATAACAAAGCACTGGCGCATGCTTCCATTGAAGATCTTCAGAAATTATTACCCGGCACCAGTGACTATACCGCCATTCATTTTTTAATTAACCACGAAGATTTTGATCTGGGTAATTCAATGCAGGATAGTATAGAAAATATAGAAGCGCAACATGTGTTTAATCATACCAAAACGCAGGCGACAGAAATTTTGCAACGCTATCAACGTATTAAGCATGTAATGCAGGTCGCCGTATCCGAACCTGACCCTTTGCAAAAAACTTTATTTACCGATAAGCTGGATAATATTTTATTGCATCGCCGCTGGGGTTATTTGATCTTATTGGCTGTTTTATTTTTGCTTTTTCAAAGTGTTTTTTTATTGGCTCAGTATCCCATGGATTGGATTGAAAAAGGATTTTCATTAACCAGCAATTGGCTGTCTGATAGTTTGCCCCAAGAATGGTGGTCAGATTTGTTGATCAATGGAATTGTTGCCGGCCTAAGTGGTATATTGATTTTTGTACCGCAGATCATGATCCTTTTTGGATTGATTACACTTTTAGAAGATACGGGTTATATGGCCCGTATTAGTTTTTTAACTGACCGCTTAATGCGAAGCGTGGGATTAAATGGCAAAAGCGTAATGCCGCTTATTAGTGGTTTTGCCTGTGCTGTACCTGCCATTATGAGCGCCAGGAGTATTGAGAATAAAAAAGAAAGACTACTTACTATATTGATCACTCCTTTAATGAGTTGTTCAGCCCGGTTACCGGTCTATACCATATTGATTGGATTAGTTATCCCTAATATATTCATCTTTGGTTTTATCAATCTGCAAGGTTTGGTAATGATGGCCTTATATCTATTGGGTTTAGTAATGGCTTTATTCGTTTCATATATTGCCAAATGGTTTATTAAAATAACAGAAAAAAGTTTTTTCATTTTAGAACTCCCCACGTACCGTTCTCCTCGTTGGAATAATATATTTCAGACCATGGTGAATAAAGCCAAAATATTTGTAACCGATGCAGGCAAGGTAATCATGATCATAAGTTTAATTCTTTGGGCTTTGAGTTCTTTCGGGCCAGGTAACCGAATGGAGCTGGCTGAAGAAAAATATAGCCAGGCTATTATTCAAAATCCTTCCATTGCTGATTCATTGAAAGTAGAATTAAGTACGTCAAAATTGGAAAACTCTTATGCTGGTATTATTGGCAAAAGCATGGAGCCTGTCATTCGTCCGCTCGGCTTTGATTGGAAAATTGGTATTGCCCTTGTTACTTCTTTTGCCGCAAGAGAAGTATTTGTAGGCACTATGGCGACTTTATATAGTGTGGGAGAAGAAGATGAAGGATTAATGCTAAGAGATAAAATGAAGGCTGCACAAAAGGAAGACGGCACGCCTATATTTACGCTTGCTACAGGCGTTTCATTAATGATATTTTATGTGTTTGCCATGCAGTGCATGAGTACTCTGGCTATTACCCGCAGGGAAACTAAAAGTTGGAAATGGCCGGCCATTCAATTTTTTTATATGACGGGGCTTGCTTATGTTATGAGCCTGTTGTTTTATCAATTACTAAAATGATCCCAAAAGAGGGCTGACAACTTTTTGGTTAGTACCCACGCTTCATTATCTGGTTTCCAACTTTCGTCTTTATTGTTTTTTGTGCAAATGCAAAAGATATATCGTGCACCCTTGCCATTTACAAATAACACTTCGCTGCGGCTTTGATTGACTGCACCATTTTTGCTGGCTACAAACACGTCAGGCGGAATTTGAGAAATAGCCTGTTCATCCCAATAATTTCTACCGAGCAAGCGAAGCATTTGCGCACTTCTTTCTTTGTTGATCACTTCGCCACGAACAATCTTTTCCATGATCATTGCCATTTCCTTTGGTGTTGTTTGCGCCCAGCCATACATTGTTCTATCGTTTTCTCTGCCCGGTGTTCTTGAATTTACTCTCGTGCTTTTAAATCCAAGGCTGTCTAAAATTTCATTGATACGGGTACCTTTCCCGGCAAGGCTCTGCAGCCAAAGACTGGCGGTGTTATCGCTGGTGGTCAACATCAGCATCAATACTTTACTGAGGTCAACTTTTTCCGTGTCTTTGTACGAACCTAAAATATCAACACCGGCATATAATAAACTATCCCTGTACGTAAGACTTTGATGATAGGTTAATTCTCCTGTATTCAATTTATCCATCACTCCTAACAAAATAGGTATTTTAACCATGCTCGCGGTGGGAAAAATTGTATCTGCATTAATGCTGATCGTTTTCCCATTCTTTAAGTTTTTTGCAAAGACTCCTATATCACCGTTAAAGCCTTTGATCAGTGCTTCTACCTGCCGCTGTAATTTTTTGTCAATTTTTTGAGCAGGCAGGTTTGCAATAGTCAATGCAAATAAAATAATTAAGAAACCTTGTTTTATCATATCTGCTAAAATGATTTCTTCTGGATAGTTTTATTACCTGTTGATTTATTCTGCGTCATTTTCATATAATCAGTCACTAAATATAAAAACGCTTTGATGCCGGTTTGCATGCCGCTTTCATCAATAAAAAAATCGGGTGTGTGATGCGAAGGTGTTGTTTTGGGATTACCTCCTATGGGCATACCGCCCACATTAAAAAATAAGCCTGGTACTTTTTGCTGAAAAAATGAAAAATCTTCGGCTCCGGTTTTGGGGGGAATGATAGAAACATTTACTGTCCCGGCAGCTCTTTGCAGCGACGGCAGCATCAAAGCAGTTAGGGCTTCGTTGTTATAAGTTACCGGGTAATGAGAACTGTATGGAATTTCGGCAGTTGCCGTAGCACCTGCGCCTTCCGCTGTTTTTGTAACAATGGTTTTAATGCGGTCAATTAACATCTTTTCATCTTCATCAGTTAATGCCCTGATGGTGCCTAACATTTCCACTTGTTCTGGAATAATATTAGAGCGGTTACCGCCATTGATAGCACCGATAGTTACTACTCCGGCGTTCTCTGTAATATCCAGGTTGCGGCTTACAATGGTTTGGAGGTTATTGATAATCTGTGCCGATACAACGATGGGATCAACCGAATGCCAGGGAGCAGCACCATGTGCCTGTCGGCCTTTAACGGTTATCTTCATATCATTTACACCGGCATAAAATCCACCGGGACGATAAGTAATTTTTCCCACTTCCGTTTGTGCATTAATATGCAGACCAAAGATCACATCCACCTTTGGATTGTCAAGCACTCCTTCTTTCACCATTAATTCCGCTCCGCCTTCTTCACCTTTTGGTGCCCCTTCTTCCGCCGGCTGAAAAATAAATTTAATAGTTCCCGCTAATTCATTTTTCATACCTGCTAATATTTCCGCTGCACTCATTAACATGGCTACATGTGTATCATGACCGCAGGCATGCATCACTCCAACTTCTTGTCCATTGTAAGTTCCTTTTACTTTAGATGCAAAAGCAATGGGTGCTCTTTCTGTTACCGGCAGTCCATCCATATCAGCCCGCAAACCAATAACAGGGCCTGGTTTGGTGCCCTTTAAAATACCAATAACCCCAGTTTTTGCAACACCTTCAGTAACTTCTATGTCTAAAGAGCGCAAATGTGCAGCTATAAGTTTGGCAGTTTTAAATTCACGGTTACCCAATTCAGGCTGTTCGTGCAAATTCCGTCGCCAGGCAATGCACTTTGGTTCTATTTTTTTTACGGCAGCCTCAATTGCATTTGTTATTTTGTCCTGGGATCGCCCAGTTCCAATAAGAATCAGTATGAAAAATAAAGTGATCGTTGTTTTCACGTGTTTATATTTAATGCTATGAAATAATCTACAATTTAATTAGTTTGTCTGAATTACAACCCGAGAGTGTGCTATGCAGGAACAGAGCTTAATAATTAAAAAATGAAAGCCTGCCTGCACAAGGATTACAGCTAAAATGAATTTTCTAAATTTAGCCCGCCATGATGCTTCGCCACATTCCTTTTTTAAAAAATGTTTTTTTACATAGCATCACAGCATTTGGCGGACCGCAGGCGCACATAGCGATGATGATGAAAACCTTCGTTCAACAAACACCTTATATTTCCAAAGAGGAACTATTAGAATATAATGCTTTTTGCAACTTGCTTCCTGGTGCCTCTTCTACGCAGACGTTGACGTTGATCGGTTATAAACGCGGAGGGTTGCCACTTGCCATTATTACTTTATTAATATGGATTGCACCGGCTTCAATCCTAATGGGAGGCTTTTCTTTTTTGCTGCATTACATAGATCAAAGATCACTCCATGTAGATATATTCAAATTCATTCCCTCTATGGCGGTTGGTTTTTTAGTGTACGCCAGCGTAATGGCTTTTGGTGTTTCTATAAAAAATCTTATTACCTGGATCATTATGCTATTTGGCGCAGCGGCCACATTTGTTTTATTCAGGTATCCATGGATTTTTCCTGCATTGATTGTATTTGGCGGTGTAGCAACAAATATTAGTCAAAAACGTATTCCTCAAAAAGAAATCAAGCCAAGAAAAATTAAATGGTGGAACATCTGGCTCTTTGCTTTCATTTTTATTTTAGCAGGCATAGTTAGTGAATTAGCCCGTAAAAATGATTTGCCAAACAGAAAACCTATTAATTTATTTGAAAACATGTACCGGATGGGTAGCCTTGTATTTGGTGGAGGCCATGTTTTAATGCCTATGATGTATGAACAGTTTTCTGTGCGACCAGATGTAGTAAAAGAAAAAAATCCAAACGTAATAAAAATTAACAAAGACGATATGACAACCGGGATGGGTATTGTGAGAGCCATACCCGGCCCTGTATTTTCGATTGCTTCTTTTACGGGAGGGATGGCATTAAATGGCGGCAATCCTATGATGCAATTATTAGGTTGTTTAATTGGCACTATTGCTATTTTTTTGCCCAGCGCTTTACTGGTACTTTTCTTTTTCCCTATCTGGAACAATTTAAAAAAATATGCAGTGATCTATAGATCGCTTGAGGGCATTAATGCAGCAGTGGTGGGGATTATGATAGCAGCTACTTTATTTATTATGAAAGATATTTCTTTGGTTGAAGTAAAAATGATCAGCCTTATAAACATTCTTGTTATTACACTTACTTTTTTATTATTACAATTTACCAGGCTTCCTTCACCGCTCATTGTTTTTGTCTGTTTGCTACTTGGTTATTTCTTTTGATTTTTTTTAAAAAACCGGTTAGCAATTATTTCTTCCTCTACTTTTTCCGGCACTAAATATTTTATTGATTTCTCTTCCCGTATTAATTCACGAATATGTGTAGCCGAAATTTCTAATAGAGGCGCCTGCATAATTTTAATCTGTGCATTTAATTTGTTTTCTATTTCAAACCCCGGGCGTTTAAAAATGATAATTGGATAGTTGCCAATAATGGTCTCGAAGTTTTTCCACTTATTTAAATTTTGGAAACTATCACTCCCCATAATCATACTAAAAGAATAAGCAGGATATTTTTCCTGCAAATATGCCAGGGTATGCACCGTGTAAGATGGCTTCGGCAAAGAAAATTCTATATCACTTGCCCGCAGGTGATTATTTTCTTCAACAGCCTTTTGCACGAGGTGAAAACGATCATATTCATTTAAAAGAGAAGATGAAGGCTTAAGCGGATTATGCGGTGAGACGACAAACCAAATTTTCCGCAAATCTGTTTCGTTCAAAATATGATTGGCGATTATTAAATGCCCAATATGTATTGGATTAAAGGAACCAAAAAAAAGCCCAACTTTCATTTAAAACATTAAAAATCAATTAGTTGTCTAAAATTATTTGATTAGCTTCGTTTAATCTCAAGCTCAATAAATACCCTGAAATTCTAATGGAGATTGGATCTCCAAGTGGTGCCACTTGTTCAACTATTACCTCTTCTCCTGGTAAACAACCCATTTCCATAAGCTTTAATTCTAAATCTGAACTTTGGAAACATTTTATCTTACCTCTTTCTCCTTGCTTTAAGTCTGATAGTTTCATAAGTAAAAATTCAAAGCTATAGCAATCAATAATAAAGCATTTACGATTTTTGAAATGATTATGAAACCATCCATTCAATTCCACTACCTGTTTGATAAAGGGTTTTATTTCCCACATCGTAAGAATCTAAAAAAATTCATCCTTATTCTTTTTAAAAAGGAAGGATTTTCTGTTGATACGATTAACTATATATTTTGCTCTGATTCTTTTCTCCTTAAAATAAACCAGAAATTTTTAAAGCATAACAGTTCTACAGACATCATTACTTTCCAGCTTTCAGACAATGGCCAGCCAATTATATCAGATATCTATATTAGTGTAGATAGAATAAAATATAATTCAAAATCGTTTGCTATTTCTTTTAAAGATGAATTACATAGGGTAATTTTTCATGGTGCCTTACATCTGTGCGGGTATGAGGATAAAGGCTTGAAGGAAGGAGATAAAATGATAGAAAGAGAAGATTTTTACCTTGGTAAATACTTGAAGTAGTATTTCACGCGACACTGTTTCAGTGAGAAACGGTGTCCCGTGAAACCTTACTTTTGTTTTAAATATTGAACCATGCCTACAAGAAAGAAATGGTCAGCTAGAACAGAAATTACCCCTGCGCTATTAAAATTCAGAGAAAAACGGAAATGGCAAATAGCTTTAAGAAGATATGTTCTTGAGAGAAACATAAGTTCTTATTATGCTCCCTATTTTGGATTAGATATTGAAAACCTGCGAAATTGGTTTGAGCTACAATTTGAAAGCGAGCTAGGATGGAATGATTTCGGTCAGAAATGGCAGTTTGATCATATTATCCCGGTTACCTATTTTGATTCTTCGAAAGAAGTAGAACTTAAACTATGTTGGAATTTTACGAACATAAGGGTAGAACAATTTCAAAGAAATAAAGACAGAGGAAACCGGCTTGATATTTTGGCTGCAAAGGGATATTTTGAAGAATTATACATAAAGACACTTTATAATCCCTGTCGTAAACTTCTTGAAAAAATTAATAAGATTGAATTATCGGAAATGATCAGCTCTGAAAAGCAGCAAGCATTCATCATAGAAAACAGGTCCTTCCTTGAGATGATAGAAAACTACTCAGAATTTGAATTTGAACTGCTTAATAGGGGCAGAAATATCAATGAAGTCGAAAAAGAAATAGCGTTTTTAAAAAAGTTTGAAAACTAGCTGTCGGAACAAAATACCTTTGCGACATGTTTTCTGAATATGATATAATTGTTGTAGGAGCCGGCCATGCAGGTTGTGAAGCGGCGGCTTCTGCCGCTAATATGGGATCAAGAGTTCTGCTTATTACCATGAATATGCAAACTATAGCCCAAATGAGTTGCAATCCTGCTATGGGTGGCATTGCAAAAGGTCAAATTGTGCGGGAAATAGATGCAATGGGTGGGTATTCCGGTATTGTTTCAGATGTATCAATGATCCAGTTTCGCATGTTGAATAAATCAAAAGGCCCAGCCATGTGGAGCCCAAGATCGCAGAATGACAGGATGCTGTTTGCTCAAAAGTGGCGTGAAACACTTGAAGGGATTGAACGAATAGATATGTACCAGGACATGGTTCGGGGCCTTATCATAAAAAATGGTAAAGCAGCCGGTGTTATTACAGGTTTGGGGCACGCAATAAGAGCGAAAACTGTGATTTTAACCAACGGAACCTTTTTAAATGGAGTAATACATATTGGAGAAAAACGTTTTGGCGGGGGACGTGTCGCAGAAAAACCGGCAGAAGGCATTACCGAACAATTAGTGTCGCTTGGCTTTGAAAGTGACAGGCTGAAAACAGGAACACCACCAAGAGTAGATGGGCGTACACTCAATTATAGTAAAATGGAAGAGCAAAAGGGGGATGACCAGATTACGGGATTTTCTTATCTCCCTACTCCAAAGCCATCACAACAAAAAAGTTGCTGGATAACTTATACAAATCAAGCTGTGCATGATCTTTTAAAAACCGGTTTTGACCGTAGCCCCATGTACACTGGGCGCATAGAGGGTACAGGTCCTCGTTACTGCCCAAGCATAGAAGATAAAATAAACCGTTTTGCAGAACGTGACCGGCACCAGCTTTTTGTAGAGCCAGAAGGCTGGAATACGGTTGAGATTTATGTAAATGGTTTTTCCACTTCATTACCTGAAGAGGTTCAATACGAAGCCCTTAAAAAAGTGCCAGGATTTGAGAATGTAAAATTTTACCGGCCCGGTTATGCTATAGAGTACGACTACTTTCCACCAACCCAATTACAATATAGCTTGGAAACCAAGCAATTAGATAATTTATTTTTTGCCGGACAAATAAATGGAACGACAGGTTATGAAGAAGCGGCTTGTCAGGGCCTGATGGCGGGAATTAATGCTCACTTAAAATGTAAGGGGGAGACGCCTCTGATATTAAAACGAAGTGAAGCATATATTGGAGTGTTGATAGACGATTTAATTAGCAAGGGAACGCCGGAGCCTTATAGAATGTTTACTTCAAGGGCTGAATTTAGGACCTTATTGCGCCAGGATAATGCTGACCTGCGGTTAACAGAAATTAGTTATCGTTTGGGTCTGGCTTCAGAAGAAAGAATGCAAAGGGTTATTAAAAAGAGGAGAGAAGTCGATGAAATCCAGAAAATTCTTAAGACAGATTCTGTTGACCCTTCAGAAATAAACAAGTTTTTAGAAACAATAGAAAGTTCACCAATCTCAGAAAGACAAAAACTTGAAAAGATATTACTGCGTCCTGGAGTTGGCATGAATAAGCTGGCCAATCATTTACCAGCCTTTCAAGAATCTTTAGCTGATTTTGATAAGGAATCTATTGAGCAAGCTGAAATCCAGATTAAATACCAGGTGTATATAGATAAAGAAAGAGAGCTTGTTCAAAGAATGAGTTT
>MWWB01000317.1_pt1 | contig 11672 bp, 21 predicted proteins | sample 1047291 | NCBI WGS metagenome assembly MWWB01 (sample SAMN06349976, study PRJNA376086) | soil metagenome | isolation source: MS4-1 sample Antarctic (ecotone) soil | place: Antarctica | reverse complement strand
TAAGAGAGTGGCGCGAGTCACGCGGTCTTATGCAAAAGGAACTCGCAGCTGAAGCAAATGTCAGCGAATATACGGTACTTCGTGCGGAGAAGGGCGTGTCGTTGCGAGTCGACTCAGCTCGTAAGATTGCAGAGGCTTTGGGAGTATCTGTAGCCGACCTACAGGAAAGGCCACCTGTCCCATTAGGCGAGGCTCCGGGAGATCTCCCAAAAGTAGAAGCGCCGGCCTCGTCGCCTGAGCAGTCTGCGGTCGAGGAAGGCGCGAAAAAGTATCGTACTCCTGCGGGTGTTGAAGAGGCCCAGGAGGCTATCGAAAATCTACTAAGCCAGTATGGCGTGCAGGTGCGTTATCTCACGCTTCCACAGGAAGAGCTGGAAGCGTTGTATGATGCGGCATCATCCCTTGAAGAGGCACAAGAAATTACGGATAGGATCGGGCTCGAGCGCGGGGAGCTGGCCAAGTATCCGGACGCACGATTTCCTGGCACCCCCACTATAGCGATAATGCAAACTATCCTAACGGCACTTGCTGGAATGCATAGGGTTGCGGAAAGGGAGGAAGTGGTCGCGGGGGGAGATATTGAGCGGATCGAGCATATCCGCGCTACGCGAGAACAGCTCGCGCGGAATCTTGAACTGGCCGCCGCTTCGTGAGCAGCACAGACCCTCGGACACGGGCGGAGCTGGTGGACGAACTCACCCGGTTGGAGGCCGAGATCGGACGCCAGCGCCTAATTCGAGAGCGGGCCACGTATCTTCTCGAGCAAGCCGTACGTGAGCGAGACCGCATAGCCCGTAACTTGGTTTCGCTGACCCGCCAGGAGGGTGCGGCGTGATCGTGTCTAGAACCGCGGTCCGCACCGGTCCTAACGACCCGCGGGCCGCCACGCACCGGGAAAGGAGTTCCTAGAGTGGACATGCTCGACGCGGCGGCCGTCGAGGCGGCGGAGAAGGGCCTCGACCAATTCAGCGAAGCCCGGTCGCGTAGCCAGGAAGCGGCAAATCAAACCGAGGAGGTGTGGAAAGAGAGTACCCGGCGTTTTAATCAGACTCGACACCAGGAGTACGCTCAGGGTTGGTACGCGCACCACGAACGCCAGCTCGCCGCCCTCGAGGCTACGTTCGGCGTCCTTGCCGATCGCCACAGGTCCGAGAGGGACCGCTATGCCGAAATGCTGGGCATCAACGTGCCCGACGACGGCGCCGACGGACCGGAGCCGGCGTGATTCCCGCAGGGTCCCGGAGTCCTACGCGCCGCAAACCCTGCCGGGTGTGTTCCCTACCATCCTCTGAGCTACAGCTGCTCGAACATGGCCTAATTTACGGCTGGTCGGCCCGTTTTCTGGCAGCGAGATTCAAGTCCCTCAGCCGGCGCGATGTCCAGGGCCACATGAAGTGTGCCGTAAACAAAGAGAAGGAGGAAGAAGAGTGCCGATAAACACCACGGCTGGGGTGGTCGAATACAACCGGTCGAGACCGGGACATGTAGTGAACACTAGTCGGGTTGTCGACGAGGACATGGTCTACGAGGACGAGGAGCCGGAGATTATCGCCGTGTTACCCGCTGCCGGATGGTGTGCGGCCGTCGGCGAGGCGCTCGTTCCCCTGGTGGCGTTCGTCGCCTTAGATAGCGCCAAGCTTTACGGCGTCGCGGTCGGCAACGACGGCAAGGTCGACCTCGAAGACAACATAGAAGACGCCGTCGACTTTAACGGTTATCACCAAGCAACCAACGAACCAAAGGAGAACCAATAATGGCGAATCGGGAAGAAATCAAAAGGGAATATGGCGCGCTTAAGGACCGCATCCTCGTCCAGGTTTTCGAATTAGCTGCTAGCGCCCAGCACCACCAGGGGCAAATGAGTCCCGAGCTTGAGCAGCGCCTCGGGCCCAATGAGGCTAACCGGCTGCGGGCCGCCGAAGGCGAATTGTGGGCGGAGGCTGAGCGCGAACTATTGAAGACCCGCCACGAAGAATTGGACATCGAGATGCGCGCCGCCCTCCAAGTCCTCATGGATGAGATAGAGGAGAAACTTAGGCCGAAGGACGTCAGTTTCGAGGATCTCAGCGCCGCGTCCAGCGCCTCGCCTGAGTCGCTCATCACCACGATGGATATGGCACTCGCCGGAGGGCACGAGGACGCGGCGCTCCTGGCTTTCCAGGTCGCAAGGGAGCGGGACCTCGAAGAAGTTATCGCCCACGCCATCACGGTCAACGAAACGTGGGCGGAGTTGTATTCCGACCTCACCGAAAACGAAAACGACGTTGGCCTCGTCCTCGACGCCGGGGACAAATTCGAAACTCTGGCTCCGAAGGCCCCGAGCAAGTTCGACATCCTCGCGGCGCCCAAGAAGGACATCGACGTCTACGGGGCAATGAGGTAGCCATGCGGCACGACAAGCACGTAGAGAACGCGAAGGAGGTCTCTTCGGGGTTGCAAGTCTTCGCCCCCGGCGAGCGTCTCCCCACCCCATCCACTCCCGCTGCCCCGCGCTCGTTTGAGCCGGGCCGCCATCCGTTAGACGACCCACCACGCCCTCCTATCCGGTTGGTAGGTCGGCGGAAGATTGAGCTGAAATGAAAACCATCGTTAAGAGAGGGGGCGGGGGGTATGCCTAGGTGTAGCGGAGTAAAGCGGGATAACAGTCAGTGCGAGCGCATCGTGGGGGAGTCCAACGCTTATTGTTTCGCCCACGACCCTCTGCGCAAGGCAGAGCGCTCCGCCAATGCCTCGAAGGCTGGTAAGAGCACGAGGAGCCAGGCTATCGGTGACCTCCACGCGCTCAAAGAGAAGCTAGTCCGGTTGGGGGACGACCTGGTCGCCGGCGACGCTCATCGAGGTGACGCTGCGGTAGCCGCCACGTGTTACGGCACCGCCGTTAAGGTCATCGAAGCGGAGACAAAAATCCGTGAGCTTCAAGAAAGCAGACTTGTCGAAACGCAGTTGAAGGTCCAGGAGCAGATCGAGCTCATCGGCAGGCTCGAGGCGATCGAGGAAGCACAGGCGACAGAGAAGCCGAGTATGGGAGGTGGCCGGTGGGGCGCATAAGAAGCTGGGTGAGGCGGCTGGAGCGCGCGACCCAAGACGATCAGCTAAGCATCCTCCAGAAGGATGGCACGGTAGAGAAGTTCCCTATGGGAACCGCAGAACATGCCTTCCTTCACGAGGCCGAACGCCTCCGAGCTATCCACCGCGGCGAGGATCCCGGTGAGGCGCATGCGCTGACCGTGGCGAAGCGCAACGCCAAAAACGCTCAGCAGTTCATCTTCGACGCGGACGACCAGCCTAGAAAAAAGTATCGGGCAGAGTGAAGATGCGGTGGTTTTCTCAGGATGTAATGTGCTCCACCCCCTCCACCGTTATAGCGTCGGTTTTCCTTTGCGAAGCTATAACGTTTCAGCCGGGGGCGTCTCCTCGTAGACGAACGAGAGCTTCTTTTGCGGTTCCTCAGCTCTCGTCCCCCGGCTCCTTTGTAGCACCCCACCTCAAGCATCCCCAAGCAAACCAACAGGAAGAGAACCAGTGCAGCGCTTAGAAGTTCAGTTCGAGACCACCACGGAGGCCGCCGAGCGGTTGGGGGTCTCGCGGGTCACTATCTGCAGATGGTGCCGACAGGGGTGCTTCCCAGGTGCTCTAAAGTTCGGAAGGGGATGGTACCTCCCTCGGACCGGGCCGGCGGACTTTCAAAAAACCTCTTGCGTAATTGAAGGGATAGGGACAAACTACCGCTCTACTATGCTTACCGTCAAGAAACTCCGCCGCAAGCCCAAGCACTTCCACAACTTCACCGGCCTTACGCCCGAACAGTTCGATCGGTTGCTCGTGGCCTCCAAACCGCTCTACGAACAAGCCGAAGAAAAACGCCTCTCCAATCCGAAGCGCCTGCGAGCCAGGGGCGCCGGGCGCAACTTCAACCTGGAGCTGCCTGAGAGGCTGCTTATGAGCTTGATGTACCTCAGGCTCTACCTTACCCAACCCTTGCTCGGCTACCTCTTCGGGCTCGATCCGAGCAACGTAAGCCGCGAGATAAACGGACGTATGTTGGGAGTCCTACCGGGAGTGTTGCCCGTCCCCGCCCGAGATGAGCCGCTATCGGCCCTTGCCCTGCCAGCGACTAGCGGCGGCGGCAAAAGAAAGCGTGGGAAGAAGATTGGCACCCTCGAAGAACTGCTCGAAAAGCATCCGGAGTTCGAGGAGGTGTTCATCGACGCCACCGAGCAAGAATTGCCCAAACCCAAGGATAAAGACCGTCGCAAAGGATTCTACAGTGGCAAACGCAAGAGGCATACCGCAAAGATGCAGCTGGTAAGTACGAAGAAGCTCGTCTTACACCTTTGTCGGCACGTGCCGGGAAAGGTAAGCGACCTGGTGCTTCTCAGAGCCACCGGAGTGATGCATCGGATACCCGAAGGGACGGTGGTAAGGGTGGACAAAGGCTATGAAGGGCTAGAAGAAGAATATCCGGAGGTCGGGATCGAGAAACCCAAGAAAGCCAGGCGCGGTCATCCGCTGACGGTACTAGAGAAGCTCTTAAACAAAGCGATGAGTATCTTGAGGATACCGGTCGAGCACGTGATAGGGCATCTGAAGAAGTATCGGTTGCTGGCGGAGGTCTACCGAGGCAAACCGGAGCGTTACGATGAGAGCGCTCTGGTGATAGCAGGATTGCACAACTACCGGCATTTGGGCAAGCTGAGCTGGTAGGGACGCAGGGCAAACAGAAAAAAGAGGCGTGGTAGTGGCGTCTTGTCGGACGTAGCGTCGCTATTACGCAATAGGTTTAAAGAGAGACCACCACGGAGGCCGCGGCGAGACTGGGCGTATCAGTGCCATACGTGATCTCTCTCATAGAACGCGGGGAGCTGGCCGGCGAACGCGGCCCATGGCGTAGCTATGCTGTTCAGTCCGGCGCCATGCCCCGTGAGGCCTAGTGCCACAACGCTCAGTCTACCTTGGTAGACCGACCGACCACCCCGGTTGGGCTGGGTCTGAGAGACGCGAGGCGGCCCCAGGACGGGCGGCGAGGGTCCGGGTAGGGGTAAGATGCTCCACATGGAGAGAGACGATCCTCGTGGGGCCGAACCTACGACGAACAACCCCGCCGAATCTGCCGACGAAGGCGACGAAGGGAGCGGAGCACGCGGCGAAGAGCGCGTAGACGTAGCCGAGAGCTCCGGCTACACCACGACGAAGCAAGCGGCGAAGGCCCTCGGGGTGTCGCGCCGGACGGTGCAATCCTACGTTCGCCGTGGTGAACTTGAGGCCTTCGTCGAGGGAGAAGGCGTAGAAAAGACGTTCTTCGTATCTATAGACTCCCTTGACGCTTTGCGCGAGCGGCGAAGGGTAACCCGCGAAGGTTCGCCACGCATCGCCGATAATACGTCGAGTGGTTCGGCGGGTTCTGGGTTTACGGCGAAGGCGGCGCAGGCGGCGCAGAGCATCGGCGCCGCCGATGCGCCGGAGCTGATCGAAATCGTACAGGACCTTCAGTACCGGCTCGGGAGGGCTGAAGCCCAGGTAGAGCTTACGGCTAGAACCGAGAGCACTTTGCGCGAACAGCTCGCCCGGGAGCAGGAGAGGGCCGACCGTCTCGAAGCGGAGTTGAGGGAGGCCCGCCCGTCCGGCACCAAACCACCGCCAGAGACGCGAGATGCCCCAGAGACGGCCCAGAGACGGTCCGATAGGGGTACGGCCCCAGAGGACGCTCAGGAGCCCGCACAGCGCCGTGAGCGGAGTTGGTGGCGGAGGTTCTTCGGGTTCGAATGAATATCTATCCAAGCGTGTAGCAAGATGCCTCGACTACCGCGCTTATCGGAGTACGGAACATCGCTTAGCCCCGGTCCTATTGGATAAGGATTCGTAGGTTTGAATACGGGTTTCCGAGAAGACTAGCTCTCGGATTCTCGGTGAATAGAGGCAACTCACTTCCTACCAGCTTCACCGTGTAGGAACAAATGTGCCACATGACCGATGTATGGCCTCTCTGATACTCCCATACTTGACGCGTTGGCTAACTCAATGCGGGGCTGATCACCTCGCCCTGTAAGAACGGGAGGTGGTAAAGATGAATGAGGATATGAGAAAAACAAGAAACTTAGATACCGAGAACAAGGTGCGAAGGTTCTATGAGCAGTGCGGTTGGAAGGTCGACACATCTGGAATACATCAGGATACGGCACTGTTTGTAGACCTGCGCCCCAGCGCTGCCCTGTATGCGAGCGCAAAAAAAAGGAAGGTACTAGAGCATCTACCCAGAAGGGGGGATTTGTTTCTAGATGCAGGGTCTGGTCCTGTGCAGTACCCGGAGTACGTCGAGTATTCTGCGGGCTTTTCCAAGCGGGTCTGTGTCGATCTTTCACTAGAAGCACTCGATCACGCCGCGCAAAAGATAGGAAACCATGGCGAATATGTACAATCGAGCATTCTGGAGTTGCCCTTCCCGGACAACCATTTTGACGCAGTGGTAAGCATGCACGTCATCTACCACATCGATCGGCAGCAACAGGAAGCGGCCGTTCGTCAATTAATTCGGGTTGCCAAACCCGGCCGGCCTGTAATAATCGCTTACGCTAACCCTAACGCGCTGTTCCGTCTCCTCTTAAAACTTCTGCCAGATAACTTAAAGCGCCGTATAAAAGGTCATGACAACAAGGATGTTTTGGTAAAGGAGTTACTCTATTATCATGCGCATCCCCTAGGATGGTGGAAACGGTTTTCTAATCAGTGCGATGTCACGATACTACCTTTCGCTGTGCTGTCTACTCCAGTGTCTAAGCGCTTGATACCAGACAACAAGCTGGGCGAATTGATATTTCGTAGCATTCTAGTGTTTGAGAGGAACTTTCCACGACTGGCTACTATATTGGGAGAATATCCTCTCATCTTGCTCAATAAAAAGAGTTAATGGCCAGAGCGTGAGGTGAACTGAGTTTCCGAGAATTCGGTTTGTAGGAAATTCATCTCCGTGCATGAGAAGGACGTGTTGGCTGGGTATTGCCGCCGATCCGGTCTCCATGCCCTCCTCGTCGTGGGTATTTCATCCTCCGAGTGGGCGAGATTGTTAATTTCGTTATTTGAGTTAGCTACCACTTGTAACACAGGCCGAATACTTATTCGTGACGCTGCAAAAACCGGGTGAGCCGGAGTCCGAGAAGATGCCTTCTCGGCAATAGGTTGAATAAGGCAAGAAGTTTCAAAAACCGCGGCCATCGGGAACGAATGTGTCCTTAGGGAAAGGGCACGTGCCAACGACGGAGGTGATCTCTACAGATGGCTAGCGTAGACGATCTTGACCAAGTAATCGAGCGATGTCAGCGAGCGCTGAACGAGTTTCTCAAAGGGAACCCGCAGCCCGTGCAGGAGCTGTTCTCCCACCGAGAAGACGTGACCCTCGCCAACCCCTTCGGCCCTCCCGCCCGTGGATGGGAGGAGGTTGCTGAGACCACCGATCGTGCCGCATCGAATTTCAGAGATGGCGAGATCGTTGGCTTTGAGAACGTAGCGAAGTACGTAACTCCTGAGCTTGCCTACGTCGTGTGGATAGAGCGGGGCAAAGGCAAGGTTGGCGCAAGGGAGGATGTCGCCTCATTCGATCTTCGGGTTACGATGATCTTCCGACCTGAAGACGGCACCTGGAAGGTTGTGCATCGGCACGCCGACCCTGTAACCACCCCTCAGCCAGCAGAGTCGGTGATCCGGGAGTAGCTCACCCTTAGCGACCTTCCGAGAACACGTTTTAGCGGACTCTCGCGGCCTAACCGGTGCCGGTTTGGTGCCGGTTTGGTGCCGGACGGGGGCCACAACCTCGTGGCAGATCTCCGTTTCAATCATCTGCCAGAGAAAGTATGGGGCCGCGACGGCAGAGCCGGTCAAACAGAGGTACCCTCGCAACTAAGGGGTCACCGCGCGAGCGGCTGTACTTCTCTCTCGATGCTCTCCCCGACCCGGTCCTCCTCGACCTCCAGGTCGTAATGGGTCTGGAGGTTGAGCCAGTACTGGGGAGAAGTACCGAAGTACCGGGCGAGCCTTAAGGCCGTATCAGCCGTGATAGCTCGCTCCCCAGCGACGATCTTGTACATCCGGGGCGGGTCGACCCCGATAGCCTTTGCCAGCGCATAGGACGTGATGCCCAAGGGCTCCAGGAACTCAAGCTCCAAGAACCGGCCTGGGGTCATCGGCGGGTATACCCTCTCCTCCATCGAAACGCTCATCTTCCCTCCTTCCAGCTTCGCTAGTGGTAATCCACGACCTCGACCTCGTAAGCATCGCCCCCCTCGAACACGAAGCACACCCGGTATTGATTGTTGATGCTAATCGACCACTGGCCTTCGCGGTCGCCGCTCAGTTTGTGCAACCTGTTGCCCAGGGGAACCCTCAGCTCCTCTAAATTGGTAGCGATGTTTATGGACGTGAGTTTCGCGACGGCCCTCTCCCGAACATCCCCCGGAACGGCTTTCGATTTGCGGCCCATCCATAGCCTCTCGGTCTCCTTGTCCGCGAAGCTCTTTATCATCTTCCTATATTAGCACTGCGCGCTAATAGTGGCAAGCACTAATACACGCGGTACAAAAGCCGGAGCTTCGAAGTGCTCTAGAACCTGCATTGCCCCGGTCCAACCGAGGTTGCACCCACCGATCACCGGCACCGATCACTGCAACTGCAACATTCAGGGCCTAGGCCAGGACTCTTTAAGCTCTATCCAGCGCTCCATAAGGCGGCGGTCTTCACTTGGCCCCGAGGGTCCCTCGGGGTTGCCCTCGGGGGTGAGTAGGACCCTTCCTGTAGTTGGGGACTCGGCCATATAGAAACCCTTGTCAGTGGTCCCGTACTCGCTTCCAAGCGCGGCGTTTGTCTCTATCTCGCGCATAAGGTCTGGCACGTCTAGGGGACTAAGAGAGCTTATGTGCTTATACAGCGTGGCGCCGTCGGGTTTGGTGAGATAGACCAGACCTTCTTCTGCTAGCTCTCGGTCCCTCCGCACGCGTTCTTCGTTCCCGGAAAACCACGCGAGCATGGCTGCCTCCGCTGCCTCCGTCCTATACTGCAACAAGCCTCGAAGGAACCGAACAACCTCCTTAAAGAACTTCCTGTGTTTAATAGATATCCCTCCTCCATACAGTATCTTCATCCCCTCAAAGCTGACGATGTCAGAGATCATCGGCGTGGTATGTGGGTTCAGGGATATGCTGGCCGCGCCGGTCTCTCTCTCGAAGTCCAAGATCATCCTCAGGGTAGTGGGTCCTTCCGGCTTCCCCGAAGGACCGAGAGGGCCGCCGCCGGCGCTGAATCGCTTAGCCTTCACTAGGTCGTCGAACACGACCGGTGCGTAACCCTCCTCTCCTTCGATCTTTGCGCACAGCGGAGTACCGCCCTGAGGGGTCTTGAGGACCACTATCCAGAAAGTCCGCGGGTTGTTCATCGCTCCTCCTCTCCGTAAGGATCGGAGCCCCGATCAGGAGCCCCGGTCGCCCGGCTCGCCAAGACCAAAAGCGTCTCCTATGGTCATATTGTCGCGCTCCTCTTTATTGAGGCCGCGCTTTATACCCTCCTCGCGCATGGTGCTTAGAATGCGCTGCAGGCCCTCGCCGAGGGCGTCGTCTCGCGCGACCTGCTCCATACGTGCTACCAGCGCGTTCTCTAAAGTGATTTCGAAGAATTCCTCTCCGAGGTCATCTATAGCCTGGGCAAGGTTTTTCTGCTCCTCTTCGCCAATGTCTTCGCCAATGACGCGCATCGTCCCGCAGAACATAGCCGACGCCAGCAAGTTGCGCATGCGGGTGATCAGCTCGGCGAACATAGCAGGGGAACCGGGTTCGAACTTCCCCTCACGCGCACCGTCGGCGCTGGTGTCGTCCTCGTAGATAAGCTCGTGCTCCCCGATCTGCACCTGGATACTGCCCTCCAGGTCGATGCCTCCAAAGACCGATCCGTCGAGCTGCGCGGCGTAGTCGCTCATCATGTCCGCGCCAACGGACACGTATAGCGGCGGTGTTGCGAAAAGCCTCTCCAGTGTATCCATCGGTATCTGCACTACTTCTCCTCTCGTGTACGGGACCGGAGCCCCGATCAGGAGCCCCGGCCAGCTTCGCTAGCGCGTCGGCTGTTATCCGCGCATAAGTGTGTACTCGGCCGCCTTCAGGTCCTCCAGGACCTTATCGACTACCGCCTCTCTCTCTTTGAGGTCGGCTTCGGTACGCTCCAGGACGGCCACAATCGGACCGGCGGAGGGGTATCCGCGGGCGTCTTCGAGGTAAGCCCGCACCAGCTCCACCGACACACCTAGCGCGTCAGACTCGCCCACAAACGGCTCGATGGCCGCGTGGTACGCACAAAGGAGGTCTCCCTCCTCGCCCGGGAACAGGTGAGACAACCGGTGCGTGGCCGGGAACGGGCACGGGTCGGGCATCGACCGGCCCACCAAGCAGAGCTTTCGCTCCGTCTCCATCTTCATCTCCGTCATGCTTCCCCTTTCCTTGCTTTCCTTTTGGACACGATTGTCGGGACGTGGCCTACGAATCTCAACCCCAGATTTGGCGGAGGCCCCTCGCTCTGGTCGTGTGCATGGGCTATCAGCCGGGCCAGATGCAGATCAGGTGTTTCAATCCTCGCCCGACCCGAAGGCCGGGCGCAACCAGTAGCTCCGGGTACGTAGCGTTAGGTACTTTATCGTCCACTAGACCCCGCTTCCTGGCGCCAAGCATCCCGGCGAATACAGGGCTTCCTTGTCGTCGCCGGCAATCGAGTACCAGCCCTCGGCCGTGAGCGTCTCCAGCTTCTCGTCCGAGATCCGCTCCGCGTCGATCCACGAACACCTCGGGGGCGTGGTCAACGCGGCGAACAACATCGCGCACAACACCGCCAGTGCGACCACGAGCACCGCCGTCCACACCAACCCAAGCCGCCTCACGAGGACACCGTGAGACCTAGGCCGAGGACCACCCACAACGCATAGACGGGGGCGCCGGATAGCAGCACCCCCGCGAAGATAGCCCGGACCATTACGCGATGCCTCCGTGGGAGCGGATGCACTCCGGGCAGAGCAGGTCTCCGACGAACCACGTCAGGCTCTCGTGATCCTCGGTGACCTCGGTCAGGTCGCGGTGCAGGACCCTCAGTAGGCATCCCGAACACGTGGCGGTCTTGGCGTGTGCGATGGTTGCGGCAAGAATGTGCTTACAGGACTCTCCGCGAAACTCGAAGTCCCGACACTCGCAACTCTCACCCCGGCGGCCGAGCACTACCTCGTAAACGCTGGTGAGGTCGCTCTGACTGGGGATGAGCCACGTGCCGTGCTCGAAGCGGATCTCGTCCGCGTGCTCTGTGTAGAGATCGCGGCCTCGCTGTACTCGGGTGGTGGTGCGCTGCTCTGGTTGCGCTAGACTCTTCATCGTCAACAGCTCCGGTTCTGTTGGCTGGGCCCCGGGGAGCTCCAACTCCTGCGGGGCCATCTTTATCAACAACCGTAGTATCTCATATTGGTTGTCGTACGTCAATACATTTGGTAGGCTATTTTTCAATAAAGTTCAGGATAGGAGCGACTTTTGGTGACGTTAAAGGAACTGGAGATTTGGCTAACACCCGCCGAGGCGGGGCGGGTCATGGGGATGAGTAAACAGTGTACGATCAAACGCCTCGAACAACGGACTTTGCGCGGCGTCAAGACTCACCAGGGG
>MWWB01000316.1_pt1 | contig 11687 bp, 15 predicted proteins | sample 1047291 | NCBI WGS metagenome assembly MWWB01 (sample SAMN06349976, study PRJNA376086) | soil metagenome | isolation source: MS4-1 sample Antarctic (ecotone) soil | place: Antarctica | reverse complement strand
TCGCTCGGCGCACACCCTTGAGCGCATCAAGGCTTGACCAGCGTAGTAGAAAGTCGCACACCATCTTTGTTCTGATGTCAGGAAACCACTGCAATACGTGCGGAAAGTAGCCCTTAAGCAAGGCGGTCAGGCGGTTGCTGATTCTAGTCTGATCTCCAACAAGTCGGCGACGGTGTTCGACCAAGAGTTGGAGTGTGCGCGTGCGCTCGTCATCGGGCGTCCATGCCTTCAGACGCTCCCGGTGATGGATGAGCAACTCGACTAAGTACCCGGCATCCGTCGGGTCATCCTTCGCCCGGCTGGGTGTGAAGGCTTCGCGGAACCGCGAGAGGGTCTGCGGGTTGATGGGGTAGAGCACAAGGAAGTCATACTTGAGCAGCGCGTAGATGAGCGAGCCGCGTGATTGTTCCAGGCAGACGGCGACCTTCGCCCCGCCAAAGCGTGCGCGCAAGGAGCGCGCCCACTCGTTGAGACATGCGGGCGTGTGCTTGACTACGGATAGTTCTTGAGTGCCGGTCGCTGTCTCGACGAGGCAGATGTCATGTTTAGCATCCGACCAATCAATGCCGATGAGCGCGGCGAAGGGTGTTGCTTGTTCCATCACTTGTTCCTCCATTAGCACTTGGTAAAAGTAGTCATCCAATGGATGGAACATGCTGGCTTTCTGCTCGGCGAAGAACTTATAGTAGAGCCGTTCACTAACGACCGCATCTGAGTATTCGTTGGTGAGCGAAAGCGCCGGGCAGGTGTGCGGCACGCTTGTTACAGGCATCGCACTGCCGTTCATTGGAGAGTCGTCACACCCGCCCGGCATGTTCCATCTTCGCCATAAAGATTACAGCGTAGATGACCTGCGACAACCTATAAGTCATTGGAGCGGACGGCGAGTTAGCGTGCCTGTCATGCAAGACTTGCGTGGTTATCATGTTGTATGCGCCGCCGCTCAATTCCAGCGTTAGATGCTTCTTGATATGGAAGACTGGTTCAGCTTAATTAGCGTAGACTGCGAACTTTCAGCGAATGCTATCCAGAGCCTGCATGATGTCGGCTTCGTTGTTATTCCGGGTGCGATTGCCCCGGATAGGTTGGCGCAGTTGTCGGCGGCGTATGATTCTGCCGTTGCCTCCGCAGGTTCCGACGACGTGCGCGTAGGCAGTACGACAACCAGAGTCCACGATTTCGTCAATCGAGGTTCGGAGTTTGATGAGTTGTATGTATGCCAACCTCTGCTCAAAGCCTGTTGTCACGTCATCGGTCAGCCGTTCAAGCTCAGTTCGATGCTGGCGAGGACGTTGCATCCGAATGCTCAGGCACAGGGACTTCATGTAGATTTCAAACCGGATGAAGAGAGATTTCCGCTGGTGAGTTTCATCTGGATGGTTGATGAGTTTCGCGGCGACAATGGAGCCACTCAATTTGTGCCGGGTTCACATAATTGGTCAGCCGTTCCGCGCGAATTAACAAATGACCATTTGGCAGAGTATGAAAACCAAATCGTAACAGCATGTGGTCAGGCAGGTTCTGTAATTATTTTTAACGGCTCCGTTTTACACGGGCATTCTGCAAATGCCACTGATGTGCCCCGCCGCTCAATACAAGGCGCGTTTATCCCGCGTGATGCCCAAGCCGGGACTGACTTTTCAATTCGTATGCGCTCTGAAACTCTTGCCCGCATCGGCTCACTTGCAAGATATTTATTAGCCATCTAATAATTGTTTGCAGCCGTCGGCGCGGTGAAAGCGAACGCCGCATCTAACAACGGCATGCACCCGACCCGCATCAGCGCGGATGTCATTCGCAGGAGTAGAAAGCCTGCATAGTTGGGTGCGGGCGGGTGATGCCGGGCGTTGTGTGCTTCGTGGTTTATAATTACGTCCAAATAACCAAACAATATGTCAACTCAATTTTCACAGTGTCCACGATGTAAAGCGGCAAACGCCGTCGGAACTCGTTTCTGCTCGAATTGCGGCTTGGCTTTTCAGCAACAATCTCCGCCCGCATCAACCCCCGCGCCGAAAAAATCAAACAATTCTCTTTGGATTACGCTGGGAATTCTCTTTGGCGTTTTTGGTTTGTGTGGGCTGTGCGGAATTATTGGCAATTTGAATAACAAAAACTCAAATAACGAAGTTGCGCTCAAGTCGAACAGTTCAAATAATGCTGAAAATATACAGCCCGTAGCTTCTCCAACTCCCACGCCAAAACCTACATTCGCTGAACTTCAACAGCGCAGCGATTCATTATTAAAGTTGAATAAAAATGAGTATGTTCAGGATGATTTGAAGGATTTTGACGCTGTGATGCAGCCGCTTCGAGAAATCCCGAAAGATGCGAAAGAGTATAAGCAAGCGCAAGCTCTAAATAAAAAGTTGATTGATAAATCTGCCCGAATCGGCGCAGAAATTTTGGTTTTAGGACCAAAGCCGAAAAGCAGCGAGTGGGACGGGCGCGTTGACCCTGTTGTAAAATACTTGAAAAGAAACTTGAACGACTACGACAGCAGTGAATTTGTTGAATGGTCTCCAGTTACAAAAGTTGAAGTTAAAGGCGAGCCGTTTTGGGTCGTGCGCCTAAAGTTACGAGCAAAAAACGCATTTGGCGGCTTCATTTTAAGAGATACGTATTATTTCATCAGGCAAAATGAAGTTGTCGCCGCCGAAGGCTTAGGATAATCCTCTTTTATGCAAAGACGCACACAACAAATCAATGGACGTGAGGGCGAAACAGCTACTTTCTAAAAAACGTCGCTCGTTAAATCTAAACTTGTGTGGTGGCGGTTTCGCCCCACGTCATCTCAGCCGTTGCTCATCATCGAAGGCGCGGATAAATCAACATAATGGGGCTTATCGGACTCTCTTTGTTACGGCTCTGTGTTGAAGCTCTTTGAGACGCTCAAAAATCATAGCCGACGCACAACAGCTTGTAGTCGCACTCCTAGCCCGAAAGTCTCCGCCGTGACAATTCCCCGCCCTTCTTCACGAAAGCGTGAACCGCAATAGCTAGTGGTTATAATTTATCAATATACGCTAGTAAATCTTTGCTCTTCACTCGCCACGCGCGACCGATAATCCGCGCTTTTAACTTCTTCGCATCTATCGCAGCGCGCAACGTGTTGCGTGAGAGTCCGGTCAACGCTTGAGCTTCACTTAATGTTAGCAATGGCTTCACAGCCAAGTCAGAGATTGTGGGCTGGCGGTTAGTGCTTCGATTGTCGCTAAGTGCTTCCAGCACGTTCAAGAAGCGTTCGCGCTCTTGCGGAGCGACAAGCCCCGCAGTGGGGCTGTTCGCAGCTTGCAACGCTGTGGCCGGGTACGCTGGCGCTTCAAGCTCTGCTCTAAGTCGTTCGACTTCATTCTTGTCGTAGTCTGCTTGTTTGCCTGTCTTGCCGCGCACGTAACGCACTTCGCCTAAGCGACCTTCACCAGCGTAGCGTTCTACTAACCTTGTGGACACGTTAAGACGTTCGGCGACTTCTCTCTTGTTCATGTGCGCAGCTTATATCATAGCCACGAACAGACGCGCTACGGGGCTGTTCGACGTTTCGGCGCGGCGCTGAGGAAGTTGGGATGTTGTTTGAAATAGTCAGACGCCCGCATAACATTCACGTCACAGTAATACTGAATCGCTACGAAGTCATCCCAATTAACGGTGACAACGGTTGCTCCGCGTCGGCGCGCTCCGACCGCGATAAGCGCGTCATGCGCCATGCGCTGACTAGCCCCGACCTTTAGCGGCGGCGACTTGCCACCGGCTTTATTCTTGCGCCGTTGCATCAGCCAGTAGAGAACTTTGCTTGCCAACAACCAATCCGCCGACGTGGGGACGATGAGCCTGCCCTCCTTCCCGTAAGCGCGGTGCGCGGTAATCCAGCTAGCAACTTCCGAGTCGTCGTTTGCGCTCGCAATCAGTTCTTGGATAACGACGGCGGAAAATAGAAAGCCGGGAGGGAAAACTCCCGGCTTGTAGCTTGTAAAGATTGACGTGTCGTAAGTAACCGGCGGCATGGCGGTGAGAAGCCTATCCGTTGTTGCGTCTGTTCTCGTATGTCGTGTTCCAAGCGCGCAGACCAAGTTCATCAGCCGATGGCTGAGCGCGGCGCGACTTCGCGTCCTCTCTTCGCTCTGAGCGCTCAATAGGAGCTTGCGCGAGCGTCGCACACGACTTCACGTAGCGCCCGCTAGTCTTCGACGTGCTGCCTCCCGCTTGTTTTGAAGTAGCCTTTTTAGCCATGTTCCCTACCTCCCGTTTACATCTACCACTCAAACAGAGTGCATTGCAATAGTGAGATGCGCGAGCGTGCCTGAACGTCAAGCTCCGAACAGACGCGCATCGAAGCTGTTCGCACCTTCAAAGTTCGATTATTTCTTGCGCGTTCGTTAATCGCGCGGCGGCTTCCGTCTTATTCATCGCTCACAACCCACTCTTCCAGACGTTTACGAAGCACAAAAGCAACGCCGATGCCGGTACGCTTCGTCTTCATCGCCGCCGCGTCGCGCAACACTCTCGGCACTTTTATTGTCACTGTGGCATCCATCGGCGCGTCGCCCTTCAACGGTCTGCCTACGTTGTTCGCTTTCTTCTTCGCCGTTTGTTTAACCATAACGCGAATTATAACCGCTTAAACTAATGCGTCAAGATATATCTGTAGAAATACGTTCATAACTTGACAAATAAAATAAAGTGTTACTTAACACACGATATATGATATAATGTGCTTAACGTCGCTTCTAACGCTCTAACTGCGACGAAGTTCTTTGAAAGTAGAGATAACGCGATGCTCGAAAAAAGCAGCGATGATATGCCACAAGAGTAAGTGTCAAAACTTGCTCAATTAGAAAGTGACATAACCATAGCTCACACGATGCAAGACGACTGCACACAAGCAAGCATCTGGATTTTTAATGCTTGGGGTGCGAGCGATGGTCTGCTTGACGTAAAGCAACACGCTGATTTGATTCTACGTCTTTCACACGTAAGCGCAGAGACAGACACAATCAAGTTAGACGTTGATGCAATGGTCAAGAAGCTGCGCGACAAGCTGCGCGACGAAAAGCGCACGCTGGTAAAAGCTGAACGCGAGCGCGTCAAGCAACAAGCCAAAGCAGACGCTAAAGCCAACGCAAGCGCGAAAACGATTGAAGAAGCTGAAGCGTCAGCCATACGTGAAGAAGCGACAACACCACAGCAGACAGTCAAGCGCAAAAGTAAGAAGCAATTGATTGCTGAAGCGCGAGCAGTCTAAAACGAACGGGCTAGGTAAGCACTTGCGATGCTCGCCTAGCCCTCAGACTTCCCACCTAACCAACGAAGAAAGGAAAGAAGATGAGCCACTATATCATCACGCTTAGACGATTGCTCAATGATGTCTGTCGTCTGTCGCAAGAAGAGCCGCTATCGTTCGAGACTCAAGATATAATCTGCAAAAAGAGTCTGGAAGCGTTGCGCGAACTTAGCGAACTCGAACGCACCACACAGAGCGCATCTGTGGACAACGTTCTCGAATTTAGATTGCGCGAGTCCCCGGCAGTTGCGTCTGCGCTGCTCGCTGCCATCGTTGATGCGAGCAACAACTAATCTCAGAAAACCACAGCCACGAAGAGCCACCCCGCGCGTCTGTCGTGGCTGTGGCGCGTTTTCAGCGCGAGCGCATGGCAGAGTACGTTTTCCTGTGGAAAGTCGCTTACAAGCGTACCAATCGCGCCGTAAATCCCCTAGATAAATCTAGGGGCTAATATGATTGTTGACAATGAGTTAGCAGAAAATACAACTTTACATTAGTAAGTGAAGCATGATAATGTATCGTCAATTCAACTGAAACACTACCCGTCACACTCGCGCGGGGTTCAAAAAAGCGAGGCAGGTTGAAGAAAGCAAGGAGAGGACACGATGACGAAGGGACACGACAGCGATTTTATCAGCGTGACAGAGATTGTTGAGTTGACCGGCAAGAGCCGTCAGACCATCGCCCAATGGGCGCGCGAAGGCAAGCTGCCCGCTCAACGTCCGGGACGGTTCAACATCTTCAAGCGGAGAAAAGTTGAGAGGTGGTGGAGACAACAGACCGGCAGCGACGGCGAGCAAGCCAACGCTGCTTAACCGCAGGGCGCAAAAGAAAAGCGCCGTTCCTCTTGGTGCTCGAAACACTTGGAACGACGCTTAACTTTTAGCTCTGCATCCAAGAAAGGTTGCAGTAGTGACAAAGCCACTATCCGACAATCGGACTCCGATTGTCAACAAAGACGCGCACTCAGAGTACGACGAGATGATAGTCTCGTCGCTGCTCGAAGTCCTTCGCATCGAAGGTCAACTCAAACTCGACAAATTTACGCGCTCAGAACTAGCGAGAGCCGGTCTGCCTGCCTCAGACCTCAGACGCGCCGTCAATCTGGCAGGCGCGCGCCAGCGCGTTCGCACCTTCGCACAGAACGGCGTGCCGTGTATCGCGCTCGCGGAAAGCGAGCGTGCCACATGAACAGACCACAAACAGCCACGTCGCGCGCAGACGGACAGCCTTTCACACTCTCATTCTTCAATCGCGCGAACGACGCCACGCCGAAGCCAGAAAGCCTAACTTGGAGCGCGTTTGTTGAGCACTGCCGCACGCCAGCAATCAGAAGCGTCAAAGACGGCGCATTGTTCTCGCCTGCCACCTTTGGTGAAATACGCAATGAGAAAGGCAGCTTGCGGCACAGCGACAACGTTCAAAGCGTCTCAATGCTCGCGCTTGATTACGACCATGATGCGGATTTTGATATTGATATAAGAGTCTGGCGCGAGCGTGGACTAAAGTTCTTCGCTTACACGTCTCACAGTCATTTACGAAAGACAGATACGAACCCAAAAGCAGAGCAACGCTTTCGCGTCGTCTTGCCGTTGGTTGTACCTATCCCGGCGACAAACTACTTACAACTGTGGAAGTGGGCGGCTGAACAATCTAACGGCAAGATTGACGCTGCGCCGAAGGCTCTCGCGCAAATGTTCTATCTGCCAGCTAAATCAAGCGCGAGCGCGACATATAAGTTTGAAGAACACAAAGGCGCGTTGCTCGACTGGCGCACACTAGGACTCAAAGAAGAGAGCCAGAGCGCAAAAGCGAAGCAACAACCATCTTCTGTAGAAGCGAGCACATTCAACTTTGACGAGATGGCAGAGCCGCCAGCGAAGAAACTCGAAGGAATGCTAGAGCATGTTGACGGGTTCGCTGGCGTGTGGAATCGCGCAAGTAAATTCAAAGACGAGCAAGGAGCGAGCAAAGCAGAATTGAGTTTATTCAGCTATGCAGTGCAATCATCGCTCAAGTGGGAAGACCATGAACTTGTGAACTTGGGCATTGCGTTTCGCAGACTCCACAAGATTAAGCAGAAGTGGTTAAAGACCACGTACACAAACGCGCAAAAGTACTACAGAAATACAATCGTTATAGCACGCACGCCTAGCACTAAACCACACATTAAAACACAGCCCACTAACGAACGTATTGCAAGGCTCGGCATAGCTTCGAGCAACGAGAAAACAGAGCAAATCACAGAAGAACCCGTAATTGAAAACTTTACAGATGTAGGTAACGCTAAGCGATTGAAACGCTTGTTCGGTCAAGATTTGCGTTATAGCAAGAAGCTGAAAGATTGGTTCGTTTGGGACGGCAAGCGTTGGAATGATGATGAAGAACTAAAAGTAAATGGAATGGCGCAAGCCACAGCTAGAGCCATCTACGATGAAATAAAAATCGCCAGCAGCGACGACCAGCGCAAAGCGATTGCCAAGCACGCTATTGCGAGCGAGAGCAGCACCAAGCAGCGCGGCTTGCTCACAGAAGCGCGCAGTATGCTCGCCGTTCGCTTGGATACATTCGACGCACACACTTATTTACTAAACTGCGCTAACGGCACGCTCGACCTGCAAACGTCGGAATGGCACTCACACACCAGAGAGCATTATCTAACGCGACTTGCGCCTGTGGACTTCGACGCGAGCGCGAAGTGTCCAACGTGGCTCAAATTCCTAGAACGCATTTTTAATAGCGATGAAGAAATGGTTGCATTCATCCAGCGCGCGATTGGCTGTACGCTCGTCGGTGAGAGTCAGAAGCGAGAAATGTTCATCCTTCACGGCAAAGGCAGCAACGGAAAATCAACGCTTCTGGCGACGATGAAAGCGATGCTTGGCGACTACGCGGCCACAACTGCTGTAGAGACGTTGATGCAAACGAAGTTCAATAATAACTCTGCCGACCTCGCCACGCTGCGCGGCTCTCGCTTCGTGATGGCTTCTGAGTCCAACGAAAGCCAACGACTTAATACAACTCTTATCAAAAAACTTCTTGGCGGCGATACGCAGAAAGTAAGAAATCTTTACCAGTCACATTTCGAGTATGTACCAGAGTTTCGCTTGTGGTTTGCCACTAACTACAAACCGATGATTGACGCTAACGACGAAGCTGCTTGGGATAGAGTGTATTTAATTCCGTTCGACGTTCGCATACCTGAGCGCGAGCAAGACAAGCAGCTTCTCGATAAGTTACGCGCTGAACTATCTGGCATCTTGGCTTGGGCTATTGAAGGTTGCTTCGCTTATCTACAGAGCGGTCTGGAAGCGCCAGCTAAAGTCAAAGCAGCAACGAAAGAGTATCGCGCTGAAAATGATTTAATTGGCGATTTCATCGAAGAGAAATGTGTGTGCGATGAAGGTTACATCATCTCTTCGACCGAACTTTATCAAGTCATGGCTGGCTGGCTCGCCAACAACGGCGAACAAGAGATGTCGCAAAAGAAGTTCGTTCAAGAATTGCAAAAGCGCGGCATGACCACAGTGCGTGAAGCTGGTACTGGTAAGAAGGTTCTGCGCGGCATCACGCTTCGATACGCCGTGGAAATAGAAGCTGAACAGGGAAGAGAAGACCGCTACAAAAAGAAGCGTGAATACATGGAGCGTGAAGAGCGTAACAAAAAACTTGCGGAGCGAGACTGAATCCACAATTTTTTTGGTGTGAACGGTGAATGGTTGTGAACGTTTGTATATAAGTTTTCTATAGAAAATTTGTATAAAAAAGTTACTACCAAACGGTTCACAACCATTCACCGTTCACAGACTGTGGATTTCACACACTTAAACTAAACAAGCGAAAGGAGTTACAATAAAATGTCGATGAATCTGAAAGACATGGATTCACTCAGAAAAGATCAAAACTACGAAATCGAGCGCAAACGGAAAGTCAAAGTCGCTGAAATACAACGCCACACGGCAGAGCGCCAGCAGACCGCGCGTGTGGAATCGGAGCTCCAGCGCGACGAAGAGCAGCAGCGTCTCAAAGTCGAAGTCCGAAGGCGCTATCTCGCAAACAAACTGTGGGCGCAAGAAGCTGACTTTGAGCGAGCTTGGAACGCCAACAAAGAACGCCATGCCGGGCGTCACTCGCGTCGAACGTGGAAGGTCTTCCCGAACCTTTCACGCTTCGGCGTCACAATCTGAATCGAACTGCAACAAAATCGGGAAAGCCGTATGAGCAACAACGAACTAACACCGCAGCAGGAAACAGCGCTGGAACTTCTCTTGAGCGGTAATTCGACCGTAAGAGTCTGTCAGGAATTGAGCATCGACCGCGTGACGTTATATCGTTGGCGACAAAATGAGCGCTTCGCCACAGCTTACGCGGAAGCCAGACGGGCTATCAGCGAGCGCACGCGCGAACTGCTTAGTTTGGCAGCTAGTCGCGCCGTGCGTCGGTTAGTCGAACTGATGGAAAACGACGCGCAGATAGAAGTTCCCGCTTCCGTTCAGTACGCGGCGGCGCGTTCGATTCTCGATTTGCATTTCAAAGGCATTGAACTCGAAGACGTACAAGAGAGTGTGGATGAGCTTCGTCGTCTGCTAGGCGAGTCACAGCCGATGAAGAGAGGTCTGAAAGCCATATGAGTAATCTAACGAGCCTCAAAAGAGAAATCGAAAGAATGAAGGAACTAGCGCGCGAGCGTCCGGCTTCGTGCTGCTGTCGTTATCTTGAAATCGTCAGAGGTGCGCCGTTGACTGACGAGCAAGCGCGCATTTTAGAGAGCAACCGCGCGTGCTACGAGCGCAACCACGACCATGAGCGCGGCCACATAGGATGGAGGTATGTGAAAGTGCCGCCCGCGCCCGCGCCGAGAGTGTCTGATAACGACGCGAAATAACAGAATGCCACTTATTAGCCGCGATGCTTGTTAGCGTGTGCTATAAAACGCGCTGACGCAGGCGGTAAAAGTCAGCCCTGCCCGGTGTTAGACCGCTAGTGGCGGTAATTGTCGGCTTTTATGGTGTTAGACCGCCACTAGCGGTCATATTCGTCTCTCGTCGAAAAATACCGCTAGTGGCGGTCTAATGAGCGTTCGATGGCTTGCGTGTGAGTCGGGGCATTAGTTTAAGGAAACAGAGTTAGGAGACGGAAATGAATTACATTTTATTGGCTCTGTTAGCTATCTCAGTAATTATCTCCATTATTATTTTAGTCCTCTTCATCCTTCTGCTTGGCGTATGGATGAAAGGCTCAAGTTCTTTGGCGTTTCCCGGACTCGGTTTAATCGTTGCCACGCCGTTAGTCTTGATATTGCTCTTGGTTGCAGAAACCATTATGGTTTTAATCGCAGCGTATCTTGTGCGGTTAATCCCTATCGCGCGTTTGCTGTTTGGCGAAATAAGCGAATCATAGTTTCTCTATTGACCTGACCTAATCTGTGTACGAAAATCATATTTGGGTTGATTAAGTTTGCTGGTTGAAACTTCTGAAAGCGGAAGCAAATACGCTCCGCGCCTCCGTAGAAGGAACTCTGTATGGTAAGTTGTGAAAGAAATTTAAGCCGCTCGTTTCTACCAACGTGCCATCGAACAAGCGATCTGAGGGTGTCGAGTCAAGTCAATTCGCTCGCTCAAGCCTCAGCGCTCGTCACCTCTGCGACCAACTTCGACCCCTTCTTCCGTAAGACTTCCACGTATCTCGCCTCATCATACTTCTCTCTCGTCTGCCAACATTTCCAGATGATCCGTATCCACTTGTAGGCAAGCGCACGCACCGCCGCTTGATGACGCTTACCCTTCGCTTTCTGTGACACGTAAAAAGCCTGTGCCCATTCCGAGTGTCTGATTGATTCGCCCGCATACTCGACGAACGCTTGGCGGATGAACTTCGGGCAGAAATATCTCCATCTTGTCCACGACGACTTACCGCTTCTCTCGATCACAGGTGCGACGCCGGAGAAGCACAAGAGTTCATCCGCGCTCGTCCACCGCTCTCTGTTCGACCCCAGCGCCACGAGCAACCGTGACGCATAGACTTTGCCCGCACCCGGCAAAGCGATAAATAACTCGAAGTCGTCATGCGCGCGGCACAACTCTTCGATCTGCCGATCAAACTCGTGAACCGCTTCCAGTACCGTCTTCATCTGCGCGGCAAGTGCTCCCGCCATCACCACCGAAGAGTTGATGACCGCACGGTCTGTGGTCAACTCCACCGCGGCTTTGATCGCCGTCAATCGCTTCTCGATTGTCTCTGTGCGCTGCGAGTTGTGCTCGCGGAAGAACTTCTCCAACGTCGCTCGGCGCACACCCTTGAGCGCATCAAGGCTTGACCAGCGTAGTAGAAAGTCGCACACCATCTTTGTTCTGATGTCAGGAAACCACTGCAATACGTGCGGAAAGTAGCCCTTAAGCAAGGCGGT
>MWWB01000313.1_pt1 | contig 11761 bp, 11 predicted proteins | sample 1047291 | NCBI WGS metagenome assembly MWWB01 (sample SAMN06349976, study PRJNA376086) | soil metagenome | isolation source: MS4-1 sample Antarctic (ecotone) soil | place: Antarctica | reverse complement strand
CCCGTACCGTCCCGCATTTGCAGAAAAACTAATTTTCCGCTTGAACGCGAGTTGTAAAGCCAGCCCTTGAGCGTCACTTCCGCGCCAATGTGATCTTTTAATTCGTTGATGTATGTTTGATTCATAAATTATATACAAGGATAAGCAAATTTCATGATAAATCCGTTGATGGAGTTTTCGTCTATGGTTGTCAATTATAGTAGATTACTCGGTGAGTGTTTAAGTTTTAGATTATCTGCAGTTGTCAGATCGGGCAAATTTTTGATCGCCACGCCGGAAAAAACTTGATGGGCGGAGCTTTCGCCGGTTAATACTTGATCGTTTAAGTTTTCATTAATATGCATTTTAGCATCGTTTTCGAGACAGAATTTTATTATGTCATCAGAGTATTTAAGATCGCACTGCGGACATATCTTCATATTTATAAAGTTATATAACCGTATTTCGTAAAATACCAATACCTTCGATTTCCACTTCGCACACATCGCCAGAAGCTAATTTTGAAACTCCTGAAGGGGTTCCGGTTGCAATAATGTCGCCGGCATTTAATGTCATTTGTTGAGAAATATATGGTATTAGAAATGAAACCGGGAAAACCATTTGAGATGTTCTTCCGTCTTGTTTAATAACGTTATTGACTTTGGTGGTGACACGAACATCATCGATATCTAATTCGGTCTCAATTAGCGCGCCGACCGGACAGAAAGTATCAAAAGATTTAGCGCGTGTAAATTGAACGTCCCGGCGCTGCAGATCGCGCGCAGTTACATCGTTGAGACAAATATACCCGAAAATATAATCTGAGTAATTTTCGTCTTGAGAAAGATTCTTACAAGCGCGTCCGATAATCACTCCTAATTCGCCCTCGTGTTCGACCTGATCTGATTGTGCCGGAATAATAATTGTTTCACCGTCTGTGATGATTGAGGAAGTAGCTTTGAGAAACAGAAGTGGTTCTTGTGGTACCTGGTTTCCAAGTTCGGCGGCGTGTTCGGCATAATTTCGCCCGACACATACGATTTTTGAAGGATTAACGGGCGGAAAAAATCTGACATCGCTTGAATCAATTGAATTTTTCAACCTTATATTGTTCTCCGACTGTGAGAATATTTGAGTTTCCGGAACAGGAAAAATTAAATTATCTTTGAATAATCCCCAGGATTTTTCGTTTTTATATTCGTAGTAACAAAATTTCATATGAATTTTACGGGCTGGTTTCCGAAAAGACCTCGGAAGATTCGCTGATGTTTCCGGCTTTATCGACAGCGGTCAGATAATAATAATAAGTTTTTCCCGATTCAATCTGGCGATCCTGAAAAGTGTTTGTCTGGATAACTTTCGGAGTTAATAATTGCCATTGAGATTTTGGCAGACTCGAATTTATTGAACGATAGATTTTATAGCCGGCAATATCCTTTTCAGGATTAACGGCAAAAAAGATTGATAAATTGTTTGGAGCGGCGGCAATTGTAATGGCACTGGGTGGACTCGGAGCAAAATTGTCCCGGGGCAAAATTTCTATAACATTAGAATTGGAACTTTCAATCGGTTCACTGTTTGAACCCAGGGAGACTGCCCTCACAAAATATTTATAATTAATATCAAACTCAAAAAGTTTATCGAGAAACTCAGAATCGTTGACTATTGTTGAATTTAATAAGGCGTATTCATTTGCTTCTTCAGCCCGATAAACATTGTATCCCAAAATATTAACCGGCAGAGAATCATCGACATTCGCAGATGGTTTTCCCCATCTGAGGATGAGTGCTTCCTCTGTGAGTCGGGCTGACAAATTTTTGGGGTTGGCAGCGACTTTACTGGTCGGTTCAATTAAAAAATAATTTGAAAAAGAAGCCTTCTGTCCGGATTCATTCACAAAGCGCACAGCATATCTCAGGCGAGCCGGTTGTCCTGTAAAATCCAAAGTATCCACATAGCTGAGACGCTTTTTGGCAAAATCATTTTCAGAAATAGGGAGGCTCCCGATTAGTGTATTACTGGCTGCAAATTCTTCTTCTGATAAAGTGAGGGGTTCGTTTAGAGGTTCGGTTAAACGATAAATGTCCGCGCGCGCGATTTTTAGAACGCTTCCGCCCGTGGCGTTTCTGGGAGGCATTGTCCAAGTTAGAGTAATTTTATCACCCTTCTGAATGCCTTCAATTTCTAGTCTCTGGTTTACTCTTTCAAACGGCGGGAGCGGAGGTTTGCGTTTGCCGCAGTTTAAGTTTATAAACACAGCAAAGCAGATAATCACAATATGCGCTTTATTTTTGTTTAGTTTAATACGCTTAAGCAATGTATTTAATCCTTGTTTAAATTATAAAATATACTGTCTTAGGTTTTGGTCCTTAACTAACTCGCCGAGCTTTTCCAGGACGTATTCAGAATCTAATGTTTGATTTTTTTCTTCGATCTCGTTGCCCAAAAAACTGATTTCCTCAAGCAGCTTTTCTAATAGCGTGTGAAGACGTCGCGCACCGATGTCTTCAGTGTTTGCGTTAATATTAACTGTCATTTCGGCAAGCGTTGAGATAGCATCTTCAGTTAAGTTAAGCTTTATTCCTTCCGTATTAAGCAGTGCTTGATATTGCTTAATAAGCGAATTCTTAGGCTGCGTAAGTATGCGCTTAAAATCATCCAGCGTCAGCGCTTCGAGTTCAACCCGAATCGGAAATCGACCCTGTAGTTCCGGAATTAAATCCGAAGGCTTGGAGACGTGAAACGCTCCGGCAGCAATAAAAAGAATGTGTTCCGTATTAACCATTCCGTATCTTGTATTGACCGTCGTGCCTTCGATAATCGGAAGCAAATCTCTCTGGACGCCTTCGCGCGAAACGTCTGGATTGCCGCCTGCTTCGCGCCCGGCGATCTTGTCAATCTCATCAAGAAAAATGATTCCGAGCGATTCTGTTTTCTCAATCGCCATGCGGTTGATCTGTTCTAAATCGACGAGTTTTTCTTGTTCTTCACGAAGCAAAAAAGTTTTAGCCTCCGAAATTTTGATTTTGCGGCGGACGGTTTTGGATGGGAAAAGATTTCCGAACATATCCCGAAAATTAACTCCCATCTCCTCGATTCCTTGTCCGCCGATAAAGTCAATAGTTGAATTTGAACGGTCCTGGCTTTCAATCTCAATTATTCGATCGTCGAGTTCTCCTCTGCAAAACTGCTCGCGCAGCTTTTCGCGAGTTCGGTTAGATTGAGGTTTTTCATTTAAGTCGATGAAATTGTTTTTTTCATAATTCGCGGAAGAAAAAGATTCAGAAGAGGAGGGAAGAAGAATATCTAAAATCTTTTCTTCAACATTTTCCTCCGCTCTTTTTAAAACCTCTTCAAAAGCTGTCTGTTTTGTCATCTCAACGGCGACTTCGGTCAGTTCTCTGACCATACTCTCGACATCACGCCCGACATATCCGACTTCGGTAAATTTCGAAGCTTCAATTTTAATAAACGGCGAATTCGCGATTCGAGCCAGACGGCGGGCGATTTCCGTTTTTCCGACACCGGTCGAACCGATCATCAAAATGTTTTTTGGCAAAACATCCTGAGCGATTTCGGGCGGCAACTTCTGACGACGAATACGGTTGCGGAGAGCGACCGCCACAGCGCGTTTGGCATTAGCCTGTCCGACCACATATTTATCTAGTTCCAGAACTATCTCGCGCGGAGTCAGATCATCTAAATTAATTTTTTGTACCGATTCTTTTATTTCACCACCCAAATAAATAGCCATTCTAATAATTTTTAAAGTTAAAATTAAATTTCTTCAACCATAATGTCAGAGTTTGTGTAAATACAAATTTCGCTGGCGATATTCAAGGATTCAATCGCGATTTCTTTGGCGGAGAGTTCAGTATGTTTGAGAAGAGCGCGAGCGGCGGCAAGGGCAAACATACTGCCCGAGCCGACAGACAGCATTCCTTCATCAGAGGAAATGACATCACCTTTCCCTGAAATCAAAAATGCGTCCTTTTTATCGGCAACAATCAAAAGCGCCTCCAGATGACGCAGATATTTGTCGGTCCGCCAATCTTTACTTAATTCAATCGCCGCTCTTTCAAGCTGCCCCTGATATTGTTCAAGTTTGGCTTCAAATTTTGTCAAAAGCGAAAAAGCGTCGGCGGTCGCTCCTGCAAAACCGACTAAAACATTTTCGTTATAAATCCGCCGCACTTTTCGCGCGTTGCCTTTGATAACGGTTTCGCCAAGCGTAACTTGTCCGTCTCCAGCCATTGCGATTTGTCCGTTTCGAGAGACATAAAGAACTGTCGTGGATCGGATTCTTTTTAGAATGTTTTCTTGATGCATAGATATATAATCATAAAATTTTAAATAGAATTCCTCAAATTGACAGAACCATCTGTTATATTTGAACATTATAAAGCGTTTTTATAATAAACTTGAAACGGTTGGTGATTAACTATCATCTAAGATTTCACTGTTAAAGATAAATTATATATGACCGTCAATAATCGAAGCTCCGTTAAATTGGGGTTAGAAATGCTTCTCGGAGAGAAAGTTAAAGTGTTGGAGGGACTTAGAGTTGGATTGATTTGTAATCAAGCTTCAGTGAATCATAAGTTCCAGCATGCCTCCGATTTGTTCTTTGAACATCCTGAAATTAATCTGACGGCTTTTTTTGGTCCGCAGCACGGTATCCGCGGCGATGTCCAGGACAATATGGTTGAAACTTCACATACATTTGATGCTCAAACCAAATTGCCCATTTACTCTTTATACAGCGAAACCCGGAAACCCACCAAAGAAATGCTGTCTAATATTGACGCTCTGGTTCTTGATTTACAGGATGTCGGGTGCCGTGTATATACTTTTATCTATACGATGGCGAATGCGATGCAGGCTTGTTCGGAATTCAAAAAGAAAATGTTTGTTTTAGATCGTCCTAATCCGATCAATGGATTGATGGTGGAAGGAAATATTTTAGAAATCGGACACGAATCATTTGTCGGACAATATCCGATACCGATGAGACACGGAATGACCATTGGGGAATTAGCAAAGTTATTTAATCAGGAATTCGGTATAAAATGCGATTTAGAAGTTATTGAAATGGACGGATGGTCGCGCGAATATTTTTATGACGAGACAGACGCTCCGTGGGTTCCGCCTTCGCCAAATATCCCGACCGCTTCGACCGCAGTAGTTTTCCCCGCAACTGTTTTTTTGGAAGGAACACAAGTATCTGAAGGTCGCGGAACAACGAAGCCTTTTGAAATTGTCGGCGCCCCGTATATTAATGCAAAGGAATTTGCCGATGCTCTCGCTTCACTTCAACTAAAAGGCGTTATCTTCCAAGCTCTAAGCTTCTTACCTTCATTTCAAAAACACGCGAATACAAATTGTAACGGTGTGTTGATCCACATTACCGATCGATGGAAGTTTGAACCAGTTTTAACCGGGATTGCAATAGTAAAGACTGTTTTTGATTTATATCCAAAAGAATTCCGATGGAAAACAACGCCTTATGAGTATGTTTTCGACCGTAATCCGTTTGATGTAATCGCGGGAACAACAAAATTGAGAGAGAGTTTGGAAACAAAAACAAATTTAGGTGGAATTAAAAATTATTTGGACAGAGGAATTGATGAGTTTTATTTAATTAGGAATAAATACTTAATCTATTGAAGTTAAAGTTACTTGTTAAGTATAAGATAAGCCTTTTAAAAGCAATACTTAAAGCTTAAGTCCAAGGAAAATTTTTAAGAGTTGGAAATTCGACTGTTAATGTTACTTTTGTAATAATTTAATAAAATGAACAATACCTTTGTAATAGCATTAGTCGCGTGGCTTTTGCCGGGAACCGGACACGCGTTGCTCGGACACTGGAAGCGGGGTTTAATAATTGCCTTCGTCATCTGGACAATGTTCGCTGTGGCTATTTTTAGCGGCGGAGCTCATTATCCGGGTTTCAGCTTTAAAGAAGGAGCACTGCTTTATATGCTCAACATTTTCTCAAAAGCAGGTAATGGTTTGGGCGCGTTGATAAGTTTTGTTTTAGCGGGAAGTCCGCCGCCCAATGTCGCGGCTTTGGCAACTTTTGAATACGGCGGAAGATTTTTAGAGATATCCGGTTTGTTAAACTTTTTAGCTGTAGTGGATGCGATTGATATCCGACTTGGGAGAAAACGATGATTCATTTTTTATATCTTGCCGGTTTCGCGACGCTGGTGGGCATTTGTTTTGGTGTTTTTTCAAATGGAACAATCAAGGAAAAAGTTTTATACGGTCTTAAAATTTTTGCGCAATTCATCATTATAAGCGTCGTTTTAGCCTGGGTTTTTTATTTTACTCCTCGGTAATATTTCATGGGACTTGTAGAAACAGACGGCTTAATTTTAAAAAGTTACAGCCTCGCCGAAGCTGATAAAATTGTTATTCTTTTGACAAGAAATGAAGGGTTAATTCGCGGCGTCGCCAAAGGAGCGAAACGTCTGAAAAGTCGATTCGGCGGTGCTTTGGAGCCATTTTCAATTGTCAGGGTTAACTATTTCCAGAAGGAAGAAAAAGAACTGGTTTCATTTAAGCAAATCGAAATTATAGATTCTTATTTCGAAAAGGCGAGTGATCCTCAATTTCTTCAAAAATTTTCATACCTGGTAGAACTTCTGGTGGAATTCGCCCCGCCGCACGATCCAAACGAAAAACTTTTTCGGATGGCGAAAATTTGTCTGGAAACGGCAATAAATAATCCGAAGTCACTCGAAATAATTGTCTTGTATTTTGAACTTTGGATTTTAAAACTTAATGGCTACCTGCCAAACTGGAAAATTTGCGAACGGTGCGGCTCAGAAATAAATTTTACGCAGACTGCTGAATTACAAATAAATTTCCAAATAGTGTGCCAGCAGTGCCGAAAAAGCTCCAAACGATGGATTGTTGATGGTGAACAGCGACAAATTTACAATGCCGCGCAGCATTTATCTCCGACCAAATTTATCGAGAACTGCGCGGAACGAGCAGATAAAGCGCGCGAAATTTCGAGTGTTTTGAAACGGCTCATCTCTCAGATTTTAGGCAGGGAAACAATTGTCGAAAAAGTTTTATTGGCAAATATATAAACAATAATGAAGCGGTTAAGCTGGCTGATTTCAAAATATCTGATTCAGTCAATTGTTCCATATTTTATTTTTTCCTGGATTTTGGTAAGCGTAATCCTTTTTGTACAACAGGCAAGCCGCTATACCGAAATCTTCTTTAACTCCAATATTCCGCAAAATTTGATTTGGCAATTGACACTCGCTTTGATCCCAAATGTGATCGCCTTTACCTGTCCGATGGCTGTCTTAATCGGGACTATAATAGGTTTATCTAAACTCCAGAGTGATAACGAATTAGTTGCGATTCGGGCTTCGGGAACAGGAAATTTGCAGATCACTCTGCCGATTATTTTTCTGGGTATTTCGCTTTCAATTTTCACTTTCGGAATTAATTTATATGGCGTTCCTCTAGCTGCTCAACTGGTGAGAAAAATTGCTCTCCAGACTGCTCTCTATAAATTAGAATCTCCGGTTAACCCCGGTGTTTTTAATACGGAAATTAAAGGTTTCACAATATACGTCAGAGGCGGTGATTTTAAGACAGGGCAGTGGAAAAACGTTTTTATTCATACCGAAGATAAAAATAATAATCAAGTGCGTCTGATAATCTCAAAGAGTGGGAGAATTGACACTACCAATGAAATTGCCGAATTAGTATTAGAAAACGCATTGATCAGCACTATCTCTCTCGAAAAAAATAAAGAGAAATTAGTCTCAGAAGTAATCAAAGAATTCCGCTTGTTGATTCCTACGAAGCGGGGAGAGATCATCGAAAAATTGTCCAAAACTCAAGAATCGCCCGAGGAGTTAGGACTTTGGGAGCTGATAAAATTTGCGGATACTAAACAAGGCAGGGAAAAAATAGAAGCTAATATTATTTGGCACCGTAGGATAGTTCTCTCCCTGACTCCTCTTATATTCGCTATCTTAGGTTCAGCTTTAATACTAAGGTTTAACCGTGGAGGGAAAGGGTTCGGGATCTTTTTGGCATTAATTTGTATTGTTGCCTATTACCTTCTGACAATATTTGGCGAGCAATTGGCGCGAACGAATAAAATCAGTGTTTTTTGGGGAAGCCTTCTTCCGTTGCTGGCAAACTTTCTGCTCATTTTCTGGTTTTTTATTTCAAGCAAATTTGTTTCAAAAAGTTCTTTTGGTAATTCACTGAGCGTCAGAAAAATTTTTAAGAGAAAATTATACTTGGCATTTCAAAATAATTCTAAAGCCAATTTATATTTTAATTTCACCACACGAATTTTAGATTTAGACATTATCAAAAATCTTTTCAAATATTTTATTTTTACGTTCGCGTTTTTAACCATAATTTACATTATATTTACCGCTTTTGAACTTTGGAAGTTTGCCGGTGAAATTAGCGGCGGAGCGACTCTTCTATTCAAATATTTGTTATATTTAATACCGTTTATTTATATCCAACTGGCGCCGACGGCTCTGATGATCGGCATTTTAGCGACTTTTGTTATTAAATCGAGACAGAACGAAATTGTCACCTGGACGGCTGCCGGACAGAGCGTCTACCGTCTGCTGTTTCCGTGCTTTTTTCTGATGATGTTTCTCGGGTTTATCAATTGGGAGATACAGGAGAGAGTTTCTCCGATTACCAATAAAATTCAGGATGAACTAAGAGTGCAGATTCGGAATCGAGGAATTTTAGCCAACCGGGAAGGAAAAATCTGGGTGGCGGATGATCAACGAATATATTCTTTTGAATTGGTGGATAATAAAAATTATTTTAATCCAAATGTTAAAAATTTAACTGTCTATGAATTTTCAAAAGATTATTTGAGATTCGATTCTGTCTATCGAGCGGAACACGGATTTTGGGATAAAGATAAAATAAAATTTACTGAAAAAGCGGAAAAAATGCTATGGGTCGATGGTAAAGTTGAAGTCTCGGCAATTGACGAAATAAAAACCGTTGAAAAATCTAACCCATTTAATTCTTTTTACCAAAAACCAAGCCACCTGACTACTGAGGAGTTAAAACAAAAACTGCAAACATTAGAATCAGAAACTGAAAAACTAAATTATGAAGTAGCAATTGAAAAGAAATATGCGACGCTTTTTCTGCCTTTAATTGTAACTCTTTTTACAGCTCCTTTCGCATTATCTTTAAATAAAAAGGGCACTGTTCTGACTGTCGGTTACGCATTTGGTTTATGGCTTTTATTTATGGGCGTGACAAACACTTCTGATCAATTTGGCTTGAACGGATATGTTTCTGCCAGAATCGCCGTCTGGAGTCCCTTATTTTTGTTCTCAATTTTGGGAGCTTTTTTAATCGCCCGAGTCAAAACATAAAAAAAGCGAAGCTAAAAAAATAGCTCCGCTCACAAATTTTTATAAAAAATAAAGTTTAGGTTCCTGTTTCCCAACTCGACATATATTCCAGCATTTCAGGAGTCAGTGTATCAATATCGATGCCGAGCGAGCGAAGTTTAAGGCTGGCGATTTCCTGATCAACTTCAGCAGGTAAAACGTGAACTCCGCGTCCGAGACTGCCTTTGTTTTTGACCAAAAATTCGGCGGAGAGAGCCTGATTGGCAAAACTCATATCCATCACGCTTGCCGGATGACCTTCGGCTGCCGCCAAATTTATCAAACGACCTTCGCCTAAAACAATCACGCTTTTTCCGTTTTTGCCGATGTATTCTTCGACGAAAGGGCGACGGACAGCAACTTCTCCGGACATTTCGCGGAGAGCTTCCAAATTCAATTCGAGATCGAAGTGGCCGCTGTTGGCAACAATCGCGCCGTCCTTCATTGTTTCAAAATGTTCTTTGTCAATGACGTGTCGATTTCCGGTCACTGTTACAAAGAAATCACCGATTTTGCAGGCTTCTTTCATTGGCAGAACGCGAAAACCATCCATCACGGCTTCGATCGCTTTGATCGGGTCAATCTCGGTAACAATAACATTTGCGCCGAGTCCGCGGGCGCGCATCGCGCATCCTTTGCCACACCATCCGTAACCGACCACGACAAAATTTTTGCCGGCGAGCAGAATATTGGTCGCGCGGATAATTCCGTCGAGCGTTGACTGACCGGTTCCGTATCGATTATCAAAAAGATGTTTGGTTTGCGCGTCGTTGACAGCGATGGCAGGGAAGTTCAACACTCCAGCTTTTTCCATCGATTTCAGACGGACAATTCCGGTTGTTGTTTCTTCAGTCGTGCCGATAATTGTTTCCGAAAGTTCCTTTTTTTCTTTAAGCATTGTGGCGACGACATCAGAACCGTCATCGATAATGATATTCGGATTTGAATCCAGAGCCATACGGACATGGCGCATATATGTATCGGTTGATTCGCCCTTAATCGCGAACACCGGAATGCCCCAATCCGCGACAAGGGAAGCAGCCACATCATCCTGTGTGGACAGGGGATTGGAAGCAATCAAAATCGATTCAGCGCCGCCGGCTTGCAGTGCGCGTGCCAGATTCGCCGTTTCCGTTGTGATATGTGCGCAGGCAATTAATTTAACTCCTTCGAGCGGCTTTTCCTTTTCAAAACGCTCGCGGATCAAGCGCAGAACAGGCATTTCGCGGTCTGCCCATTCGATTCTTTGTTTGCCTTGCGGGGCAAGATTAATGTCTTTTATGTCGTATTCCATTGAGGTTCCTTCTTTAGCCATATTTGTATGATTATTAATGTGAATTTAGATGATTTTTGTCTTTTACGTAAATTTGTTAAACGCTGGTTGCCATACTCAAAGCATGTAGCAGGACATCCGCCTTATCTGTTTTTTCCCAGGAAAATTCATCTTTTGTTCGTCCAAAATGTCCGAATTTAGCAGTTTCCTTAAAAATGGGACGACGCAGATCAAGCGCTTCAATGATTCCGGTCGGGGTGAGAGCGAAGTTCCCGCGCACCACTTCGGAAAGTTTCTGCTCATCGACTCTGCCCGTATCGTGCGTGTCAATCAGCACTGAAACCGGTTCGGCAACTCCGATGGCGTAGGCTAACTGAACCGTACATTTTTCCGCCAGCCCGGCGGCAACTATATTTTTTGCGATGTAGCGAGCCATATACGCCGCCGAACGATCAACTTTCGTCGGATCTTTCCCAGAAAATGCTCCGCCGCCGTGCGGAGCATATCCGCCGTATGTATCGACAATAATTTTGCGCCCCGTCAAACCGGCATCACCCATCGGACCGCCGACGACAAAACGCCCGGTTGGATTAATATGATATTTAGTATTGTCGTCGAGAAGATCCGATGGAACAGTTGTTTTGATAACTTTGTCTAAAATATCGGCGCGAAGCGTCTCCGTTTCGACTTCTTCGGCGTGCTGAGTTGAAATAACGACGGCTTCGACACGAAATGGTTTTCCGTCACGGTATTCAACCGTCACCTGTGATTTTCCGTCGGGTCGAAGATAATCTAATTCACCGCTGCGGCGAACTTCGGATAGTTTTCTGGTAAGATTGTGCGCCAATTGAATTGGCAGAGGCATTAACTCTTCAGTTTCGTTACATGCGAAGCCAAACATTAGACCCTGATCGCCCGCGCCGCCCGTGTCCACCCCCTGCGCGATATCCGGTGACTGTGTGCCGACCAGATCCATCACGCTCAGAGTATTACAATCATAACCGTAACTGGCATTATTATAGCCAATGTCATTGATTGTATCGCGGATGATTTTTTTGTAATTAACCACTGCTTTAGTAGTGATTTCTCC
>MWWB01000312.1_pt1 | contig 11764 bp, 13 predicted proteins | sample 1047291 | NCBI WGS metagenome assembly MWWB01 (sample SAMN06349976, study PRJNA376086) | soil metagenome | isolation source: MS4-1 sample Antarctic (ecotone) soil | place: Antarctica | reverse complement strand
CGCATACAAGGCTGGTGGCGGAGTTAGGGGGTTTATTAAAGGTAACACCTTTCATTTCTACCGTATTTGTTATTGCCGGTTTATGTTCACTCGGATTGCCGGGATTGAGTGGATTTGTAGCAGAGATTACAGTGTTTATGGGGTCATGGCAGAACCCTGATAAATGGTACAGACTTGCCACCGTACTTGCCTGTGCTTCGATTGTTGTAACCGCTGTATATATTTTACGGGCTACAGGCAGAACAATTATGGGCCCCATGAACAGCGCTTACGAAACATTAACCGATGCAAAGTGGAATGAAAAACTTGCTGCAGGTATTTTAATCATCGGTATTGTAATAATTGGTGTAGCTCCTTTTCTCATTAATCAACTGATAGGACCGGGAACAGATGTGATTATGAATAAAGTTTTAGGTGTGGTGAAGTAGGGGCGGTTACCGGTTACAAGTTCCATGTTCCATGTTCCATAACAATAGCCGAATGACAGTAAAAACCCCAAAATTTGTAAACTCGAAACTTTAAACTCGAAACTCGCTATGTGGACAGATTTCTTAATACTGATGAAACAGGAAATGATGCTTATTGTTATCATATTTATCCTGCTGTTTTTGAAGCTGGGCAAAGACAGGAGCAACGGGAGCTATATGAATATTGTGAATATATTGCTGCTTACTAACCTTTTTGCAGGCTTTCTATGGCCCACCGAAGGTGTGCTGTTTAATGAGATGTTTCGCACTAATAAATTAATGATACTCGAAAAGAACATCTTAAACCTGGGCATACTTATCATTTCATTGCAATCCACTTCCTGGCTAGAGACACATAAGCACGTTCCGGAATTTTACATCCTGTTGTTATCAACTATGGTCGGTATGTTCTTCATGATATCGGCAGGAAATTTACTTATGTTCTATCTGGGGCTTGAATTATCAACTATACCTTTAGCTGCTGCGGCAAATTTTGACTTAGCAAAAAGGCGTTCATCAGAGGCAGCAATGAAACTTATATTTTCTTCCGCTTTATCCTCTTCGTTACTGCTGTTTGGTATTTCTATAATTTATGGTACGACAGGCACTTTGACATTTTCTCAAATACCGCAATATTTAAATAATAACCCCCTCCAAATTTTTGCATTCATTCTTTTACTCGCAGGGTTTGCTTTTAAAATATCTGTCGCGCCATTTCATTTGTGGACTGCCGATGTGTATGAAGGCGCTCCTGTTGCCGTAACATCGTTTCTCTCAGTTATTTCAAAGGGGGCTGTATTGTTCGTATTTGTTTCGGTATTGTATACAGTCTTCAAACCATTGGCACAGGCCTGGTATAATATGTTATTCCTCCTATCGTTGCTTACAATTATTGTAGGTAATTTATTTGCCATCAGGCAGGATAACTTTAAACGTTTCCTTGCTTTTTCATCCATTGCACAGGTGGGATTTATTTTAGTTGGTATAAGTGGCAGTTCACAGGCCGGGGCAGCTTCTGTAGTGTATTTTGTCCTGATCTATGTCTTCTCGAATCTTGCGGCGTTCGGTGTGGTTTCTTTAGTTAGTTCTGCCACAGGCAAAGAAAGCATCAGCGACTACAAGGCGTTTTATAGAACTAATCCCGTGCTTTCCTGGATACTTACGATTGCATTATTCTCACTTGCGGGAGTGCCTCCCACAGCGGGTTTCTTTGGTAAGTTCTTCTTATTGTTTGCCGGTTCAGGAAAAGGCAACTTTTTGTTCATCAGTATTGCAGCTTTAAACATGATCATTTCTTTCTACTATTATCTAAGAATTGTAAAAGCAATTTTTATGGATGAGAATCTTAAACCTATTGAAAAAATAAGCATTCCGCTTATGCCAAAGCTTGCGCTTTATGCCTGCATAACCGGCGTAATTGCTGTAGGATTTATCAGCTACATTTATGATTATATCCATTTGTTAAGTACAGGAATTTGAAGCAGATACTAGTGAATAATGAATACAGATCAGTGGGTAATGATCAATGAATGATGATTAGTGAGTAATAAATAGTGCATACTGATTAGTGATAGTGAATAGAGACTTAAAGTAGATTGAATTTAAAATTCAAAACCCAAAACTTAAAACTCAAAACTTTTCCCATGGCTATTAATAAAAATCATGAGTTTGAAGAATTAAATGGTGTGAAGTGTGCTATTGTTGAAAAGAATGTATCGCAGGAAAGAACAGACTTCTTAAATGATCTTCTTAAACTAAATAAATATAATGTCGTAATTGTTGCAAGTCCCGCAACAAAAGCCGCACCCGTACCTCCCGCCGCCACAAATAATATTGCTGAACCTTCTCCGCCGCCTTCTGCTAAGTTTACTGTTGGCGTAACTGATGTTACATTCAATCCCATTAATGCTGTCTTTGGGAGGTTGTTAAAAACAAAAGATGGCCGCGTAGTTACTTTGGCTTATTGGGAACAGAAAGAAGATGTGTCGCATGACGAGATACCTTATTTTGAAAATAAAGTTTAAGGGTGCCTCTGCAGGAATAAAGCATTTTACCCACCCTGCAATTACCCTGAACTAAAATAAACCTGACCTACAATAAAATGCCCCCGTTTTTCCGGAGGCATCTTAGTAGAAATATAGAAGAAGGGTTATTTATTACTATCGTTATCTTCCTGCTGTTGTAATTTTTCTTTAATGGAAGCTAAAGTTCCAAGATCACCTAAAGTAGCTTTTTCAACTTTGGTCTGTATGTTTTTAACTGCCTTGTTTGTTTTTTCAGCTTCAACACGTGCTTCTTTTCTTGCAGCATCTTTCTCCTGCTGTTGTGCCTGTTCCCAAACACGGGTATGACTTACCACTATGCGCTTTTCGTTGCGGTCAAATTCAATAACCATAAACTGAGCATGCTCATCAGCATTTAAAGTTTTACCATCTTCTTTAACAAGGTGGCGGGCAGGAGCAAATCCTTCTAAACCATAAGGCAATTGTACTAAAGCACCCTTATCATCTTTTCTGGTAATAGTAGCTTCGTGCATTGATCCAATACCGAAAGTGCTTTCCAGTGTAGTCCAAGGATCTTCTTCTAATTGTTTATGGCCTAACTGAAGTTTGCGGTTTTCTTTATCGATGCCCATAATAATCACATCGATCTTCTCCCCTACTTTGGTAAATTCACCGGGGTGATTATAACGCTTCAGCCAACTTAAATCGCTGATGTGAATCATACCACCAATACCTGGTTCAAGTTCAACAAATACACCATATGGCGTAATATTCTTCACTAATCCTTCGTGCTTGCTTCTTTCAGGGAATTTGGTTTCGATAGTGCTCCAAGGATCGTCGCTCATTTGCTTGATTGACAAGCTCATCTTGCGGCTATCTTTATCTAACGTTACAATCTTAGCTTCATACTCATCTCCAAGCTTGAAGAATTCTTTGGCGTTGATTGGAGTGTTGGCCCAGGTAATTTCACTTACGTGTACCAAACCTTCAACACCTGGCATAATTTCTAAGAAAGCGCCATAATCTTCGATGTTTACTACTTTACCTTTTACAACTTCGCCTTCTTTAATATTCTCACCCAACACATCCCATGGGTGAGGAGTAAGTTGTTTTAAACCAAGACTTATCCGCTTTTTGTCGTCGTCGAAATCTAATACAACCACGTTCAGTCTCTGATCCAGCTTCAGTACTTCAGTTGGATGATTGATACGTCCCCAACTGATATCAGTGATGTATAGCAAGCCATCTAAACCGCCAAGGTCCATAAATGCTCCAAAGTCGGTGATGTTCTTAATAGTACCTTCCAACACCTGGCCTTTTTCGAGCTTACTCATAATCTCTGCTCTTTGAGCTTCGATGTCGCTTTCAATAAGAGCCTTATGGGATACGACAGCATTTTTAATAGCCTCGTTAACCTTTACCACTTTAAACTCCATTGTTTTACCAACAAACTGATCGTAGTCGGTTACCGGCTTAACATCTATCTGACTTCCCGGTAAGAATGTTTCCATGCCAAATACGTCAACAATAAGACCGCCCTTGGTTTTACTTGTGACAGTACCGGTAATAACTTCGCCGGTCTTATGTACTTCAACAATTCTTTCCCATGCACGAAAAATTCTTGCAGACTTACGGCTAAGGTGAAGGTGACCGGCCCTGTCTTCTTTCTCAACAACCATAACCTCTACGTCGTCTCCAACCTTAAGGTTAGTAAGATCGCGAAACTCATTTAGGGAAACCAATCCATCACTCTTGAAACCAATGTTTACAACCACATCCGTTTTAGTAAGACCTACCACATTACCATTGATGATTTCGCCATCGTTGATTTGTACGAAAGTGTTGTCGTACACTGAATCATACTTTTCTCTTTCTTCTTTTTTGTAAGTACTAACATTGCGTTTGTCAATGCTCCAGTCAAAATCGTCGTGAGGTGTTTCAACTTTTGGCTCCGGTTGTTGTGCGGGTGCAACTGCTTGTTCTGCAACAATTGGTTCTTGTTGTTGTGCAAGAGCAGTTGCTTGTTCTGCAACAATTGGCTCCGGTTGTTGTGCAGGTGCAATTGATTGTTCTGCAACATTTTCCTCAGGTGCATTTGTTGTCGCTGTAGTTACTTCAGTTGCATGTTCTGCTACCGTCGCGTTCTCCTGTGCATCAGCGTTTGGGTTAATAATTTCATTTTCTTCCATATATAACTCCGAAGGTTTTATTTCGGGCTGCGAAGGTAAGAAAATACTATAAATGGATTAAATTAAATGAACAACTCTACTTAATTGAGAGAATATGGCGATACAGATTATAGGAATAGAAAAACAAGTATTTCATTCATTTTCACCTTTTTCCACTACTTACCTATTCTTAAGTCTCAACTATTGTTTTGAAAGTTTTTTAATTTTAAAGTCAGGAGCTTTAACTTCTTACATTAAAACAGGTCTATAACTTTTAATTTTAAAAACTTCATTATGAAAAAAATTGCTTTCCTTATTATGGGTCTTGTAGTTTTAGCAACTACAACTTTTGCGCAGTCAACACAACAAACAACTACATCGACAGAAAAGTCTAAAACAACTACTGTACAGTCTAAACAAGAAACAAAAAAACCTGCTGACGCTTCTAAAACTGCATCGGCAACGGTACATAAAAAACACACTACTTCGGCTGCATCTTCTACAAAAAAGAAGAAGGCCAGCAGTGCATCTAATCGTCCAATTCAAGCTAAGAAGACAAAAACAACGACAACAGTATCAGGCTCAGTGAAAAAAGAGGGCGCTGAACAACGTTAAAAAAACGACAAAAAGAGGTAGGAAACTGTTACCTCATTTAATATTAATGACCTCACAATCGAGGTCATTTTGTTTTTATAATAACATGTATGGAATGACAAACTCTTATATGGTTAAGGTAACATCACAGTAAATAAATTGGAAGGATCGATATCTCACTCGTATATCAAATTCAGATATTGCTATTTAATTTATAATTTTCCAAATCACATTTAACCTACCTGTCAACTCCTCTACCTATCAACTATTCAACAATTCAACCTATCAACCATTCAACCTTCAACCATTCAGCCATGCCTATTGTTGCTCCATCATTACTTGCCGCTAATTTTCTTAGACTTCAGGAAGATTGTAACATGCTTAACGAAAGCCAGGCCGATTGGTTCCATTTAGATGTGATGGATGGCAGGTTTGTCCCCAACATTAGCTTCGGTCTGCCGGTTGTTGAGCAAATTTGTAAAGCGACTGATAAAACCTGCGATGTTCATTTAATGATTGTAGAGCCGGAAAAATATGCTGAAGCTTTTAAGAATGCAGGCGCCGATATATTAACAGTTCATATAGAAGCATGCACTAATCTGCATAGAAACATTGAGCAGATAAAGAGCCTCGGTATGAAAGCAGGTGTTGCATTAAACCCTCATACGCCCGTTAGTTTGTTAAGTGAAATTTTACATGATATTGATCTCGTTCTTTTAATGAGCGTAAACCCCGGATTTGGCGGACAAAAATTTATTCCAAATACCCTCAACAAAATATGGACACTAAAAAAGATGATTGACGAAAAAGGCTTACAGGTACTGATTGAAATTGATGGCGGCATAACAACAGACAATGCAACTTCAATTATAAAGGCCGGTGCAAATGTTCTGGTTGCCGGAAACACCGTTTTTAAATCTCCTGATCCTGCCGCAACTATTGCGCAACTTAAAGCTATTGCTTAAGCGCAGTTGCACTGATGTTCTACGTCAATATCTATCACTGTTACTACTGTTAAATGCTTTTGCTTTGGTGCGAATATTATTCTTACGTGCTGTTGGTCATCAGTCACTCCTTCTATAGCATAGGTTGGTCCTTTGGGATCGTTAAGATCGCTTTTATTATAATTCACTTTCCCATTTAGTAGAATATCTTTCACTTCCTGCTGGCTAATTTGCCGGCACCTCATACGGCATTTAGCATGCTTGGTAAAAAACAAATCAGAAGTCCTTCTATCGAAAGGTACAACCCTGCCATTGTTGTCCTCTCTATTAACCCGGGTATTTCTATTAACCTGCGTATTTCTCTCTGCACGTCTTGTTTGTTCAGTGTTTTGATTAAATGGCTTATCGCATCTTTTTATTGCAAGGGCAATTATCACTAATACAACCAGAAAGATTACGGGAAGAGCTTTTTTATTATTCATTGGCTAAAGTTAAATGCAGATTTTAAAATTTATGCTTTACCAGCAGTATATGAATAGAGTGTTTATCGTTAGCCCTTAAAATAACTCATTATATTATCTTTGCAACTATGGAGGAGAAAAGATCAGTGGCATTTCATACCCTCGGTTGTAAATTAAATTTTTCAGAAACATCTACCCTTTCACGCATTTTGGAAAATGATGGTTTTGAGAAAAAAAACTTTACTGATCATGCTGATGTGTATGTAATTAATACCTGTTCGGTTACAGACAATGCGGACAAAGAATGCAGAATGCTTGTTCGCAGAATTCAACGAAAGTCGCCTGCAAGTCTTGTTGTTGTTACCGGTTGTTATGCACAGTTAAAGCCAAAAGAAATTGCAGAAATCCCCGGTGTTGATCTTGTATTAGGTGCTGCAGAAAAATTTAATATTACCGAACATTTAAAAGAACTTACTAAAGGCAACAGCGCTAAAATTTGCAGTTGCGATATTACAGAGGTATCAGGTTTCAATTCGTCTTATTCAATAAACGATCGAACCCGTACTTTTTTGAAAGTGCAGGATGGCTGCGACTATAACTGTTCGTTTTGTACCATCCCCATGGCCCGTGGTAAAAGCCGAAGCGATTCAGTTGAAAATATTGTAAAAAATGCTGAACAACTTGCCCTGACAGGCGTTAAAGAAATAGTACTTACGGGTGTTAATTTGGGCGACTTTGGAAGAGGACCGGAAGGAATTAAAAAGCACGAAGAAAGTTTTTTTGACCTGGTTAAGGCTTTAGAAAATGTACCGGGTATTGAACGCTACCGTATATCCTCTATAGAGCCAAACTTGTTAACTAACGAGGTTATCGAATTTGTTGGTAACAGTAAAAAGTTTATGCCCCACTTTCATATTCCTCTGCAAAGCGGCAGCAATGTTATATTAGGTTTAATGAGAAGAAGGTACAGAAGAGAGCTATATGCAGACCGGGTAAAACTAATAAAAACTTTAATGCCTCATTGTGCAATTGGCGCAGATGTTATTGTTGGGTTTCCGGGCGAAACAGAAGAACATTTTACAGAGACAGCAGATTTTTTACATGCCCTCGATATCTCGTACCTGCATGTTTTTACTTACAGTGAAAGACCAAACACTTTAGCTGCAGAAATGTTAGAAGCTGTTCCTGTTAATGTGCGAAACGAGAGAAATAAAAAACTCCGCAACCTTAGTTATATGAAGATGAGTGAACATACAAGAAGGCATGTTGGAGAAACAAGGAAAGTTCTGTTTGAAAGTCATTCAAAAAATGGGATGATGGAAGGTTATACAGATAATTACATTAAAATTAACACCCATTACAAACAGGAGTACGTAAATCAAATTATAGACTGGACTATATAAAGTACTAAAATGCAAGAACCTAACCTTAAAAAATTTATTATTACCATAAGCTTTTCTATGGACGATAAATTTATGTCCTTAGTTCCACCGCATCGTACTTATATAAACTACTTAATAAACAAAGGAATTATAGACTCTTATGCTGTAAGCATGGAAAGTTATCGCAGTTGGATTATGATGACTGCCGCAAATAAAAATGAGATAAGAGAATACCTGAAAAAATCTCCCTTATTCAAATATTGGACTTTCGAGATAGATGAGCTTTTTGTATATGATGGTCAAACTTATCGCTTGCCAGCTTTGCAAATGAATTAATACTTAAACTATCCTTTCTTTAGAATCAGCTACTACAATCTATTCATCTACCGTTTCTGCCTTACGCAATCCTACTATTTCAAAACGCTATTTTTAATGTAGCCTTTTTGAGTTTGACTCTTAGCATAAGATGATGAAGAATTACCAGGGTATGAAACATAGGACCATCCATTTGCTGAACGAATAACTGAAACTACAGTTCCGGCCCTGATAACTTCAAGCACATCCGAACTTTCTGAAGGTTCATTCCTTACTCTAAGACTCGTTGAAATCTTAATGGAATAAACATCGGAGTTCTTACTATTACCCGAAGCTTTTTTGTTATCATCGTCAGTAACCTTTGTATCAGGAGAACTTGTCTTTTTGGCTGAATTGTTTGTTGCTGTAGTGGTTGTAGTTGGGGTATTGGCCGAATTTAAAACACTGTTTTTTATATAACCTTCTATAGTTATTAATTTACCCTGATCCGCAGAATTTCTTTCGTAGGATACACGTGACCATCCATTTTTAGATTCAAGAATTGTTACCTCAGTTCCGGCTTTAGCTACTTCAATTGCCGGGAAAGTTTCTCCCGGACCTGATCTTACTCTAAGATTTGGACCAATCTCTATTGTGTAAGCACTTGAGATACTATTATCAGCATCACTTGTGCGATTCGTTGTATTTGCACTGCCGGTTGAACCAGTTGAATTTGCGGTACCTGTCCGATTAGTTGAACCGGTTGGGGTTGCTGTTATACCAGTGTTGGCTGAAGGTGTCGGACTTGTTGAACTTGACTGGTTACCTGAACCAGTCGGGTTTGTTGTATTACTACGGTTTGAGGGATTGATGGCACCCGTAGAATTTGACTGGTTACCTGAACCAGTCGTATTTGCTCTATTGCCAGCGCTTGTGGAAGTGTTGGACCCGGTTGTATTTGACGACTGGTTACCTGAACCAGTGGTGCTTACTGTATTACCAGGATTTGTAGGAGTAGTAGGCCTTGCTGTAAGATTTGCCGAGTCTGCGGAGGTTATTGTATTTGTGCGATTAGTTGAAGCTGATGAATTTGTATTATTTGCCGGGGTAGTGGAATTAGCGGGCCGATTAGGTGAAGTAGTTATGTTTGGTTGAGTTGCCGAAGCAGTTCTGTTTGGGGTGCCTGCAGGTGAACTTCCCGTTGACCTTGCCTGGGAATCGTCAACTTTTATTGCTGCCGGAGTTAGGGCAATAATTTGAGGTTTACCTTTGAAATCACTAACAGTTCCTGTTACGCATACCCTCTTATTTAAATACAATTCCTCAGGATTAAAAGGAAAGTTCTTCCTGTCTCCGTAATTAATAACAATAGTTAAGAGATGGTTAGGGAAAGCGCCTCCAACGTTAAGTAAGGTAGGCTTAGTCATAGAATTTTCAAGATATTTTGCATCAACTATTACATCACATACTGTTATAACCTGGCCTATATGGTTTTTTGCTTCTGTTGCGGCAGCATTAATCTGAGCTACAAGAATAGTAGAGTTGAATAGAATGCAAATAGAAATCAGTAATTTTTTCATTTCAAATATTTAGATCAAAACATAATTGCAAAGACCGACTTATAATTATAAAATTATATACTCAAAAAGTAGAAATCTTTCTTCTTCTTAAATTTTAACTTTAAGATAGGCGCTTTACAAAGTTAGCAGTCATGTTTCAATGACCAATATCATGCTATTCCTAATTTGTAAATAAGGAAGCAAATGAAACAGAAGCAGGAATGAATAATTGATAACTTTACAAAAAGAAAACCATGCCGCAAGTAATATTAGATATACCTCAGGAAAATATTCCTTTATTGTTAGAAGTGGCTGAAGCAATGGGCATTGATAAACACAACATAACAGTTAAAGATAAAAGTCCTGATTGGCATCAACAGATTTTAAATGAAAGGCTCGAAAACTACAAAGCTGGTAAAACTAAAGCAACATCATGGGATGAGTTCGAGCGTGAATTAAACTGTGAAGATGACGCAACCAACTTATAAGGTAGTTATAACAATTTATGGGGAGAGTATTAAATTCGCTAAGCAACTTCAGGGACTAAGCTAACTGGCGCAATACTTCTTCCATTTCCTCATTTGAAATTTTTTCACAGAATTTAGTGGCTTCCGGACAATCAAGTATTACTGAAGAATTTACATCTTTTTCTATTTGCCATAATATCCTGTATTCGCATTGAGATTGGTATTTTATTAATTTAACAAATAATAATTTGTTTCCAAAAAGACTCATTGAAAAAAAGTCAGAGCCTTTAATATTATTCTCTGTGGGTTCAAAGTGAAGGCCAATCATACCAAGTCTGCCCCTTAAAATTCTCTCATACAAATAATCGCAATTGCCGAATAAAATTTCCTGGGTTGCTTCCTTAATTGACTTATAAATTTCTGTTCCAAAACCTGCCAAATCCGTTATTCTAAATACAGAATTCCGCTTGAAAACTCTAAATAATTTTGGATCAAGTATTGTTGAAGTACAGAAGCAATATGCATTATTTCCCGCTTCTGAATGTCCGATTACAAACGATTTCATCAAATTGCTATCCACAGCGGCTTGAAAATCCTTAGTTCTTCCTTCTTCAGGATCCCCTAACTGGTTATCATCATAGGATTTATAGACATGAAAGGCACTTATCAATATCTTACCTGTGTCAAAAAACTGGTCTATATAAATATCATCTTCATACCTATATAAGTAGGGATATTGATAATTGAAATTTACGTTTCCCATTTGGATAAGATGATTTTAGTGAGGGTATGAAATTAATATTTTATTTCCCATTTAACTAAATTCAACGCAAAATGGTGTCCAAACTGCTTCGCTGAATTTTATTGCTTTTTGTCCTGCCAGGTTCTCCTTTTACAGCTTGTGCGTGGCCGAGGGAACCTGACATTCTGCTCTAAATTAGGATAGTTCTTCATAATGCATCGGAACAAACCCTTCCACTATATTCTTTATATAAACTTTGCACTGCTATGCTCATAATCTTCCCAATATTCAACCAATTTCCACTTACCTCTTGCGGGGTTAAGTGCATGTAGGTTATTTTCTTGAATAAGGAACTGACGATGATAAATAGGTTTCGCATCGCTTTCTTCAAATACTTTGTGATGTTGCCTTTCTTCAATTGTTTCACCGAAAGTCCTTCCTGCAATTGCATTAAAACCTGATGAGATTGTTTTTTCTTCAGCCGTTTGATGATCATAAGCAATAAATCTTTTGCCATTAGCCACTATCTTACTAAGATTATATTAATCAGATGGAAAGAATAAAATGCAACGAACGTGATTGGGCATAATGACATAAGAAGTGGTTTTGATCGAATAACTCTCCTTAATGAATTAAACCAGCTATACACTAAATTCATATCCATTTACTAGATCAATTAAGGG
>MWWB01000311.1_pt1 | contig 11776 bp, 7 predicted proteins | sample 1047291 | NCBI WGS metagenome assembly MWWB01 (sample SAMN06349976, study PRJNA376086) | soil metagenome | isolation source: MS4-1 sample Antarctic (ecotone) soil | place: Antarctica | reverse complement strand
TCATGCGGTACCTCCGTGTCTCGGATAGTTTTCGGTTGCTTCGGTTCTGCGCGGGCAGGATTTGTCAGGCAACTCGCCGGGTCGCGTGGCTTTTCCTTAAGCCCAGCTCCTCCAGGGCAGACGTCACCTCATAGCAGGTGGGCTTTCCGGGGTACAGCTCGAAAGCCCAAATGGTGTTCGCGATCCATGAGGGCGTCTCGTCGGTGGCCTGCGGGTTGCGTTCCAGGTAGTCATGCAGCGCCACGGCGAGCGGGGACGGAAGGGGCTTCTCCTCGATGCCACTAAAATCTTCTTCTATCATGGCAACCTCCCCCCTGATCGGTTCTTTGTCTACTGGCCGTTCCTTGCGGGTGCGATACGCTTCCCGATCCCGCTCGTGCCGCTCTCTCTGACGGCGTGCCGCCTCGTTACAACCCGATAACTCCAGCTCCTCTCCCAAAGCCTCACCGACATTTACAGCGGGAATATACCCCGCCCCGGTATCCTTCAGTAGACCGGCTACGATCATGGGGTTCGTGTGCCGCGCTTTCAGGTTGTTTGGACGAATGCCGGTACGCTCCGAGAGCAGCGATAAGGAAACGGTGCTCCGTGCCACCAGAACCATATCGAGTATCCAGCCCTTCACCTTGCCGAGCTTCTTGAGGGGATCTTGCTTGCCCTTCGGTAAGCGCCTGCCGTTCCTGTCGAAGTCGGGCATGTCGGGAGCCGGATTCCGAAGATTTTGGGTTTGACTCAAAACCGTACATTCACTTCTTATAGACACAGTGTTGTTGGTAACTAATAAACTAAGAACCATCTCTTTCCTTATAAGAGACTGATACGGTTTTGAGTCAACGGTTTTCAGGCCGTATGTGTCAGCCTTACCTTTTTTGCCGCTTGCCACCTTCACCAACAAACTGTGGTTATCCCGAAGGCGGCGCAACGAATTGCTGACGGTTTCTAAGGAGCCGATACCCGCCGCCTCCGCGCACTCCCGTTCGCCTATCCCCGCGGTGGTCTTATTCGTCCTGTACATGATTCCGAGGATCGCCCGGTACACGAAGTAGTCCGTCGCCGCGGCGTCCGTCCTGGGGGCTCCCTCGCCCCACTGGTGGCCCATCAGCGCGTACACCATGTTGCTCTGCAGAATCTCCCGCGTCGTTTCCTTCGGCTTGCTGTGCTCTGGGTCGTAAACCTTGCCGACGGCCTCACACGCCCTCTTGATCGTTCTCTGCCGGTAATTTTTCCTGCCGGTCCATTTTTTGCGCCGTCCTAGTGCGCTCTGCGAGAACAGCCGCTCCATCTGGTCCGGGTCTTTGCCCGTCCAAAACGCTAGCATCTTTAGCAGCTCGTAGTCGGACCTGCTGTGGTCGCCCCCGGTCGGATTGCCCCGGTCGAACAGGGCTTCAAACTTGCGCCCGAGTTGGCTAGCTTTCGCTTTCTCCAGTACCGAGAGGTCGTCCAGCGTGTCCTGAGAGCTACGAGGTTGCCGTCTCCCGGCCTGCGGGGCCTGGTCTGGCGGCCACAGCCGCCGGTAGAGTTCGTCCAGCTCGTCCTGGCGTTCCTCGATGCCGATCCCGGCGAACCTCTGCCCCGTAAAGGTGAAGAACCTCCCGGAGTCGTACATCTCGATGTCTCCGGTCCTGCAACGGTCTCCAGGCTTGCTTGCCTTGATCCATACCTTCAACCCCGTACCGCTAGGACTAACCTCAGTGTAGCTTGCCAGCTTCTCGACTATCTCCATAGCCCACGGCGCAACCTCTCCGGCGTCTACGCAGTTGTCGAGGTCTACGCCGGCGAACGGGTCAGCCTCGGTGAACACGAATCCCACGCCCGCACACCCGTACTTCTCGTTCGCCTCACAAGCCTTCGAGAAGCTCGCCCACGTCCGGGCGTCGGTCGCGCTGGCGTTCTTGCCGGTGTAAGGGTTGATCGGCACCTTGGATTGCTTGCCGTTATCCCGGCGAGGCCCCCACTTCCACGCAACCCATTGATTCAGGTGCCTTAGTCGCGTAAGGGGTACATCGGCGCGTAATACCTTCGCGGGTGAAAGGATGTTGGGCTCGTGATAAGATTCGGTGGTACTCATGACGGCTCCGATCCGTTGTGAGTTTTTGGATCAGGCACCGTTCGCTGCGGTGCCTTTCCTTTTGCCCTTAAGACTAGCGCACCCGGCGACCATGCGCGTCGCGCTCGATCTTGTCGCCTTCGGGGATGGCCTTGCCGTTGAGATCACGCTGGCCCTTGAGGGCAGCGGCCACGCTGTCGCCCGTGGAGTTCACCGGCTCACCGTTCCCATCGGTGGGGGCCATATCCAGGGCGGCCTCCGCGATGGCCTTCAGGTTCTCCGCGGCGCGGATGAACTCCGGGTCGGAGCGGTCGAACTCGTCGCTCCTGAACTGACCCTTGATGGCCCCAATTATGGACTGGCACGCCCCGAGGACGTTCTCGTCCTTGATGGCCTTGGTGGAGATCCGCTTCTGAAGCGCGGCCACCTGGGAGGTCAAGTAGATATTTGCGGGAGACTGTCCCGTGGTCGCCGCGGCCTTCTTGGCAACCTGGACGCTCGCCCCGCGGCTGTGGTTCTTCATCGCCACGACCGCGGACCTGCCCGTTCCCAGGCTTTCCGCTATCTCCTGCTGCGTCTTTTTGACGAACGCTTCCTGTCGCAGAAAGTCGCTTGACGTGCCCTTCTTTTCGTAACTGTTGATCCCTGGCATGTCTCATCCAATCGTCGTCGTGGGCTTGTGCGTCTGTTCAAAGCGGAGTTGACGAGGAAAGGAGCTAACCCGTCGACTCCGACGAAGTGCCGCAGTCCCGTCTGGTGCCGAGACCACAGCGGAGAGGTGCCGGAAGGAAGAACGAAAGAAACCTTCACGGCGCATTCAACATAGCACGACTACCCATGCTCATGTACCCGTTCAAACGTGACCCGGATCACGTCCCCTGCTATGCTGGACGCCGCAGACACGCAGGGGAGGACACCATACAGGACGAACGCATGACGGTGGCCGAGGCCGCGGAGCTGCTAGAAATCACCAAAGAAGCCGTCAGAAAGCGGATTTCTAGGGGTTCGATCCGGTCGGACAAGGACCAGGACGGCACGGTACGGGTGTACGTCCCGGTGTCCCCTACGGAGTCCGGTACGGCGTCCGGGTCTTTCGACCGCGACGAGCTGATAGCCGAGCTGCGCGCCCGCATCGAGGATTTACGCACCGACCGGGACGCCTGGCGCGACCAGGCCCGCCGCTCCGACTACCTGGCGAGCACCGCCATGGACCGGACGCGGGAGCTGGAGGGTAGGCTACGGGAGTTGGAGCCTGGCGCGTCTGTGGAGCCGCCAGGAGCCCCCCAGGACGCCACCGCGGACCCGGACAGGTCAGACGTACCGGACCGGGGCACGGCGGCGCAGCAGGGCGCACAGCAACGCCCGTGGTGGAGGAGGATATTCGGTGGCTAACGGGCATGAGGAAGAGCGAGAGCGCGAAAAAAGAGACCGCGTGTTCGAGATTCTCAAGCACGCATCGACTCTGAATGTAGCAACCATGATCTTGCTCGTTGCTCTTCTTCGAGATTTCTCCCCCGAAGGGGTTGTACCCGGTGCGCCGTCTTTTGCGGTTGGTCTGTTTGGAACCTCACTGCTCGTATCCGTGTTTGCCTTGGGGTTTTTTCCTCTCTCCTCAATCGATAGGCGACTTGACGTGTTCCTGTACTTATCTGCATTCGCTTCCCTTATGATTTTCCTTACGGGCGTGTTCTTTGCTTTGGTAATCGGCACCTCGGCAGTCTAAGTCCTAGCCACCCAACTTCGCCTAAGTCGCTTTCTCGGAAGTCCGCACCGCCCCGGTCCTACGCTGCATGATTTCTTATGTACAAGGTAAGAGCATCTTCGCGGATTGACGTACATAAGAAACCGATAATACCCACCGCAGGTATTACACCCCTTTGCGGGCATGGCCCATCGGGGCGGGGCTGAGCAGAAAAGCAAAGGCCGGAGTCTTCGTGGACTCCGGCCAAGACCGTTGGGCGGGACGCCCGATCAGCCCGACGTCAGCTTGAGCACCTTCTCCGCCGTGTCCGGGTACATAATGTACTTCCAGAAGGGCTCTTCCTCCGTCGGGCGGATAGGCTTAAAGGGCCACTTGAGACGGCCGTACCGCTTGGAGGCCGTCCTGGTGAACGAGCCCAGGGCCCCGCCAAGCTGCTGCATGTTCGCCCCCTCCCCGTACACGAGGTCGGCCAGCTCCTGCCCCGGCACCTCCTGATCGGCATGCCTCGCTAGGTGAGGGAGTATCAGCTTCATGGCACGCGTCCCATTTTCCAGGGTATCCCTCAGATCATCCTCGCTCCACGAGTAGCTGTACCTCCACGCCTCCTCCTGCTGGGGTTCACTGCCATCGTGCTCTACGCTCGCTGCCTCGGGCTTGTCCGCCTCCCTCGACGCGATGAACCGGTAGACCTCAACCACCAAGTGTTGCGGCACCGGCACCATGACCATCTTCTCGGCTGTCTCCATCTGCATCACCTTCTCCTTCCTTTAGCCTCGGTGGCGAACACACTATACTAGCTATTTCAGAGTAAGTAAACAGTAAATTAGAGTTATTTACTGTAAATTTCAGAGCGTGCACTGTGAATACGGTATGTGTCACCCTTGGACACACTAAGCTAGGACTGACCGCACCAGGTTCCATCTCCGCATAATAGTCCGCGAAGGTATTACGCCCCCTTGCGGGCTGGCCCTATCGGACCGGGGCCGGGCGGGTTTCGCGCTGAGGGGTTCTCCGAAGTTAATGTCCAGGCTCAAGTGAGCGAGTCGTCTAGCGATCAATTACCATTAGGTGAGGGGACGTAGTAAACCAGCGCGGCAGCACCCGTACGGCGGGATAGGGGGAAGTGTGGCTGAGACGCCAGGTAGGTATTGCAGCAACTGCGGTCAGGAGTTGGGCGATGCAGGTCAGTTCTGCCAAAACTGTGGCAGCCCTGCCCACCAGACTGCGCGGGTTCCTACGCCCGAGGCCGATGTCCCGGTCCCGCCCCTGCCAGGACAACAACAAGCCGGGGAGAGCGGACCGCCCCCAACTCAGCAAGCCGCAGCATCACCCCAGCGACGTTCGACGGCTAGCAAGCTCTTCATCGGTTGCGCCGGTCTCGTCGTCGTGTCGTTCCTCGTCGTCGGTTGCTTCGCGGTGTTGGTGGTAGCAGGCGGTGGGAGTCAGCAGTCAGCAAGCTCCGGGAACGATGACCAAAGTGAAGAGTTTATGTCCGGTCAAGCCCCGGCCCCGAAGGATATCCGGAAGTGTGCTGTAGGACAGCCGTGCAAGATGGGAGCTTCGACGCTCACAGTTACCGACGTACGGATGGATGATATCGTTCCTATAACCTTCGATCAGCCGCTCACGAATGGGCCTTATGTTTTCGTAGACTACAGCTACACTTACGGTGGCGATGAGGTCGTATCGATTTCCGATTATCCACAATTTCCCTTGAATGCTGGCGATAAACGGTACTTGCCAGATTATGATGCCACCAGCTCGTGGAGCATAGATAAGGATGAAGATATCAGCATGGAGGACATGCAGCCGGGAGTGCCGATTAAAGGCCATCTGGTCTATAAGGTCGCTCCAGGATCTAAAGACTTCACGCTGGGCGTCCAAGACTTGATAGCGCCGAATCGGAGCGAGCCTGCCGCGATATCGGTACTGTAAACAGAGTCCTTCTCGGGTCGAGGTTCCGGTAAACCTCGACCCGTTTCCATGCTGTATTCACCCAACTGCGGGTAAGAGCTGTTCTCCGAAGTCCGGATGCAGCATCGTGCATATCCGCCCCAGCGGACCGGGGGAACGCCGCTTTTGCCCATGCCTACCGTGCGACCTTGCTATAGCTCGCAACGCTGATGGATAGATATACGGGATCGTGGTTATGCGCGGGTAGAACTACGTGGGCAGAGAGGTTCAAGTGTGGAGTGTGCACCGGGCCGGTCCTCTCGAAGCAAGGCAGCGAAAGCAAAAGGTTTTCTTATGTATACGTAAACCTCCATAAGCTTCAATCTATACATAAGAAAGCGCATGGGACCGGGGCGATGAGGTTTTTCCCCCGGTTCCGACGCCCCTAGACGCCTACCCTGGCAAGGCTGGCCCTATAGGACCGGGGCTGAGGGCTCTGTGCGCTTCGCTGAAGGCCCGCGGGGTGCCTTCCAGGGGTCCAGTACCCTGCCGACCTTAGAAGCCATCCTCGCCGCTGCCGGGGTGCCGTTTGAAGGTCTGCCGAGCACCGAACGCGAACATCAAACCTTCAGGGAGGAGGAATGCTATACGGGACGCTGAACGTAGATTATTAATTACTTCAGGAAGGCTTACCCCTAGAAAATCCTAGAATAATTTTTTGGTCCAGTTCGGCCCGATTTCTTTCACTTTTCGACAGATTCGCCCATCCTTAGGATGCAATTCCTGCGTTATTGCATGATTCTAGTAAATGAGCTTTCACCCTGGCCCGTTCACGACTTCTTAGCATAGGTATAGGGTAAACGGCAGTTTTTGGCTGGGTAGGAAAATGAAGACCGCATGAAAAAGCCCGCCTTTTGGGTAGGCGGGCTCCTTCGTAGCTCCTCTTTCTGGCCGATTTACCGCTCAAAACGGCTCGCACGTGCCGAAAACGCTGGGATCTCCGAAGCAAACCGCGAACACTTCTTCCCAATCGTCGCCCCGGCTCTCTGCGAGGTCGGTTAGTGCCTCCCAGATGCGTTCTTCGGTTGCCCCCGCGATACGTAGGGACTCGGCCAGCTCCTCGTAAGGTCTTTCGTCTGGAAGGTCGGCCGTCTCCTGCTCCTCATCGGTGATGAAGCCGGGTATCCCCGCAATCTCCTGATCCTCGTGTGCCGCTGCTTCGCGTACGGCCTTCTCGAGTTCGTGTGTGTCAGTTTTCGTCTGCGTCATGCGGTACCTCCGTGTCTCGGATAGTTTTCGGTTGCTTCGGTTCTGCGCGGGCAGGATTTGTCAGGCAACTCGCCGGGTCGCGTGGCTTTTCCTTAAGCCCAGCTCCTCCAGGGCAGACGTCACCTCATAGCAGGTGGGCTTTCCGGGGTACAGCTCGAAAGCCCAAATGGTGTTCGCGATCCATGAGGGCGTCTCGTCGGTGGCCTGCGGGTTGCGTTCCAGGTAGTCATGCAGCGCCACGGCGAGCGGGGACGGAAGGGGCTTCTCCTCGATGCCACTAAAATCTTCTTCTATCATGGCAACCTCCCCCCTGATCGGTTCTTTGTCTACTGGCCGTTCCTTGCGGGTGCGATACGCTTCCCGATCCCGCTCGTGCCGCTCTCTCTGACGGCGTGCCGCCTCGTTACAACCCGATAACTCCAGCTCCTCTCCCAAAGCCTCACCGACATTTACAGCGGGAATATACCCCGCCCCGGTATCCTTCAGTAGACCGGCTACGATCATGGGGTTCGTGTGCCGCGCTTTCAGGTTGTTTGGACGAATGCCGGTACGCTCCGAGAGCAGCGATAAGGAAACGGTGCTCCGTGCCACCAGAACCATATCGAGTATCCAGCCCTTCACCTTGCCGAGCTTCTTGAGGGGATCTTGCTTGCCCTTCGGTAAGCGCCTGCCGTTCCTGTCGAAGTCGGGCATGTCGGGAGCCGGATTCCGAAGATTTTGGGTTTGACTCAAAACCGTACATTCACTTCTTATAGACACAGTGTTGTTGGTAACTAATAAACTAAGAACCATCTCTTTCCTTATAAGAGACTGATACGGTTTTGAGTCAACGGTTTTCAGGCCGTATGTGTCAGCCTTACCTTTTTTGCCGCTTGCCACCTTCACCAACAAACTGTGGTTATCCCGAAGGCGGCGCAACGAATTGCTGACGGTTTCTAAGGAGCCGATACCCGCCGCCTCCGCGCACTCCCGTTCGCCTATCCCCGCGGTGGTCTTATTCGTCCTGTACATGATTCCGAGGATCGCCCGGTACACGAAGTAGTCCGTCGCCGCGGCGTCCGTCCTGGGGGCTCCCTCGCCCCACTGGTGGCCCATCAGCGCGTACACCATGTTGCTCTGCAGAATCTCCCGCGTCGTTTCCTTCGGCTTGCTGTGCTCTGGGTCGTAAACCTTGCCGACGGCCTCACACGCCCTCTTGATCGTTCTCTGCCGGTAATTTTTCCTGCCGGTCCATTTTTTGCGCCGTCCTAGTGCGCTCTGCGAGAACAGCCGCTCCATCTGGTCCGGGTCTTTGCCCGTCCAAAACGCTAGCATCTTTAGCAGCTCGTAGTCGGACCTGCTGTGGTCGCCCCCGGTCGGATTGCCCCGGTCGAACAGGGCTTCAAACTTGCGCCCGAGTTGGCTAGCTTTCGCTTTCTCCAGTACCGAGAGGTCGTCCAGCGTGTCCTGAGAGCTACGAGGTTGCCGTCTCCCGGCCTGCGGGGCCTGGTCTGGCGGCCACAGCCGCCGGTAGAGTTCGTCCAGCTCGTCCTGGCGTTCCTCGATGCCGATCCCGGCGAACCTCTGCCCCGTAAAGGTGAAGAACCTCCCGGAGTCGTACATCTCGATGTCTCCGGTCCTGCAACGGTCTCCAGGCTTGCTTGCCTTGATCCATACCTTCAACCCCGTACCGCTAGGACTAACCTCAGTGTAGCTTGCCAGCTTCTCGACTATCTCCATAGCCCACGGCGCAACCTCTCCGGCGTCTACGCAGTTGTCGAGGTCTACGCCGGCGAACGGGTCAGCCTCGGTGAACACGAATCCCACGCCCGCACACCCGTACTTCTCGTTCGCCTCACAAGCCTTCGAGAAGCTCGCCCACGTCCGGGCGTCGGTCGCGCTGGCGTTCTTGCCGGTGTAAGGGTTGATCGGCACCTTGGATTGCTTGCCGTTATCCCGGCGAGGCCCCCACTTCCACGCAACCCATTGATTCAGGTGCCTTAGTCGCGTAAGGGGTACATCGGCGCGTAATACCTTCGCGGGTGAAAGGATGTTGGGCTCGTGATAAGATTCGGTGGTACTCATGACGGCTCCGATCCGTTGTGAGTTTTTGGATCAGGCACCGTTCGCTGCGGTGCCTTTCCTTTTGCCCTTAAGACTAGCGCACCCGGCGACCATGCGCGTCGCGCTCGATCTTGTCGCCTTCGGGGATGGCCTTGCCGTTGAGATCACGCTGGCCCTTGAGGGCAGCGGCCACGCTGTCGCCCGTGGAGTTCACCGGCTCACCGTTCCCATCGGTGGGGGCCATATCCAGGGCGGCCTCCGCGATGGCCTTCAGGTTCTCCGCGGCGCGGATGAACTCCGGGTCGGAGCGGTCGAACTCGTCGCTCCTGAACTGACCCTTGATGGCCCCAATTATGGACTGGCACGCCCCGAGGACGTTCTCGTCCTTGATGGCCTTGGTGGAGATCCGCTTCTGAAGCGCGGCCACCTGGGAGGTCAAGTAGATATTTGCGGGAGACTGTCCCGTGGTCGCCGCGGCCTTCTTGGCAACCTGGACGCTCGCCCCGCGGCTGTGGTTCTTCATCGCCACGACCGCGGACCTGCCCGTTCCCAGGCTTTCCGCTATCTCCTGCTGCGTCTTTTTGACGAACGCTTCCTGTCGCAGAAAGTCGCTTGACGTGCCCTTCTTTTCGTAACTGTTGATCCCTGGCATGTCTCATCCAATCGTCGTCGTGGGCTTGTGCGTCTGTTCAAAGCGGAGTTGACGAGGAAAGGAGCTAACCCGTCGACTCCGACGAAGTGCCGCAGTCCCGTCTGGTGCCGAGACCACAGCGGAGAGGTGCCGGAAGGAAGAACGAAAGAAACCTTCACGGCGCATTCAACATAGCACGACTACCCATGCTCATGTACCCGTTCAAACGTGACCCGGATCACGTCCCCTGCTATGCTGGACGCCGCAGACACGCAGGGGAGGACACCATACAGGACGAACGCATGACGGTGGCCGAGGCCGCGGAGCTGCTAGAAATCACCAAAGAAGCCGTCAGAAAGCGGATTTCTAGGGGTTCGATCCGGTCGGACAAGGACCAGGACGGCACGGTACGGGTGTACGTCCCGGTGTCCCCTACGGAGTCCGGTACGGCGTCCGGGTCTTTCGACCGCGACGAGCTGATAGCCGAGCTGCGCGCCCGCATCGAGGATTTACGCACCGACCGGGACGCCTGGCGCGACCAGGCCCGCCGCTCCGACTACCTGGCGAGCACCGCCATGGACCGGACGCGGGAGCTGGAGGGTAGGCTACGGGAGTTGGAGCCTGGCGCGTCTGTGGAGCCGCCAGGAGCCCCCCAGGACGCCACCGCGGACCCGGACAGGTCAGACGTACCGGACCGGGGCACGGCGGCGCAGCAGGGCGCACAGCAACGCCCGTGGTGGAGGAGGATATTCGGTGGCTAACGGGCATGAGGAAGAGCGAGAGCGCGAAAAAAGAGACCGCGTGTTCGAGATTCTCAAGCACGCATCGACTCTGAATGTAGCAACCATGATCTTGCTCGTTGCTCTTCTTCGAGATTTCTCCCCCGAAGGGGTTGTACCCGGTGCGCCGTCTTTTGCGGTTGGTCTGTTTGGAACCTCACTGCTCGTATCCGTGTTTGCCTTGGGGTTTTTTCCTCTCTCCTCAATCGATAGGCGACTTGACGTGTTCCTGTACTTATCTGCATTCGCTTCCCTTATGATTTTCCTTACGGGCGTGTTCTTTGCTTTGGTAATCGGCACCTCGGCAGTCTAAGTCCTAGCCACCCAACTTCGCCTAAGTCGCTTTCTCGGAAGTCCGCACCGCCCCGGTCCTACGCTGCATGATTTCTTATGTACAAGGTAAGAGCATCTTCGCGGATTGACGTACATAAGAAACCGATAATACCCACCGCAGGTATTACACCCCTTTGCGGGCATGGCCCATCGGGGCGGGGCTGAGCAGAAAAGCAAAGGCCGGAGTCTTCGTGGACTCCGGCCAAGACCGTTGGGCGGGACGCCCGATCAGCCCGACGTCAGCTTGAGCACCTTCTCCGCCGTGTCCGGGTACATAATGTACTTCCAGAAGGGCTCTTCCTCCGTCGGGCGGATAGGCTTAAAGGGCCACTTGAGACGGCCGTACCGCTTGGAGGCCGTCCTGGTGAACGAGCCCAGGGCCCCGCCAAGCTGCTGCATGTTCGCCCCCTCCCCGTACACGAGGTCGGCCAGCTCCTGCCCCGGCACCTCCTGATCGGCATGCCTCGCTAGGTGAGGGAGTATCAGCTTCATGGCACGCGTCCCATTTTCCAGGGTATCCCTCAGATCATCCTCGCTCCACGAGTAGCTGTACCTCCACGCCTCCTCCTGCTGGGGTTCACTGCCATCGTGCTCTACGCTCGCTGCCTCGGGCTTGTCCGCCTCCCTCGACGCGATGAACCGGTAGACCTCAACCACCAAGTGTTGCGGCACCGGCACCATGACCATCTTCTCGGCTGTCTCCATCTGCATCACCTTCTCCTTCCTTTAGCCTCGGTGGCGAACACACTATACTAGCTATTTCAGAGTAAGTAAACAGTAAATTAGAGTTATTTACTGTAAATTTCAGAGCGTGCACTGTGAATACGGTATGTGTCACCCTTGGACACACTAAGCTAGGACTGACCGCACCAGGTTCCATCTCCGCATAATAGTCCGCGAAGGTATTACGCCCCCTTGCGGGCTGGCCCTATCGGACCGGGGCCGGGCGGGTTTCGCGCTGAGGGGTTCTCCGAAGTTAATGTCCAGGCTCAAGTGAGCGAGTCGTCTAGCGATCAATTACCATTAGGTGAGGGGACGTAGTAAACCAGCGCGGCAGCACCCGTACGGCGGGATAGGGG
>MWWB01000309.1_pt1 | contig 11804 bp, 15 predicted proteins | sample 1047291 | NCBI WGS metagenome assembly MWWB01 (sample SAMN06349976, study PRJNA376086) | soil metagenome | isolation source: MS4-1 sample Antarctic (ecotone) soil | place: Antarctica | reverse complement strand
CTGTTGGTTATGCGCTCCAGCGTGCTGGGGGCGGGTGCCTGTTCGTTCGTCTCGACATTGGGCTGTTCGTTCATCTCGTTCATCGTTCCACGCTCCTATAGGTTGGTGTCTTCACTGCTTCAACTGTTTAAGCTTTTGTGAGTGAAAGCGTCGGCGACGGGTGTGTGATGAATATAATGTTGTGCTGTGTGTCACTGCGGCGGCGGCTCTGTCAAGCGCACTCACTCACATACTTGACACTGTGCATCTTCAAGGCTTGAATGCAAGCGTGATTATATTCAGTATCGCAACCACTGTTATAACATCTGGCTGCATCTGCTCAACGTCGGCGCAACAACATCGCAGCGGGTGAAGGGGTGCCGGGTATGTCCGAATAACCGCCACCCCCCTATCGCCCCCAGTGAGCCTACCCCTTCACAAAATCCAAACCATTTCAAAAGTTTTCGGGGTCATTTTCAGGTTTTGGCGTGGCGCATGGTTCACCAGACTGGGGACGGGGTTTCACTCTCAAAACCGCGTTTTTCTCGTCGGGAATTCATTTGAAGATCGCCAAAATTAACGGATTGACGGTTCACCGGCTCATAATGAGCGAATAATGCGGTTGAGTTCGTTTCATTCGGGTTGAAACCCGGCTGATTTCAAACAGCACGCATTTGGCAGTTTTTCGCCGTGTCAAGATGATGTCATAAGCCAGAAGATCGGCACGCAGGGCTGAAAGTCGCCTGGAGAAACGCCATCTCGTGGCGGGAAAGTCGTAGTAATTCGCGTTGCCAGCGGCGCGCCGGAGTATGTCGAATAGCTTGGTAGAAGCATGGCGGATAGGCAACTCGCCTTTGGCTTCTTTGTGCGCGACGTATCTAACCACAATGTCCATGAGGCTGTTATCGCCGACCGTGGCCCTGCGCTCAGCGGAAGATGCCACAACGAAAAGCGCAAGCGCGGCGTCGCCGTCGCCGTCGCTTCTCCGAATGTTTTTCACCACCAAAAGAGACCCTTCCGTGGTTTCCGCCATCCAACAACGGTCTCCCTGAAATGTTGAGAGAAGTAACTGAGCTATCGGCTTGTGTTGTGGCGGCGGCGCTTCTACCGGGACGGCTTGCGGGACGGCACGAAGTTTTGGCCTGGTGTTGGTTGTGGTGGCTGCGATGGTTGGCTGCATGGTTGGCTCCTGGTCGCACCGTCTGCCGGCGCGCCGTATATTCGGTTTGGGGTTGGTTTAGTCCGGGACTTCAATCAGGGTCGGCGCTTGCAAAACTGGCTGAGGTTCGGGCTGCGGGTGCAGCTCGCGGAATTTCGCGTCCGCGTCCGCGAGTCGCGCCTGCTGTTCTGCGACACCTTCTCGTGCCGACTCACTCGCGCGACGGCCCAGCTCGCGATCCAAGGGGGGAAGCAACGCCCAGCCGTGCGGGGGAGATTTATGGCCCCGGATCGTGATCCGTCCGAGCGGGTCAAAGTGCGCGTCCAACATTTGTTTCAGGTCAGAACTGAGGCCAATTTCAGCGGCAAGTTGGCTCTCAATTCCTAACCCGGCACTCTGGCTGCTGAATTTCAGACGGTTTTCGAAGAGTGCGCTGATCAGGTCGGCCAGGTCGCTGACGCCGGTGTTCAAAATGCCGTGAAGCGTTGCCGCCATCGTATCCATCGCTTCCAAGTCTTTCGTGAGAGCGGCGGCGGTTTCCTTCAATTGCTCGATGCGCGCGGCGCGTTGATCGGCAGAGTGCGCGGCTTCAAGTTGCTGTTTCTTCGCCTCGATGCGGCGCTGCAATTCCTCGCACGCGCCGGCCACAGCGGACTGTGCGTTCTGCCTTTCGATGAGCTTCTGCGTGGTGCCGGTGCCCTCCACGACGGCGTTGCGCGCCTCAGCCAGCGCCCGGCCCGCAGCGTCGCGCTCGTCGGTCAGGCCGGGCAAACGGGCTTCCAGTTGGTCGAGTTGGTCTTGAATTTGACTTGTCTGTGTCATGATTTCGTCTCCTAAATTTTTACTTCATCGGCCCGGCTTTGTCGGCCCGGCGCTGAGGAATCCGCCGGCGGGTAACTCGTTTTGCGTCGGAATCAGGCTGCACAGCGCGGTCAGGTCGGCAAGCTCTTGTGGCTTACCTTTCTGCGCGGCGAGGTGCATCTGCGTCAAGACCTGCATCGCTGTGGCGCGGTCGCCAATTTCGCCCGTCGCCTCTGACGAGTTCTCGCGGAAGCGCCGCGCGTACATCCAGGCGAAGTTTTTTGCGACGCCCTGCTGCAAGGCTGCCAGCTCGTCGCGCTGTTTTATCACCTCAGCTTCCCGTTGGCGCTGGAGCGGCGTCAAGGCGGCCACGCGCGCCGCCTCTGCATCCAACAGCGCAAACTCAGCGGCCTGCTCTGGCGTCGCGTTTTCGCGCGCGTCCCGCTCGGCGCGCTGCTGAGTCCACTCTTTCTTACGCGCCGGCGCGTCTTGAATCGAGACGGCCTCATTTGAGCTTGTCAACGGGTTCCACAACCATCTAAAACCCAACTGTAGCGGTTTCCACATAATCTTTTCACCTCTTGTTTTGGTTTTGCAGTTGCCTCGCACGAAGCCGCTGGGCCGTCGGGTCAGAGGCCCGCCGCGCGCCAGGAGTCGTGGCTGCAGAGACCACGTCTCGCCTATGACAAGCGAGAGAGCGCGCGGCGGCCTCGTGCGAACCAATTGCTGACATTTTCATAATGCCCGTTCCAGTTGCGCCAATTGTTGTTTGGATGCACTGAGATCATCCAAAACCAGTTTTAGATGCTGCGAGACAATTTGCCCGCGGCTGGTCAAATGCGGGATGCGAATATTTAACAGCCGCGCCTTTGCCGTTTTCAGTTCAAGGTTGGCGGTTTCCAAGTCCCGGCCCAGCAGCGCCGCTTCTTCGCTGTTGCCGCTGTGCAGCGCCCGGCTGCGCGCGTCGGACAACTCGACAACACGACATCGCAGCGTTGTAATTTTGGTTTTCAGAGCCTTCATCTGAGCGCAGTCCTCATTAGCTTGCGGAATGGACATTTCATCGAGCATCGTTTTTCACCTCTCAATCGTGGCCGTAGCCTGCTACAACTAACTTTTTCCCTATTTGCGGGGACTGCGGGGTTTGCGGGGACTGTTCCCGCTCACTCTCCGTATGGTTATTTGTGGGTTTTTCGCCACAGGTAAGGGTTGTAGAAGTCCCCGCAGTCCCCGCAGTCCCCGCAACTTTCCAGCGTGCCACCTTGTTGTGAGTGTCATCTTCGGCTCTTTCGAGATGAAAACCGCTCTCTCCAAAGCGCCGCCCCACTCGTTTTTTGAACGCGATGCCAGTCCGCTGCTTGAATTTGTCGGGGGTTGATGCCAGCGCATCTGCCAGCGCATTGGGTAGTGCTTCTCTGAGATTTGCACTCCCCGCAACCTGATTACACAGCTCGGCAACGGAAACGGACTGCTCGCCGATGGTGGCACGCCACGCGATGAGAAACGCTTCCCACTCGTTGCCCTCGTCATCTGCTGCGTTGTGCAGCTCCTCCAAATTCTGTAGAAAGCCTTTCGTGCCGGCATGGGCCAACACTCCGCCGATGACCTTTGACCACTGCTCGAAGCTTCCCATTGTTGGCGAGTTTCCGTCGGGGCAGCCGGCGGCATACCACGCGCGCGCCAGAGTAAGGACAGCGGCGATCAATTCCCCGCGATGCTCTTGCACCCATGCGAGCAGATCGGGATGTCGGAAGCCGGTTCGTTGCCAGGGACGCCACGTTTCAGCATCCATGCGAATCCAGTAGCAGCGGCGCGGCATATCGCCGCCCAGCCGGATATTATTTCCGCTTGCTGCCCATGTAGCGCGTTGCAGGAGCGTCACGGTTGCGCTCTTTCCCAGTATGCGGCCCTTCAATTCGGTGGCAGTGATCGCGCGTGCCAGAGAGGATGATGCGATGGGCGTGGATATGTCGTCATATGCATTGAATGGCGCGCCCTCCATCGCTGAGGATGTGAGCCGCTTATCCATTTCCGCCTCATCTGTTGGCATATGCTCCAGCGCTGCGGGGCGTGCGGTTGAAATAATTGCCGACACGTTGATCAGCATCGTTTTTCCGGTGCCGGCCTGTGGTGCATCGGCTACAGCCATTGGGGTGGCGCCGCTGATCGCTGGGCGTAACAGGGGGGTTATTATCAGCGCGCGCGCGTTGTCCCTGCTGGCATCGTCAACAAATGGGAAGTCCGCGATTGCTTCATCTAAAAGCGCGCGCGCCTGCTCTGTTTCCTCTGCTGTCGGGTTGATTGGGATTGGTGGCACTGTGAGGCCCGGAGCGGGAGCGTAATACACTCCGGTGGGCCAGTCATAGCCGGGTGTGTCGAGAATTGTTCCGTCCGGTCGTAGCGCCGGAACTTCGATAATGCCGCCCAGTGGAGGGAATGGCAGATCGTCGCGCGACATGACATCGCGTGTAATTGAAAGGGGTGGATCGACGGGGCGATTTCCCCGCGATGACATCTCGTAAAAGTCCGCGCTTTTCGTCAACTCGTGCCGCATTGCGGCTTCCGTCATCGGTTCGATGAATGGACGATCTCGCTCATCCTTGCGGATGCGGACGGGTATCGCGCTTCTGTAAAACAGATGAGGCGGCGTGTTGGATAGTTCGAGAGCCTGAATAGCTTCGTCGGAACTGTCGCGCAACTGTCGGCCATTCGTTTTAATGACGTAACGAAATGCTTGCTCGTGTTGGGGGGCCGTGTCGGTTTCGGGGTTTTCGACTGTGGAGATTGGCGGCGTGGTGTCGTTGCTGCCGTTGTTGTCGTGAGAATTGGCCGCCGGTGCCACTTGCACGCCTGTTGCGGTTTGGGGGATACTCATTGAAATCTTGCCTTTCACGCGCCTCGGCCTGCCAGCCGGTGGCGCGTTCGGCGTTTTATAGCCGAATTTGCCACGATGAGCGCGCTTCCTTTATAGATTTTTCGTGTGCTGTTGTGTGTTGTTCCTTCTCTCTTCTTACATCCTACCCCTCCTCGGTTTGGCGTAGTCTAAAACGGAAATAAGTGGGAAATAACTTTTTCACTTTTTCGCCTTTCCCCTGGTGCTGCGGATATTCACCGCGCGCAAATATCGGTCGATCCTCTCAGCCGTCGGGCGATGAGAAGTTAGGTATTGCTCCCCATCAAAAAACAGGAAATAATCTGTCCCGTCCCGGCGATTTCTTAACTCTATTTGCCCTTCAAGGGTTTTTATATGGTGGCGGATATTTCGCATGGTCTGGCCGCCGTGCCGGGCTGCCCAATATCTGACATCGTAGGAATCTCGATGCGGAAGCGGCTCCTTCTTGATAAGTATCTGAAGCAACCGCGGCGGCTTCAACTGCTGTCGTTCATTTCGTTCGCTCACTCCCCGATGGACTGCGGCTGCCTCGTCTGCCGGATACATCGCGCGCAGCTCGATCCGGTGAGCATCGCCAGCGAGCAGGTAGGGCAAATGGTCTGGAAGAAAGTTGTGCGCGAAGTACGTAACCGGAAAAACCAAACTCCAATCCACGTCCTCAATGTAAAACACCAGCTCATCCGGCGCGGCGGCTCTTGGGCGATGATCCATTGCCTGCTCGACTAACTCACGGTCGATCTCCCTGCTTTTCATGAACTGCTCGAAGCAGAATCGATCCACTTGCTGCTTCGCCTGGGGCGCCGCCTGGTGTTCTGACTGTTGGCCCCTCTGTGTGTAACGGCCCCGCCAGAGGAACGCCGGGTTCGCCCCGTCTAACGGATTGAACGGACTGAGCCGTAACATCTGCTGGGGCGGCAATGGGTTGCCGTTTGCGGTCAGTGCGCCGCTCAGCAACGCATTCCATTCCCATCTATCGCCGTGCGCCTCACGCTGCTCAATGAGCCGCCGGAAAAACTCTTTCGTTTCTTCGCTCATCGCACACCCCAAAAGCGCCGCCATGCTCCGCCAAGCCTTTGGCGAAGCTTTGGCGAACCTTAAAACAGCTTCTTCAAATAATCCTCAACATCGCCACGACGCACGCGCCACGCGCGCCCGATGAGCGCACCCTTCAATCGTTTCGCTTCAATCGCCTCGCGCAGCACGGCGCGGCTAAGCCCGGTCAATGCCGCCGCTTCGTCCAATTTCAAAAGCGGCTTATGCTCGATGCCGACGTGGGGGCGCTCACGCTCCGGCGCGGCGGATTGCGCCATGCGTGCGAGTGTTGACGGCGGGCGCTGTGGCAGCCTCGCCAACGTCGTGGCGCTGCTTGGCGAAGCTGGCGGCGGCTCTGGCGGGGCTTCCAATTCGGCTTTGAAGCGTTCCAACTCCGGCAGGTCGTAGTCGGCCATGAAGCCCGTTGTGCCGCGCTTCTGGCCCGCCGTCACGCGCCCGTCGCTCGTGTAGCGTTCCAGGCTTCGCACGCCGATGTTGAGAAACTCCGCCGCCGCTTTTTTGTTCATGCTTTGCCTTCGGCTGTGCCCTGATTCCAAGCCTCGCCGCCAAGCCTCGCCATGTTGAGCCTGCGATGCTCAAGTCGCTCTGGCGGGGCTTGCCTCATCCGGGAAATTCATAGCGGGGTTGTTTGGGTCTATAGCAGCGTATCCGCCGCGCTTGTTCCGAAAGCCAAGAGCGGGGTCGTTTGGGTCTATAAGAACGTAGTCACGAAAGCCAAGACCCTTCGACTGGAAGAAGTCCCCAACCATTTCAGCCAGTTCCGGCGCACGCTCATGACCGCAAGGCCAGCACAAGAGATCGTTCGTGCCTTCGTAACCCATCACTGGCCCGGTGGCCTGCGTGTCTTCCGTCCATTTCATGCATTCGACGCAGCAGTCCGCAATGCCTTCGCTCATCCTGATAACTACGGTTTTCTCTTCGCTCATTTCACACCATCCCTTTCGGCTTTCTCGCGTATCGCCAGTTCGATGAGACCGTTCTGCGTGACGCCGTGTTTATCCCTCAACCCTTTTAGTAAGCGCTGAGCCTCGGCTGTTAGCGCAAAACCCAACCTGGTGCGGCCCGACGCCGGCGCTGTCTTTTCCGCTGTCCGCTTCGCTGTGCTGTTTGCCATGTTTTCACCTCACTCCAAGTATAACACATCGGCATACAGAGAGCATAACAAGTGCAGAAAAAAAGTTAGGAAATTTCTGTAAAAGGTATTGCATTGTAGGTGAAAGTTATGTATAATGTATGACGAAAGTATATTTTAAGGGGATACAGGCAATGAACGGAATCTACTGGTGCAAGCCGCAAGAAGGGTTTGAAGTTTTCCTGAACGGTGAAATTATTGGTTTTCACCTGGTCGAAGCCGCCGCGCTGCGAATGTTCAAGCGGGCCGGCGGCACGTTGCCAGAGCCGCCCGTCACGCCCGCGCCCGCCGCTTTACCCGTCGCGCCGGTTATCGCCCGCCACAGCGCCACAGAACGCGAAACAGCAACACAACCGCGCTGCCTTTGGGCTGCGGCTATCCGCCGTGCGTTCGGCATCGCAAAGGGTGCGGGTTTGGATACGCGAGCCGATGAAGCGATGCGTGCCGCCATTGGTGCGCTGCTGGGGCGCGCGGTCGCAACGCGCAGCGAGTTGACGGCTGGCGACTGGCTGGCTGTCGGAGACGGCATCCGGCGCGGCGAATTGGCCTGGTAGCAACGATTGGGGGCCGCGCATCCACAACCACGCGGAAAGGAATTACAGATGAGCAACGAAACGATGGAACCGACGGGCGAAGTGAAGGCCGATGAGACGGTGCTGTCCGCCGGCATGAAGGGTTACACCTGCAAGCGCACGGTGAAGAACGGGCGCGCCAATTATGGGCCTCCAGTCGAAAACAAGTACTGGCTGTTTGAGACTGCGAGCCGTCCGCTGGCTGAGTCTGTCGGCCATATATTGGCTGCAAAGGGGCATCGCACAAGCCTGGAAGGTGTTTCGCCGGAAGGTGAAGAGCCGGGTGATTGGCTTTGGATCGTGCGCACGACTGCGGGCAAAGGTACGCTGCAACGCACCATTAAAAAGGTCGTGGCGGAAGTGAAGCGACTGCAAGCGGCGGCGTGATGCAGAGACAGCGGGTAGCCTTTGGGTTGCCCGCTCTACTTCGACAAGGGGAAACAAAATGAAGCTATATCATTTCACTAACCACATTTGGCTGCGAAGAATTCAAAAGGAAGGCATATCTCGTGGCGATGTGCCGACTTCGCCCACTGAGGGTTTTAACGCCGTGTGGCTAACCTCTAACGGTGATGCAGCATCCCAGGGAACGATGCTTGAAAAGAAGCTATCAGTGAGGCTTACGGTGGAGATTGATTCCGGCGATCCTTTGCTAAAGACGTGGCTACAAGTAATGCGCGAGCATCGAGTCAGTGGCCGGTGGCGCAAGACACTGAATGATTTAGGTGGTGGTACGGAAGCGCATTGGTATGTTTATCTCGGCACGGTTTCCCCTGATCGCATTGTGAGCGTCGATATTCTTTCCCCGCCAGTAGCGCAAGATTTGGAATACATGAAAGCGGACGCGGAAGGACGCTTGGAAGCCGTGCCGGGTAAATTGCCGGGCGTTGTGGGGTGGCGAATTAACCCGGCATGAAAACCAAAAGCATTTTAGGAGTTCCCTGCTCGCTTCGGTCGGCGACGATGCGCGCCGCAGTCGAGCAAGTTCTCCAGCAGATTCAGCAGCGGCAGCCGAAAGACTTTGCGCGCCTGGTGCCATTGGTGCGTGATATTACACTGGTACCAAAGCGCGACATCGCCGCCGGGGTGATGGGAGAGTGGCAGCGGGATAACCGTTACGTCGATCCTGATTATCTGATTGCGATGGGGCGCGGTGATGAAGTCGGGAGAGGCGTGCTCCTGTTGACTGATGCTCCAAGTGATGAATTATCCGCGATTATCGCCCATGAGTTTGGCCACGTTTGCACCCGTGACGAAGATTTGCAGCGGCGCGGCGATGTAGATCACGAGTGGGCCTCAGAGTTTGCCGCTGATTGGTATGCCTACCGCTGGGGATATGGCCGTATGATTGCTTGTCATCGCAAGACGCGCCATCTGTTGCATCACGGCGCAACGCCCGGCCAAGTGTTTGAGGTTGACGGCCAGCGGTATCGCCTCAGCCGAAACTTTGTTGTGCATCGCATCGAGCAATAGACGCAGCACCCGATGACGAAAAAGCCGCGCACCAGATAAACGGTGCGCGGCCTCTTTTTCTATTTCAGAGCAACGACAAACTACAAACAGCAATCCCTGAGAAACTTATTCCCGATTTTTTAATTTTAGCCCGTTCGCATCGCTACTGCAACCTTTGCCGGTGATGCCGCTGGCGCTTCGCTGTGTGGCCGCTGGCGCGCTTGCAGCCGTCGTGCCGACCAAGACGCGCACTCGCCACAGACGGCCCCCACAGCGCGCAGCAAACGCAAAGTCTGCTGCTCATGCGACAAAATTGTCTAAGTCCGTTTCCCACGGAGACGGAGGCAACTCGAACGGCGCGAACTCAATCAGTGTGCCGCCGCTTTCAGTGCGGGTCATGGTCGGCGCCGGCACTATCGCCTGCACTGTCTCCGCCGCGCCGGGAGCGTTGGATATGTTGTACATCAAACCCGACTCTTCCGGCCCCGCAAGCTGCGGCCCGGCCTGTTGTTGAGCCTGCTTCATCGCCAGCGAACGCGCCCGGCCTGCCTTGAACATTTGCATGGAAAGCGTTTCGGCCTGCTCGCCTCGCACGCGATGGTCGTAGGCACTGGTGTTTCCCTCAGCCAGGAAAGAGCCGACGCGCCCGGCCCCGGTCGCCATGCGGTCGCTGAACCTCTGCTCCGGGTCAACAAGGCCAAGCGCCTGCGCGCCTTTGTAAGCACCGTAGCCGGCTACGGTCCCGGCCAAGCCGCCAAGCGCCATCGCCCCGCCAATGGCCCCGACACTCGCCCCACCTGCTGCGGCGGCTCCACCCGCTGCTGCGCCCGCTCCACGGGCTATGGCTCCACGGGCTGCTGCACCCGCTCCACCGGCTGCTGCACCTTTGGCTGCGCCTCCGAGTGCGCCGCCAACCGATGCGCCAAGCAACGCCTTGCTGTGGACACCCATCGCTACGGTGTGGGCTGCCGTCGTGCCGGTGTCCGTGACTTCCTTCAACATCTTGATGCCTTTGGCCATCGTTATCGCCACGCCTGCCACGCCGCCGCCCGCGATGATAATCTTTTTTAATGGCTCCGGCATATCATTGAACGTTCCTAACGTCGTGTTCAGCGCGCTGTTGACCGGCCCGACGAGTGAAGATTGCACCTCGCCCACCGTCGCTTTGAATTGTTCCCATTCGTCTTTTGTCTTTTCCAACTGGCCGGGTAGCGTTTGTTCGGTGACACGTTTTGCGCGGCCTGCTACCATCGGATCGGACTCCGCGCCCCGGATGAAAGCCTGGGCTGCCTGCGCGCCGCCAATCTCGCCGCGCTGTGTCTTTTCCATCAACTCGGCGATGCTGAGATTCAAGCCTTTGGCGATGTACTCATAGCCTTTGACTTTATTGACGGCGAAGTCGCGTAAGTCACGGGAACTGAGCTTCGACATCATGCTAATCTGTGAGAGATTGGACACGACGCGCTGCATCGCAGACCGGTCGCCACCTGCTGCGGCCACTGCATCGTTAAGGCGCTCGACGCCTTGCACGGCGGTTTCTGATTCAAGTCCGGCCTGACGAAGCTGGGCGACATAATTCGACATATCTGTCACGTCCATGCCGTAGCTGTCTTTCGCTTTTTTACGTAGCTGTTGGTACATGGTCTGCGCCCCTTCTTCACCGCCCTGGGTGCTTTGCAGCGATTGAAGCGCAAGTTGCTTTCGACCATAGGCATCATTGGCCCCGCTCATCATTTTTCCTGCCAGATAAGCCGGTGCCGCCGCCATGCCAAACCCGCCGCCGTAGCCCATGCCGCTCATGCCGCCGCCGGCCATCATCTGCCGCATAGTCATTGCGGTTTGATAGGTGCTGCCAGCGCCGCCGCCGGGAGAGCCGCCGCCGGGCAATCGTCCGCCGTTCGCGCCCTGCGCCCCGCGAACGGCTCGCTGGAGAAACTGCGTCGCGTTGTTGGCGGCTTGGCCAAGATTCTGGAAATGAGCCGGGGTAAGCGGTTGCGTCGCGTTGGTGATGCGGGTTGCTGCGTTCTGCACCGCATTGGCGGCTTGATTCGTGGCTCCTGACAGATTACTTGTGTCGGCGCTGTTGCCGCTGCCAAACGGCGCGCCAAGTGGTGAGGTTCTCAACATGAACTATCTCCTTTCAAATGAAATTCCGGCCATCAATGCCACTGCATCAGACGTACAGGAACAGACGGGTTTTTTTCGGTGTCCAGGTGCGGATTGACTTCAATGCACGCCGCGTACAACTCTTCAAGCAACGGCACGAACGCCGCCGACTTCGGCCCGGTCATCATGTAGGCGATGTTGGCCGGTGAAAACAGCGGCTTGAACTGATCGCCTTCCTTCTCGCCGCTGGTCACGCACCTGCAAATCGTCGTCGCCGCGACGTGATTCGCCGTGGCCAGGTGGTCATACACTATTTGGTCGGCGCCGGTTTTCTCGTCTTTCTCACGCCCAAAGCGCCCGACGAAGACGTGTCCTAAGACGCCGTATCCAACGGGCATGATGCCAAACTCGTGGCCGTCACAGACTTTGGCAATCGGCTCGACCGGGCCGCTCGTGTTGTACTTCTCCATCAAGTTCGCGCTGTTGGTTATGCGCTCCAGCGTGCTGGGGGCGGGTGCCTGTTCGTTCGTCTCGACATTGGGCTGTTCGTTCATCTCGTTCATCGTTCCACGCTCCTATAGGTTGGTGTCTTCACTGCTTCAACTGCTGTCTCTTATACACGTATGACGCTGTCGCCGCCCACCTACCGTTTTGATT
>MWWB01000308.1_pt1 | contig 11821 bp, 15 predicted proteins | sample 1047291 | NCBI WGS metagenome assembly MWWB01 (sample SAMN06349976, study PRJNA376086) | soil metagenome | isolation source: MS4-1 sample Antarctic (ecotone) soil | place: Antarctica | reverse complement strand
CCGAAACGACTATTGATTCTTTAACGATGATTTTTGAAGCGTTTGCCAACAAAGATTCTTTAGTAGGTGTGAAAGATTTTGCCAACGACTTGCAGCGAGCCTTATTCGTTCACTCAAGAGACTTTGATCAAGCAGTTGTAGCTTATGTCGAAACGGTAAAACAGGGCAAAGACTACAAATCCGCTCAACCTATTATTGCAAGCTAACAAGAAAGCCGTGAGCGTCAAACCTTGCGGCTTTCGTTGTAGTGATGTTAATTTTTAATTTTAATGCAGAATTTGACATCACTACATATTGTGTTTTATTGTAGTGGTGTCAGATAAAATTTTAAGTGTGCCATTTGGCATCACTACAATTAAAAATCTATGTATATTAAAATAAACAAAAGAATCGGTGAATACCACGATAGCCTTCAATTTTCGGTTATCGAAAGTTTTCGCGACGGCAAAAAAGTGAGGCATCGGACGTTGGCTTATCTAGCTGCAATTCGCAAGGACGCGCTCAAAAAAGTGCATCGGCTTGAGTCTTTCTGGAAAAACTGCGATGAGAAATTATCAGCTTTCCCAGAGGCGGACCGCACACGCCTTGCCGCCCGAGTCGAAACGATTGTCCCGCGTCCGAGTGAAGAAATAGCAGAGCAGGCGCGGAAAGAAGAGTTAGAGCGAATGAAAGATTTTGCCGCATATATGCAACAGAGGGGGCTTGACCCCAGAGTTGGGCAATAAAAAAGCGTCCTACGTGCCGACAATTTAACTTGGTCTGTAAATTTTGAAGCAGTTTGTAACTTGGTCTTGATAAGAACGTGTAGAAGCCGCGAGCGTAAAAACTTGCGGCTTCTTTAGTTTCAAGGCATACCATCACAAGGCTTCAGTCATAAAAACGGCTGTTTTCTTTTCGGTAATTTCTTGCTCAAAAATTTCGTCAGGTATAGAGTCAATAGACTTGTAAATTGAGGCTTGGTGTTTAGTTACGCCTATTTCTGAGAGGGACTTTGTAGAGTGTTCCTGCTGGGAACACTCTACAAAACGATTCCCGCTAAAAGATTCACGGCTTGCAATTTCGCCTTTTTCTTGACCTTGCTTAATAAAGTTGCCAATAAGACGCAAAAGATTTCGGCACTAATCGCCAGTATGTTTCGGACCGTCCTACGTGGCTAAATCTTGGTAAAAACAAGGTTCCACATTTGGCTACAATGTGTGAGCGTAGGGTTAATGCAGACAGAGAACTTCGTTCTGATTCAGAACGAAGTTGAACAGCCAAGCAAGGAAATAATCAATACACGGATAAGAGCTTCATCCCAATTTGGGACGAAGCTAAACAGATAGATAACACCGTCTGTCAGAATCAGAACGACGGTGATACGGTTGTTATCAATGATAACGACCGTGAACAGCCAAATATAGCTTATGATAATGATGATTCTCGAAAGCTATTGCCCGTCATCTGTGCGCTTGTGGGACAGACATAGATGGCTAAATTCATACTAAAAGCTAGTGTTTATCAAGTATCGAGCCTATGTGCGGGTGGGGTTAATGGAAATCTCAAAATGCTAGCGCGCTAGCATTTTCGTCGGTCCTACGTGCGGGTGGGGTTAATGGGGATGAATTATTTCCATCACTTAAGTGATGGAGTCGGTCCTACGTGCGGGTGGGGTTAATTATCTGTTGCACTTAAATGCAACAGAAGCAAAAGTCGGTCCTACGTGCGGGTGTTGAGTTAATTCCTACTGAACCATGGTTCAGTAACTCGTGTCTGTCCTATGCGAGAGTGTCAAGGGAGCGAAACAGAGTGTCCAAAAACTAATGTTTTTGGACAGTGTAGAAATGAGTTTTGAGAGTCAACAAACGCGGGGCTTTCAAAGCCTCGAAAAAGCAGGGTTTTTGGACACTTAAAAAAGGTGAGCCGCAAGCGATAAAACTCACGGCTTTTTGTTTGGCGGAATACCGGCGGATAATGGATGGTTTAAGAGGCTCGTTTGTTCGGCAGGATAAAATGGTGTAGGACGGGAAGCGGTGGCGCTGGTCCGCTCCCGCCCGCAACCGCACCGCGCGCCGCGCGTGCAGTGATTGGATATTAGACAAGGCGGAAAGGGGTTCCGTAGGTTGAAACTTGAACTTCGGTTGCGCCCCACAGTGCCATCGACAACGCTAGCAAAAGGTCGTCATTGTTGCCGACTATCCAATCCGAGCCAGCGCCGTAGCTGTCGCGCCCTGCGTTGCTTATCCTTGCGCGAAAGTTTTGTAGCTCACCTATCAGTGTTGCCGCTTCTGGCAATTTGCCTGAAATCTTGAGCCGCTGCGACTGAAGCATAACCTGGAGGCTCGAAATAAGATTTCTTTTCGGCACATGCCAACTTCCGTTTGATTTTGAAACTTCGGTTCCCCCCGTGATTAAAATTCCCTCGAGATAACTTTGTGGATTGCTGCGCTTGAAAAGGTCGAAAACAGGTGCGCCGACGCCTGTTCGGTCCACTAGAAGCATTGGTTTTTGCGGACCTGAATGCAGCTGCGGCGTCTGCATTATTTCGACCACGCTTGCGACCACGTCCGGATAGCTCGTCCTTAATTGCCATCGTTGCAAATGGCTGCAGACAAACTGAAAGTTTGATTTACTGTCGCCGCGCCGCTCGACAATCGCCAAGGCGCTGTAGTCAGAAGATTGTCCTAAATCTAATCCGCAAAAATAAGCCGGTTGGTGGCGGCGGACGTTAAACCATTCCGCCCTCTGTTCAAAGCTAGCGTCATGAGGCAAACCATGTTGAAAGATATTACTCATATATTTATCCAAAAAGCGGCTCAATTGAAAAATCAAGCGACGAATTTATATCAGCGAAAGAAAAAAGCTGGTCTGAGGTCTCAACAAATTCACAAAGAAATTCCTGCCGGAACCAGAAGTCCGGTATTGTTTGCCGTTCATTCTCAAGCCATGAGGCGCTAATGCGAGGGCATTCAGTTGCAGTTATTCGCGTCCGATGCCAGTCATCATTACCGCCGGACCAAACATCGAAAAAGAATCCACGTTTGCCCCTCGGGGTGCTTAATAATATTATTCTTCCATTCGAGGTGGCTAACATCGGTCGAAGTGATTGGTATAACGCGTCTTCAATAACAGACGCCTCGTCAAGAATGAGTAAACTAACTGCACTAAAGCCTCGCACAGTCTGTTCCGAGCCTGGAAGTGCGACAACCCTTGAACCGTTTTCAAACTCAAGCCTTAGGGCGCTTTCTTCGATTATTTTCGGCAGCGCATCACTGGCAACCGCGTTATAACAATCTTTGAGTTTGCGAAACAGTTCCTGCGATTGTCTTAAACTCGGACTTAAAAGAAGCACCAGTGAGTTCGGTTGATAGATAGCCGTGTGCAAGCCTAAAACCGAGCTAATCGTGCTTTTACCGCTCTGCCTGCTACATAACAAAATCATCTCTTTAGCGTCGGAGCGCAGCAAGTCAGATTGCCACTGGTCCGGCACAATACCAGCCCGCCGCGCCATTAGAACAGCGTCGTGCCTTTCACGCTCAAAGCGGTGCTTCAGGACGCTACTCGCGAATGAGACTTGCTTCGAGTTCGGCAACGTAAAGTTTGCTCTCATCGATGAATTCCTCCTCTGTTAGTCCGGCACCAGAAGCGACTGATCGCCAGTCCTGAACCGACACATCCAGGTCAAGCGCCTGTCTCGCCTTGCCTTCGGTCCGGTCGCCTATTTCTCGAATCGCCTGTACATCGCCGGAAAGTGCTAGTTGGATTAAGGTTTTAGCAATCGTTTCGGCAATCGTTTCGTCATCAGCATCAGGGTTCGATTCGGCAATCTGCTGCCGAAGCGCATCGGTTAATTTTGTGAGGCGAGGACGCCCGGCAGTGTTTCGCCGTTCGTCCACTCCTTTCTTAAATGGTTTGAGAGTTTTAAGATTTGCCATATTTTTCACAGTAGTTCACAGTAAAATGTTAATTCTTCAGCCTCGCCTTTAGAAATTTCGCTCGTAATCCGCCACCGATTGTTCGACAACCGCCTTGATAGATTCACCTGGTGTTAGGTTTGTAACTGAGATTTCTCCGACGCTGAGCGTTCGCATTCTGTCTTGCACCGAAATGCCAAAGGCAACTTTGCCGGGCGGGACTCCAGCTAAGATAGTCTCGTTTTCGGGGTGCAAGCCAGCCTCTCGCAACTCGGTTCTGACAGAATTCAAGTTGCCTTGGAAAGTTGAGCAAGCTGTTAAATACTCATGCAGACTTTTTGTAAAGGATTCGAGTTTTGAGTCAATGACTTTATGCGAATCGGCAATGACTTTCAATCGTTTTTGTAAATTTAGCAATGTCGTTTTGCGTTCGGCTTCGGCAGTCTCGGTTGCGATTATCGCGCGCGCCGCTTGCTGTAATTCGCAAAATTCGAGTTCAGCTTTCGCGCTTGCCAGATCCTTAGACGTTAAGGATTTATCGCCGTTAATAATCGATGTTTGGATGTTTTGAATTTTTGCCTGTGCCGATGCAACGGCGTTTGTTGGTTCATTATTTGTGAGTGTCTGCATTAATTTGTCCTCCTTGTGCTGACGTGCCAGTCAACGCTAAACGTAAAACTTGGTGTAGTTCCGGCGATTGTCCATGAAACTCGTAATGTTTCACTGAACGGTGTTGTAATGTTTATAACTTCTCGCCCCGCTGCGGTTTTCTGCGCGAAAGTGCCTATTGTGTTGTAGTTGACGCCGTCAATCGTATCCTCTACCAGCACGTTCAGCGTTGGTGCTGTGCCTGATGCGGCGGTTACATTTAGTTGAGCGCGAATGAGTTCGCCGCCGTATGCCTGTATATTGCCGCTATTACCGGTTGTTGTTCTCGCTAGTGATTCAATGATTTTAGCCATGTTATTTATTTTTCTCCAGTTCTGAAATTTTGAGTGCTAGGGTTGTTCTTTCGAATGCTGATAAATTGTCCTGAGCGATGCTTTTTTTTAGTCCGGCTAGTAGCAACTTCGCTTCCGCCGTCAATCCGTTGGTTGGTTTTTTAGTAGTTTCGTAAATTCCGAGCGAGATTTTTGTTGCTGCCGGAAGTTTCGAATACAAGTCAGGTTGGTTTTGTTTTGCTTTGAGAAGAAGCTCCATTTGTTCGTTTTGTTTTAAATCATTCATATTTTTATTTTTTCCTTGCTCTGTGGCACGTTTTTATTGGTCGAGCCTTACTCTACTGCCTCTTTATTACCATTCGTCTTGGTCCTCGCCTACATCCTCTTGAAATTCGTTGAGAACGTCATCCTCTTGAAATCCAGAAAGAACTTCATACACAATTCCGGCAAAAGCTTTCGCACTCCGCGTTGCGTTCGGGTCTGTTAATATTTTGCCTGCCTCTTCGAGCAGGAAGTCCTCCTGCCGGACTCGATGGCTAGCTTTGCAGTGCGGATCGGCGCATCTGTCCAGTTCGTCATATAAATTGTCTAACCTGTTAGAAATCCGAACTGCTTTTGCTGTGTCTCGGTACATAAAAAAATCTTGGGTTGTATATTCCATTGTGTTGTTTTTCCTTGCCTGTCAGAGGCGTTTTTATTCGAAGGGCGTGAGATCCGCTCCTACAGCCTTCGCATAATGTTTTAATACCTTGTCGAATCGTTCACTTGCTGTGTCAAATTCAGACTCCAAACCAGTGCGGTAAAATTCATCCAGCTGCGCCAAAGTATTTGAGTCTGCGTAGGGTGCTTTTCGCAAAATCGCTTCTTTTCGGCGTGCCGATCTATAGGCTTTGTCCGCCACTTCCCGGTCTAGCTCGCCTGATTTCATTTGCCGGTGCATCAATAGTGCCGTTTGGTTAAATTGGTTAATTGCCGCAACTGCTTTTTCAGCTATTGTTGGTTTCTTTTTAATTGTCGCTGTGTCACTGTCAGTAAAAAAATCTGTTGTTTTTAAATACATTTTGTTTTTCCTTGCCTCTGTGAGCTGTTTTTATTGTCGAAGCCTTGCTCTGCTATGTCTTTTCAGACGCTCACAGCGACGGCGCGAACATTTTCCGGCTGTGTGCATATTCTTTCGGCTTCGGTTTCTGATAATCCGTTATAAATGGCAATCGCTTTTTGTTCTTCGAGAAACAATTTGAAGCCATTGAATAAAGTTTCGTCATTCAAAACCAAATCAACTTTAAAGTTGTAAGCGTCATAAACTTCGTTTAATTCGTTTATTTCGGATTGCTGGCTAATCAGATAATCCGCAAGGTCGTAGCCGTTCGTCTTTTGTTCGGCTGTGGCGTGATTTTCAATTAAAGAAGACACTTTGACGTTCACGCCTTGCCGTTGCGCGTCCGTTGCGACGGCTTTCCACTGGTCGAAGCCGTCCGCATCAGGGTAAAGAATGACTTCCCGATTACCGAGCCTTTGAAGCCTTTCGGCTTTGAGCCACTGTTTTGAGCCGGTCGCCAGCCAAACGAATGTTGGAAAACAAAGACTTCCGATAATTGCCGATTTTTCAGATTCGACAACGGCAGCGATTTTATCCGGGTGTTTCGGCAAAAGATGTTCACCAAAGAATATTTGTTTATATTGAAAATCCTCTTTGAGTTTCAACTTTGTCTTTAGTGATGAAGTGTCATATTTGCCTTTGAGCCGTCTCCCGGTCGCCGGGTTGAACTTGATTAGCTTCGCCTTGCAAACGCGGTTCAATCGGTCAATCTGTGGAAAGCTGGTGTAATCTTCGTACGTGCCGACAAGATACATTTTCAAAACTGATTGAATTTCTTCGCCGCAATCCGGGAACAAATTAAACAGGAATTGAACGAAAGCATTTCGGTCGTAATTGCCAAGTGTTAATTTGAATTTTTCAAGCGGAATGAAGTCCGGCTTATTAACCTTCGGTAAATTTGCCGAAGGTTCTTTGTCGGCAAAGCCGTAACTTGGAGCGGTTTTCTTTTTACTCTTCTTAAAATCTCCGCTACTGTTCTGTGGGTTTTCGGCAAAATATTCTTTCGGCTTTTTGTCCCACCGGCATTTATTTTCTCTGTCACATTTGCCAACATCCCAAGCGAGCGGTTGCCCTGTTTGCGTATCAACGTACGGAACAAAAGTTTTTTGCGAACACCCGGCGCAACTCTCTTTTTTCGAGCCTTTTCGTAATTCGTATTTGAAATTAGTCATCATCTTTTTCCTTGACTACATCGCGTAAAGCCTTTACTATCAGTCTTTTATGGTTTTGTTTATGTAGTCTGGTGTAGTCTGATGTAGTCAGACTGCCTTGACTACATCTTGACTACATCGCGTAAAGCCTTTACTATCAGTCTTTTACGGTTTTGTTTATGTAGTCAATGTAGTCAGTGTACAAAAAAGCAGTAAAGTCCCTTAGAGCGTTTTTCCAAAAAACTTTACCTTTTTTGACTACACTGACTACATAAAGTAAATAAATCATTTGATATTAATTAGTTACAAAAACCTTGACTACATTCTGACTACATTCTGACTACACCCTGACTACACGATTATCTCAACCTCATTCCAAACCAATAAATTCCTTCGCCTTGTCGCTTGGAAACAAATCCTTTTTCTTCGAGCGATGATTTAAAGCTCCGGTTCCCAAGCGAGTAGTAACCATTCACGGTTGCCCAGTCCCGGTAGTCGCTATAAGCAATTGACGATTGAACTGTTAATTCTTTGCCCGGCATCGTTCGCAGCTCCAGCCATTGTCCAATCGTGTCGGAGTCTTTTTTATATTTCTCGGTCGCATCCGTGACTGCTTGGGGTAGCGGTTTCAGTCCCTCCTCTTGCCACAGCCTCAAGCCTTCCATAGCCCAGTTTAAGATTCCCGACAGCTCCGACTGCAACGTTTCGTCTATTCCATCTTCTTCGCGTCCCTCAAAGTTTTTAGTAAAGGGGATCAGCACAATTCGCCGCCAGATGCCGAAGTCGGTCTGCGTGATGACGGGCTTGTGATTTGTGGCTAAGAAGAGTTTGAACTGCGGGAAATACTCAAAGAACTCTTTGTGCAGAAAGCGGCTGGTCACTTTATCGCCGCCGGTGACTTGTTTAATAAGCGGTTCGTTTAGCTTTTTATCGGCTGCCGATTCAATCATCGAAACAAATCGCTTGCCTTTGAGCATCGCCAAGTCGTTTGTCTGTTCGCTCTGTTTGTCAGCATCAAAGGTCTTGAAGCTAGCACTTCCGGCATAGTCTCCCATCAGTGCCTGAATTGTGTTTATAAACACAGTCTTTCCGTTCTTGCCGAAGCCGTAAAAAATGAACATTTTCTGTTCGCGGGTCGCTCCGGTTAGCGCGTAACCGACAACCTTTTGGATAAACCGAATCAAAGCGGCATCGTCAAAAATTTCTTTTAAGAATTTTTCCCAGCGCGGACACGTTGCAGTTTCGTCAAAGTTCGCACCGAATTGTCTTGTGATATAGTCGCTGCGTTTCGCGTCTCGAAAGCTGCAGTGTTTTAAATCCAAAGTGCCGTTCAGGGTCGAGGCAAGATTGTTGTCGCGGTCGTATTGGTCGATGGTTGTGGCAAAGGTCGGAAGCCAGGCGGCGGCTTGTTTGATGTCTTTTCGCGCCCGAACATTTTCGCACTTTATTAGATAATTGACTTTTTTTGCTTTCTCGCTAGGGTCGCGGTTTTCGGCGTTAACAGCAACAATTTGCCGGTGGCGAATAGTTGAAAGGATGTCGGTCTCTACCTTCCCCTTTTTATCAAGCTCCCAAATTGTGCCGTTCCAGTGTAGAAATTCGTTATTGGTCGCGTTGTACCGGTAATCGGCTCCGGATTCAATAGCGAAGCATTCTGCATTCCCGGTGTCGGTAAGGGGAGCCTTTGACAAAAAGTCTTCAATGTCTTCATCGGCTAAGCTCGCCGGGTCTAAATCGCCATTCAAAAACTCTTCAGCTTCATTTAGAATTGCATCGGCAAAATCAATAAATGATTCTTGCTTCTTTTGTTGTGTCTGTGGTAAACTATTCATGTTTGATTGACCTCCGGGTTGGTTGATTTCCTTAGTAATTCGGTTTTTCTTTTAAGTAGGTGAGCATCTTTTTTTGAGGGGATGCTCTCTTTTTTTGTGTTCATTTTTCTCCTTCATTTATTGTTGCGGTCAAATATTCCCGTCGCTTTTCTAAGACTTGCCGGCGAAAGTCTGAGTCCTTGTAAATGTGATAATAAAAAGTCGAAGGCACGATGCCGACGATGTGACACGCGTCGGCGATGGTTTTTGTTTCCGATGTGTCGAAAGCCTTCAGCAACTCGGTTTTGGTTGTGTTTATTTTCTTCATAATTTAAACCCCAGAACATAAAAAAACTCACAAAAAAAGAAGCTAATCCTTCCAATTTGCGAGTTCTTCTTCCCAACCGGGAAATTTTAAGAGTGCGGTCTGCATAAAAAATCTAAAGGCGTTGGTGACCGCTCCAACGCCTTTTAATCTCAAGGTTTTTAGTAAATTTCATTTTTACCATTGCCTTGAAGAGAAAATTCTGTTAAAAATTAAAATACAGATGGCGGTCAAGCTATATCTGTATTTTGGTTTAGAAAATCAAAGAACGAATGAGGCGAGCTTAACTTTCGACGGTGGCTCGCTCTCTTCTTTTATAAGATAGCATGGACGAGGGCAAATCAAAAAACCAAAAAAACTACATGTGACTAATTGCTTTTTGATTTGGCATACATTCCGGTGAAAAAAAGTTTCTAAAGGTTTTTGCTTTGGCGATACCAAGTCTCAAATTCCAAATAATCCGCTTCCCTCACAAGATTGTGATTTCCTTTTCCTTTCGTCGCCTTTAATTTACCTCTGACAATGTAATCATTAACGCTTTTTCGGCTTACTCCGAGCCGTTTGGCAGCTTCTACAGTTGAAAGCATACCTTCAGTAGACTTTGAATTTGTCCGAGCCGTTACAGGCTTTTCTGTTGCGGTATTATTTGATTGTGTATTGCTACTCGATTGAATATTACTCGATTGAATATTACTCGATTGGTGAACAATCAAATCATACGGCTTACAACCTAATTCGTCGCAAAGTCTATCCAGCACATCTAAAGCAATCATCTTTGCTTCATTACGCCTGAGCTTCGAGACAACCGATTGGTGCAAACCTGTGCTTTTTGCCACCTGATAGGCTGTTTTTCCTTTTTCCTTTAGAACTTCGTTCAACATTAAAATAATCACAAGTTCATTATACACAAAATAAGTAGTAATACAAACAAGATACAAATATATTCTTTGTGTATTACTACAATTCTCAAGTTGCTACATTTCTCGAGTTACTACTTATTTTGCGATTGCTACACTTTTTATGCATTCTTACCTTGCATTATTACATTCTTTGTGTAATACTCTTTCTTGTAGCAACAACTACAAATCAAAAATTAAGGAAGGGTTATAAAATGAATAACGAAACACAAAACACCGAAACGACAACACTAACAACAACCGGCTTCTGTGATATTTGCGGAGAGCAGGAAACAGCCACCACCGACACGCTAACACGTGAAGGATGGTTCATAGGCAGTCGTGAGCATTTCTGTCCCGGCTGTAATGACTAAAACGAAAGGCTTATCAAAGTTCACACCTCTGATAAGCCCCTCTATCATTCACACTTTCAAAACAAAAGGAGTCAAAAATATGAATAACGAAAGATTAGCACAATCCACAAAACAACGACAGACTAAGGTAGAGAGCGCTGTTTTTAACGTACTGGTGGCACTCACAGCACTACTACTCGCGTTCTGTCTGGGCTATTACATCGCGATTAATAAAGCACTGTCCCTCGTCGGGACAATCGTCAGCCAGTCGCAGGGGGTGCAGCAATGATGACACATTCAGAAAAAGTAAACGAAACAGTTCTGGTAAAAGTACAATGCAACAGATGTGCCGGCTCAGGTAAAATACTGGTAACTGAATCAGGCGAATATCTATGCGGTGCGAGTGGTTCACCTAAATTAGTGAAAGCGTTTTTCGGAATTACCGCGCCTAGCGTGAAAGCGTCTAAAATTAACGAGTGGAAGCAGGCAGTTGGCGCTACTACAATCGCGTGTGACAAATGCCCGCGCCGTCGAAGCTGTAACATCGGCACCGGCGCACTGATTAAAGGAGACAAAACAAAATGAAAGTATATGTAGGAACGTACGCAAAATATAACGATCGCAATCTCGCCGGTGAATGGATGAACATTAGTGACTATGACACAAAAGAAGACTTTCTCGCCGCCGCCGCAGAGATACACAAAGATGAAGCAGACCCTGAATTAATGTTTTCGGATTACGAAGGCATCGCGCAAAATTTAATCTCTGAATCGTCTATTGATGACGTTGTTTTTGAGATTGCCAAAGAAGATGAAGAGACAATTGAAAACTTCAATGCCTTTGCACAAACAATGGATTCCGCGAGCTTTGAAAGCTTCCAAGATGCCTTTTGCGGGCGCTTTGAATCTGAACTTGATTATGCGGAAAGCCTTGTCGAAGAAACGGGCATGCTTTCCGAAATGCCTGAAAGTCTTCGTTACTATTTCGATTATAAAAAATATGCCCGTGACTTGTTTATCACTGACGTGTATTTTCACGACGCAACCGGATGTGTATTTAGACGAGATTACTAACTAACCAAAGCAAAAACAATTTAACTAATCACGAATGATTGGAGGAGAAAAACAAAAATGAAGGATACAAAAACAATCAGAGTAGAAAACGATACTGCCGAATACAATCTTTTAACCGCAAATGTCGGCAGTCCTGGAATCGCAAAAACTATCATTGAAGCAATTGTGATTGATAGCCATTTCGCCGAAACGACTATTGATTCTTTAACGATGATTTTTGAAGCGTTTGCCAACAAAGATTCTTTAGTAGGTGTGAAAGATTTTGCCAACGACTTGCAG
>MWWB01000306.1_pt1 | contig 11854 bp, 9 predicted proteins | sample 1047291 | NCBI WGS metagenome assembly MWWB01 (sample SAMN06349976, study PRJNA376086) | soil metagenome | isolation source: MS4-1 sample Antarctic (ecotone) soil | place: Antarctica | reverse complement strand
TCCTGTTTGTGATTTTGCCCATCACGTAACCAAGGTAGCGTTGGCGCACACTGGAGTCTGGCTTTCAGATGGCGCCACCAACACCATGCCTATAGGACCTCACCGTGGAGAAGGCTTAATTGATAAACAATTAGAAGAAAATAAAAATGTAGTGCACCGTTCCTGGAAAAAAGGATATGATCATATAAGGCATTCTTTATGGAATGGTTTTTACCAGGGCTGGGATCTTAATCCTGCACAACTTCCAATGCGCTATACGGCAGTTTTTGCCTTTTTTTTAGAAAGTTATGACGATGCAGTAGAGCGGTTAAAAACCTTTGTAGAAAAAGCAGCGAGGGCTACACTGATCGGTGATGTGTTTGATGATGCAGCAACAGGACAGGGCCTGTTAAATTATTTTTTAAGAGCATTGAATAGCGGCGCTATTACAGAAGAGGAAGTTTTAAAAACCGGCTTGACAATGGATGAAATAAGAAGCAGGTCATTCAAAAAAATATTGGAAAATCGAAAAGCCTGACATGGAAGTTTGGCAGTATATAAACCACAATCTGCATAACTCCAATAAAATTATATTGCTTTGGGTGTTGGAAAGTGAAGGCAGTTCGCCAGGCAGGCGTGGATTTAAAATGGCCGTGTCTGCGAATGGAGGATTTGATGGAACGATTGGTGGCGGGATGATGGAGCACAAGTTGGTTGAAAAAGCTAAGACCCTACTGGCAAGTGATGAAACTGAAATATCATTGATGCGTCAGTATCATGACAAGCAACATAGCAAAGACCAATCGGGGATGATCTGTTCAGGAAGCCAACTAATTGCTTTTGTGCCTATTTCAATTAATGAAAAAAAAATTATTGAAGGTGTTGTAAAAAGCCTGGAGAATGAAAAGAAAGAATTGGTTTTTCTTAGCCCTGCAGGCATAAAGATCATTGAAGATGATTCATTAATGCCTGTATTAAAATATTCGACTGATAAAGATTGGCAATATGCAGAATATATAGATCAACGCCCGGTAATACATATTATCGGAGGCGGGCATGTGAGTCTTGCCTTATCGGAACTCATGTCTTATCTCGGTTTTTATATAAAGCTTTATGACAATCGCCCTGACCTGAATACGATTGCCCAAAATACTTTTGCAAATGAAATAATTATTGCTGATTATAATAAGATAGATGAAATTATTAATGGCAATCCTGAAGATTATGTTGCCATCATGACCTTTGGGTACAGGGATGATAAAATTGTTTTTAGTAAATTAATGGATAAAAGGTTTTTATACATTGGCATGATAGGAAGTGAAGCTAAGATTAAAACATTATTTAAAGAGTTTGAAGAAGAAGGCATTGATCCTGACAGATGGAGGCATGTTTTTATTCCTATCGGTCTTAATATTTTTAGTAAAACGGCAAAAGAAATTGCGGTAAGTGTTGCAGCAGAAATTATCCGTGAAAAAAATAAATACCTTCCAACAGGAAGAAGTTTTTCGGTCTGAAAACCTATGAGGTTTTTTGAGAAATGGTTTGGTTTAAACGTACTTCAGAAACCTCATAGGTTTAAAGTAAAAGCAGGTTTCTTTCATATTAACTAAAAATATTTTTCTTCAAGCTGTTCTATCTTTATCTTTTAGCTTAAGCAAATACGGTATGAAACAATTAATCATAAGTACTCTTTTTATTAGTATTTTTTTTACAGCAACCGGTCAGGAACATCAGCCTGATATTTCAATTATTCCCATTCCGGTTTCACTGCATGCAGGTAAAGGAAATTTTATTTTGAAAAATACGACCGTCATTAACCTTTCAGGCGATGCTGATTCTAAAAGAGTATCCGGTTATTTAGCTCAGAAATTAAATGCTGCTACAGGATTTAATATCCCTGTTACATCAACCGGGGCTACTAACAATAATGATAACATTGGTTTGACGCTTATGAATGATGCATCGCTCGGTAGCGAGGGATATAGACTAAACATTACTCCTGCTTCAGTTTCTATCGTAGCAAATACACCAGGGGGTTTATTTTACGGCGTACAATCTTTTATTCAATTATTGCCAAAAGAAATCGAGAGCAGGTCTGTTGTTAAAAATATTGCATGGGAAGCCCCTGCTGTTAGTATTACTGATTATCCCCGTTTTGGCTGGAGGGGCTTGATGCTTGATGTAAGCCGCCATTTTTTTACAAAAGAAGAAGTAAAAAGATTTATAGATGATATGGTGAGATATAAATACAATCTGTTGCACCTGCATCTAACCGATGATCAGGGCTGGCGCATTGAAATCAAAAGTTTGCCCAATCTAACTAAAATTGGCGCCTGGCGTGCAAAGCGTGAAGGAAAATGGATGAACACAACAAAGCCCGATCCCAGTGAACCAAAATCCTATGGAGGTTTTTATACACATGAGGACATTAAAGAATTAGTACAATATGCCAAGGACAGGTTTGTCAATATATTACCTGAGATTGATGTTCCCGGTCACAGTATGGCAGCCCTGGCTTCTTATCCTGAACTTAGTTGCACGCCCGGCACTTACCAGGTAAATGCCGGAGAAAAATTTATGGAGTGGCCTGGTCCCAAAGCTTTAATTGATAATAACCTCTGCGCTGGCAATGAAAAAGTATATGATTTTTTAGATAAAGTATTTACAGAAGTAGCTCAGCTATTTCCTTTTGAATACATACACATGGGAGGCGACGAAGCAGCAAAAAATTTGTGGGAAAAAAATACGGCGATAAAAACACTGATGCAAAAAGAAAAATTAAAAGATTTGCATGAAGTGCAAAGTTATTTTGTAAAACGTGTGGAAAAAATAATTCAATCAAAAGGTAAAAAACTGATGGGGTGGGATGAAATATTAGAAGGCGGATTAGCTCCTAAAGCAAGCGTGATGAGTTGGCGTGGCATGAAAGGTGGAATTGAAGCAGCAAAGATGGGTCACAAAGTAGTGATGTCCCCCACCGATTTTGCTTACCTGGATTATATGCAAGGCGACCCGGTAACTGAGCCACTTGTCTATGCTTCTTTGCGTTTAAATCAAACCTATAAATTTGATCCTGTACCTCCCGGTGTTGATCCTAAATTGATTTTGGGCGGGCAGGGTAATTTATGGACAGAGCAAATACAAAACATGCGGGCTGTTCAATATATGATATGGCCAAGAGGTTTGGCAATTGCTGAATCAGTATGGTCGCCCAAAGAAAAAAAAGATTGGAACGGTTTTGTACAGCGGGTAGAAAAACAAATGGAGCGGATGGACGTACAACAGATCAAGTATGCCCGTACCATGTATGAGCCTGTTTTTATTACCTCATACGATACGGATAAAAATATAAAAGTGGAATTAAATACTGAAGTGGAAGGCCTTGATATTCATTATTCATTTGATGAATCGCACCCTGATCAATTTTATCCGAAATATACTGTTCCATTAATTATTCCCAAAGATGTTGCGAACTTAAAATTAATTACATACCGGGATGGAAAACCTGTGGGCCGGCAAATTAATATGCCTGTTGAAGAATTAAAGAAAAGGGCAGAGCGAAATAAAAAATAAAATTTCCTTGAGGTTTTTGATCTATAAAACTGTGAGACATCAAACGTTAAATGTGAGACAGCTTTTCAGAAATCAGTGTCACATTTCTCGTCTCACCCCCTCGTTTAACGTCTCGCGATTTTTGTCTCGCTCTTCATGAAATAACTAATCATGCACCTCCCCAGGGACTGTGTGGTTGGGCAATACTTTTATGTGGTTGATATCCATTCCTTGGTTGAAAATCATATCCCCGCGTAAAGAAAACAGTTGTTGTCTGAGCATGTGAGCTAAGAGGAGCAAAACCTGTAAAATCCACCTGGATAAGGCCGGCACTTCTAAGGATGTATGCAGAGTTAAGACACATATCGGAATTGTCAAGAATTATTATCCCGCTTTCTTTAATATGCAAAAGGGCCATGATGCAACAGGAAGGCCGGGTGTTTGACCAGCCATCGATGGTAATGACATCAAACTTTTGGTAGTTCGATATCTGGTTTGAATATTCCGCAGGATCATTAGAAGAATGTAATATTTCGCAATTGGATGGAACTTCAGATTTGATTTTTTTATACCATTCAAAATCGCTTTCCACTGCCACAACATTTTTTGCACGTGAAGCCCAGTATAAAGTTGAAAAACCAGATCCATATTCAAAAACACTTCTTTGTGTGTAATCAAGCTGTGATAAAAAATCAATAGCCGGATAAGTGATCCATGGAATAGGATTGCCCTCCCTGTCAATACATTTATTTTCACGCATGCTCTTAAACCAGCCGTACTGTTTAAGCATGTTCATTGCAAGTTGAAAACTACTTCTATAAACACTTCCTGAACGTAACGGCTTAGGTATTAAAAAATGAGGTATGAATCTTTCTTTTGGCATATTTTCTCTGTATATCACTAAAAGCAGTAGAGCAATTAAAGTAAACAGATAATATTAATAAAACAAGTGCGCAGCTACAAATTATTAATAAAAGTTGCACTTTCCGCCTTCTGGTAGTTGAATCAAATTTAGCGTTGATTATTCTAACCTGCCTTCTGTAAAGTAAATGAAAACGATGATCCTTTTCCGGGCTCACTTATAATGTTTAATCGTCCCTTATTTTTTTCAATAAACTCTTTACTGATCAATAAACCTAAGCCGGTGCCTTTTTCTTTTTCAGTGCCCCGGCGGCTGACGGTTGTATTCATCTCCAACAGTGTTTTTATTTTATTTTCCGCGAAGCGGTGATCAGCATGGTTGATAATAATTGGGAAGGCGTGCTGATCCCTATTTCATCCATTAATAAAGCAGGCGAATTAGGACAATTAAATTATGCATCCACTAAAGCGTCAATAGCGCTATGGCCCAAAATATTGGCTGGAGAGTTTCATGCAAAAGGTATTAAAAATATACGGATAGCAGCTATTGCACCGGGTTATGTAGAGACGCCTATTTTAACCGCTATAAAACCAGAAATTTTGCAAAGCATAGTAAGCGAAATTCCTTTAGGTAGATTAATCCAAACAGATGAAATCATTCAAACTATAAAATTCATCGTTCAAAACAATGCAGTGCACGGCACAACTATAGAAGTATCAGGCGGCATTATTGCAAAAGGTTTGGCTAAATAAATGAGCTTGTGTTATACTTTGTTTGTATTTTTCTCCAGATTAATTTATTCTTTTTATCCATTTAAATAGAGAAATAAATAAATGAAACAACATAAAAAGAGCAAGGGGGAAGATTACAATAAATAGTAAAGTTTCAATCATTTTAGGTACGGTTTGGAAGAGTAAAATAACAATAACTATTCCAAAATACAAGTCACTTTTAAAAAAATATTGCTTTATTACTTGCTCTGAAAGTAAAATTCAAAAGTAAAAAACATTCTCATGGTTTGTATTTGCTCTACTTTTCTTATGCCAACACTAATTTTATAATACTGAAATTTGTTTTTGTAAACTTTTAATTATAATCTTGTTTCCCCACTCCTTTGAACTTCTGAATCTGTAAGCCTAAACCTGTTGATGTCTCCATTATCTGGGTAAAGTTAATTTTTGAAATTCATGAAGTTGTACGATTTTAAATTTCTCGACGATAAAAGCCAGGCAGAGGTTTTATTTAATTATGGTGTGTTAATAGCTGAAAGGCTTTATAAAGACCTGGTAATACAATTGTATCAAATTAATAGCTTTTATGTAGAAGTTTATTATAACTCTATTTTTAAAATGGTACAAGGTATTAACAGCTTTGATAATTTAACCAGGTTAGAACCTTATCTCAGCAGTATTGATATTTCCTTTATGAATAATTTTCAGCAAAAGGAAAAATGAGGCCTCTGTAGAAACAGAGGCCGTTGTACAATTAAACGTGCACATGAGAAAGAATAAAAATATAATGTTCGTACGATGTATTTCGTATAATTGTATGAATGGCTATATCAGCTATTGAGCGGACATAATTCCTTGCTCATATTTATCTAACATCTTTTATCGGGTATAATTCTACAGGCATCACATACAAGTGACAAGTCTACAACTAATGTCAATAACAGGGAATATTCATTGGAAAAATAAGATTGGTAGTAATTTCCAATTACGATTTACACTTATATTTAAGAAACCAAAATTACTGTTATGAAAAAGTTTTTTGTTTTTTGCTCACTGCTCCTCGTTTTTTTTGTTTCTAAACAAGATGTTTTTGGTCAAAATGCAGGATTGCCCACAATACCAGCAGCAGTTGCTGAAGAAATGATTGATAATTACGATGGCTTGTTCAGAAACCATAAAAAAACTGATGGAATAAGAATAGGGCAGAGGCAGTTAGATGTTTTCGTTGATTTTCAAAATAAATATAAGGATAAAAAAATGGCTTTATATTTTGCAAGGTATTTAAAGAGCAATCCCCCGGTGAATGGCAAGAAAAAACGAGTTACCTTACTGTTGCAAATTTTAGTTACCCCAAAGGGTGGGGGGTCGGTTAACCAGGAGGAATATGTATATATAGACTTAGGTTGGGAAGACCTTTGTCCTCCACCAGATTGTTCTGAAGATCAATAGTTAGTTGTAAAACTAAAAACCAGCATTCAACTCAGTTTTATTAGTGTTATGAAAGTGGTAAGTTAAATATTGACGGTATATTCAAAGCTTACAAACACATTTTATTGCTTGATATTATGCTATTAGCACATAAGCTGTTTTAAACAAGACTAACAAATGAGGATTCGCCTTTTCGCATTTATATGCTTGTTGGTGTTAGCCTATCATTTGCGAGCACAGCAGGTTAAATTTTACCCCATTATACCACCGGAAGGAACTTCCTGGGGAAGAGATGTCAACTCTATTACACAAGATGCTTTTGGTTATATGTGGTTTGGCAGTGTTGTAGGCCTCCACCGCTACGATGGCTTTCATTTGATATCATTCAAACATGACCCATTAAATCCGGCCTCAATTGCAGGAAACAGGCTGAGAACCTTATACACTGACCGCAATGGATATGTGTGGGTAGGATTGAATGGCGAAGGTCTGGATAGACTTGATCCTGCCACCAAAATTTTTACTCATTTCAGGCATCGGCCAAATGACCCCACAAGTTTAAACAGTGATAGCGTAAGAATTATACTGGAGGACCATGAAGGAACTATCTGGGTTGGGACAGACAACGGGCTAAATCGTATGGATAAAAAAAATGGGAAATTTACACGCTATCAGCATGATCCAGCTGACCCATCCAGCCTTAGTAAGGGCCCGGTAATGGCACTGTATCAAGATAAACAAAGAACATTGTGGATTGGTACTGCCAGTGCCACTGTTTTTGTTGAACCTTCCAATGGGGGCTTAAACAGGATGGACAAAAAAACCGGAAAATTTGTTCGCTACCGGAATGAGCCAGGCAATGCTCAAAGTTTAATAGATAACAGGGTGACAGCTATTTTTGAAGATAGCCACGGTGAGTTCTGGGTAGGTACTTCCGGCCATGGACTGCATACAATGGATAGATCAAAGAGCATTTTTAGAAGGCATTTATACGATGCCTTTCACCCCGGTAGTTTAAGTTTATCACCTCCTGTAAATAAAAATTCTATTTATGAGTATGTTACTTTTATAAATGAAGATGCCTCTGGAAAGATCTGGATTGGAACTTTTCAAAATGGCTTGTTCCAATACGATCCCGGCACAAAAAAAAAGACCCATTATAAAGCTGATTCTGCTTCAGGATTTACAGACAAAAGCGGTTACTGGATGTATACGTCCCGTGAAGGTGTGTCGTGGATAAGTACTATTGAGGGAGGGTTGTACAGAGTGGATCCTACACGAAAGTCCATTCCATTTTATTCTACTGGCTTTACGATTGAAACTATCTACGGGGATCAACATTTCTTATGGATGGCCAATACAACTGGTGGTCTTTTTCAAACTGACCGAACCCAAATTAAAACTAAGCAATTTGTTTCTGATTCACTTAATCCTCATACAGTCAGTCATAATATCTCCGAAAACATTTATAGAGACAGGCAAGATATATTATGGATTGGGACACAAGATGGGCTTAACCGTTTCAACCAGGATATAGAAACATTTACAAGGTATCAACATGATCCGGGTAATTCCCAAAGTATAACAAGAGGTCATATTCATGCCATTTATGAAGATAGGCAAAGTGCGTTTTGGGTGGGCACACAATATGGCCTGAATCTAATGGACAGACAGACAGGAAAATTCACAAGATTTCTTCATGATCCAAAAGATAGTAATAGCCTCAGTAGCAATTCCATTACTTCAATTACCGATGATCAGTCAGGTAATTTGTGGGTGGGAACAGGAGCACAGGGAATTAATAAACTAGACAGACGAACGGGGAAGTTTAAGCGCTACCTCTACGGTGCAGGTATTATTTCAAGTTTACTTGAGGACGCAGCAGGTAGAATTTGGGCAGGGACATCTAGTGGCATGTATCATTACAACGCAGCCTCTGATAATTTTTTAATATTTGTTGACCCGGGGGCCAGCACCATTTTTACACCTGCTGTAACACGAATGTTAGAAGACAATGAAAGAAATCTTTGGGGTAGCGTATCGGGGAGCATTTTCAGGCTTAATGCCGACCGTAATGAAATAAAAATGTATGGCAAAACCCAGGGTGTTGACTTTAGAAACCCTGCAACTTCAGCAAGCAAAGGACCTGATGGAGAATTATTCTTTGGTTATTCGACCGGCTATTTTGCTTTTTATCCGAATCAACTGATAAGTAAATCACTGGCACCACAAATAGCCTTTACAAACTTTAGCATAGCTGATCGCCCGGTGAAGTCCGGCGGTAAAAACAGTCCCTTACGTAAGCCCCTTGCCCATGCAAATGAAATACGGCTTAAGCACAATCAAAATAATTTTTCTTTCGATTTTGTAGGTATGCATTACAGCAGCCCGGAAGAAAATCGGCTTTTTTATAAGCTGGAAAACCTGGATAATACCTGGCGAAAAGCCGGTTCGCAAAAAATAGCTTATTACTATAATGTGCCCCCGGGCCGTTATGTGTTTCGGGTAAAAGCTGCCAACAGTGATGGTGTATGGGCTGAAAAATCCATTACTATATTTATCTCTTCGCCATGGTGGCAAAGTTGGTGGGCTTACTTGTTGTATTTGTTTATTCTTGCTGCCATTGTTTGGTTATTAGTCAGGTTTCGCTCCCGTAGCTTGAAATCTGAAAACGTGCGCCTGGAGAAAAAAGTGGAAGAACGTACAATACGCCTTAAGCAGTCATTGGAAGATTTAAAACAAACGCAAAACCAATTGATCCAAAAAGAAAAAATGGCTTCACTTGGAGAACTGACAGCGGGTATTGCACATGAAATTAAAAACCCTTTAAATTTCGTCAATAATTTTTCTGAAGTAAGTGTGGAGTTAATTGAAGAAATGGAAAAAGAGCTAAAGGAAAATAGAAAAGATCAGGCAATTGATATTGTAGCAGACATAAAAGCAAATCTTAATAAAATAAGCTATCATGGCAAGCGGGCCGATGCAATTGTAAAAGGAATGTTGCAACATTCCCGAAGCAGTGCTGCACAAAAAGAACTCACTAATATAAATGAATTGGCAGATGAATATTTGCGCTTAAGCTATCATGGCCTTCGGGCGAAAGACCAGTCTTTTAATGCTACCATGCAAACTGATTACGATCAAAATCCAGGAAGAATAAATATTGTTCCGCAGGATATAGGAAGAGTGCTGCTGAATTTATTCACCAATGCTTTTTATGCGATCGCAGAAAAAAAGAAACAATTGGGTAATATATATGAACCAACTGTTTTTGTAAGTACAAAAAAAATTACCTCCCCTTTAGGGAACGGAAGCATAGAGATTAAGGTTAGAGACAACGGTATGGGCATTCCACAAAAACTATTGGATAAAATATTTCAACCATTTTTTACCACAAAACCTACAGGGGAGGGAACCGGACTGGGCTTGTCTTTAAGTTATGACATCATAAAAGCACACGGGGGAGACTTAAAAGTAGAAACAAAAGAGGGAGAGTTTGCAGAGTTTGTGATCTTAATTCCTGTTTAAATATTACAGAATTATAAACTAATTAAATTTTATTACAATGACTATTGAGTCAAAAGAGGAATTGTTATTGAAGACTCATCAAGAGTTATTGGATGCCATCTTACATAGAGGTTTGGATCCGGAAAGCGATCTTCGACGCATTATGTCGCCAGATATTAGTGGAGCCGGGTCAGCCAAACATGAAGTATATAACAATATTGAAGAATATATAACGAAGATTTTTAAGGTTGAGATTAGGCAAATGCCTAATAATATTGAAGTGTTATATCAAAAGCCACGTATTCTAATTTTCGAAAATTTGGCAGTTCTTTTCGGTCTGAGTGAAGCAAGATTTATGCTTAACGGAACAGCAAGTATTATATATAAACGAAGAACTGTTGTATATATATGGATAGCAGATCGTTGGCTGGCAATTCACTTGCATGCTTCCCACCCTTCAAATCAAATATCAGAGGGAGAAAGTTGGCCGACGGAAGCCCTTAAGGCCAGGAACGAAGAATTGAAAAAACTTGTTGATGAGAAAACATTAAAACTCACACTATCTATAGAAGAATTAAAAACATCCCAAACCAAACTAATCCAGTCAGAAAAAATGGCCTCCCTCGGAGAGCTTACGGCAGGCATTGCACATGAAATACAAAATCCATTAAATTTTGTAAATAATTTTTCTGAAGTAAATACAGAATTGATAGAAGATTTAAAAGGTGAAAGATCAAAGGTGAAAGATGAAAGGAATGAGCAGTTAGAAGATGAAATACTAAATGATCTTGAAAATAACCTTCAAAAAATTGCCCACCACGGCAAACGTGCAGATGCTATTGTAAAAGGTATGCTGCAACATTCCCGCAGCAATACAAGCAAAAAAGAACCTACGGATATTAATAAACTGGCAGATGAATATTTACGCTTGTGTTATCACGGTTTGCGTGCAAAAGACCCATTTTTTAATGCAACAATACAAACTGATTTTGATCAAAGCCTTGAAGAAATAAATATTATTCCACAGGATATAGGAAGAGTATTTTTAAATTTATTCACCAATGCTTTTTACGCTGTAACTGAAAAGAAAAAAAGCCCCCTGTCCCCTAAAGGGGTGAGGAGAACAGAGCAAGATAATTACGAACCAGTAGTAACTGTTACGACCAAAAGCCTCAGCTCCCCTTCAGGGGATGGGGGCAAGGGCATTGAAATTAGGGTTCGCGATAATGGCAATGGTATCCCACAAAAAATACTGGATAAAATCTTCCAACCCTTCTTTACTACCAAGCCGACAGGACAAGGAACAGGACTTGGTTTGAGCTTGAGTTATGACATCATTAAAGGGCATGGGGGCGAGTTGAAAGTTGAAACGAAAGAAGGAGGGTTTGCGGAATTTATAATTCATTTGCCGCGATGAATTAATGGAATTTGAAATGAAGTGTAATAGCATAATATTGATTAAATTTAGGCGTATGTATATACTTATGTCAAGGAGGCTAAAATATATTTGTTTCGTTATCCCAATCATTATTTTATTATTTTTTTCTTCCCGTACATTTAGTCAAAATACCCAAATAAAAGGTTTTATTGATGGATTGGTTACTCATGAAAAAAGTAAGCTTTCTTTTGGGTTTGGCGAGCAGGACCTGTTTATAGCTTCTGAAATCAATGACAGGCTAAGTTTTCTTGGTGAAACAGTATTCAGGTATACTCCATCATCACCTACGGCTTTTTCAATTAGTGTAGAACGTGTAGTGATCAAATACAATATAAAAAACAATCATAACCTGCTTGT
>MWWB01000305.1_pt1 | contig 11855 bp, 9 predicted proteins | sample 1047291 | NCBI WGS metagenome assembly MWWB01 (sample SAMN06349976, study PRJNA376086) | soil metagenome | isolation source: MS4-1 sample Antarctic (ecotone) soil | place: Antarctica | reverse complement strand
GCCTCAGTTTCGGCGCGGCTCTCCACTCCGGTGCCCTGCCGTCTCTGGCGCCCGCCGTTGGCGGGCGCCGCTCGGCGCGGCTGTCCCGTTGGGGCGGCTGCCCCTTGCCCCGCGTTTACGATAAGCAGTGGGCGCTGCGCGCCGCCATCACTTGCACCGCACGCGCTACGCGCGAAAGGCAGTCAAGGCGTTTCTTTTCAATGGTGCAGAAAAACAATTCTTTGCCGGCAAACGACCGCCGGAAAACAATTCTTTTTCTGTTCTCCCTTATAGCCTTGACAGCCTTTCGTTTTTGTGATGAAACAGCCTATCACAAAAACGGCGGGCAACATCGCGCTGCCGCGCGGGCGTTCATGCGGTGCCGATTCGCCCAGCTTCTTTTTTTTTCTGGTCTGCCTACGGCAGAAAAAAAAAGGGGGTCGTTTGTTATGTTGTCTTCTTCTCGTGTCGCTCGTGGTTGTTGCTCGTCGTGCGGTTTCCGGGTCGGTTGCGGTCCGTCCTGGTGTCGGTTGTGCGGCTCGTTGGCGGGCGCTCGTTGGTTTGCTCCGGCGTGGGTTTGTTCCTGCGGCGCTGTCGGTGTTCGTCAATCTTGCGGTGCGGCTGTTCCGGTTTCGTCTTGTCCGGGCTGTCGTCGTTAGGCGCTTGGTCGGGTCGGGCGCTGGCGCGCCCGCCCCGCCCCTTGCAATCTCACAAAACCCCTCCTCCCAAAAATCAGCCAGGCATTTTGAAACATAGCACCGCCAAATTAAACGATGAAATGAAAAGAGAGCGGAGTACTCCGGCCAAATAAAAACCGCCCGGAGCCGAGGACATCGGCAGCGGACGGAAGGAATTTTTGAAGTTCGATTTTGAAAAAAAATTTTTAGCATGCAAATCTAAAAAAATTGGCCCCGGCAGTGAAAAATCTTATCCCTTGTCACAACACTCGCTCAGGATATAACCGGCTCATTTCATGCGGTTCTGCCACGACAGGCTCCCACACCCCCGGCTCATTTTCCACCCGAATAATACGCCACAACGCGCGCCCGTCAGATGCAAATTGTCCCGTGAATTCACCCGCCGAGGTAAACGCCTCATTGTGAACAGTCGTACCATCCCAAAGCACACGGAAGCCCAGGAGCTGTTCAGATGAGAGCGGATCACGCCAGCCGCCCGTCTTGGTATTAAAAAGCAGATTCCCGCCCGGGCCATATTCCAGGTGTCCGCCCAGCAGGTTCGGCTCACCCGGCTGAAAAACAAACTCCGAATTATAGTACCAACCCGGATAACCGCCATAGGGCACCAGGTCACCGGGAACCGAAGACCACTCACCGTTGCCATAGAAAACCCCACCGTTAGGATGCGCCGGTGGTGCAGGCGGAAAGAGCCAACCGACCTTGCCCCAATAACTGTCAGCTTTGCCCATGCCGCACCTCTGTTAAAATAAAACCAATCCAAAAAAGGAGAAAGCCGCCACGCCCCATCCCGGAAAGAATTTGGGCGCGACGGCTTCCAGCAAAATGAATGATAGCAAGCCCCTTCGCTTAGTGCCACCAGAGGCCGAGCCAGCCACACCAAAGCGCAAGCGCTCCACGCTACGCGACACCAAAGCCAAAGCCAGCCGCACCAAAACCAAGCACGTCGAATGCCCGATAACTTTTGAGCAAGCCGGAGAGTTGCTCAAGCGCCCGGTCGCGTTCCATCCCATCCACGCCGAAATTGGCGGCTCAGTCGAGGCCGGTCTTTTCTTGGGGCAGGCACTTTATTGGACGCGGATCCAAGACGAAACCGCCCCGGACGCCGACGGCTGGTTTTGGAAAACACAAGAGCAGTGGTTCAACGAGACCGGGCTAAAACGCAGCGGCCAGGAGACCAGCCGAAAATTGCTCATCGCGCGAAAGTTGCTGCAAGAAGAGCGGCGACCGCTGCCCGCGCCATCGTTCCAGGCGCGAACCTATTACAAAGTCAACCGCGAGAATTATCTTGCCGCACTTTGGAAAGCTGCAAATTCACAGTCTGCTGCCATGCAGCAAGCAAGACTGCCGGATGGCAGCAGACAAGACCGTCGCCAGGCTGCAAACAAGACGGCTACCAAGCCGCAACCACTTGGTACACAGAACACAACACAAACTACTTCACAAACTACTGCATCAACAAATGATGATGCGGCCAACATCGAAAATTTGATCGATGCTTTGGTGTCGCAGAATGTAACAGCGAAGCGGGCAAAGTATTTAGCCCAACATTTTCCGGGCGAAATGCGCCGACGTTTGGAGTTCCTGGCCGACGTGGAAATCAAGAGCACGCCCGCGGCATACCTCTCAGGAAATCCATCAGTGGAGTACTCCGAGCCGCCAGAACGCAGCAAGCGCCTCGAAGCCGAAGCCGCCGAATTGCGCGCCCTGGTTGAGGCCCGCGCCACCGATCAGCGCCGCCAGGCCGAAGCCGCGCGCGAAACGCAAACCCAAAACGAAAACGATCAACTCGACCGGCATTACAAATCACTGTCGGCCCCGGAGCGAAAAGAAATTGATGAACAAGCAGCCAGGCGAACCGCGCCATTGGCCGCGCTCGGCGTCGCCAGCGCAGGCGCGCTGGCAGCCGCCAGGCGAAACATCATCCGCAAAGAATTAGGACTTCCCACGGAGGACAACGATGATTGAAGAGACAGAAGAATTGGAATGTCCCATTTGCGCCGGAGTACTCCGGCATTCGCTCTTCGAGCGCGGCGCATTCTGGGAATGTGAAAACTGCGAAAGCATTTGGAACGCCACAGAACTAATAGAGGAAATGCGCGACACAGCCCAAAGTCAACCGCCGCGCCCGGAGTCGAACTTTCTATGAGCAGCCCACCGCGCCTCACAGTCAGCCAGGCCGCCGCCGCCCTGGGCGTGTCGGAGAAAACAATTCGCCGACGGTGCGTCGCAGGCACGCTGAATTGCGAGAAAATCGCCACAGCCACCGGGCCAGTGTGGATGGTCAGCCTACCCGCGCACGCTGCGGCCACTGTTGCGGTCGCTTCTGCGGACACGATGGCACACCTGCAAACCCTGGAAAACGATGTCGCTCAAATCAAGGGATATTTGGCCGGGCAACTCTCGCAGCAGGTCGCCACGCGCGACGATGTTGCTCAAATCGTCGCCGAGCAGCTTTCGCCCCTGGTGTCGGAACTTACGCGGCTTACTTCCGATAACGAAAAGCTGCGGTCACAACTGACCGCAGCGACCGCAGCCGCGACCACTGCCAAATGGTGGGAGTTTTGGAAGCCGTGAGCGCGGGTTACTTCCGATAATGTTCATTTTCGGCAGTTGAGCAAACACGGTAAAATGCACGGTATCCCGCACTTTGGAGTACTCCGTGTTGTTTCAAATGTTCCAATCCTTTGTCATCCCCCCGCGCGTCACTGATGCACTCTGGGATGCTGCGCCCGGCCTGATCTTGGCCGCGACCGCATTGCTAATCGCCGTCATCCGCAGCGCCGCCGTCCGCATCGAGCGCAAGCTGGACGAGACACGCGCCATCCATTGCGCCAATCGAAAAATCTTGCAGGACACCCACGACGACATCGAAGAGACCCGCCGAGAGTTACACGGCGACCCCGCGCGCCGCCACCACCCGCGACCCACCCTGGCAAGCGAGCCGCCACCAGTCGGTTGTGGGGAGGTTCAATAAATGGACGACGCCACACGCCGTGCCCACAACGTGAAAATGTTGCAGCGTATCAACGCCAGGCTGCGACCTAAAATCGCCGCCGTGATCTCCGACCTGGAAGGGCACGGAGACAAACCAATAATTGACGCCGGAGTCTATCGCAGCCCATCCGAACAGATGCAAAAGTTTCGCGCCGGCTTTTCAAAAATCCGATGGAGCTTCCACAACGCAACCGACCGACACGGCAAGCCCGACGCCCTGGCCGCCGACATCACCGACGCGCGCTTCGGTTGGGATTCGCCGCAAAGCTTCTGGCTCAGGTTGGCAGCCAGCGCGCAGGCGCACAATTTGGAGAGTGGGATTTATTGGGGATTGCGCGCCGATCAGCGCGCCGCCATCACCGCCGCCATCGCCGCGCAGAACTGGCAGCCCGGTAATATTTCGCTTGGTTGGGACACCGCCCACATTCAAGTCAAAGGCATCTCGTTACTTCAAGCCAAATGGGGCGCGCGGCCATGATCGCCACCAACATCAAACTTAAAAAGCGCAGTTGGCAGGGCGCAGCCGAAGTGCTGGAAATCGTAGACGGCGACACGCTCAAATGCGATGTTGACCTGGGCTTCAAGGTTCGCATGACAACCAACGTCAGAGTTCACGGGTGCAACTGTCCAGAGCTTCCAACGCCAGCCGGAGTACGCGCGCTGGCATTTACTCAAACGCTGGTGCGACCTGGTGAAGTTGTCCAACTCGACAGCAAGCGCCTCGACAAGTTCGGACGACCCGTCTGCCAAATCACTTTGGCAGACGGGCGCGACCTCGCAACGCTCTTGCTCACGAGCGGCAACGCCATCCCCGCCGATTCAAGCGGCAACCTCGACCCAACGAAAAAGGGCGCCGGCGAACAGCCCGGCCCCCTTTTCCCAAACACCCCGCAAAACACAGCGTGGAAATAAAAGCGGCGCGCCGGAGTACTCCGGCGCGCCGCTTTTACTTTCTCAAGCCTGATAAACGCCCGCGATATTCGAAGGGTCGCTTGTCATGCTGCCCCGGCGCGCCTTGACGCGATACAAAACCGCCTGGCCCGGCACGCGGTCGGTATGGCGGTAGCTCGTCGCCGTCACCACGTCGATGATGCTGAACTCCGGCGCGCTTCCCACTTTGGCTTCAATGACAAATTGAATCCCTGAGGCATTCCCCGCGCCACTCCAGCGCAGCGAGTTTGTGCCCGCAGCGTCCGCAGTGGCGACCAAATCCGAAGGTGCGACGGGCGAACTGGTTGTGCGAACCGTGTCCCTGATGGGGATGCCAGCATCACTACGCAGCGCATCTGTGACGATGGGATTCTCCTGAATCTGTCGGATCAACGGACGCACCAAACCTTCAAGATCATTGCGCGCTTGATCTTTGGCAGCGACCGCAACATTGGCCGCAGCTTTGGCAGTGTTGGCCGTACCCAGCGCGGTATCAAATGTATCCAGGGCAGCAGACAACGGCGCCGCCGCCCCCGCCGCCATGCCATAGGCCGCTTCATTGGCAGCCAGCACCGCAATGAGCGCAGTCATTTGAGCGGCGAAATCGGTATCCGGCTTAGCAATATAGTCGGGCATTTTCCGTCTCCTGTGTCCGGGATGTCATGTGAATTATACCCGCTTATTGAGGTTTTACTTCAACTTTTGCATGGAGATTTTAAAGCTGGAGATTTCGCGCCGCGCCCCTGCATTTAGGAGCCGCTACGCTGCTTTCACGCTCCACGGAGCCGCTTTTAAGCCCCGCGCCACTATTTCACCCATCCGCTCCACCAAACCCCGCTCCCGCCCCCCTAAACCGACACTCTACGGCCATACGAACAACAATTTGGTCGCCGATCAACGGCGGCTTTGTGCGGCTATCGCCTTTAGGCGGCGACACACGCCGCGTCCCGGCGATCTACGCCGGTGAGCGGTCGCCGATCAACGGCGGCTTTGTGCGGCTATCGCCTTTAGGCGGCGACACACGCCGCGTCCCGGCGATCTACGCCGGTGAGCGGTCGCCGATCAACGGCGGCTTTGTGACAACGACATCCGCCACAGGCGAAACCATTACTTGACATGAATTAACATAAGATGCCGTTATAATACTTTGCGGCACAAACGACCGTGCCACAAACCGCTGCGCTGTATGATAACGCAGTCTTATGTTAAACGATTGCGCTTGAAATCCCACCACTTTCCCATAACCCGCGCCGAACAGCGCGAATCGGTTTGAGCCTGAATCACGACACACGCCCCGGGCGGCCATCATCACGCCGCAGGCGCTCACGCCGCCGACGCGGCTGCGCGCTCTGGCGGCCACTTGCGGCAAACGTCAGCCGTCATCGCGTGGCCTCAGTTTCGGCGCGGCTCTCCACTCCGGTGCCCTGCCGTCTCTGGCGCCCGCCGTTGGCGGGCGCCGCTCGGCGCGGCTGTCCCGTTGGGGCGGCTGCCCCTTGCCCCGCGTTTACGATAAGCATCGGTTTGAGCCTGAATCACGACACACGCCCCGGGCGGCCATCATCACGCCGCAGGCGCTCACGCCGCCGACGCGGCTGCGCGCTCTGGCGGCCACTTGCGGCAAACGTCAGCCGTCATCGCGTGGCCTCAGTTTCGGCGCGGCTCTCCACTCCGGTGCCCTGCCGTCTCTGGCGCCCGCCGTTGGCGGGCGCCGCTCGGCGCGGCTGTCCCGTTGGGGCGGCTGCCCCTTGCCCCGCGTTTACGATAAGCAGTGGGCGCTGCGCGCCGCCATCACTTGCACCGCACGCGCTACGCGCGAAAGGCAGTCAAGGCGTTTCTTTTCAATGGTGCAGAAAAACAATTCTTTGCCGGCAAACGACCGCCGGAAAACAATTCTTTTTCTGTTCTCCCTTATAGCCTTGACAGCCTTTCGTTTTTGTGATGAAACAGCCTATCACAAAAACGGCGGGCAACATCGCGCTGCCGCGCGGGCGTTCATGCGGTGCCGATTCGCCCAGCTTCTTTTTTTTTCTGGTCTGCCTACGGCAGAAAAAAAAAGGGGGTCGTTTGTTATGTTGTCTTCTTCTCGTGTCGCTCGTGGTTGTTGCTCGTCGTGCGGTTTCCGGGTCGGTTGCGGTCCGTCCTGGTGTCGGTTGTGCGGCTCGTTGGCGGGCGCTCGTTGGTTTGCTCCGGCGTGGGTTTGTTCCTGCGGCGCTGTCGGTGTTCGTCAATCTTGCGGTGCGGCTGTTCCGGTTTCGTCTTGTCCGGGCTGTCGTCGTTAGGCGCTTGGTCGGGTCGGGCGCTGGCGCGCCCGCCCCGCCCCTTGCAATCTCACAAAACCCCTCCTCCCAAAAATCAGCCAGGCATTTTGAAACATAGCACCGCCAAATTAAACGATGAAATGAAAAGAGAGCGGAGTACTCCGGCCAAATAAAAACCGCCCGGAGCCGAGGACATCGGCAGCGGACGGAAGGAATTTTTGAAGTTCGATTTTGAAAAAAAATTTTTAGCATGCAAATCTAAAAAAATTGGCCCCGGCAGTGAAAAATCTTATCCCTTGTCACAACACTCGCTCAGGATATAACCGGCTCATTTCATGCGGTTCTGCCACGACAGGCTCCCACACCCCCGGCTCATTTTCCACCCGAATAATACGCCACAACGCGCGCCCGTCAGATGCAAATTGTCCCGTGAATTCACCCGCCGAGGTAAACGCCTCATTGTGAACAGTCGTACCATCCCAAAGCACACGGAAGCCCAGGAGCTGTTCAGATGAGAGCGGATCACGCCAGCCGCCCGTCTTGGTATTAAAAAGCAGATTCCCGCCCGGGCCATATTCCAGGTGTCCGCCCAGCAGGTTCGGCTCACCCGGCTGAAAAACAAACTCCGAATTATAGTACCAACCCGGATAACCGCCATAGGGCACCAGGTCACCGGGAACCGAAGACCACTCACCGTTGCCATAGAAAACCCCACCGTTAGGATGCGCCGGTGGTGCAGGCGGAAAGAGCCAACCGACCTTGCCCCAATAACTGTCAGCTTTGCCCATGCCGCACCTCTGTTAAAATAAAACCAATCCAAAAAAGGAGAAAGCCGCCACGCCCCATCCCGGAAAGAATTTGGGCGCGACGGCTTCCAGCAAAATGAATGATAGCAAGCCCCTTCGCTTAGTGCCACCAGAGGCCGAGCCAGCCACACCAAAGCGCAAGCGCTCCACGCTACGCGACACCAAAGCCAAAGCCAGCCGCACCAAAACCAAGCACGTCGAATGCCCGATAACTTTTGAGCAAGCCGGAGAGTTGCTCAAGCGCCCGGTCGCGTTCCATCCCATCCACGCCGAAATTGGCGGCTCAGTCGAGGCCGGTCTTTTCTTGGGGCAGGCACTTTATTGGACGCGGATCCAAGACGAAACCGCCCCGGACGCCGACGGCTGGTTTTGGAAAACACAAGAGCAGTGGTTCAACGAGACCGGGCTAAAACGCAGCGGCCAGGAGACCAGCCGAAAATTGCTCATCGCGCGAAAGTTGCTGCAAGAAGAGCGGCGACCGCTGCCCGCGCCATCGTTCCAGGCGCGAACCTATTACAAAGTCAACCGCGAGAATTATCTTGCCGCACTTTGGAAAGCTGCAAATTCACAGTCTGCTGCCATGCAGCAAGCAAGACTGCCGGATGGCAGCAGACAAGACCGTCGCCAGGCTGCAAACAAGACGGCTACCAAGCCGCAACCACTTGGTACACAGAACACAACACAAACTACTTCACAAACTACTGCATCAACAAATGATGATGCGGCCAACATCGAAAATTTGATCGATGCTTTGGTGTCGCAGAATGTAACAGCGAAGCGGGCAAAGTATTTAGCCCAACATTTTCCGGGCGAAATGCGCCGACGTTTGGAGTTCCTGGCCGACGTGGAAATCAAGAGCACGCCCGCGGCATACCTCTCAGGAAATCCATCAGTGGAGTACTCCGAGCCGCCAGAACGCAGCAAGCGCCTCGAAGCCGAAGCCGCCGAATTGCGCGCCCTGGTTGAGGCCCGCGCCACCGATCAGCGCCGCCAGGCCGAAGCCGCGCGCGAAACGCAAACCCAAAACGAAAACGATCAACTCGACCGGCATTACAAATCACTGTCGGCCCCGGAGCGAAAAGAAATTGATGAACAAGCAGCCAGGCGAACCGCGCCATTGGCCGCGCTCGGCGTCGCCAGCGCAGGCGCGCTGGCAGCCGCCAGGCGAAACATCATCCGCAAAGAATTAGGACTTCCCACGGAGGACAACGATGATTGAAGAGACAGAAGAATTGGAATGTCCCATTTGCGCCGGAGTACTCCGGCATTCGCTCTTCGAGCGCGGCGCATTCTGGGAATGTGAAAACTGCGAAAGCATTTGGAACGCCACAGAACTAATAGAGGAAATGCGCGACACAGCCCAAAGTCAACCGCCGCGCCCGGAGTCGAACTTTCTATGAGCAGCCCACCGCGCCTCACAGTCAGCCAGGCCGCCGCCGCCCTGGGCGTGTCGGAGAAAACAATTCGCCGACGGTGCGTCGCAGGCACGCTGAATTGCGAGAAAATCGCCACAGCCACCGGGCCAGTGTGGATGGTCAGCCTACCCGCGCACGCTGCGGCCACTGTTGCGGTCGCTTCTGCGGACACGATGGCACACCTGCAAACCCTGGAAAACGATGTCGCTCAAATCAAGGGATATTTGGCCGGGCAACTCTCGCAGCAGGTCGCCACGCGCGACGATGTTGCTCAAATCGTCGCCGAGCAGCTTTCGCCCCTGGTGTCGGAACTTACGCGGCTTACTTCCGATAACGAAAAGCTGCGGTCACAACTGACCGCAGCGACCGCAGCCGCGACCACTGCCAAATGGTGGGAGTTTTGGAAGCCGTGAGCGCGGGTTACTTCCGATAATGTTCATTTTCGGCAGTTGAGCAAACACGGTAAAATGCACGGTATCCCGCACTTTGGAGTACTCCGTGTTGTTTCAAATGTTCCAATCCTTTGTCATCCCCCCGCGCGTCACTGATGCACTCTGGGATGCTGCGCCCGGCCTGATCTTGGCCGCGACCGCATTGCTAATCGCCGTCATCCGCAGCGCCGCCGTCCGCATCGAGCGCAAGCTGGACGAGACACGCGCCATCCATTGCGCCAATCGAAAAATCTTGCAGGACACCCACGACGACATCGAAGAGACCCGCCGAGAGTTACACGGCGACCCCGCGCGCCGCCACCACCCGCGACCCACCCTGGCAAGCGAGCCGCCACCAGTCGGTTGTGGGGAGGTTCAATAAATGGACGACGCCACACGCCGTGCCCACAACGTGAAAATGTTGCAGCGTATCAACGCCAGGCTGCGACCTAAAATCGCCGCCGTGATCTCCGACCTGGAAGGGCACGGAGACAAACCAATAATTGACGCCGGAGTCTATCGCAGCCCATCCGAACAGATGCAAAAGTTTCGCGCCGGCTTTTCAAAAATCCGATGGAGCTTCCACAACGCAACCGACCGACACGGCAAGCCCGACGCCCTGGCCGCCGACATCACCGACGCGCGCTTCGGTTGGGATTCGCCGCAAAGCTTCTGGCTCAGGTTGGCAGCCAGCGCGCAGGCGCACAATTTGGAGAGTGGGATTTATTGGGGATTGCGCGCCGATCAGCGCGCCGCCATCACCGCCGCCATCGCCGCGCAGAACTGGCAGCCCGGTAATATTTCGCTTGGTTGGGACACCGCCCACATTCAAGTCAAAGGCATCTCGTTACTTCAAGCCAAATGGGGCGCGCGGCCATGATCGCCACCAACATCAAACTTAAAAAGCGCAGTTGGCAGGGCGCAGCCGAAGTGCTGGAAATCGTAGACGGCGACACGCTCAAATGCGATGTTGACCTGGGCTTCAAGGTTCGCATGACAACCAACGTCAGAGTTCACGGGTGCAACTGTCCAGAGCTTCCAACGCCAGCCGGAGTACGCGCGCTGGCATTTACTCAAACGCTGGTGCGACCTGGTGAAGTTGTCCAACTCGACAGCAAGCGCCTCGACAAGTTCGGACGACCCGTCTGCCAAATCACTTTGGCAGACGGGCGCGACCTCGCAACGCTCTTGCTCACGAGCGGCAACGCCATCCCCGCCGATTCAAGCGGCAACCTCGACCCAACGAAAAAGGGCGCCGGCGAACAGCCCGGCCCCCTTTTCCCAAACACCCCGCAAAACACAGCGTGGAAATAAAAGCGGCGCGCCGGAGTACTCCGGCGCGCCGCTTTTACTTTCTCAAGCCTGATAAACGCCCGCGATATTCGAAGGGTCGCTTGTCATGCTGCCCCGGCGCGCCTTGACGCGATACAAAACCGCCTGGCCCGGCACGCGGTCGGTATGGCGGTAGCTCGTCGCCGTCACCACGTCGATGATGCTGAACTCCGGCGCGCTTCCCACTTTGGCTTCAATGACAAATTGAATCCCTGAGGCATTCCCCGCGCCACTCCAGCGCAGCGAGTTTGTGCCCGCAGCGTCCGCAGTGGCGACCAAATCCGAAGGTGCGACGGGCGAACTGGTTGTGCGAACCGTGTCCCTGATGGGGATGCCAGCATCACTACGCAGCGCATCTGTGACGATGGGATTCTCCTGAATCTGTCGGATCAACGGACGCACCAAACCTTCAAGATCATTGCGCGCTTGATCTTTGGCAGCGACCGCAACATTGGCCGCAGCTTTGGCAGTGTTGGCCGTACCCAGCGCGGTATCAAATGTATCCAGGGCAGCAGACAACGGCGCCGCCGCCCCCGCCGCCATGCCATAGGCCGCTTCATTGGCAGCCAGCACCGCAATGAGCGCAGTCATTTGAGCGGCGAAATCGGTATCCGGCTTAGCAATATAGTCGGGCATTTTCCGTCTCCTGTGTCCGGGATGTCATGTGAATTATACCCGCTTATTGAGGTTTTACTTCAACTTTTGCATGGAGATTTTAAAGCTGGAGATTTCGCGCCGCGCCCCTGCATTTAGGAGCCGCTACGCTGCTTTCACGCTCCACGGAGCCGCTTTTAAGCCCCGCGCCACTATTTCACCCATCCGCTCCACCAAACCCCGCTCCCGCCCCCCTAAACCGACACTCTACGGCCATACGAACAACAATTTGGTCGCCGATCAACGGCGGCTTTGTGCGGCTATCGCCTTTAGGCGGCGACACACGCCGCGTCCCGGCGATCTACGCCGGTGAGCGGTCGCCGATCAACGGCGGCTTTGTGCGGCTATCGCCTTTAGG
>MWWB01000304.1_pt1 | contig 11857 bp, 12 predicted proteins | sample 1047291 | NCBI WGS metagenome assembly MWWB01 (sample SAMN06349976, study PRJNA376086) | soil metagenome | isolation source: MS4-1 sample Antarctic (ecotone) soil | place: Antarctica | reverse complement strand
AAAAGGAGGGTATGAACTGAGCAAAAAATTAAACTGTCACGAAAACTGTCACCGGCTGACAGTTTAACTTTCAACCCTAAATTCTAATCGGGGAGGTCGTTCTGAGGCGGCTAGCCGAAGTAGCACCAGCCCCGATTATGCTAGGTATCCAGGATAGGACGTGGCTGGTGCCGCTACGCTAGCCGCTTCGCACCGACCTCCCCGATTGCTTTTAGAAATTTGTGTTTTCGCCTTATGGTAGCGCAGTGTCAAAAATGCGGAAAGGACTACGAGCCGAAGCGCCGAGGGGGCAAGTTCTGTTCAGTCTCGTGCCGGGTGGTGCAGCACCAGCTCATCAAACGGGGGGAGGCATGGGGGAAGCCAGCAAGCGGAGACGAGCGGTATTTGGCGGATAAATTGGTAGCGGTCGGACGGTCGGCCACAGAAGCACTGGCGCAGGTCGAGGGGATGCCGGCAGCCGAGGCGTTTAGTCGTTTGCGGGCGTTGGTGCAGGGATGGGCCGGGGTAGCTCACAACTCCATTATTGAGAAGGTGCAGTACAATGAGCAGCAGGAAATGAAAGCCCAGGCCACCCGAATGAAGCGCATCAAAGAGAGTAAATAAGGGTATTAGCGTAAGTGATAAGCGTAAGTTTTGCCCAATATATACCCTTGAAAAGACCCGTTAGCGTAAGTAATTAGCGTAAAAAAGAGGCCCAAAACCGCGCAGAAAAACAACGGTATAACCCACTATACCGGACTACGTCCGGTGTGGGGCTTGCAGCCGGCCCTACGCACCCGTAAATCCCTTTCCCCACCGCCCTATGCCCTACGCCATTTGTCGAGTAGCCAAGATTAAGACCGCCCAGGCAGGTACGGCCAAGACCGCCCACAACTACCGGCAGCGCGAAACGCCCAACGCCGACACCGAGCGCAAGCCCCTTAACCGAGAGTACATCAACACGGGCGAGCGCAATTATTGGGAGCTGGCCACCGAACGCATTCAGGAGGCTGGGGCCAAAGTCCGGCATGATTCGGTGCGCGGGGTTGAGGTGCTGCTAACGGCCAGCCCGGAGGCGTTCAAGCGCCAGGCCGATGGGAGCCCGAACGACTGGCACGGCAGCAAGTGGGCCGAGGCCAATATTGCATTTTTGAAGGACAAATTCGGGGAGCAAAACGTGGTGAGCTGCACCCTGCACCAGGACGAACTAACCCCCCACTTTCACGCCGTGGTCGTGCCCCTCACGGCCGACGGCCGCTTGTCGGCCAAAGACGTGTTTAACCCCAAGACTCTGCGCGCGCTGCAAACCGAGTACGCCGAGGCCATGAAGCCGTTCGGGATGGAGCGGGGAGTAGAGCACAGCCGGGCCAAGCACGAGGTCATGCGCCACGTTTACGGGGCCCAGGAGCGGAGCCGGGGCGAGCTGGCCACGCTGACCAAGCCGGAGCCGGCCACGCGCCTGAGCATCGAGGGACCGAGCGGGCTGGACCTGGTCAACCTGAGCAAGTGGCGGGCCGACCAAGAGGCGCGGCTGAACGCGGAGCTGGCACGGCAGCTCGCCGCGGCCAACGAGCGGGCCAGCAAGGCGGCCAGCATCGCGCAGGACAGCGCCGGGGCCAAAGACCGGGAAAAGACCTTGGCGCGGCAGTTGGCGAGCGTAGAGGGCACGAAAACGAAGGAAATCGGCCGGCGGGAATCGTTCGAGGGGGGATTCAAGCGAGCGGCCGTGCTCGCGGTCCAGGGCGAGACGTTGCCGGCGAAAGTGCTGGCGTACGGCCAGCAAATTCGCTCCAGTATGCAGGCGGAGGCCGAAAAACACGTTCAGCAAGCCCTAAAAGCCCCTATTCGCCAAGCCGGGGACTTGACCGAGCAACTAAAAAAGCTCCCAGGGTACACCTACCGGGAGGATGCGACCACCAAACAGAGCGAATTGCGCCACACGGCCACCGGCAGCCGGTTCGAGTTGGCTGAGTTGAAGCCGGGCGGGGTGTCAATGGAGGAGGCTTACGACCACGCGGTGCAGCGCACCGCGCAGCGTGACCAAGAGCAGAGCAAGGGGCAAAGTCAAAGGGGAGGAATGAGCCTGTAATGCGAGGCCGAAATACCCTTAATTTAAGAACTTAAGAAGTAACCCTCTGTAACTACCTGATTACTAATACTAAGTACTTTCCATACTGGAAAGCGGGACTTTCCACCTTAGAAAGTTTCACTTGCCAAAAATGGCCATTGCAAAGAAAGTGAAACTTTCTTTTTTAGCTGTTATTTGGAAAGTGATTTTTACCTTTGAGGGAAATCAGATTTTCCTTTTTAGACCCATTTTGTAAAATGAAACTTTCCGATTTTGAAAAGAACAGGACTAATCCCTTTCTAGATAAGGCATTAGACGAGGTCCAAATCTCGCGCAAGTACAAGACAGCCACTCGCACTGGTGAGAGTGCAATGCTACAAGCATTTGACCCCAACACAGGCGAGATTTTGGGCCATACCATGTTCATCCGGGAGATTGAGGTGGATGAGGAAAAATTCACTAAGCTCTATTTAAGCCAGTTTGAGAGCTTTTGGGAGCTTTCTAAGCCTGCTATTAGGGTTTTTGGGTACATCATGCAGAAGATGAAGCCCAAATCGGACAAGCTGGAATTTTTCATTGATGAATGTATGGAATACACTCATTACAAAAGTATTAAGCCGATATATGCTGCTCTTGCTAGCTTGATAGAGGCCAAAATCATTGCTAGGGGCTACAATGAGAATGTGTACTTCATCAACCCCATGATAATGTTCAATGGGGACCGGGTAAGCTTTGTGCGTAGCTACGTCAAAAAGAAGAAGTTAAAGCAAGGTGACCCACAACAACTGTCAGTATTTGACGCTATTCCCCCATTCAGCATAGGATAAGCAGAAGCACACCAAGGGAGCCTCTCAGAAAACGGAAAATATAGCACGTTAAGGAATTGCACCGTTTTCGTGAACTCTTACACAAGTCGCTTACCCCTGTCAGAACGCCTGTTGCCTAAGCCGTACCTTTCCTTCGCCCGGTTTCCTCGGAGCCCTCTAGCGCCGCACAATGAGACATTCACCAACAAAAGAACATGTATGCGCAAGAGAAAGCTCGTCCTAGCAGGGGCTGCATTGCTGTGGCCTTTGCATGCGGTACACGCCCAAGAAACCGTCGGAAAAGGCGGGTCGATTCAGGTCGCCGCCGGCGTTGGCGTGCATGAGGGGAAAGAAGAAGAAGGCCTGGGGGTGGTGGTTGCCCTCGGCTACCAGAAGAGCTGGGGGGCCACCGCCCGGTGGCGCTTCAATCCCCATGTGGTGTACGGCGAGTTTTCGTCGGCCGGGTTCACTGACACCCGGGATCAGTTTTATCGCACTACCTCGGCGGGCGTGGCCGTACACTACGATGTGCTGCGCTACCGGGCCGTGGCCGTGGTGGTTTCCGGCGGGGGCTCGGCGACCTATTCTCGTGGCTTGTTGGGAACGGGCGGTGAACTGCAACCTGCCAATGAAGGCTCCCGCTATTTTAACCAGTTCTACCTAAGCGGAAGCGGAGGCGTGGGGCTGCGGGTCAGCCCCGCCCAAGGCCGGCTGGCGTACGAACTGCGCCCGCTCACGCTGCAAGTGGGCACGAAAGGTTTTGCCATGGCGTATGCGACGGTTGGCCTCGAGGTTAAACTGCACTGATAACCCTTCGAACTAACGGCCACCTAACGCTCCTTTTAGTGAACCCCAACTTTAACTTTCAACCCTAAAATCTAATCGAGGAGGTCGTTCTGAGGCGGCTAGCCGAAGTAGCACCAGCCCCGATTTTCTAGAGCGTTTAAGATGGGACGTGGCTGGTGCCGCTACGCTAGCCGCTTCGCATCGACCTCCCCGATTGCTTTTAGAAATTTGTGTTTTTGCTTTATGATAGCGCAGTGTCAAAAGTGCGGAAAGGAATATGAACCTAAGCGTCGAGGGGGCAAATTCTGTTCGGTCTCGTGCCGGGTGGTGCAGCATCAGCTCATCAAGCGGGGAGAGGCGTGGCGGAATCCACCCAACGGGGACGAGCGGTATTTGGCGGATAAATTGGTAGCGGTTGGACGGTCAGCCACGGAAGCACTGGCGCAGGTTGAGGAGTTGCCGGCAGCCGAGGCGTTCAGTCGTTTGCGGGCGTTGGTGCAGGGATGGGCCGGGGTAGCTCACAACTCTATTATTGAGAAGGTGCAGTACAACGAGCAACAGGAAATGAAAGCCCAGGCCACCCGAATAAAGCGCATCAAAGAGAGTAAATAAGGGTATTAGCGTAAGTGATAAGCGTAAGTTTTGCCCAAAATATACCCTAAAAAAGACCCGTTAGCGTAAGTAATTATCGTAAACAAGAGACCCAAAACTGCGCGAGAAAAACAATGGTATAACCCACTATACCGGCCTGCACCCGGTGTGGGGCTTGTAGCCAGCCCTACGCACTCGTAACCCCCCTTTCCCCACTGCCCCATGCCCTACGCCATCTGTCGAGTAGCCAAGATTAAGACCGCCCAGGCGGGTGCAGCCAAGACCGCCCACAATTACCGGCTGCGCGAAACGCCCAACGCCGACACCGAACGCAAGCCCCTTAACCGGGAGTACATCAACACGGCCGAGCGCAATTATTGGGAACTGGCCACCGAGCGCATTCAAGAGGCCGGAGCTAAAGTCCGGCATGATTCGGTGCGCGGGGTGGAGGTGCTGTTAACGGCCAGCCCGGAGGCGTTCAAGCGCCAGGCCGATGGAACCCCGAACGACTGGCACGGCAGCCAGTGGGCCGAGGCCAATATTGCATTTTTGAAAGCCAAGTTCGGGGAGCAAAACGTCGTGAGCTGTACGCTTCACCAGGACGAGCTGACTCCCCACTTCCACGCCGTAGTCGTGCCCCTCACGGCCGACGGCCGCTTGTCGGCTAAGGACGTGTTCAACCCCAAGACCCTGCGCGCCCTGCAAACCGAGTACGCCGAGGCCATGAAGTCGTTCGGGATGGAGCGGGGGGTAGAGCACAGCCGCGCCAAGCACGAGGTCATGCGCCACGTCTACGGGGCCCAGGAGCGGAGCCGGGGCGAGTTGGCCGAGCTGGCCAAGCCGGAGCCGGCCACGTGCCTGAGCATCGAGGGGCCGAGCGGGCTGGACCTGGTCAACCTGAACAAGTGGCGGGCCGACCAGGAGGCGCGGCTAAACGCGGAGCTGGCCCGGCAGCTCGCCGCGGCCAACGAGCGGGCCAGAAAGGCGGCTAGCATCGCGCAGGACAGCGCCAGCGCCAAAGACCGGGAAAAGACCCTTACCCGGCAGTTGGCGAGCGTGGAGGGCACGAAAACGAAGGAAATTGGCCGCCGGGAATCGTTCGAGGGAGGATTCAAGCGGGCAGCCGTGCTTGCAGTCCAGGGCGAGACGTTGCCAACGAAAGTGCTGGAGTACGGCCAGCAAATTCGCTCCAGTATGCAGGCCGAGGCAGAAAAACACGTTCAGCAGGCCCTAAAGGCCCCTATTCGCCAAGCCGGGGACCTAACCGAGCAACTAAAAAAGCTCTCAGGGTACACCTACCGGGAGGACGCGACTACCAAACAGGGCGAGTTACGCCACATGGCCACCGGCAGCCGGTTCGAGTTGGCCGAGCTGAAGCCGGGCGGAGTGTCGATGAAGGAGGCTTACGACCACGCCGTGCAGCGCACCGCGCAGCGCGATCAGGAGCAGAGCAAGGGGCAAAGTCAAGGGGGAGGAATGAGCCTGTAATGCGAGGCCGAAATACCCTTAATTTAAGAACTTAAGAAGTAACCCTGTGTAACTATCTGATTACTAATACTAAGTACTTTCCATACTGGAAAGCGGGACTTTCCACCTTAGAAAGTTTCACTTGCCAAAAATGGTTAGTAAAAAGAAAGTGAAACTTTCTTTTTTAGCTGTTATTTGGAAAGTGATTTTTACCTTTGAGGGAAATCAGATTTTCCTTTTTAGACCCATTTTGTAAAATGAAACTTTCCGATTTTGAAAAGAATAGGACTAATCCCTTTCTAGATAAGGCATTAGACGAGGTCCAAATCTCGCGCAAGTACAAGACAGCTACTCGCACTGGTGAGAGTGCAATGCTACAAGCATTTGACCCCAACACAGGCGAGATTTTGGGCCATACCATGTTCATCCGGGAGATTGAGGTGGATGAGGAAAAATTCACTAAGCTCTATTTAAGCCAGTTTGAGAGCTTTTGGGAGCTTTCTAAGCCTGCTATTAGGGTTTTTGGGTACATCATGCAGAAGATGAAGCCCAAATCGGACAAGCTGGAATTTTTCATTGATGAATGTATGGAATACACTCATTACAAAAGTATTAAGCCGATATATGCTGCTCTTGCTAGCTTGATAGAGGCCAAAATCATTGCTAGGGGCTACAATGAGAATGTGTACTTCATCAACCCCATGATAATGTTCAATGGGGACCGGGTAAGCTTTGTGCGTAGCTACGTCAAAAAGAAGAAGTTAAAGCAAGGTGACCCACAACAACTGTCAGTATTTGACGCTATTCCCCCATTCAGCATAGGATAAGCAAAAGCACCGTTTTCCTGAACCGAATCCCTACGTGAGGATAGGCCAGCGAATCAATAAGTCCCCTCCTGCCGCGTTGTACAACTATGCCCCTTTCCCCATTCTTTCGGCGGGCCCTGAGACGAACCCTGCTGGCACTCAGCATTGGGGCCTTTGCTGTTACGGTGCCCCTGGTGCAACTGGTATTTTTTTCGGAAGCCTATTGCGCCGTACTGCCCGGCATTGACACCCGCTACGCGTCCGACTTCACGGAGGCCGGGTTTGACCAAATCCGCGCCGGTATGGACTCGGCCCAAGTCTGTGCGCTGGTTGGGGAGCCGTACGGCAAGCTCACGCTGCGGTCCTTCGGGGACACGTGCCCAACCATGTGGTCGTACACCGGCGATGGCAAGTGCGGGTGGCTGGGGATGGATTTCGCGTGGCTGGGCCGGGAGGTATGCTTCGACGAAAGCGGAAAGGTCTCGGTCCGGAGGCGACACATCTATTACGATTAACCTTATTACCCGCTCCCGCTTGTTGACCCGTTTGCATAAGAAGGCTCCTTTCCCTGAACGACCAGCAGCAGCTCGGCACCAAGTGGCCAGGTGCCTGCTACGGGGCGGTACGAGTTTAAGAAACCCGTCTACGATTCAAAGTTTACGAAATGGCCAAGGGAGATGAGTTTCGTGAACTCTTGAAACGGGGCACAGTAAAGCAAAAGGAGGGTATGAACTGAGCAAAAAATTAAACTGTCACGAAAACTGTCACCGGCTGACAGTTTAACTTTCAACCCTAAATTCTAATCGGGGAGGTCGTTCTGAGGCGGCTAGCCGAAGTAGCACCAGCCCCGATTATGCTAGGTATCCAGGATAGGACGTGGCTGGTGCCGCTACGCTAGCCGCTTCGCACCGACCTCCCCGATTGCTTTTAGAAATTTGTGTTTTCGCCTTATGGTAGCGCAGTGTCAAAAATGCGGAAAGGACTACGAGCCGAAGCGCCGAGGGGGCAAGTTCTGTTCAGTCTCGTGCCGGGTGGTGCAGCACCAGCTCATCAAACGGGGGGAGGCATGGGGGAAGCCAGCAAGCGGAGACGAGCGGTATTTGGCGGATAAATTGGTAGCGGTCGGACGGTCGGCCACAGAAGCACTGGCGCAGGTCGAGGGGATGCCGGCAGCCGAGGCGTTTAGTCGTTTGCGGGCGTTGGTGCAGGGATGGGCCGGGGTAGCTCATAACTCCATTATCGAAAAGGTGCAGTACAACGAGCAGCAGGAAATGAAAGCTTATGCCACCCGAATGAAGCGCATCAAGGAGAGTAAATAAGGGTATTAGCGTAAGTGATAAGCGTAAGTTTTGCCCAACATATACCCTGAAAAAGACCCGTTAGCGTAAGTAATTAGCGTAAACAAGAGGCCCAAAACCGCGCGAGAAAAACAACGGTATAACCCACTATACCGGACTGCGTCCGGTGTGGGCCTTGCAGCCAGCCCTACTCATTCGTAAATCCCTTTCCCTACCGCCCATGCCCTACGCCATTTGCCGAGTAGCCAAGATTAAGACCGCCCAAGCGGGCGCGGCCAAGACTGCCCACAACTACCGGCAGCGCGAAACGCCCAACGCCGACACCGAGCGCAAGCCCCTCAACCGGGAGTACGTCAACACGGCCGAGCGCAATTATTGGGAGCTGGCCACCGAACGCATTCAGGAGGCCGGGGCCAAAGTCCGGCCTGATTCGGTGCGCGGGGTGGAGGTGCTGCTCACGGCCAGCCCGGAGGCGTTCAAGCGCCAGGCTGATGGGAGCCCGCACGACTGGCACGGCAGCCAGTGGGCCGAGGCCAATATTGCATTTTTGAAGGCCAAGTTTGGGGAGCAAAACGTGGTGAGCTGCACCCTGCACCAGGATGAGTTGACCCCTCACTTTCACGCCGTGGTCGTGCCCCTCACGGCCGACGGCCGCTTGTCAGCTAAGGACCTGTTTAACCCGAAGACCCTGCGTGTCCTACAAACCGAGTACGCCGAGGCGATGAAGCCGTTCGGGATGGAGCGGGGAGTAGAGCACAGCCGCGCCAAGCATGAGGTCATGCGCCACGTGTATGGGGCTCAGGAGCGGAGTCGGGACGAGCTGACTACACTGACCGAGCCGGAGCCGGCTACGCGCCTGCGTATCGAGGGGCCGAGCGGGCTGGACCTGGTCAACCTGAGCAAGTGGCGAGCCGACCAAGAGGCGAGGCTGAACGCGGAACTGACCCGACAGCTCGCTGCGGTCAACGAGCGGGCTAGCAAGGCGGCCAGCATCGCCCAGGACAGCGCCGGGGCCAAAGACCGGGAAAAGACCCTTACCCGGCAGTTGGCGAGCGTGGAGGGCACGAAAACAAAGGAAATTCAGGTGCGAAAGGATGTGGAGGGGGGGTTTACCCGCGCCTTAGTGCAGGTTGCTCAGGGCGAAGCATTGCCGGCGAATGTGCTGGCGTACGCACACCAGGTGCGCGCCGGTATCAAGGCGGAAACTGAAAAACACCTTCAGCAAGCTCTAAAGGCTCCTATTCGCCAAGTGAGCGACCTAACCGAACAGTTAACAAAGCTCCCAGGGTATGCCTACCAAGAGAATGCGACCACGAAACAGAGTGAGTTGCGCCACATAGCCACCAGCAGCCGGTTTGAACTGACCGAGCTAAAGCCGGGCGGACTGTCGGTAAAAGAGGCTTACGGTCAAGCTGTACAGCGTACTCAGCACCGTGACCAGGAACAGAGCAAAGGACAGAAAAGAGGGGGAGGAGTAAGCAGGTGAGATTGAAAAAAGGGATTAGTTATCCCTCCCGTTAAAAGATATAGAAGGGAACTATAGGTAAGTAATTGACAATCAAGCTATAACAAAGTTGGTCTGCACACTCCTAGAGTGTGCGTATCTGCACACTCTAGGAGTGTGCAGAAGTATGCATGGATGCACTTTGAAATGTGCATAATGCACTTACATTTGTGCAGATTCGCACACTGCCTTAATTTTCAATTTTATGTCCCACGAAAAAACATTTGTCGATTTTCAAACAGGTGAATTAAAAGAAGTTAACGCTGGATTTGTGCAGTTTTATGAGGATAATTTGAGTTTACTAAGCGAGATGATTGGTGAAAACCCTACTGCTTTGCGGATTTTACTTTGGTTAGTTAAGTATATGGATGGTTTTGGAGCAGTTGTGACAAGCCAAACGGCTATTTGTGAGGCATTAAGCATTCACCGTAATACGGTTAGTAAGTCAATTGCTTATCTGAAGGAAAAAAAGGCCCTTGCTGTCTTGAAATCGGGTACAACGAACGTCTATGCAATCAATGAGCAGATAGCTTGGAAAGAGAGAGCCAATCTTAAGAAGTTTGCTCACTTTTCGGCCAAAGTGTATTTAGTAGATTCCGAGCAAGACGAAGATTATCAGCGTTCTATGTTTGCACATGCGACCAAAAAGGCTCCTAAATCCTCAGCTCAGAAAATGCGAACTTCTAAGCCCTCTAAATTCTCTGAAGAAACAGATCGAAAAGACCCTAAGGCTGCATAAATAAGTCTGTATCTACTAAAAACTACAGAACGAATGAATCCAAATCCCGAAATCGTATTCACCAGTACTTTAGGTAAGCTGATATGCCAAGTCGTCAAATCAGGCGATGGATATGTACGCCAACAAATATTCCCTAGTGGTCAGATCTTTGAAGAAGATTTAACCGAGAAACAGTACCAAGATTTTCTAGAGAGAGTACGGATATTTGATAATCTCTCATCCTGATCCTATCATGCCCAGTCCCGAACAACGATTAGATCAATTAGAGCCTGTTCTTAGCGAAATGCTCGCCAAGCAAGACGAAACAGCCGCCAAAGTAGAGCGTGTGTCTGCCCAAGTGCGTCAACTCACAGTAGTCGTTACCAATACCCTAACTACCCAAAGCAATAACATCGAGTTTTTACTTACCCGAACCCAACAACTGACAGAAGGTCAAACTAGATTAGAGCAGGGACAATCCGAGCTGAAACAGCAAGTAAATCAGGGGTTTGCACAGATTATTACACTTATCAATGAGAGGCTAAAATGAAGTAATTCCCTACAATGAGAATGTGTATTTCATCACCCCCATGATAATGTTCAATGGGGACCGGGTAAGCTTTGTGCGTAGCTACGTCAAAAAGAAGAAGTTAAAGCAAGGGGACCCACAACAACTGTCAGTATTTGACGCTATTCCCCCATTCAGCATAGAGTAAGCAAAAGCACCGTTTTTTTGAACGGTTAGCGTAGGTTGAGCAGGAGTGAGCCCGCATCTTTGCCCGGCTGGCCCGGTGCCGGTGGTAAGCCGTATGAAGAACTTCTGTTTTGCGTTGCTCTCCTTGCTTCTATTCTCGTGCACCCGCATCGAGACGGGGGCTACCTTATCCGCTGACGAGGTGGCCTTTATCCGCAGCGTGGGCTTGCTCGCCCCAGGAGAGACCATCCACCGATTTTATTCGAATTTTAAGCTCCGCAAGGCAGGCAGTTTCTATACGGACCAACGCATGGCTCACTACTGGCTCGATGGAAAGGATACCCGCCAGCACCAACGCGAATACGCCTTTTATCCCAACATCATTGCCGTGGACCCCGTCTTCCACGTCCCCGACTTCGACTGTCCTTACTTACAGGTTCGGAGAAAGGACCAGACCACGTTCCGGATGTACATGGACGGCAGCCCGGAGGAAATGCAGCTATTTTACCAAGAGGCACTCAGCGCATGGAATCGGCATCGGCATGATACCCGCTGAACCCGCTTTTCTATGGTTAGGGCTCACAATTCCCTCCTTTTGCTTTACTGTGGCCCGTTTCAAGAATTCACGAAAAGGAGGGTATGAACTGAGCAAAAAATTAAACTGTCACGAAAACTGTCACCGGCTGACAGTTTAACTTTCAACCCTAAATTCTAATCGGGGAGGTCGTTCTGAGGCGGCTAGCCGAAGTAGCACCAGCCCCGATTATGCTAGGTATCCAGGATAGGACGTGGCTGGTGCCGCTACGCTAGCCGCTTCGCACCGACCTCCCCGATTGCTTTTAGAAATTTGTGTTTTCGCCTTATGGTAGCGCAGTGTCAAAAATGCGGAAAGGACTACGAGCCGAAGCGCCGAGGGGGCAAGTTCTGTTCAGTCTCGTGCCGGGTGGTGCAGCACCAGCTCATCAAACGGGGGGAGGCATGGGGGAAGCCAGCAAGCGGAGACGAGCGGTATTTGGCGGATAAATTGGTAGCGGTCGGACGGTCGGCCACAGAAGCACTGGCGCAGGTCGAGGGGATGCCGGCAGCCGAGGCGTTTAGTCGTTTGCGGGCGTTGGTGCAGGGATGGGCCGGGGTAGCTCA
>MWWB01000303.1_pt1 | contig 11886 bp, 11 predicted proteins | sample 1047291 | NCBI WGS metagenome assembly MWWB01 (sample SAMN06349976, study PRJNA376086) | soil metagenome | isolation source: MS4-1 sample Antarctic (ecotone) soil | place: Antarctica | reverse complement strand
GTGGTCAAATAACCTTTGATTACTATTCGCTGCAAGAACTAAACAAACTGTTGGATCAAATGAATGTAACCATTGAATAAAAGCAAACGATATTTTTTATTTCAGGTAATTTTTTTTTGTTTGTTATTCTCAACAGAAATTGTTGCACAAAAAATTCTTGATTCTACAGGCAGGCAAATAAATATTGATACCGTCTCGGTACGTAAAAAAATTGATTCTGTTTTATTAAATCATTCACCCAGAAAAGCTGCTATCCAATCAGCTATAATTCCAGGTTGGGGACAGGCTTATAATAAACGATACTGGAAGATCCCGATTGTTTATGCCGCACTTGGAACAACGGCGGGTGTTTTTGTTTATAATATTAAAACCTACAGAGACCTGCGTTTTGCTTACCAGGCAAAATATAAAGCTTCTTTACCGGCAGGCCAGCGAGATTCAACAGACTATTTTAAAATAAAACCAGAACTTATTAACCTTGACGCAGAATTTTTGCGTTACAACCGTAATGAGTTCAGGCGAAATGTAGATTATACGGTACTTATTTTTATTTTATTATGGGGACTGAATGTTGTGGATGCAACAGTGGATGCACATTTGAAAACCTTTGATGTAAGCCGTGATCTAAGTTTCCGATTTAAACCAGGCTACAGCGATATAGCAAAAACAAATGGCCTGAGCCTTGTACTTCTTTTTAAATAGACAATATGCTGATTGCATTAATTGGATATGGAAAAATGGGTAGACTAATAGAAGAAGTAGCTGTGCAAAAAGGTCATAAAATTATTCTTAAGATCAACAGTTCCAATAAAAAAGATCTCCATTACGAAAACCTCGCGAAAGCAGATGTAGCTATTGAATTTACTAACCCGGAGAATGCTTACGAAAATGTAAAAAAATGTATTGAGCTTGATACCCCGGTTATTAGCGGATCCACCGGCTGGAACGAAAAACTTGATGAAATAAAAAAATATTGCAAAGAAAAAAATGGTTGCTTTTTACATGCAAGTAATTTTAGTATCGGTGTTAATATTTTTTTTGAGATTAATAAATATTTAGCCCAGTTAATGGCCTCTCAAAATGAATATGATGTGAGTATAAAAGAGATCCATCATACTCAAAAAAAAGATGTGCCTAGTGGAACTGCTGTTACACTGGCAGAGCAGGTGCTTAGTTACAATCAAAGAAAAAAAAGCTGGGTTAATAACATAACAGATGATACATCCGAAATACAAATTATAAGTGAGCGTACAGATCCGGCTGCCGGAACACACCAGGTAAAGTATAGTTCATCAATAGATGACATTGAAATTATTCATACCGCTCATAACCGCCTGGGGTTTGCATCTGGCGCAGTGCTCGCCGCAGAATATATTTATAATAAGAAGGGCGTTTTTTCAATGAAAGATGTGCTTTCTCTTTAAATAGTACGGTGTAGATCGCATACAGATAATTTTACTAAAAAATGAAGAAAAGCGCAGGTTTATTATTATACAGATGCATGGAGAATACAATAGAATTTTTCCTGGTTCATCCCGGTGGGCCTTTTTGGAAAAATAAAGATATTGGTGCCTGGACAATACCAAAAGGCGAATTGGAAGATGAGGAGGATGCCTTAGAAACTGCTAAAAGAGAATTTAAAGAAGAAACAGGAACTATTATAGATGGAAATTTTATAACACTTACACCAGTGAAACAGAAAGCTGGAAAACTGGTCTACGCATGGGCAATTCAAGGAAATATTGATTCCGAAAAGATTACTTCAAATACGTTTAAAATTCAATGGCCTCCGAAATCAGGGAAATGGGTTGATTTGCCGGAAGTAGATAAAGCTGGTTGGTTTTCTATTGAAGAATCAAAACAAAAAATAAATCCTGCGCAAATTCCATTAATTGATGAATTGCTGGAGTTGATAAAAAATAATAATCACTCCTGAGACAAAAAATGTTATATCCCGTTATTTTAAATTCAATCCCGGTTTGAAATAATAAAAATTTTAAATTTAAATTCAGAAAAAATTTTATAAATTAATTGTAAACTCATTAATCACCTTGTAGATTGCACTCAATTTTGAAAAAACCGCTATGAAAAATCCCTTTACTTTCTATTTGATATTAGTTTTTTTTACTGCCTCATGCAATTCAACTAAAAACGAAAAACAAACCTCCATTTCAACAGATACAGCCTCCGTAACAAAAAAAGATTCTCTTTTACCAAAAAAACAAGATGATCTTTCAACTATTTTGTCAAGGAAGGAAGTACCGGTTCTTTGCTATCATCACATACGTAACAGAAATTCCCCCGCAGGCGAATATGAAGTACGAATTGAAGCTTTTAAAGATCAAATGAAGTCGCTGGCAGATAGCGGTTATAAAACTATTACACCGGATGAATATGTGGCTTATTTAAATAATGGTACGCCACTGCCTGATAAACCGGTATTAATAACTTATGATGATACGGATAAAGAGCAATATACTATCGGCGCTGCAGAAATGAATAAGTATGGTTTTAAAGGTGTTTTTTTTATAATGACCATATCTATTGGCCGTCCTAATTATATGACAAAAGAAGAACTTAAAAGCTTATCAGATAGCGGTCATATTATTGCAGCTCATACATGGGATCATCATAGAGTAACAAAGTACACTGAAGCAGACTGGGATAAGCAATTGACCGAATCAGCAAAAAAACTTGAAACAATAACCGGCAAACCTGTAAAATATTTTGCCTATCCATTTGGGTTATGGAACAAGCCTGCCATTCCGGAATTACAAAAAAGAAATATTACGGCTGCTTTTCAACTATCTGCAAAGAGAGACTCGCTTCAGCCTTTATATACTTTACGCCGCATACTTGTACCTGGTAGCTGGAGTACAAACACAATGCATAAAGTAATGAAGAGCGCTTTTAAACAAAAGACAGGCGAAGCTCAAAATTTATCAATGCGATGATAGTTTTGCATCATTCTTTTAAATGTTTTAATGCTGTAGCTTGTTTATTTTTCTTCTGGAAGAATGATCATCGTAGAAACATATATTTTCTTGCTCTCTAGAATTGCTTTTTGTGAATCAATAATGCTTGCCTGTTGAAAACCAGATTCACTACAATTAAGACAACTTAATACAATATTTAGATGCGTAAAATCAATCTGCCCTGTATTTTTTGGAGCTAACATACCCGCCTGGTCAAGATGCCAACTATAAAATCGTACTTCTTTACCATTTAATACCTGTAGTTCAGCTAAACTCATTCCTGGATAGACTCCCTGTTTGGAACGCCAGGCATTCTGCTCTATCGGCCTATAGAAATTGGAAGAGCTGTTGGTTTTTGAATTGCCACCTATCATTAAAAAAGCAAATTTTCGATAATTGGTTTCATCATTCCATACAAAAACTACTTCCCTGTTGGTATTAGGAAAAACTATTGAGCACCTGTTTGTCTCAGTAGGAGAATAATAAAAAAGATCTTTTTTTACATTAGCCTCTCCAAATAAAAAACATAGATATTCATGAGAACTTAAACTTAATAAATCCTCGGCGAAAAAAATATCTTTTGCTTTTGGCAATTCCTTTCTTTCCAGGAAACAAGTATAAAAACTAATACTGTCTTTTATCTCAATACTTATACTAATAAGAAAATTATCCTTTTGCAATATGGCATCATGCGATGTTTTATCCGCGTAACTTTTAAAACCATCTTTGTTTATTTGCTCCTTTAACTTTTGGAATTCTGCTTGGGATGAAGTTTGATAACAAATAATTGTTTTATCCAATTCTTCCTGTATGGAAATGGTTCTTGCCAGATTACCACGTGATTTTTTAGACTGCATATAATTATAGACAGTACGGCTTTCTGTGGGTGAGTTATAGTCACGCCTATATTCTTTTTTTGAAATGTGGGCATCAAATTTCTGCACGTCAAACGTGGCAAGATCTTTCAGGTCATTAAGCTGAAAGTTTTGTGCGCTTGCTCTATAACCACTTAGAAAAAAAAGGAGCCAGAAAAATTTAGACATTACAAACGTTTTTATTGTCGTCTTTTTTTCATAGATGGTACTAAATTTAGCTCTAATTACCAGGGTATATTAAATTTGGAAAGGTTTTCTTAGGAAAGTGAATTAATGAGATAAAAGCAAAGGTTTGTTTGAAGGATAGTTGGAATAGTTGTGAACGGCGAAGAACAATGAAGCAAGATACATATTAACTTTCGTTTTTTATAATTGACTATAACCACCCCCAAACGTCCAATTACAGTAGCATCCCAGCCTGCAAATTCAAAAGCACCTGGCTTTTGTATTGGCTTAGAAGCCTTTAATACATAGATCATTTCTTTCTATAATGCAGTTAATAGGCATAAGTTTTGTAAAATCCATTATATGAAAGAAATATTCAAAGCTGTTTGCATAGTAATTGTTTTTGCCTCCTGCCAAAATTTTGAAGGTCATCAGAAAAATGATAAAACTAATGAGGCAAAACAAGCAGAAAAAAAAACTCCTATAGTTTCTTTAGCTCCCGTGCCGAGGAATATTAGCATTACTACCGAAAATGCTTACAATGATCTTTTTTTGGATAGCACCGCTGTAGAATTGTTTATCACGGAAAATAAATTAAATGATTCGATTGCTAAAGGCATGCGGAACTTTTATAATTCCCGCAATTATCAGTTTGCCTGGTTCTCAAGCGATGGCTTGACAGAACAAGGCAGGGGATTCTGGAATTTACAGGACTATATGAATGCTTATGATAAAGACAGTTCACTAAAAAATAAAAAGCTACAAAAAAGAATGGACTCATTAGTTACAAACGACTCGCTTGTAGTTAATACAGATAGCTCTTTTAGAAATACAGAATTAACCCTCACACAGCACTTTGTACATTATTTACAAAACAACACTGAAAACAATTATGTAAATAAAGAAGCCATTGGTCAGTTTATCCCAATAAAAAAAATTGATATTCTGAGTATGGCAGATTCTATTTTAAACAAACAGGATAGCTCAAATGGTTTTGAACAATTGAACGAGCCTTACAAATTACTAAAAATGCAATTGCGCAAATTTTACCCGGTAGCAAAACAAGGTGGTTTCCCATCCATTCCCGTTGTAGGTAAAAACCTAAAAAAAGGATCTACTTCCACTTCTGTAACTGCTATAAAAAAAAGATTACAATTGACAGGAGAAATGCAGGGCAGTGATACTTCAAAATTATTTAATGATTCGCTTGAGATTGCTATCAGATCTTTCCAGCAACGCCATGGCCTTATTCCTAACGGGATAATATCTGATACAGTTGTGAGAGCAATGAATATTCCAGTGACTGAACGCATTCAGCAGTTACTAATTAACATGAACCGCATGATCTGGATGCCTGTTCAAATGCCCCAAAATGTAATTGAAGTAAACATACCTGAATTCATGCTTCATGTTTATGAAGCAAAAAATAAAATCTTTGATATGGTAGTGGTGGTGGGAAAGGAAGGTACAAATACAATGATGTTTACGGGGGAATTAAACCAGGTTGTTTTTAGCCCATACTGGAATATTCCTGCCAGTATAGTAAGAGATGAAATTTTGCCTGCTATAGAAAAAGATCCCAACCATTTAAAAAAACGAAATATGGAGATCGTCGGCAAGGATGATAGTCTGCCACGAATAAGGCAATTGCCAGGTACCGAAAATTCCCTGGGAAAAGTAAAATTTCTTTTTCCTAATACTTATGATATTTATTTTCATGATACGCCTGATAAAACTCTTTTTAAAAAAACCAATCGGGCTTTTAGCCATGGATGTATTCGCCTCGCAGATGCGGAAAAAATGGCTAACTATTTATTAAGAAATCAACCGGAGTGGACACCCGCCAAAATTAACCAGCATATGAATAGCGAAAAAGAAAATTATGTAAAAGTGAAAAATCCCATACCTGTTCTTATAAATTATTTTACGGCCTGGGTAAATAATGCTGGTGAACTAAACTTTAGAAATGATGTTTATGGGCATGATAAAAAACAATCTGAAAAGATGTTTTTTTAGATGAAGCAAACTTAGCTTTAGAATTTGGAATCAGTATTTAAATTCCAGTTACCTTAAATTTTTATTGCTGTTCAGGTCTTTTAGTTTTCTGTATTTTATGTAGGTGTAATATGCTTTTGTTTTTGCAATCATCCAACCATTTCTACCATCCATAAATCCCGATTTAAAAAAATAAGTTTTAATAAAATTGTATAATGGTGATAAACTTATATGCAGGAAATTACTTTTCTTTTTTCGCTGATGATATTTTAAAGCCATGAGGTTGGCATAACTGATCATTTTTTTTTTATAATCTGCTTCATCAATATAGGTATAGTGTTCAAGGTAACCACTTAATCTGATTTTCTTTAATGGTACATCCGCTACAGTAACTTCATGCGCTATAGAATCATCCCACCAAACAACGTGTTTATTAAATAAGCGATTTTGCCAGTCAGCGCCCCAATCACTATGTGCTATCCAGATATCGCCCAAAAAATTCTTTCGTTTTATCTGGTAGACTATTGTGTCATTTAAAGGCCGCCAATTGTTTAATGTATTATATAGTTTAGTATCAATTTTTTCGTCACAATCAAGTGACAATATCCAATTATATTTTGCAAAATTAATAGCTGCATTTTTAGATTTGCCATATCCTTCCCATGGAATTGAATACACCCTTGCATCAAATTCTTTAGCAATGCTTATTGTATTATCAGCGCTTCCTGTATCGCATACAACTACATCATCAGATAGGCTTTTTACACTTTGTAGCAAACGACCAATTTTACTACCGGCATCTTTTGCTATAATGATTATTGAAAAAGCGTTCATGTGTTGTACACAAACCTCAGCATTAATGTTTAATTGCTAGGTATAAGAGTTAATGAAACTTCCTCCGGAATAGTTTTATTTATAATGTTTCTACTGCCAGATTCCGGAGATTTAATTAAGGCTGACATCGTTTGAAGTGATGTTTTGTGTATAATCTTTAGATCAAGGATAAAAGAAGTATTTTTTACATAAAACAAATCCCATTTATAACGGTGCGAAACATCATAAAAACAATTTGTCTTTCCACGAAAACCTTTTATCTGTGCCATGCCGGTTATTCCCGGTTTCAGAACATGCCTGAGATCATAATTGGGAATTACTCTTGAAAATTTTTCACAATCGCTGATCATATGAGGCCGTGGGCCTACAATACTCATTTGCCCTATTAATACATTAACAAATTGAGGTAGCTCATCCATACAGGATTTACGAAGAAAATTTCCAAATAAAGTAATTCGGGGGTCGTTTGCCTGGGCTTGTTTTGAATTGGCCTGATCATTTGTCCACATGCTTCTTAATTTGTAGCATTTAAACATTTTACCATTGGCGCCCACCCTTTTCTGAGTAAAAAAAACTGGCCCTCTTGAGTCAATAATAATTAGAATTGCCAGGATAGGAATAAGCCAGGATAATATGAAAACAATGACTATAAAAGAGACAACTATATCAAAAACCCGCTTAGCTAACAAGCAATTTTCATTGTTTTGCTTTTTATAGGGGTCTTTTTTTTTTAGCTTTTCGTTCGAAGCGTAATCTTTCTGTATATATTGATTCATCGGTCAACTAAAATTATGAAATTGATTTTTATGCTTTGACAACAAACTTTTTAACTATTTCAACTTTTCGGGTACTACAAAGAATTTTATAGCCTCATGGACAAATGATTTTCCAGTAACGTTGCACTCAAATAAAAATTGTAATAAAAACCCAACAATACTAAACAATACCATTTCTCATTTTATTTTCACAATCATTTCAAAAAGCATGCTAAAAAGAATTGTCTTCATTGCCGTGTTGACAGGTATTGGGCAAATAATTGCAATTTTCTCCATAAAGTTCACCAGTCTACTTGTTTCTCCGCAAAAGTTATCATCAATTGCCCACATAGACGCTTTATTATCCCTGTTATTAAGCATTATTGCTTTGGGCCTTCAATCCTCAGCCATGAGGAATATCGCTCTAACAACAAAATGGAAAGAAGAATATAACACTACTCAAACCGCACGCTTTACCCTGGGACTTATTTTATTTACGCTTGGGACGTTTTTATTTGTAAGGTGGGAATATAGTTTTTTTTTCCTGGCACCATTGTTTGCCATGAGTGGTGATTATGCGCTATATGCTATAGGAAAGCCGGTAACGGGAGCAGCTATCGCATGCTTGCGATTAACAATTCCTTACGGCTTTATGCTTATAGCAGCCAGGTTTAAACCAGAAATAGTTAGTTACGTATTTATTTTAAGTTGGGCTTTTGTTTATTTAGTGACAAATACTATTATTTCACGTGCTTTGCAAGTCAAAAGTTTTTATGCTCCAGAGTGGAGAAGCCTGAAACTATATTTACAAAGTCTTCCTTTAGGTATAGTTTCAGTTTCTTTTTACTTTTTGGGGATAGGGGTCATTTTAATCATTCCATATTTTTATCCTCTTGCAGTTGAAACGGTTTCTTTTATAGCCCTTAAATTCTATGTGCTTTTTAAAGGCGTTTTGCGGATTATACACCAGGCTTTTTTTAAAGAAATGATTAATGATAGCTGGTGTTTAAAAATAGATCAGTTATCTATATTAATAGCTTTACTGTATTTAAGCTCTACCTTATTCTTTCCTAACAGTTTTATTACATTCTTTTCCGGCAAACAATATGTGGGGGAAAAATATTTTTTTTTGCTTTTAGGTATTTCAGCTGTAGTCTATTCTATGCTCTTAAGTTGTACCACAAGAGCTTTATTAGATGTAAAAGACAGGCCATATACAATTATTACAGCCATAGCAGCGCTAATCACTATTATTAGCGTTATTGTCCTATCCTATTTTAACATGGCGCTAATCAGCATTGGTGTAAGTATTTTAGTAGGAGAAATATTTTTATTATTGGGATTAAGAAAAATATCTACTATTAAAAACCTGATGTTACCCCGGTTATTTTTTTTATTTACCAATTCCTTGTTGTTGCTTATCCCTTATTTATCTGCACTTTTTTTTAAAGATGATTTTGTTACCTATATAATTAGTTTGATCACACTCAGTCTTGCGCTATTTTTTGTTAACATAAAAAAAATCAGGCTTTCACCTGTGGCCAATACAACTGACGGTTAATAACTATTTTTTTTGAATTTAATTGGCTAACAAATAGTTTAAATAAGACATTAATTCAAATACCACCTTGCAGGGATTTACATACCTTTCACAATTTGCTTTATTTGATTAGTGGCGCTGCATCTTCTATTTTTACACTCATGGTTTCAAATAATAAGTAATCTTTTAAATTCTCAACTGACGGTGATCTCAAAAAAAAAGATAGCATTTATCATCTTTTTTGTAGTGCTATGCTATATAATATCTCCCTGGTTTTTTGAGAAAAAATTACTGTTTAACGAACTAATTTCTGCCATTGGAATTTTTATTTTATTGTACAAACAATTTCCCATCATCAAAACACCAATTTATTTATACATAGTAATACTAATTCTTTGGGGCATTGTCCATGGTATTACATCTTTACTACGTATGGATAGTTTCTATTATTATTTAAGAAATACTGTTATTGTCTATTCTATGTTTTCTTTTTTTATTGGATTTTACTGTTTAAAATACTTAGAAGAATTTATAAATAAAATACGAAATCTTTTAAGGTATTACGTAAGCTTTTTTTTGTTTATGCCTGTTTCCTATTTGTTTTTTGAGCGTTATGGAATGGCCACAGTTTTTCCTTCACTTTTTAAGAATGGCAAACGGTTGACAACACTAACCTTCCTCATCATTCTCAATCTCATCTATGCCGTAACTTATACATCCTCTACTTCTTTTGTCCTCGGTATTTTTTACATTTTTATTTTATTTACACCCGGCTACAAATTTTTTAAACAAACAGTTGTTGTGGCTTTAGTAATCTTTTCTTTCTTTTTTATAGCAGTGCAGGAAAATCTTAGTTTAATTAAACCCGGTTTTAGTTTTTATGATGAATATTCAATAAAAAATGTACTGTCATCAAACGCTATCTTAGGTTTAGACCCGAACAACACCTGGCGATTGATCTTGTGGAAACAATTAATTGTTGATCAGTTTCCAAATAATTTATTTGGGCTTGGTTTTGGCACGCCTGCACTTACTTATTATCCGGTTGCTGACTTTTCTAAATTGTCATCGCTACCTTATGTTTTAGGCGCACATAATTCGTATATATATTTATTTAGTCGCTTAGGGATTATTTATCTCCTGCTGGTCATCCCTATCTATTCAAGGGTTTTCAGAGAATATTTTTATTTTAAAAATTATTATAAACAAAATAATTCTATTCTTCTTTTTTATTCATTTTTTGCCATCAGCATTATTTCTTTATTTAATCCAACATTGGAAACACCCATTTTTGCATCCTCCTATTGGTTATTGCTTGGCTTTGTAACCCGAAGTATTTATAACAGGCAAGGCTCATTTAATAATTCAACCCAAAGTGAGAATATTATACATACATAACCGTTACCAGCTAGAAGGCGGTGAGGATGTGGCTTTAGCATTGCAAATGCAGTTACTTAAAGATCATGGCCATGACATAGAAGTAATAACTTTTGATAATAATCAGATCAATGGATTTTCAAAAATTACTGCGGGACTAAAAGCATTTTATAATATAAGTTCAGCAAAAAGAACTTCACAGGTCATTACCCAATTTAAGCCAGCTATCATTCATATACACAACCTCTTTTTTACGGCTTCACCCTCTGTATTATTTGTAGCAAAAAAACACAATATCCCGGTAATTTTTACCTTACATAACTACAGATTGATTTGCGCAAATGCTTTATTGCTGCGTAATAATAAAATCTGCGAGTTATGTGTTAACAAAAAGCTCCCTTGGACAGGCATAAAGTATAGGTGTTACAGAAACTCTTTTATTGAGTCAGCATTGGTTACGGGTATAACTTCTTTTCATAAAATAATTAAAACATGGAACCATTATATTAGTCAGTATATTTTGCTTACAGAATTTGCAAAAAATAAAATGCTTCATTCTTCATTAGATCTAAATGAAGAAAAAATTTCAGTCATTCCAAATTTTATACCTGATTCAAAAGCAGTGCTGGAAAAAAAAGAATTTTTTTTATATGTAGGAAGAATATCAAAGGAAAAAGGTGTTAATATATTGGTAGATGCCTTTGCAAACTTGAAATCTGAAAAAATTTTAATTGTTGGCGAGGGGCCCGAAAAAGCTAACCTGGAATTACTATCTCTGCATAATTCAAATATTAATTTTATGGGTAAAAAGTCAAAATCTGAAGTGCTGGATTTAATGCAGCAATGCAAAGCACTTATTTTTCCTTCAATATGTTATGAAGGTTTACCTTTTACCATATTAGAAGCTTTTGCATCGGGAACCCCGGTAATAGCATCTGATATAGGCGCCATGACACATCTAATTACAAACGGTTATAACGGACTTCATTTTACAGTCAATAATCCTGAAGATTTACAGCATTGCATAAGCAGGTTTAACAATTTAAGCGTGGAAGAAAAATTGAAATTAGCTGCACGATCCCGAAACAGTTACGAAACAAAGTATCACCCCAAGATTTACTATAATGCGATTATCAAAGTATATACAAAAGCTTTGGAAGAGAACAAATGAAAGAAGAAAGATTAGAAATTATAAGCCTTAAAGTGCACCAGATAGGTTTTGAGCAAGCCATTGAAAAGGTAAAAATTCTGACAATTGATCACACACCCTCCTATGTGTGTTTTGCAAATGTACACATGGTAATTGAAGCATATAAAGACAAAGAATTTGACAACGAAGTAAATAATGCAACACTGGTTTTAACAGACGG
>MWWB01000302.1_pt1 | contig 11904 bp, 21 predicted proteins | sample 1047291 | NCBI WGS metagenome assembly MWWB01 (sample SAMN06349976, study PRJNA376086) | soil metagenome | isolation source: MS4-1 sample Antarctic (ecotone) soil | place: Antarctica | reverse complement strand
GTTTCATTCCAAGCGGCCTCTGCCGCTGCCTCCTCTGTTGGTGTCCGCGTATATTCTTCTCTTACGCGGACACTCACTTTCTCTTCGTCCGATGTTTCGGGGGATACCGGACACGCGGGGGGGGGGTACCGGACATTTTGTCCGGTATATAGCTAACTTCTTCTGTGTCAACATTTGCGGGAAACAGCGCGAGACTGTCGGCGATTTCCTGTTGAAGTTGAAGCAAGATTGCACGCTGCCGCGCACCTTGTTCGCTAGATAGTAGAGCGGCGCGTTGCCCCTTCGGAATGTCGCGCACGGCGAGCCGCCACTGTTCAACGTTCTTTTGCGCGCGGGCGAGTGCTCGATCCATTTGCTCGACGGGCACGGCGCTCGGTTTTCTCTTGCGCTTGATCGGCGGCGCGTTCGGTATCAGCTCATAGTTAGCTTTGGCGATGCGCTCGAAGCACGCCTGACGATCTTCGGCGTAGCGTGGCGACTCGCGCCCCTCGCTGACGGCGTTGTTGACGAACTCTTTCACTTCATCAATCAAGCTGTACTCCGTCGCCAAGTAACGTTTCGTCTCGACGCAGTATTCGCCTTCGGTGATCTTGATGAAGCCGAACTGTTTTACTTTCGCCGCTGCGAGATAGTCTTTGCGCCACCGACGGATCGTTCGCTCATTGCAACCTAGATGCTTGGCTAACTCTTCATCGAAAGCAGCGCGCGGCTTTTGACTATCACCTAGAAGCCCGACGATGGAGAGAACGAACTTGCGCGCTTGGTGATCGAACCCGGCGAACGTCAACGCGAAATCCAGAACTAGAACACCATCGGACATGTCACTAAAAACACCGGTCGCGCCCTGCGCTTCGCATTCGCCGGCGCGATGGTTCGCATACTTGTGACGGAATTGATTGGGCGCGAAGTCGTGAACGGTTGCTGCGCTCATGCCGCCACCTCCCCGCGTTGAATTTCGGCGACGAGGAAATCATCGAAGCCTTTGAAGTCCTTCGGCCACGTCCGCACGCGCACCCGGTAGCGCGCCTTCTCCAGTTCACCGATTAAACGAAAAAGCGCGCTTCGTACATGGTCGGTTTTTTGCCAGTCCATGTCGAAGGCAACATAGATCGTGCGCAGTTCCGGTAGATTATTTTTAAGCGCGGTGGTGAACCCGGCAGGAAACGAAGTGGCGGCCAAAGCGATCACGCCGGAGTCCGTCAGGTAGGAAGCGATCTGACCTTTTAAGCTGCCTTCGGTCAGCGTCGCCTCGCCGGTCTGTCGAATCTTGTCAACCCGCGCATAGGTCACAGGTGCGCCGCTTGATGTGCCGTTTGGATAGCGTTCTGGGTTACTCGAAAACCAAATATACTTTCCGCTCCCTGTCACACCATCGCGGCGGACGATCATCCCCTGAATGCGTCCGTGTACGTCTGGCGCAGGGATGAATATTCCCGCACCGTAACTGACCATCTGCCAGTCAGAGCCGCTTTTGTAAAAGCCGGGCACGCCTCGTAGGTCGAAGCGGGAAAGAGCTTTTGCAATACTTGATGTTTGGTCTCGCGGCGGTAAGCTTCGGAATCGCCGACGGCTGATTTCAGCGCGTGATAGTCCCCGCTTTAAGAGTGCTTCGACGTGGGCGTCCGACAGTGTCAGATGATCGTCAAGCAGGCTTCCCATCACGGCGTCAATGTGGTCGATACTTGCGCGCGCTGATGTTTGGGGCGCAGGCGGCTGCCAGCGGGTGTTTGATTGCGGCGCTGCGCTATTGAGCCGGTGAATGAATGCGCCGTTGCGCGCGGTTTTGAAACTCCCGTCGGCGACGCGCATACAAAAGGCGAGCGCGCCGTCGCGCGTGACGGAACACCAGTCCGGGCGATTACAGATCGGGCACCGATTGCGAGTGCTGACGCGCGTGAGCGGCGCGAGGGTGCGGTGGGACTGATAAAGATTGAATTTTGAAGTGGTTTCGTTTAGAATCTTCATGCCTGTTGGTCCTTCTGTCGCTAAACAGGTTTTAGGCTAGAGCCGGGGTTTGTCGCCCGGCTCTAGTCGCGTCTGGGGGTTATGCAGCCGCCGCTTGTGCGGTCGCGTGGCGCTCTTCAAATCTTCGCACTGATTCTTTTGGCACGATGACACGGCGCCCAATGCGAACGCCGGAGAGTGATCCGCGCTTTATCAGACTTGAAATATGTTGTTGGGTGACGCGCCATTGCGACGCAAGTTCGGCGAGTGTCAGGTAGTCTTTTGAAGCAGAGGCATCGAACGGCATAGTGCGGTCTCCTTAAAGGGTCTTGCGCTATGCGGCGTTAGGCTTTAGAATGCGGATAACAAGCCCGTGCTGCAAAAGCGCGGTTTTCAAACAGAAGGCAGCGAATTCTTTGCGGGATCACGCTGCTTTTCTGCGTCAGGCTGAATTCATTCCCCTGATTGCAGAGAGAGATTATACATCAGTTATTTGGATACGAGCGATGAAATGTGCGAAATGGCCACAATATGTTGCAGATAATTGCACACCCGCCGGGTCAAAGCGGTGCGCCTCACAATTGATTAAAATTCAATAATTCAATCTCCGGTCATAGGGTACGCGAGAGAGAGATATAATCATCCGGCGAGGCGCGGTCATCACTTCAGAAGTCGTGCGACATACGCGCGCAGATCATCCGGGCGAATCTTCCATCCTCTGCCGACGATCCGCGCTTTCAACTTTCCTGCCACACATGCCTCGCGCAGATGATTCGCCGAGAGTCCCGAGAGCGCGCCGATGAGTCTGTCGTATTAGGTTTCCCATTCAGTTTTTTCTTGTTCTTTCGTTTGTTAGTCACAATCAAATTCCCGTCTTATAATGGCTAGCTAGCTATTCAGCTATTCACCTTTAGCCACTTGCTCAATAATTCTTCGACCAGATCACTGAATTCCCGCTCCTGTGTGGCCAGCGCCGCCATAACTTGCTTGTGCGTGTCGCGCCGGACATAGGCCAATGCCTGCTTATAGTCTGGATCGTCGCGCTTAGCGCGTCCTGTGCGCCGTGTGCCGCTCGCCCGGCTCTTCGCCGGAGTCTTGCCGGTCGCAGCCTTCACGAAGCCATCGAATTTACTCACCTGACAATCTCCCTTCCGATGCGCTCATAATCCGCCCATGCTTCCGACGCGCGCGGATCGCTCACCTCAGACACCGGCACACCCTGAAGCACGGCCTTTTGAAACGCGACACGCCGACGAATCTCGCCCTTGAAGAGCGGCAGCCGTCGCGCTTTCAATAACTCCCGCGCTTCGTCGCCGTCACGCGAGGGGCGCGGCGGAACGATTGTCAGAAGCACGCGGTAAGAGTCTGCGCCGAGCGCGTCCAAAGCGTTCACGGTCTGCATCAGCGCGTGAAGCGATAGGCCGTCCGGCGTCGTCGGGATCACTAACAGATCGCACCCGCCGACGAGTGTACGTAAGTCGCTTTCCGAAGGGTGCGCTTCGGTATCAATCACCGTATGCTCATAGTCACGTGCGAATCGAGCGGCTTGCCTTTCGTCGGCCACTTTGAAGGGCAACGCTCCGCGCTCAGTCCATGCCAGCGCGCTTCTGTTCTGGTCGCCGTCGAGTAGAAGCGTCGGCGCGCGGCGTTGCAGATACGCGGCCAAGTGCACAGCGGTTGTGGTTTTACCGACCCCACCCTTGAAGCTGGCGACGGTGATAATCATTCGTGTTGAATAGTCGGATAGCTAAATAGTCGCAGTTTGTCGCAGCTTAAGCGAGACGGTCAATCAAAGTGTTCACTCGTTCTTCAACGCTCATCGCTTGCCGCCTATGCTGTGTAATCTGTTGAGCGTTCGCCATAGAGAATCAATTTCCTCACCGCTAAACTTTCGGATCAAGACGGACGCCGCTTTGTCAACGTCCAGAGGTATGGTGAACGTCTTTGGTCTAAACCCACCCTCAACCATCGCTCCGTGCGGCGATAGCTTGCCTGCGATGACTCTCTTGTGTAGGTCGGGACGGTCTTTGCGTAAGCGGCGGAGAGCGTATGAGCGGTCGTTTCCATAAGCATCGGGGTTATCAACCCTTACATTGTCAGTCTTGATTCCTTCTGATTTCCTATCTCCCCCGTGCTTTCCCTGTGTCTCTCTATTAATCAAATCCAATACGTCGTGGTGTTCGGCGCATATCCGCCTAAGTAGATTCAAGTCTGCGCCCAAGCCTTCGAGTGGTTTAGTGGTCACGAAATCAATGAAGCGATTGTAGGTAATTCGCTCGCCAGTGCGGTCAATAACGAAGTCGCGCCACATATCATCTTGGATGACGCGCCTGACGAGCATCGGCACATAACTCAACCCTGACTCGCCCGACCTTACCGCATGAAGCAAACTCTCAATGATCTGGCCGCTATGCACTTCCGACTGCTGTGGCATTATTATTTCTTTCCTTTCTTCTTACTCGCCTTCGTCGCGGTCGCATCCTTCGGCGGCCTGCCCGCCTATTTCGGCGTGTGCTTCAATGTCCGCGCATGTCATCTGCTTCAAGCAGGGCGTCGGCAGTCTCATCGTCATCACCGTCCAGCATCAGGATATGACGCGCGAGTTCCACCTCCGCCTCTTCTCGAATTGCCAAGCACAGCGCGTAAAGACAAGCGGCGGTAGCCATGTCTCTCTCACCTCCAGCGCGCTCGATAAACTTCCCAAGACCGTGCAGCGTCGCTACTAATTCTTCTCTTTGTTCGTCAGTCACTTTATAAGCGGTGGCCCGCTTCGATTTTTTAGCCCTACTCATCTCTTACCTCTCTTCGCCCGCGTAGATGTGCCTTCTTTGGCGCGTATTTGACTTGTGGCGCGTTTGTTTTCGGCGGGCGTAGCCTTCGGCGGTCTGCCGGGCGAACCACGATCAAGCGTCGCCACGTCACCGGCGCGCACGACGTAAGCCCGACCGACTTTAATCGCGGGCAACCTATCTTCCATTATCAGTTCAAGCACGCGCTGACGGGTCACGCCTAGACGCTCGCCAGCTTGCGCCGTTGACAGCAGTTCGTCGGCCTCTTTCGTCATGCGAAATAGTATAGTAAAAAACCTTGTCGTATGCAATCTTTTTTCTTGACAAGGGATAAATTCGTGCTAGAATCCTTGTCAGTTGACAGGGATAAGCAACACACGAAACGGAGAAGAGAAGCGATGACGAACTTAAACGAAACCAAACTAGCGGCGGTGGTGGATGCGGCCTTGATGACGGTCAAAGGTGATTCGAGATGGACGAACGCGATCCTGAAGGCTGAAGAGATTCTTACCTCCGGCAATCCTTATCTTCACTTCACCGGCCACTCACTCTTGATGCTCTCGGACAGTGGCGAGATTTACGAAGCCAACGGTGTCTGCCAGTGCAAAGCCTTCGAGCGCGGGCAAGCCTGCAAACATCGCGCGGCTTACAAACTTGTGGTGCGCTACAACGAAGTGGTGCACTAAATCGAAGGGCTTCCTAAGTGCTAGGAACACTCGGGAAGCCCCCACCCTTCAAACCTCACGAATGAAAGGAATCAACACCAATGAGTCTAACGAAGAGATGGATGGAATCACAAGCCGAAGAGACACCGGCAGCGCGGCTAGAACGTGCCCGCCAGTGCGTCCAGAACGCCCTCAGTGCCGCCGCGACTGGTCGGCCTGACATCGGTGACGCTGTGCGACATCGAGAGCGCCCTGAGCGTCGCATTGCGCGAAATGGACAGATTGCAGTTGACGCTCGCCGTGATAGAGCGGCAGCACGAAAGGATGGTTACCTAAGCGGGAGATTCGGGTGGCAAATGCGAACCATCCACAAGCCTCACCAGACTTGCGGATGGTCCGAGTGTTTCGATGAGGATCTGTTGCTAGTCTTGATTAGCTTTGCGGCGTCTGCGTACCTTGGCCGCGATGCCCGCTAGACCGGTGCCGAGCAGCACCATTGTCGCTGGCTCAGGGACGGTGGTTATGGTCCCGCTGATGTTAATGCGGGAACTATTGCCGATGGGGAGGGAGTTTAAGGTTATCGTGCCGGTGCCCAAGAGCCTTCCACTGGCGTTCACGAAGCTACCCGTTCCACCCGTTAGCGTATACGTAAATGAGACAGACAAAACTGTTCCGGGTGGGGGTGGTGGTGGCGGAATCCCAACGATCGTTCCCACGTAGGTGCCGAAGAAGGTGTTGCCGCCGCCGAAATCGAACGTAAACAGGCCGTCGAAGACGTTGCCTGTCGCGTTGTTTTGGCAGTTACTCTCGGTTGAGGTGAACGACCCCAAGTTAGAGGCCCCGACGCCCGGCGGGTTGGTCACCAAAAAAGTCGGGGGGGGGGTGCGCCGCATCGGACTGGATCAGGAACGGGCCCTCTCCCGCCGCTAAATTCACGACTGCCGGTGAACGTTATTGTATCGGCATGTGTTACCGTGGCTGAGCCGATGCACAGCAGGGCAACTGCTAACGATGCGAAGATGATTTTATGCATACGCATTGTCTGTTTTCTCCTTAGACTTCAAGTTTCGCGCTTTGTAAACACGCGCCTACAGATTAAATTCCTTAGAGCGTGTTGAGAAATTAAGTTTTGCATGGTCTGAGCCAGTTGCGGATGCGATATTGTTGCTTTTTCTTTGCCACACATCGAACATAGCAGCATCGGCGCATCCGCAGCTACTTTTATGCAACAACGCCATATACGCGCACAACAGGTCGTGATACAAGCAAGATGTTCGGAGTACGATGTTCGTGACACCCGAAGGAGGTCGCGAGCGAGAGACAGGGTGAGGGTCGGCAATGACTTTGGGACAAGGCTTTCTTGATCCCGACCAACAGTGTGATCATTCCAGCGAACCCTGACCCGCATCACGGAATGGGACTTTTGATCCCGAATAGGAGCGTGGAACGTACACCGAGCAAGTCTTTTTAGCTTGCACGAACCTCCGACATAAAGAAGAAGGAGGAGAAGACCTGTGCGCTACATCGGAGTTGATCTACACAAAACTAATTTCGTCGTCTGCTTCATGGCGGAAGACGAGACGACTTGGCTTGAGACGTACCCGCTGACGAAGACCGGCATCAATCGGTTGATCAGCCATCTCGACAAGGAAGATGAAGTAGCAGTCGAAGTCACCGCCAACATCTACTACTTCTACGATCAAATCAAAGAACACGTCGCTCGCATCGTGTTGGTTGATACCTATCGCTTCTCAGTCATCGCCACCTCCAAAAAGAAAACAGATAAAGCGGACGCGCGTGCGCTTGCCCGCTTCCTCAAACTCGGATACTTGCCGGAAGTGCCTGTGCCATCAGAGAAGATCAGGCAACTTCGTCATTTGCTACAAGCGCGAGAGACACTGGTCGGCATACGCACCAAACTAAAGAACATGGGGCATGGTACGCTGACCAGAAACGGCATCGCGCTGTCGCGCTCGGCATTCGCTTCCTCGGTGAGCCGTGCGCGCCTCGCCAAGCGTGATGACCTCGCGTCGGCGGATCACGTCATCCTGCAATCGGTCTTGCGGCAGATCGAAGACCTCGACGGGGAGGTCGCGGTACTCGAAACGGAGATCATCCGCGTCGGCAAGACGCTCGCCGGCTTAAAGCGATTGCTGCAACTCCACGGCATGAACTTGGTGTCAGCCATCAGCCTGTTGGCTGAAATCGGCGACATCCAGCAGTTCGAGACGAGCAAGCAACTGACGGCTTATGCGGGGCTGGCGACTTCCACCCGGCAGTCGAATGAGACGACAAGACACGGCAAGATCACGAAGCAAGGGAGAAAGAGGTTGCGGACGGTCGCGATCAGGGCGGTTCTTTCGATGGTCAATCGCACGGACACGCCGCTGATGGACTTCTACCACAAGAAGAAAGGGGAGAAAGGTTCAGGCAAGGCGATCTGCGCGACGGCGAGGAAGCTGCTCACCATCATCTTCGTGATGCTGAAGAAAGATTTAGACTACTGGTACTTAGAAGACCGCTTGTACAATCGCAAGCTGCGGGCACTCGACGCTGCCGCGTGATCGGAGCTTGCACGTTGACTTTGCATAGGAGTCATTGCACGCGAGGCGCGATAGCGTGCCTGTCATGTTGCGTTGCTCCGTTTTGCCTGTGTGCTTCCGCCCGCGCCCGCTCAATTCCCGCGCTAGCACTTCCGAGCTAACAGACCAGACATAATCATCATTATCAGTCGCAGAAGATGGCAATAGTTTTTCGGGCTGTGACACTCGCTCGATTTCGCACCGTCAAGCACAAGATTTAGTGGTCGGGACGAAGCGTGAAATCCCTCGGCGTGAGCGGTTCGACACAATCACTGAGAGGTGTCACGGCACTAGATGTTGTGGGCGCACAAGCTACATGCCCTTATCTTCGTCAACGAATTCGTCGAACTCGCAGCACCCACTCGCTAACAAAAAAGAACCATCCGCAAGACTCAACAGAGACTCACGGATGGTTCAGAGTGTTTCGCTGCAGATAAGCTCTGCTAGTCTTGATTAGCTTTGTTTACGACGACGAACCTTGGCCGCGATGCCGGCTAGTCCTGTGCCGAGCAGAAGCATCGTTGCCGGTTCGGGAACTGCCGTAGTAATCGTCGGCGTCAGACCCGTGATCGTCAGATCGTAGTTGAAGGTTTGATTGGCGAATCCTCCAACTCCTACGCCATAAATGCCGGACGTGAGGACGGTGAAGTTAACGATGCAGGACTGAAGGCCGCCGCCGCCGGGGATTTGTTGTGCCGCCGGACAATCATCGTTAAAAGCCAACTGCATACCCGTCGGACTAAAAAGCGCAATGATCGGGTCGAAGCCCGCTGGAATCGTTCCCAAATTGTTAGGAAGTGCGCGGATCGTGATCACGTTTCCGGCAACGGCTTGGAAGCGGAAGTAGTCGGTGAATTGCTGTGTGCCGATGGCTTCGCGGAAGGCGTTGTCAACCCTGATGCTGCCATCGTTCGGCGTCAGATTCTGCCCTGTCGCAAATGTGTTGTTCGGCTCGACCTCGGTGAACACCGTCTCGGCACGCGCTTGAGCAGAGCAGAAGACGAGCAGCGCCAAAGCGCCGAAGGTGGTGAATAATCGTTTGTGAAGCATCTATTTATCTCCCTTGATATAGTGGGGACACCCAGTTGTTTATCGTTCCTGCCGTAACACTCACCGCACGTGAGGACACAGCAGAAGCAACATGAAGAGAATGCGGAGCAAGTGCATTCATTAGCGCGAATCTTTTCCCGAGTGAGATCATCTTTCACCCGGAGGCTTGCGCTGTGAGCTGTAAGTAATTTCGCACGCCTTTGTACTCTTAAGCTATATGTGCTGTCAAGGAGAATGTCAGAAGGAGGGTGTAAAGGGGCAGCAACCAACTGGGGTGTGCCGAATGATTCGCTTTTGCCCTGCAGTTAAGGTTGACGAAAGGGGTGCTCGCAAGTATAGTCTCGCCCTCCTCTAATCCTCCAAACAAGTTTAGAGAGAAAATAAGGCCGCCGGAGAGTGAAGCCTCCGGCGGCCTTATTTTTTAGGCAAGCGCGGCTTTCATCCGACACCCAGAATGATTGGCCAGTCATCTCCGTGACCTGTAGGGCAGATGAATGAGTGCGACGGCCTTGCGTTTTGCAGCCTCACCGCACTTCGAGCACGCGGAGAATATCGGCTCGCAGCTGACAACATGCGGATCAGCGAGCGCATCCCTGACCGCCGCTGCAACGTCCACTTGCGCGCCGGGTGATTGCTTGCACTGAGCGCACATCTCGACACCTTGAGCTTGTTCTAGTTTCCCGATTCGTGATGATAGATTCATCGTTTCACCCTCAGTAATGCCGCTTCCAACTCCGGCGTGAGGCAGACGCGCTCGCCGGTGGCAACGGCTACCACTCGCTCCAGCGCGATCAACTCCGCATTCGTTAAAAGCGTTAAGTCCCACGCCGCCGCGTCGCCTATCGCCGCTTCCAACTTGCCAACCCGTGTTTGTAAGTTCATGCCGCAAATCCCCTTCGCTGCACAAGCGGCGCACGGCTCAAAGCTGCACACACTTGTGCGTCGTGTTCTTCAACCCAAGCTTCCATCGCCTCACGTGCCGCCTCATATGCTTCTTCATAGTGCGCGCCGTAGAGACGGGCACAGCGCACGCCGTCGCGTTCGTCCAACTCGTCGAACCTCTGCCGCGTCTCTTTTGAGCAGGGGCCGCGCGCCGCCCATTCGCGCGCGGCGACCGCGCCTACCGCACGCACCTCAGCGCGCGTCTCTTCGTCCATGCCATACGCGTTATAAGTGAACGGCTTGCCGCACTCGACGCAAGGCTCTTCGTCCGGTTCTCGCGGAAGCGCAGCAACATCTACGCCGTGACGTTTGAGCGTGCCGTTAAATGCCTGCTTGCCCGCGTCAACAATCGCGCGCACAAAACAAACCTCGTCCGCGCACGTCGCCGCTTCCAACTTATTGAGCCTCGAATCTAAATTCATTCTTCACCTCGTTCCACTCCGATAATTATCATCGCGCTGCAAACCGAAAGCGAAATAGTTATGTTCGGGCGTCGGCAGGATTAAGCGCCAATTTTTCCAAGTCGAAATGTTGATAGCTTTTCCGCACGTCGCGCACGTCCTCGCGTCCGGCGTGCCGACCAACACAAAAGCGTCGGGACATTTGCAAATACTATCGTGTGCATCACCGATGCTCGCCGCTCTCTCCAGTCGCTTCAAGCGCTCATCTAAGCCCATCGCCTACCTTTTCCTTTCTCTTGCTCTGCCAATAACTCTTCTAACCGTTCGACACGCGATTGCAACTCCGTCAACTCGACGGCCTTTATTGATAGTTCGAGAATCGTTTTTGCTGCCGCCACGCGCGACGAGGCGAGCACGGAAGCGTCCTCCGCGACTTCGCGCAGCACACGCGCCGCCACGCCGCAATCCGCCTGTAGTTGCGACATTGCGACTTCTACCAATTGCCGCCGCGCGGCGCGGTAGCGCGTCTGAAAGGCTTCCGCGTGCAGCCAGCGCCACGCGGAAGTCTCCGACACGCCCGCTTGCTCTGCCGCGCGCTTGGCCTCGCCGGTGGCGAGTAACGCGACAAGTAAAAGCTCTTGCTTCGGTGTTAAATTTTCGGTGGTAGCTTTTACGGGTTGCCTTAAGTCGCCTTTGGCATATCAAAACTGATAATTACGCCGCATCTCGGCATACGCCCGGTTTGCTTCGGCCAGCAAAAACTCTTTAAAGATGTCCGGCCACATTGCTTCGTATTGACCGGTCGTCATCGTCGCGTATCTGTATCGCAGTTGGCGCTTTAACTCAGCTTCGCGCGTGAGCGCTGCGACGGCGGCGAGGCGCTCGCGCTCAGCCGTGTGCGCCGTCTTTTCCGCTTGAAGCCGCGCGAGATACTCGCTTCGCAGCGTCGCGTTGTGAAGCTTGTTCGCTTCTTGAATTTTCAAATATTGCGGGCGAAGTGCTTCAAAATTCTCACGTGGATGTGCGCGGCAAAAGTCCGCAAACGTCGCGCCCCAAAATGTTTGTTCTGGCATGTTTTTTCCTTCCTTTCATCGGTTCAAGCTGCCGGTGGCAGCGTGGCTAGTTCATCGTCAAGTAATGCAGGCATCCCTCTACCTCCTAAAAGTCTGCTCGCCCCTTCATTCACGTTGCGCATAAAGCCGCTCGTCGAGCAGGCCATTCGCTTCGGCTTCAATCGCTTCGCGTTCCGCAAGTTCGTCCGAGTCGATTTCATAGACAAGCTCAGGCGGTTCGGTCGTCTGCTCGTCAGGCGGATCGTCGAAGATCGGAATTTCGACCGTGCGCACCGGCGGAGCATTGAGGCCGGCGAAGGTTTCATTCCAAGCGGCCTCTGCCGCTGCCTCCTCTGTTGGTGTCCGCGTATATTCTTCTCTTACGCGGACACTCACTTTCTCTTCGTCCGATGTTTCGGGGGATACCGGACACGCGGGGGGGGGGGTACCGGACGCACTGTTCCGGTAGGTATACAACC
>MWWB01000301.1_pt1 | contig 11910 bp, 3 predicted proteins | sample 1047291 | NCBI WGS metagenome assembly MWWB01 (sample SAMN06349976, study PRJNA376086) | soil metagenome | isolation source: MS4-1 sample Antarctic (ecotone) soil | place: Antarctica | reverse complement strand
ACATTTCGGGTCAACCGTCAGCAATCTCCCGCCGCGATGCTCGCACAGGGCGGCAGCAGAAAACTGACTTACGACGAAATTGTCGAACAATTTTATCCGATGGCAGCCGGTTTCAGCTGGCAGTCGGATAAGGAAATGACAACTTTTATCGGTTCAACTCACGTTGACAATCTCGATAAATATTATGATTTGGTTCGTCAGATGCTGCTTGAACCGGGCTTTCGTGAAGAAGATTTCACGCGGCTCAAACAAGATGCGATAAATTTTTTGAAAACGAGTCTGCGTGAAGGAAACGACGAAGAACTCGGCAAGGAACGCCTCTACAACATTATTTATGCAGGTCACCCGTACGCGCACCACAGTATGGGAACAATCAGCGGTTTAGAGCGAATAACTCTGCCGGACGTGCGCGACTTTTACGCGAAAAATTACACTCAGGCGAACCTGGTCGTCGGGCTTTCCGGCGGTTTCGACACAAGATTTTCCGGACGAATGGCGACTGATTTCGCAAAACTTCCGAAGGGCAGAAAACAGGCGCGAAAATTTCCTGCTCCAAAGCTTGAAACCGGAATGAAGATAGAAATAGTTGAGCGTGAAACACGCGCGACGGCAATTTCGCTCGGATTTCCGATTGCCGTTAATCGGGCTAGTAAGGATTACGCCGCGCTCGCTCTGGTGGCGTCGTATTTCGGTCAGCATCGTTCTTCCAACAGCTATCTTTACGGACAGCTTCGAGAAAAACGCGGGCTTAATTACGGCGATTATGCTTACATCGAATATTTCCCGCGCGGAATGTTTCAGTTCCAACCCGACCCGAATCTGGCGCGGCAACAACAGATTTTCCAGATTTGGATTCGTCCCGTTGAGCCGATTAACGCAAACTTTACACTTCGCGCCGCGCTTTACGAATACGATAAATTAGTCAAAAACGGTTTAGACCAACAGACATTTGAGGAAACCCGCGACTTTTTGATTAAATACGTCAATATCCTGACGCAGACGAAGGATGCCGAACTTGGATACGCCCTCGACAGCCGTTATTACGGCACCGGGAACTTCAACGAATATACGAAAACGGCTTTGTCAAAGTTGACTCTGGAGGATGTTAATCGCGCGATAAAAACTCATTTGTCATCAAACAATATGCGGGTTGTGATGATTACAAAAGACGCTCAGGGTTTGCGTGACGCAATCGTTAACAACAAACCCGGAACAGTTTCGTACGCTGCCGAAAAACCTGCGGAAATTCTGGCGGAAGACAAGACGATTTCAACTTATCCGATTCGCGTGAAAGCCGAAAGCGTAACGATTACACCAGCCGGAAAAGTTTTTGAATAACATAAAATTTGTTGTTTTGCCGAATTGCAAAAATAATTTTTTGCTAATTTATTTTCATTTCAGTTGCGCTGCGAACGATAACTTTTCCGTCGGCGGTGGTATAAAGCTTATGAATACCGCCGCCGTTTCCGAATTTCAACGTTGATGTGCTTTTTCCGTCGCCGATATAATTGAGCGTTACGCCGTCGGTTTGAATATTCTTTCGATTTGATTCGATAGTAACGTTAGGGTTTTCCGGCAGAGTCAGAATGATTGTGCCATCAACGGTTTGTGCCGCCAAGTTTTGAAAATCACCTTCCAAATTCATCATTCCGTGGTTGGTTTTTCCGTCAAACACGCCGCGAAAACCAATCAGGCGAATTCTTCCGTCAACTGTTCCGACACTTATTTTACCGCCGGCGTCGCGCACATCAACTGTTTCGTCCGCGCCTTGCAAATCAATTTCGCCGGAAACGCCTTCGAGCCGGATTTCGCCGCTCGTGACGATTTTCAAATTCGATTTTCTTGGCACAAAAACTTCAATCCGGGCGCGATTCATTTCATATAAAAAATCTTTGTTTGCTGCATCAGTCGAGTTTGAAACTTTAATATTCACGTCCGAGCCAGCTTGCGTCGCATTCAAATCAAGCGGCATTTGCCCGTTTTGAACTTTTGAGATGCGCGTCACCGCGTACTGAACTTCCGGTTTATCCCAACCGCGCACGAAAACAGTAAAATTTCCGGCTTCAATCGTCACTTTCGGCGTTCCTTTGACGACGAAACTCTCGCTCTTTTCTTCAATGCTTGGCGAGCCGAATGTCCAATTTGCGTTCGACATTCGCGCGAATGCTTCTCTATATTTTTCCTGCGCTTGTTTGATTTGCGCTTTCATCTGCTCGGAATTTATTTTGAGCTCGGCTTGTTTGAGTCCTTCCAAGTGTATTTTTTCGAGTTCGGGTTTTATTTTACGAAGTTCCTTTTGGGCTTCTTTTAATCCTTCCTCTACACCTTCCTTAATCGCTTTATTAATTTCATCATTGTCGATATCAATATTTATTGTCGGGGACTTTGGCGACTTCGGAGTCTTAGGCGGTTTCGGGGATTTCGGCGGTCTTATACCGGAATTATTTTCAAAATCTCCGTCGTTCCAATCGTTTTGATTTTTAGATTTCAGAAGATTTGTCGCGGGATTAAGATTTTTACCGTCATTTTTGCGTCTGACAGATAATGCGCCGTTGACGCTATTCAGCCGAATTTGCACGTCGCCGCTGCCGATTTTGCCGTACATATCGCGCCCGACGTATTCGCCTTTGCGGACCCGTAAACCGAAATCGTTGCTGATGTTTCCGTTAACCGTATCGGCTTTGACGGTTGCGTTGGCGTCAGATGGAATAATCAGTTCAACCGTTCCGTTGACCGTGTTTAATGAAATTTTGCTTTTTGCTTCCAGCCGGTCAAAATCAGCGACAACCGTTCCGTTGACGGTCGAAAGATTTGCCGCGCCGCCTAGATTTGTTGCGCGAACTTCACCATTGACAGCCGAGGCTTTCGTTGAGTTTCCCGCGTTTGTGATGCTGACCGAGCCGTTGACTGTTTCAATATCGTCTAAAACTGCATTGCGCGGCACAACCAAGCGATATTCGATTTGCAGTTTGCCGTAATTTCGACGCTCACCGGAATTTTTGCGTCGCCAATCGCCGTAATTGGTTTCGACGCTGAAGACGTCAGGTCGTGCATCGATTTTGACTTCAATCTCCGACAAGCCTTCTTTTGTATCAGCGGTTTTGACGTATTCGAGTTTAACCTCCTTTCTGTCCCACGTCTCCACAGTTATCGAGCCGTTAACATTTGAAATGCTGACTGTGCCATTGGCAGCCAGCGGGTAAGATTGCTCGAATCTTTCGGTTTCGTCAAACTTAAGGACGTTTTTAACGCTCGTCTCAGAGTGACTAAAATTATTAATTTCCGGCAAATCGCCGCTCGATGAAATGACCAGACCGGCAAAAATTATTGAATATAACCAAGGCATAAATCCTTTCTCCTTTTTTGGATTTTTGGATATGAATAGAAATTATTTTTTCTTATTCTGATTATAAAACACCACTGCTTTAGAGTTTGTGACAATTTTTACGATAAAGATAATTTTTTCACTTTTTCTATACTAAGATGTCAAGTATCCTTAATATCAGTCAATAACTAAAAGCTTAGGTCTTTCAAGTATAAAGAATGAACAACGAATTCTTGAACAACCGCGTAATTGTCAAAGTTGGCGACATTACTAAAGAAAATGTCGATGCCATCGTCAACGCGGCAAACTCAACGCTACTTGGCGGCGGCGGAGTTGACGGCGCAATCCACCGCGCCGGCGGGACGCAAATATTAGACGAATGCCGAGAAATTCGCCGTCAACAACTTCCTGAAGGTTTGCCGACCGGCGAAGCCGTAATTACCGGCGGCGGAAACTTAAGGGCGAGATTTGTGATACATACGGTCGGTCCTGTTTACGGGATAAACGAAGGTCGAGACGCGGAACTACTTGCCAATTGTTATAAAAACTCGCTTAGCTTAGCGTTTAGAAATAATATTCAATCAGTTGCTTTTCCTTCAATTTCAACCGGTGTATTTGCCTACCCAAAATACGAAGCCGCTAAAATTTCATCCGAAGCAATAAAAGAGTTTGTGACAAAAAAAGAAGCCCCCCGGACAATTTATCTGGTTTTCTTTTCAGAAATTGATGCGCAACAGTTTGTAAAACATCAAAATTTTTAACTTCGAAAAATACACTCTCATTGATTTCACCAATTAAGTTGATACTTAAAATTTGATAGTTTATAGTTTCGTGATTACTTTACCTTTTGACACCCGAGTGAATAATTCTAATTTATGATGAAGGATTCTTTAATTGAGACTGAGAGGAATATGCAAACAGCAACAAGATTACAGACGGAACAGAACTTTAGAAAAGATTTTTACTATAATCGCGAAATTCCTGAAAACCTCCGATTTTTAGACACTCTGTCGTGGAATTTTTTTTGGTCTTGGAAACCGGAAGCCACAAATTTATTTCGCGATATAGATTCTCAGCTTTGGGACGATTGTGAACAAAATCCACGTCTATTTCTAAAAAAGGTAAGCGAACTTCGGCTTTGGCAAAAAGCGATGAATGCTGATTACTTAGAAAGACTGCAAAATTTTTCCAGAGATTTTGAGAGTTATATATCTGCTCCACCAAAGAATTTTAGAAAGATTAGCAGCAAAAATCCGATTTCATACTTTTGCGCTGAATACGGCGTTCATAATTCTCTCCCAATTTATTCGGGCGGACTCGGAATTTTAGCCGGCGACCATTTAAAGTCTGCCAGCGATATGAATGTGCCGCTCGTTGCCATCGGCTTATTTTATCGTTACGGCTATTTTCGGCAAAAAATAAACCACGAAGGCTTGCAGGAGGAACTTTATTTAGATTCGTTTGAAACCGAGCTTGCGCTTACGCCCGTTTTGGACAAAGACAATAATCGAATTTTAATTTCGATTCACATTCGCGGTCAAGAAGTTTTCGCCCAAGCCTGGCTTGCCCGGGTCGGAAGAATTTCTCTTTATTTGCTCGATACAAATGTCGAGCAAAACACCGAAATTGATCGCTTTATTACCGGGCATTTATATGGCGGCGACACGGAAACGCGTATTGTCCAGGAGAAAATCCTCGGCATCGGCGGTGTCAGACTTCTGCGGAAATTGGATATAGAACCGGCGGTTTATCATTTAAACGAAGGACATTCCGCATTCTTGACTCTGGAGCTGGCGCGAGAATATTTAGATGCAAACGAAAATTCGAGCTTTGACGATGCAGTTAATTTCGTCAAGAAAAAATGTGTTTTCACAACTCACACACCAGTATCAGCTGGAAACGACACGTTTTCGACCGATGCTATCGAAGGCTGCTTCGACAAAAACTTTATCTCTGCGCTGAAAATTTCCAAAGAAGAGCTTTTTGCGCTCGGGCGCGTCCATCCGGATGATTCCGCTGAGTGGTTCGGAATGACGCCGCTCGCACTCCGTCTGACACGCTCGGCAAACGGCGTGAGCGAAAAACACGGTGAGGTTTCGCGTGATTTGTGGCTTAAGATGTTTCCTGAAAATACAAAAACCGGAGATGTCCCGATCACTCACGTTACAAACGGCGTTCACGCACCGACTTGGATAGCGCCCGTTTTTCAGACGCTTTACGAAAAACATGTCGGAAAAAACTGGTCTCAGGTATTGTCGAATGAAACAACCTGGCGCGCAGCACTCGAGAAGATTCCTGATGCTGAGATTTGGAAAACACACAGGTTATTAAAGCAATTACTCGTTTCATTTATTCGCCAAAAAACTTTTTCACCTGAAATCGGCTCGCACAACACTATCAATGAACACAGAAACACTAATAAATTATTTTCACCCGACGTTTTAACAATCGGTTTTGCGCGGCGCGTGGCAGCTTATAAGCGCTGGAATCTGCTCCTAAAAGATTTGGAAAGATTAGTTAAAATAGTGGACAACGCCGAGAAACCCGTCCAGTTTGTTTTTGCCGGAAAGGCGCATCCGCAAGACCGGAGCGCCAAGGAAATCCTGCAAAATCTGATGAGTTTTGATGAAAATTCACAGTGGCAGCGGCGTGCCGTTTTTTTGGAAGATTACGATCAGGAAGTAGCGCGCTACCTTGTACAAGGCGTTGACGTTTGGCTCAACGTTCCGCGCCGCCCGCTCGAAGCCAGCGGCACAAGCGGTCAAAAAGTGGCAATGAACGGCGGTCTCAATCTCTCGATTCTGGACGGTTGGTGGATTGAAGGCTTTAACGGAGAAAACGGATTTTCGATTGGCGTGTCGAAAGATGAAAATGAAACAGACACTGAAAAAATTGACGCCAGCGACGCTGATTCACTTTATCAAGTTTTGGAAACTGAAGTTATTCCTGCTTATTATGCAAAAGACGCTCAGGGTTTGCGTGACGCAATCGTTAACAACAAACCCGGAACAGTTTCGTACGCTGCCGAAAAACCTGCGGAAATTCTGGCGGAAGACAAGACGATTTCAACTTATCCGATTCGCGTGAAAGCCGAAAGCGTAACGATTACACCAGCCGGAAAAGTTTTTGAATAACATAAAATTTGTTGTTTTGCCGAATTGCAAAAATAATTTTTTGCTAATTTATTTTCATTTCAGTTGCGCTGCGAACGATAACTTTTCCGTCGGCGGTGGTATAAAGCTTATGAATACCGCCGCCGTTTCCGAATTTCAACGTTGATGTGCTTTTTCCGTCGCCGATATAATTGAGCGTTACGCCGTCGGTTTGAATATTCTTTCGATTTGATTCGATAGTAACGTTAGGGTTTTCCGGCAGAGTCAGAATGATTGTGCCATCAACGGTTTGTGCCGCCAAGTTTTGAAAATCACCTTCCAAATTCATCATTCCGTGGTTGGTTTTTCCGTCAAACACGCCGCGAAAACCAATCAGGCGAATTCTTCCGTCAACTGTTCCGACACTTATTTTACCGCCGGCGTCGCGCACATCAACTGTTTCGTCCGCGCCTTGCAAATCAATTTCGCCGGAAACGCCTTCGAGCCGGATTTCGCCGCTCGTGACGATTTTCAAATTCGATTTTCTTGGCACAAAAACTTCAATCCGGGCGCGATTCATTTCATATAAAAAATCTTTGTTTGCTGCATCAGTCGAGTTTGAAACTTTAATATTCACGTCCGAGCCAGCTTGCGTCGCATTCAAATCAAGCGGCATTTGCCCGTTTTGAACTTTTGAGATGCGCGTCACCGCGTACTGAACTTCCGGTTTATCCCAACCGCGCACGAAAACAGTAAAATTTCCGGCTTCAATCGTCACTTTCGGCGTTCCTTTGACGACGAAACTCTCGCTCTTTTCTTCAATGCTTGGCGAGCCGAATGTCCAATTTGCGTTCGACATTCGCGCGAATGCTTCTCTATATTTTTCCTGCGCTTGTTTGATTTGCGCTTTCATCTGCTCGGAATTTATTTTGAGCTCGGCTTGTTTGAGTCCTTCCAAGTGTATTTTTTCGAGTTCGGGTTTTATTTTACGAAGTTCCTTTTGGGCTTCTTTTAATCCTTCCTCTACACCTTCCTTAATCGCTTTATTAATTTCATCATTGTCGATATCAATATTTATTGTCGGGGACTTTGGCGACTTCGGAGTCTTAGGCGGTTTCGGGGATTTCGGCGGTCTTATACCGGAATTATTTTCAAAATCTCCGTCGTTCCAATCGTTTTGATTTTTAGATTTCAGAAGATTTGTCGCGGGATTAAGATTTTTACCGTCATTTTTGCGTCTGACAGATAATGCGCCGTTGACGCTATTCAGCCGAATTTGCACGTCGCCGCTGCCGATTTTGCCGTACATATCGCGCCCGACGTATTCGCCTTTGCGGACCCGTAAACCGAAATCGTTGCTGATGTTTCCGTTAACCGTATCGGCTTTGACGGTTGCGTTGGCGTCAGATGGAATAATCAGTTCAACCGTTCCGTTGACCGTGTTTAATGAAATTTTGCTTTTTGCTTCCAGCCGGTCAAAATCAGCGACAACCGTTCCGTTGACGGTCGAAAGATTTGCCGCGCCGCCTAGATTTGTTGCGCGAACTTCACCATTGACAGCCGAGGCTTTCGTTGAGTTTCCCGCGTTTGTGATGCTGACCGAGCCGTTGACTGTTTCAATATCGTCTAAAACTGCATTGCGCGGCACAACCAAGCGATATTCGATTTGCAGTTTGCCGTAATTTCGACGCTCACCGGAATTTTTGCGTCGCCAATCGCCGTAATTGGTTTCGACGCTGAAGACGTCAGGTCGTGCATCGATTTTGACTTCAATCTCCGACAAGCCTTCTTTTGTATCAGCGGTTTTGACGTATTCGAGTTTAACCTCCTTTCTGTCCCACGTCTCCACAGTTATCGAGCCGTTAACATTTGAAATGCTGACTGTGCCATTGGCAGCCAGCGGGTAAGATTGCTCGAATCTTTCGGTTTCGTCAAACTTAAGGACGTTTTTAACGCTCGTCTCAGAGTGACTAAAATTATTAATTTCCGGCAAATCGCCGCTCGATGAAATGACCAGACCGGCAAAAATTATTGAATATAACCAAGGCATAAATCCTTTCTCCTTTTTTGGATTTTTGGATATGAATAGAAATTATTTTTTCTTATTCTGATTATAAAACACCACTGCTTTAGAGTTTGTGACAATTTTTACGATAAAGATAATTTTTTCACTTTTTCTATACTAAGATGTCAAGTATCCTTAATATCAGTCAATAACTAAAAGCTTAGGTCTTTCAAGTATAAAGAATGAACAACGAATTCTTGAACAACCGCGTAATTGTCAAAGTTGGCGACATTACTAAAGAAAATGTCGATGCCATCGTCAACGCGGCAAACTCAACGCTACTTGGCGGCGGCGGAGTTGACGGCGCAATCCACCGCGCCGGCGGGACGCAAATATTAGACGAATGCCGAGAAATTCGCCGTCAACAACTTCCTGAAGGTTTGCCGACCGGCGAAGCCGTAATTACCGGCGGCGGAAACTTAAGGGCGAGATTTGTGATACATACGGTCGGTCCTGTTTACGGGATAAACGAAGGTCGAGACGCGGAACTACTTGCCAATTGTTATAAAAACTCGCTTAGCTTAGCGTTTAGAAATAATATTCAATCAGTTGCTTTTCCTTCAATTTCAACCGGTGTATTTGCCTACCCAAAATACGAAGCCGCTAAAATTTCATCCGAAGCAATAAAAGAGTTTGTGACAAAAAAAGAAGCCCCCCGGACAATTTATCTGGTTTTCTTTTCAGAAATTGATGCGCAACAGTTTGTAAAACATCAAAATTTTTAACTTCGAAAAATACACTCTCATTGATTTCACCAATTAAGTTGATACTTAAAATTTGATAGTTTATAGTTTCGTGATTACTTTACCTTTTGACACCCGAGTGAATAATTCTAATTTATGATGAAGGATTCTTTAATTGAGACTGAGAGGAATATGCAAACAGCAACAAGATTACAGACGGAACAGAACTTTAGAAAAGATTTTTACTATAATCGCGAAATTCCTGAAAACCTCCGATTTTTAGACACTCTGTCGTGGAATTTTTTTTGGTCTTGGAAACCGGAAGCCACAAATTTATTTCGCGATATAGATTCTCAGCTTTGGGACGATTGTGAACAAAATCCACGTCTATTTCTAAAAAAGGTAAGCGAACTTCGGCTTTGGCAAAAAGCGATGAATGCTGATTACTTAGAAAGACTGCAAAATTTTTCCAGAGATTTTGAGAGTTATATATCTGCTCCACCAAAGAATTTTAGAAAGATTAGCAGCAAAAATCCGATTTCATACTTTTGCGCTGAATACGGCGTTCATAATTCTCTCCCAATTTATTCGGGCGGACTCGGAATTTTAGCCGGCGACCATTTAAAGTCTGCCAGCGATATGAATGTGCCGCTCGTTGCCATCGGCTTATTTTATCGTTACGGCTATTTTCGGCAAAAAATAAACCACGAAGGCTTGCAGGAGGAACTTTATTTAGATTCGTTTGAAACCGAGCTTGCGCTTACGCCCGTTTTGGACAAAGACAATAATCGAATTTTAATTTCGATTCACATTCGCGGTCAAGAAGTTTTCGCCCAAGCCTGGCTTGCCCGGGTCGGAAGAATTTCTCTTTATTTGCTCGATACAAATGTCGAGCAAAACACCGAAATTGATCGCTTTATTACCGGGCATTTATATGGCGGCGACACGGAAACGCGTATTGTCCAGGAGAAAATCCTCGGCATCGGCGGTGTCAGACTTCTGCGGAAATTGGATATAGAACCGGCGGTTTATCATTTAAACGAAGGACATTCCGCATTCTTGACTCTGGAGCTGGCGCGAGAATATTTAGATGCAAACGAAAATTCGAGCTTTGACGATGCAGTTAATTTCGTCAAGAAAAAATGTGTTTTCACAACTCACACACCAGTATCAGCTGGAAACGACACGTTTTCGACCGATGCTATCGAAGGCTGCTTCGACAAAAACTTTATCTCTGCGCTGAAAATTTCCAAAGAAGAGCTTTTTGCGCTCGGGCGCGTCCATCCGGATGATTCCGCTGAGTGGTTCGGAATGACGCCGCTCGCACTCCGTCTGACACGCTCGGCAAACGGCGTGAGCGAAAAACACGGTGAGGTTTCGCGTGATTTGTGGCTTAAGATGTTTCCTGAAAATACAAAAACCGGAGATGTCCCGATCACTCACGTTACAAACGGCGTTCACGCACCGACTTGGATAGCGCCCGTTTTTCAGACGCTTTACGAAAAACATGTCGGAAAAAACTGGTCTCAGGTATTGTCGAATGAAACAACCTGGCGCGCAGCACTCGAGAAGATTCCTGATGCTGAGATTTGGAAAACACACAGGTTATTAAAGCAATTACTCGTTTCATTTATTCGCCAAAAAACTTTTTCACCTGAAATCGGCTCGCACAACACTATCAATGAACACAGAAACACTAATAAATTATTTTCACCCGACGTTTTAACAATCGGTTTTGCGCGGCGCGTGGCAGCTTATAAGCGCTGGAATCTGCTCCTAAAAGATTTGGAAAGATTAGTTAAAATAGTGGACAACGCCGAGAAACCCGTCCAGTTTGTTTTTGCCGGAAAGGCGCATCCGCAAGACCGGAGCGCCAAGGAAATCCTGCAAAATCTGATGAGTTTTGATGAAAATTCACAGTGGCAGCGGCGTGCCGTTTTTTTGGAAGATTACGATCAGGAAGTAGCGCGCTACCTTGTACAAGGCGTTGACGTTTGGCTCAACGTTCCGCGCCGCCCGCTCGAAGCCAGCGGCACAAGCGGTCAAAAAGTGGCAATGAACGGCGGTCTCAATCTCTCGATTCTGGACGGTTGGTGGATTGAAGGCTTTAACGGAGAAAACGGATTTTCGATCGGCGTATCAAAAGATGAGGACGAAACAGACATTGAAAAAATTGATGCAGACGATGTCGATTCCCTTTATCAAGTTTTGGAAACCGAAGTTATTCCCGCGTATTATGCAAAAGATGCGGATGGCTTATCGAAGGAATGGATTCGGCGGATGAAAAATTCCCTGATAACGCTGACACCGCAATTTTCCAGCGATAGAATGCTCAGGGATTATATAGAGAAAATTTATTTGGTGAATAATTGATTGGTAATTGTGTTGCCGCCTTCAAACAATTTGAATAATTTTCCGTCAAACATTCCGCCTTCGCCAAATGCATATCAGAATGCGGGAAGCTATAATTAAATTATGAAAGCAAACTTTATTGAACTAGATACAATTCAAAAATTGGAACAACTGATCAACGAATCCGGTGAGAAACCGGTGGTTTTGTTCAAGCACAGCACGACTTGTCCGATTAGCGCGGGAGTTTATCAGGAAATTTCCAATGCCGACGCTGACATAAATTTGGTTATTGTCCAAAAGGCGCGCAACGTTTCATCCGCCATAGCCGCAAAAACAGGTGTCAGACATGAATCCCCGCAGGCAATTGTTTTGAAAAACGGAAAAGTAATTTAT
>MWWB01000300.1_pt1 | contig 11942 bp, 7 predicted proteins | sample 1047291 | NCBI WGS metagenome assembly MWWB01 (sample SAMN06349976, study PRJNA376086) | soil metagenome | isolation source: MS4-1 sample Antarctic (ecotone) soil | place: Antarctica | reverse complement strand
CCGTAGGTGCATGGAGCCTGAAACGTAGTGGACACGGAGTTTCCCCGCTCCCAAAGCGGCCACGTTCAGTGGTGTCTTTGCCTTTGGTTCGCGCCCCCCAAGGGCGAGCCCGTCCAGGGCCAGAAGCCGTTGCGTAGCGAGCCCAAAGCGAGTGAGCGAGGCGTCACAGTTTGCGGCAACGAAAACCCAACTTGAACTCTGCGGGAAACGGGTGGCGACCTGCCACAGTCCTCCCTCTCGCCACAATGCTCGCCACCCGTTTCCCGCATTGGTCGGGTTTACCGGGGAGACTGGAAAAATACCCCCCTTCCCCTAACTACCCAACGAGACCGGAAATTAAAAAAGCGTGAGCACTGGTGCGAACGTCCTTCCCGGTCGAGTGTAGCGAAGGCGCTTTGGCCGTAGCGTGACCAAATTTTGAACGTGTCAGAAACTATGGTTGATTGTTGAAAAAATTCGCGTCCGTCTGCGGTTGCTTTTAGCTGCTTCGCAGACGGTCAAAGGTCTGCTCTGCGAGTGGTGTACATGGTCTTGATGTGGGTGGGGGTTACTTTAAGGTGATTAAATCAATTCTAAGGGCCCTAGCTGCCTCTAGGTGAAGAGATTTTAGGGGGGCCTATAGTCCAGGATACCTCGCTTCAATTTGGGCGTCGTGGCTGCACTTCTTGGCGGCTGTTGTTTTCCCGTTCCTGACCATCCGAAAACCGGTCACATCACAGAGCGTACAAGCTTCAACAGCTGACCGCCTTGCTTGCCCCTTCGCCACCTCTTCAGCTTTGGCTTGTGCTTCAAAGTAGGCAGGCGGCACAAAGTACCCGTGCTCAATCGCCCGGATGATGTAGCCGCCGGGGTTCTGGGGCGGCGGGTTCTTCTTGAGTGGGTACGCTCCAAGCTGCTTCTTCACCTCGTCCGGCTTCGTGCTGACAAGCTCTCGTGCCTTCCGTTCATTCACCCCAAACTTCGTAATGAGTTCAATCACGAGCGGCGGGTCTTGCTCTTGTGAAACCGCTAGAGAGACCAGAGGCACAGAGCTCGGCTCCGGCGCTGGTGTTCGGCTTGGCTCTGGAAGCGCTAATTGAGTCGGTTTCTTGACGAGCTTCGGGGTAAAAGTCTTTGTCTTCCGTTCTGCGCGCGTGAGTTGGTCACGATAGAACTTTTCACCGTGATAGAAGATGATTTTATAGCCTTGTTGTGCTTCTTCAATCTTCCAGTTCTTTAGGTAGCCGTGTGCTTTGAGTTCATCAAGCGCAGGGGAAAGCTGCTTTTTGATGTCAGATAGGTACTTGTACCGGGTGACGTTTAGGTACTCGCAAAGCTCGTCGTATCGCTTCTCGAAAGATGCCTCTTCTCGCGAAGCGAAAAGCCATATCTGAAGAAGCGGAACAAGCGCTTTTGCAATGTGGTTTTTAAGGTGCTTGTAAGTCTCAAAGTCAATTGGAAGAAGAAAATTGTTGTTGATATTTTCTAACTGCCACTCGGAAAGCCACACATAATTTTTATCGGCTGTTGTTCCATCAGGTAGCTTTTTGCCGAAGAGAACTACCCTTTGAAAAACGTGAAAAATGTCGGTTGCCCGCGTCTTGGTTCCGGCGAAGTACACAGCCGCCTCAGAAACAATGCCGGTAAGAGCGATGCGCTTTAATGACTGCACTAGGTCATCGTAGTTCTTTCCTGTCGTTACTCGCTTGCCTTTGGCTCGTATCAACTCGGCAGAAGTAAAAGCGATGGGGTTTTTCACCTCACCGCGCTGTCTGAGTTCATCAACTATTTTCTGGATGGCAAAATAATTGTCTTGGTCTGCGGTGGTCGGTAGTCCGTAGCTGGCAGCGGGTTCGATACTGACTTTACCGACTACGCGCTTTCCTTCGCTCGTGTAGTTGATGTTTATCGTTTTGGCTTTATGGTTCTTAGTGTTCTTTGATGACGGCGAGAAAAAGCCAAGTGAAGTGAGATTCTTCTCGACCTTCACAAACTCAGATGAGGGAAGTGATACGACTTCAGCCGGTGATGCTGGAGCTAATGCGGCTGCCTCTTCAGTGTGAGTTTTAGGTGACTTCTTTGCCATAGAGCAGCAGCAGCAGGGTCGCGCGCGCGCGTTGTTGTTGTTAGATAAGATCTAAATACATTGAAGAGCCGAAAATAAGCCCTAAGTCCTTTTGATGCAAGGGTTTTTTTGTGTTGCCCTCGGGTTGAAGTGCAAAGTTTCTCGGGTTGAAGTGCAAAGTTTCTCGGGTTGAAGTGCAAAGTTTCTCGGGTTGAAGTGCAAAGTTTCTCGGGTTGAAGTGCAAAGTTTCTCGGGTTGAAGTGCAAAGTTTCTCGGGTTGAAGTGCACCCCCTGAGGTACGGAATCTCTCGGAAGAGGAAAATGCCATAATATGAATTAGCAGACGCGTTGAACCTCCAGTGCGCCATGTTCGAGTTGGCAGCCCAATGCCAGCCTACTTTGTCGCTTCACAGCGCAGCCTTGATAGGCAACATTCCAACTAAGCACGTCTACGTGTGAGAGCAAACTTCCCGGCTGACTCTTGACTTACCGCTAGGGTTGACATAGAAGCATCTCGCTCTATCCCAATTTCAGCCGCTACAAGGGAGATACTTCCATGAAGACAAGAATCTTCAAACAAGCATCCGTCATTGCGTTGATGGTGGTTGCGGCTTTGACCGTGACGTTTTCCATCGTTTCCGGTCAACACGCTGAAGAAAACCAATCGTCGAGTTCGTCAAACGCACGCGAAAGAACCATCGAAGGCGTATGGCGCACACAAATAACGCCAAGAGATTGTCAGACTGGCGTACCGTTACTGCCATTCACGATTCCGGGTCTCATCACATATCACAAAGGCGGCACGATGTCTGAAACTGCCGTCGCTCCGGGCGGTCCGGCTTCACGCACTCCGGGTCACGGAGTTTGGAATCGCAGAAATAGGAGACACTACAACAGTTCGTTTGTGTTTCAGTTGTTTAATCCCGACGGGACTTTCGCCGGAACGCAAAGGGTTAACCAAAACTTTCGACTCAATGCGAGCGGCGATAGATGGGAAGACAACGCCACTTTCCAAATATTCGACGCAAACGACAACGTAATCGTAACCGGCTGTGCCACCGCCGTCGGGACGCGGTTTGAATGAATAGGAAACAATGCGGGTTTGGCGCACAAAAGCGAGAGTATTCAATCTTAATGCGTCGAACCCGCATTGTTCTGTTGCCCTATTACTTTCCACGAAGCGGCAATGTTCTCACAAGCAAATGCCCTTGAGTCTGGCAAAGATACTGTGTGTAGCGTGCCGATCCGTGTCTTCCGGCTCCGCGAGATGCACAACGTGTGGCCGATATCACGCCGATATCACACCGACTTTCCACAGGGACACGAGCAATTCCCACCAGCCTTTATCCGCCGGGATTGAATGCTGCTCGCTCGCGGTATCTGAATTCGAGCGTTAATCATTCCCGCAAAACATAACTAAAAATTAGCGGACGCGCGTTATGCAGAAGCGTTGCATACTCCCTTAAGGTGGGGTCTCGCTGTCAATATCTTGTGGTCTCTCCTACACATGTAAGTGGCAAAATCGCCACACCTATAAATTATGCAACGACCACAAGCTATAGTGGTCGAAGCCACGCATTCAGTAACACTTCCTCTAACGCCGAAATCTCTTGACTTGCCGCTCCCCACGCGACGAGCGCTGACGGGAAAGGCGCTGCCTGTCGCCCCTCTCCAAAGCGCAACCTCCCTTGAAGAAAGAAGACGTGCGCGGAGCGTGCAATGTCTCTGTGCCAATAACTTGTGTCTGTGCGGGCAGGGAGAAGGGCTACGACAATTTTTGCATTTCCTTTCGCTACCTCTTCTTTCGCCTTCATTGTCCAGTGGCCGAGTGTTCGGCCATACGGTGGATTAAGAAATACAGTACCGAACCAAGGTAAACCTAACCCGTCATCTTCAACCGTGTACCGCACCTTTGCTTTAACTGGTGCGGCGTTTTTCTTCCTCGTAGGTGAACACGGGTCAAGGTCAAACTCTCCGAACACAGTATAAAGGCGCTCAAGGAACTCGTGCGGGGTGTGCCAGTCATGGTTGACTGAAGCGTTCCCTGCGTGTGTGTAGAAGTTCTTCTTCGTCCCGTTTCGGCCCAAGTAAACACCGCTTCCAAGAATGGTGAGAGCTCGCTCGAACACGTCAAGACGGCCCGTGTTGTACTTCTCAAGGGACACAATAGTTTGAGGTGTTACGTGAAGCAGTCGAGAGATTTCTCTTTGCGTGATCTTGCGGCGCTTTCGGAGCATTGCGACTTGTGCCCCGTGCGTCTCACCTGGCGATAAATTCTTTCCGTCTAGTTTAAGGTCAAGTGCTACGAGGAGTTTCCTAAATGATGAAAGGTTGCCGAGCCCTCGCTCCAAATGTCGAACGGTGGGAACGGACAGTCCTGATTTTTGAGCAAGGCGTTCTTGGGTTAGCCGCTCTGATTTTCGGACGTTCTTGAGCTCTTTTCCGAGCTCGAATTGGAAAGAATCTTTGAACACAGTCCATGAAAAACCCGAGTGAAATAGAAAGAAAGTTTGAACGCTCGTGCGGCTCGTCTTTCTCGCTTGAAGTCAAGAAAACAATAGGTAACTCGGTTCTAAAATATAACCGATCCACCTCGAAAATGCGTTATTTCACCAGAACGCAAATTCTCGTGATGTAAAAATTTAGATAGAACAGCGGTGTGTTCAAGGTATTGATTGAGTGCAAGGTAGAGGTGTGCGGAAGCGACTACTTCTCAAATTAGTTGTTCTGTGCAACACACGCGAACGTGAGAGCGGATTCGGTAGGTGTTAGAATCACGGCGGCTAGAGGCGTCTAATAAAGTTAGAGAGAAGGCATATTACGCGGGTGAAGATGTCCCTTCACTTCGCACATACAACGACTTAGCTCAGCGCCCGCTGGATTAGACGCCTAGCAGGGCGTCATCCGCGACGCCTGTTCGGGCGTCTAATTGGCGTTAGCCATCATGAAGCGTGGCTTCGCCACCATTGATGAAAATAAGGTCGCTCCAGTGGAATCAACAACTTAGCCGCTTATTTTCACAGCAGATGGCTTCCATTGCTTTGAGCATTAGTTCTCTTGAGTCAGGTGTTACTTTTGGAGAATATTCTCCTCAGTCGAAGGGAGTAAATCATTGAAGTATCAAGGCTTCATCTGGGCCGGTTTGTTAGTAGCTGATCTGGAAGGTGCAATCTCTTTCTACCAAGATATCCTCGGTCTCTCGCTGCTTGAAAGCGATGATAAATGCGCCCTCTTTGATGCTGGCGACGGCGCTGTTTTTGAGTTGTGGTCTTCAGGGTATAGGTCATCTTCTCCGAAAACAGCGGAGCAGCAGTCGTTGAGAGTTGGCTTGCGGGTTAATAATCTCGATGATGCTGTTTCCGAACTCCGAAGCAGAGGCGTTCAGTTCATTGGAGAGATTGGAGAATATGAGGGTACGCGGTGGATCCATTTTGCTGATCCGGAAGGTAATCGCTTAGAGTTGAAGGAAGTTCCATGATGGCGACAGTGGTTTCTGAGAACCGCGCCATCTAACAAGTCATTGGAGCGGACGCGCAACAAGCAACCTTCTCAACATCAAAGGCTCTGGCGCGCCGCTCAATTCCGGCGTTCGGCGGCGGAGGGAACGGACGGGTGAAGCGGCAACATCTGGTGGAACTCGAAGACCTGTCGTGGTGGCCGCGGGTGTTCCGCGATGCCACCACGGATTACTTGGTTGCCGCCATCCGCCACGCTCGGGTGTACGACGGGCTGATCCCCCGGCTGGCCGCGGCGGTGAAGCGCTGCCAGGCGGGACAGATCACCGACCTGTGCTCGGGTGGCGGCGGCCCGTGGCCCGACCTCCTCCCGGCCCTCCGGACGGCCGGGGTGGACGTGCCGGTCTGCCTGACTGACAAGTACCCGAACACGGCGGCCCTCGGCCGCGTGGCGGCCACAACGCCCGGCGTCCGGTTCGAGGCGGAGTCGGTCAGCGCGACCGCCGTGCCGGCCCGGCTGGCCGGGTTCCGAACCGTGTTCACCGCGTTCCACCACTTCCGCCCGGCCGACGCGCGGGCCATCCTGGCGGCGGCCGTGCGGGACCGGCAGGGGATCGCCATCGCGGAGGCCACCTCGCGGAGTTGGGCGGCGCTGGCCATGCAGCCGCTGGTCCCGTTGGCCGTGCTGGTTCTGACGCCGGCGGTCCGTCCGTTCCGGTGGTCCCGCTTGTTCTGGACGTATCTTGTCCCTGTGCTGCCGGCCGCGATCCTGTTCGATGGGGTGGTTTCGACCCTCCGAGTCTACACCCCGGAGGAGATGTTGGGGATGGGGCGGGAGGTCGGCGGAGAGGACTACGAGTGGGAGGCCGGAGTCGAGCGGCCGGCCGGGTCACCGATCCCGATCCCGTACCTGATCGGAGTGCCGCGGCTGTCATCAGACGCCGAACCAGGCGCTGCAGCAGACCCGGCCCGCCACGTCGGTTCTGGGACTTCGTAGCCACTTGAGGCGGGCCGGGCTGCTGAGCTGGGGTGTTCCGTGCGGAGAATCTCGGCCCACGACGCACTCATTACTTACCTAGTTTGGATATTCTCGTGATGTAAAATTAAAAGTGGGATGCCGGTTGAAATCAGCCCTCTGCGTTACATTTTATTTCTCGGCTTTCTATTTGGCTTTGGCCGCTCCTTCGTCTCGGGCGGGTGAGAAAAATCCACCCCGTTAATGACGTTCTTCTCTAAATCAACATCGGCCCACGGCTCCGGCTCTCTCGACGCTTCTTTCTCTTCCTTCGGAGTGGCTGCGTCCTCGTGTTGGCTCGGCGCTTCAATCTCAAGCTCTGGAAGCCCTAAATAGTCCCGCTCGTCTGGTGTCCAATCATCAAGGTATTGAGCCATCGGGTCAGTAATCGGGTCAAAGTCAATGATTGAAGAGTCTGGCTCCGGTATCCGCGCCGTTAACTCATGCGGCGAGATTGTGTACTCATAGGCTCCGATTGGATTGGGCATCACGTACCAGCCTTTAATACCGTTCACTGTGAAATCAGCCCTCGGAAATGTGCCGAACTCCGAGGGGAGCACTATCGGCACTATCTTCTTTTGGAACTGCATCGAAGTTTTTTGATTCCCCATATCGGTCTGAATTGATTTTGTGGGGTCCTCAATTTCCTTCGTCCCTAACTGGTTACTTGCCCAAAGTTGCGTCACGTCGCTATCAATCTTTCCAAGCCATCTGTACGAGCACATGGCGACAATTTGATTGCCTTCTTTCTCGCCGTAGGTGAGCCTGACGCCGTCAATATCCTGAAAGCCTAAGACGATGCAGCACCCTTTCGAGCGTCCTTTGAGCGCCAATTTTGTGAGGTACGGAAACTTCTTTCCCTCGGCCACTTCATCGAGAAAAAACCATGTGCTTCGTTGTCGTGAGTTGGGCCGAGCTAACGCATACTGAGCGGCAAGGGTAAAGATAACCGAATTTATTGCGTCAACTGCTTCGGTCGCTTCATCGGTTCGGCTCATGATGAGAATCGAGCCGTTTGTATTATTCGCCCAATCTCTGATACTGACAGGCTCGACTTTCGTATCTTCTCTCTCAAGGTCTTTCGTATCCCATAGCGCCGCGATTATTTCATAGTGCGCCATGTAGCTTCCGATGGTGCTCATGACGTTATCAATCGTCTCCTGGTCTTTAAGACTCTTCAAAATCTTTTTCGTCTCAGGCGTATTGTTCAAAACATGCGTGATGTATTCAGGGTCTCCCATGATTCGGCACCAGTCAGAGAACGTCCAATCAATACCCTCTCGATAGAGCCGTAAAATTAACGATTGAAGAACACCGGCCCCGAGTCTCCGCGCCGTGAACGTGAAAAACTCGTTACTCCCCGGCCTGTCATAGTAAAGGCTTGTCGCAATCTGTAAGGCTGACGCCGGGTTTCTAATATCGCTCGAAAGCTTGACGCCTGGGCTTCTGGTGTCGAACGGGTTTAAGGTCGTGGGTTCCACATGAAGCGCTACACCATCGAGCTGCGAGTAGGCGTCAAGCTTCGCGTCGTAAATTATGGCCCTTTGGTCGAGCCCTCGGCCTACGAGCGGCAGAGCGTCTTGCATGAGAAGGCGAATTTGTGTTGTCTTTCCGCTCCCGGTCGTCCCGATATACGCGATGTGCGCGGTTCTATCTTTCCACGGCACCTCTAGGCCGCCCATCGAAAGCCCCGGCATATCATCACTTGAGTTGATGCTTTGCGCTGCCTTCTGCGCTTTCTCGTAGGTTGATTCTTCTCGGCCCCGCTTATGGGTTTCAGAAGGCCATTGAAGTTGAATCACGTGGGCGACCGCCACGTATCCAAAGACACCGAAGAGAATTGATACCCCGGCGGCAAGCGGCGGGATAAGTGGAGTTGATGAAGTTAGAAACTGGTTAACGCCTGTCGCGATGATAAAGGGCACAGTACCGATAACAAACCACTGTAGCATCTGAGTTCCTATAGAACGGCCCCGCCAGGCGTGGATAAACGCCTCACGGAACATGGTGTAAACAAAGAACGCGGTGATGTACCCGGAAGCGTAGCGAACGAGAAGAGCCAGAACAAGACTCGAACCCTCCGAACCCGCCTGCCAACGGAGAAACGAGTCATACATCACATAGCCGGCAAGCGAAGCGTTCGCCGTGACAAGAAAGAGGCTCACTGCATAGCGGATAAGAGTTCCGAGAGTCGGGCGCTGCTTCCCCTGGTCAGGCCCCTCGGGGGCCATCTTCCCTTCCGCCCCTTCCGCGAGAAACTGAACGTAGACAAGAGTCTGGAGAAAAATTAGCCACGCAAAAAAACCCGACGCGACAAAATTTAAGGTTAAGGCCGTTTCCGGCCTGAAAAGCGACGCCCACATTTCATATGAGACCACAAAAAACGCGGCCCCGTAGAGAAGTGGAATAAGAAGCTTTTGAATGACCGCATAAATCGCCCCAAAGACCGGATACCGGTCATCATCCCGTCGTCTGCTTCGGTCGTGGGTGTTGTCGAGTCTGAAAAATCCTGACCAGCTCGGAAGTGTCGAGGGGTTCTGTAACCTTTGAAGAAGTGTTCCGTGCTTTCTCTCGGTGAGCTTTCCACCTCTCACTGAGAGATGGGACTGACGGGCGCGGAAAAACATAACGACGCCCAAAATAAGTAGGGCGACTAATGACGGGGCCAGATACTCAGGCGCTGTAGCGTTAAGGACAACAATCAGTAAAAGGGTTCCGTATATAGTAAGTGATACCCAAATAACCCTGCTGATTCCGCCGAGACCGCCTTTCGTCGGTGAATCCCGATTCTTTATTCGATTCACGATGAGATAAGTCACTACACCTAAGGGATAAGCGACCATAACAAGCGAGATGACACTACGGATAAGACGGCCGACGAGAAATCCAGCCTCGCCGGGGTCAATACCGAGGCTCTGCATAATCGCGACCAAGAAAATGACCGCGAGGAATGAAAAGATTAAGGCGAGGGCAACGGCACGTGGATAATTATCACTTACAAATTTTCTCGCGCGTCGAATAGTAGTCTCGATGTCCATAGCGGAGTCGTCTCAACTTTCTCTATTTAGTTTTGATAGGGTGCTTTTTTAGGGGGTGCTACGGCATAGGCCAAGCAGAAATCTCTCGTTGTAGGGCAAATACGGAGGCCGAATTTTCAAGACTCATCCCGAAAATGTAATTTTGGCGCGCTTCGAGGCCTCCCCCTTCAAAGGGAGCGGAATCTTTCGCGGCGAGGGAAAATCTCAAGCAAGTGTCGAGGTCGATAGCAGTTAGCAGGTTCTTCAGGGCATCGCTACAAGTGGCCGTCACAAGAAGGTGAGAAAAGAATTTCCGGCGCTACTTCAGGTCGTGGCGAAGCCTGATTCTGTGGCCGTGCGTCTCTTTCTGTGACGACGGTTCTTCTCTCTCTTTCTGCCGCCTCTCCCGAAGGGCTTCGCGGGCGAGGTCATGTTTTATCTTCTCCGCTTCATCGCGCCCGGTTTGGATGAGGGTCTGAACCTCTTTCACTACTTCCCGGTTCTGTTTCTCTTTTTGCCACTCTTGCTGCCGCTCGGCCTTTATTTCCTGGGTCGCCTGCTCTCGAATCTTCTCAGCCGTAAACACTACTTTTCCGCCTCGCTCTTGGACGAGCCTGACGAGCTTTTGAATATCGGGATGTTTCCCCTGCTCATCAATCACGACAACAGTTTTATCAGTGACCACATACTTCTGTAATTGAAGCTCCCGGTTCAAGTGGTGCATGTGCTTTCTACTAATCCGGCCGGTTGCGTAGAGAAACGCATGGGCCACTTCGCCCGAGGGCTTGTAGTACTCGCCTTCCAGCTTCTTCTTTTGCTCTTTGGTGATGCGGTGCGTGGCGTAAAGAATCTCGGTCCGAAGGTTCGGTTTTTTCTCTTCCTTCCCCTTTTCGAGAATCGAAATCATTTTCTTGATGGTTTGCGCTGTATGCCCTTCCTCGGTGAAGCTGTCGGCCCGAGCTCGAGCGTGAGAAACGGTAATAATTTTATTACCCTCAAACTCCTTTCGTAGCTGGTCAAACGCGGCCCGCCGGTACTTTTCTTCCTTACTCTCCCGAAGCTCAAAGTAATCCTCTTTTCGCTTCTCGAACTCCTCTAATGTCGTATAGACCTTCTCCCACTTGTGACGGCCTACTTCCTTAACTTCATAGCTCTTGAGATACGAAGCAACACCGTCCAGCGCTTCCCGCGCCGAGATGTTCCGGCTCGTGGCAAGGTGGAGCGTCTTTATCCGAAGCTCGCTCTCCGTGTACACGTCATTTTTTTGGGTGAGCTCCTTGACGGCTTCTCTCACGGTCTCAAGCTTTCGTAACCCGACACTTTTACTGTCGAGCTCTAACGGGTCTTTTTTCACGCGGTAGCTGATAGCCGTATCCACATCGAAGCCGAATTTCTCCTTCGCGGTCTTCTCCCAATACGGCACTAACTTGTCCCAATCGGTCGAATCCTTTTTTTGCCTGATGCCGAGCTTTACCCGGTCTTTCTCTTTTGGGTGCAGGGCCCCTTTCTTCTCCCATGCCGCTTCTATCTCTTCGGTGCGTTTTGAAAAGTGGGTTCTGACTTCCTTCGAGATTCCTTTGACGGTCAACGCTTCGCCCGCTCCCTCGAGCTCGAGCCCGAGCTTCTGAATGTTCTTTGCGAGCTCGGCGTGATAAAACGCCCGATACTCTTTTTGCTTGTCATAAATCGCCTTGCTCCAAAGGGAATTTGTCTTTATGGCCTTCCCTTCTTCCCTGACGCCCGCGTTAAAAAGTACGGCATGCGTGTGAAGTCCCATATCAGGCACTTCACCCTTTGCCGGGCGTGAAGTCCGGTGCGTGTGAAGGGCGACCACAAGCCCCGTGTTCACGTGCTCAATCTGCCCTTCCTTATTTCTGATTCGTACCGTGGTTTCCGCTTCGATTTTCCGAAGGGTCTCTTTTACCGCCTCTTCGTGGGCCGTCTTCACCTCGGCCCGAAGCGCCTCGTCTTTCGTTAAGGCGTAAATAATCGAGATGTCTTTATTCGCCGTAAAGGTTACGTCCCACCCGGGTTGATGCCCCCCTCGTTTCGTGATGAGGTCGGGTTTCCTCCCGGCGTTCTGCACTAATTTCTTTTCGCTCCCGTCTGGACAAAACCCGTCAAAGAGCGCTCGAAACTCAGAGCCTTCTACAGTCTTTCCTTCCAGTCCTAAGCGCTTGGCCCCTTCTCCAAAATAGTGGCCCGCCTCCTCTTTTCCCGGCGCAATGTAGTACTCGTCCCTCGCTGAAAGGGTCGTGTAATACCACTTGGCCCCCGCTCCCATTGCGCCAATTGACATCATGGCTTTGTGTGTTCTTACCTCCTCGGTCTGCGCTCCCTACTGGCTTGGTGATTATTCCCCCCTAATTTGTTTATCTCTCCACTTCTTCCTATCTCATTTTGCAACGATA